>ENA-OVFS01000102-OVFS01000102.1-human-gut-metagenome-genome-assembly--contig:-NODE-102-length-106564-cov-24.876010_pt1 | contig 106564 bp, 110 predicted proteins | sample MGYA00237763_ERZ505405 | MGnify/ENA primary metagenome ERZ505405 (study PRJEB26158, sample SAMN06016401) | human gut metagenome | biome: human gut; feature: ankylosing spondylitis patient... | reverse complement strand
ATTATAAGCGAGGAACTTTACGGAATCAACTGAATTTTCTATGAACTTTTTCATACCTAAAGAAATACCAGAATTTTCAAAAAAGTATAGGAACAATCAAATGGTATTTGTCAAGCAGAAAAAAAAACCATGCGATATAAAAATTTTTAATTTCTTTAAATTTACCATAAGAGCTGTTTGTCGAAATCCGCGCAGATATCAGGATCAATAAAAGAGCCATCCAGATGGATGACTCTTTTATCTAGTGCTTATTTAATTGATCGTGCAAGCGCTACCGTTTCAGCATCTATGCTTCCCACGGAACTGGTGTCAGGCACCTCGTTCCCTTTTATAAATGACCGGCACATCATATCCGAAAGTTTTCTTTCCATTCACTTCCATACTTTCTGACACCTCCAGACATGTCTCCGAGAATCTCTCCCATAACCGGAATGTCATCACAGGGGTAAACTGACTCACACTTCCCCCTTCCCAGACACCATCCTTTTCCTGATACAATGCCGGGGTAAACTTCTCAGATCTTTTCAGGTCACTATATTCTACGTTCTTCATGGAAGCATAAGAAAACGTATTTTTGTCTTCTCCTGCCGGAATTTCGTAGGAAGAAAGCATAATTCCACCGTCACAATCCGTAATAAGAAATAAATGCGGTGATGCATGGCATTTTCCATCCGTCTCATAATAACTTTCTTCTACCATAAATATTCCGGTAAAATTTTCCGGAATATTATTTATCTTATCATTACAGACTGTATTCACATGTCGGGCATACGGAAATAATGTTCCTACAGATTTCATTTCTGTAAATTGTTCTCTGTTATCAAAATGTCCCGTCATAAGCTTTACAAATTTTTCCATTTTCATTATAATGCCCTGCCTCTATAATATTTTTGTTTTTAAAATAACAGTTGTAGTCCCATTGCAATCATCCACATATATGCACAGGTTTTTGGAATCATTAATAATCCCACCTTTGGTTTCGTTTTACTGAATAAAGTAACCGGCAGATAACAGCCAAAAGAAAGAATGATCGCTGCAACCATTCTTGTCATACCATACCCATTCGCATTCCCGGAAATGATATACAGAATAATCACTCCGATCCCCGTCACCGCAAAGACAGCATTTCTGGCAATTGATAATTTCATATTTCCTTCATCTGTACACCAATTGTTCTGTGGGAACATGCATATCACAATTCTGACAACCGCTGATATCCACACGACCGCTTCCACTATTCCCGGTATTTTCATTTCCGGAAATGTAAATTTCCAGACATACATTAAAATAATATAAAACACCGTCATTGTAACAGACGATACCTGCAATCCAATTCCCAGCTGCCTCTTTATCTTCTCATCGCTTCCACGCACTGCCCTTATAATTCTTGGCACCAGATGAAAAGCATCCCCTCCGCAAAGTGTCAATGTTAATATTCCATAAAGTACAAATAAGATATTTCCCTTTGAAAATGTAAAAAATAAAATTGCGGCAACTAAATCGAAAATCAGATACGCAGCATCAAAGATTGCTTCCATCACATCCGGAATCTGTGGTTTGTAATTGTTCTCTTCCATCCTTTTAATCCTGCTCCTTTTCCATCAATTGACTGTAAAACAAATGATTCCCGGTACTCTTCATATCCAGGGATTCGTTTTCATTCGTTTTTTCCTTGTATTCCCTTAAATGTTCTTCCGCATTATTGCAGATCCGGTCAAATATCTGGATACACATGTGCTTTTCTTCTTCTGTCAATCCGCTTAAAACATTTCCTGCAAACTGTTTCTGTGCGTTAATTCCTGCCGCCACTATAAGTTCCGCCCGATCCAGCAGAATAATCTCTATATGCTTTTTATTATCCTTACTTTGTATTCTTTCAACCAGTCCTTTATTTTCCAATTTTTTCAACGAAGTTGAAACATGGGATTTCGTTGATTTTCTAACCTTTACTATTTCTGCTGCGGTATTGTGATGCGGATTATTATGAAGGAACATAAGTATATCGTATTCCATCTGTGTCAGCCCATACCGGTCACATACCTCTCCGGAAAGCAATTCATAATAACTTGTAATTGTTTTATGCTTATCCCAGAAGTACATCTTCTCTTCCTCCTTCATCGTTCTTTTTAGAACGATTATAGAGGAATATTTCCGGTATGTCAAATGTTTTTTGCTACTATGCCTTCGCCTTTAATGTTCCAATATATTCCCCATTATTATAAACAAACGGTCCGGCTTCTCCCTCTTCTCCAAAATATTCCGGTCTCAATGACAGAATATTGAGCAATTCATCCACCGTCTTCACCTTTGTTGCCTGATATGGCTGTTCAAATGCAATCTTTTCTACAAATAAGTAATCGTCCCTGTCCTTTATCAGGATACCTGTATGACCCACGAAAGTAACATCCGAATACGGGTCATATATCACGATACTAAGGAGCGATATCCTGTCACTGTCTATTTGAAATCCATAATGTTTCCAACTATCCGAAAATGCTGTTTCCGGATGTTTTTTATCCGCAACACTCTTTTCTCCATAGAGTGTGGTAAACATATCCCGGTTCTCTTTTATGGTTTCATACCTTTCCACATTATCTATTGCTTCTGTATCAAACATTAGATAAGTACCTTCATAATTGTCTTCCGTTGATTCTGCGTGAAGCAGACCATCCAGTAAGAGAAAGGCGGTCATTCTGCAGTCTGTGTCGGAGTAATCATGATTCTGTTCCCAGCCATCCATACATTTGCCGATATCTGCTTTCATGTTTTCCGGATCAGCCCAGACATCCTCAAGCTTTGCATTCTTCCCGGCCGAATCCGCAAAATCAGTTACCCATTCCCGGAATGTATCTACATGGGAAGCTCCCGCTGTATCCAGTTCTTTGCAAATTTCTGTAATGGTATGGTTTCCTCCCATATAAGTTGCAGCCGGTATCTTCTGTTTCTGTGCACATGCCCCCAGCATCAGGCACAAGAGCATAACAACAACTGATAATTTCATTGCCGTTTTGGTTTTATTCTGTCTGTTCCATAGATTAAACGCTCCGCCACAAAACATCCTGCCAATTATAACTGTGATCCGTTTCTTCCTCATCCATAAACCTCTTTCTTATGATCCGCATATTTTACATATTTTTTAAGATTACCTTACGGCTTCATTTATGTAAATAGTATGGTTTCAAAATTAAAGAAATATTTATTTTTATTGCTCTGTTTGTGGAACATTCAGCAACGCTTTCGGCAGATATCACATCTGTCCTGAAAAGCAAAGTAACCGAATGAATTGCTTCTTATGCCACATGGATTCAGGCTTTATTCGGAAATGTTTTGTTATTCTTTTTTACTCCGTCTCCCTCAGCCGCTCCACAATCGTCTGCTTTCCAACCACACGATAGACCACAAGCGGAACCCCCGCGCCGATCACGGTAAAGATCAGTGCCGCAAGCACGACCGGACCGATGGTATACTGAAACCGGAAAAACCAGAACATTTTTTCAATCATCTTTCCCATAAACGGCTCAGATGCCACAACAAGAATAAGCGAAATGACAATCGCCGCAAACGTATACAACAGTCCCTCATACACAAGCATCCGCTTCAACTGGCGTCTGGTCATGCCAACCGACTGCAGCACAGCAAACTCCCTGCGTCTTGCAATCATCCCCGTGAGGATGGCATTCAGGAAATTTAATGTTCCGACCACAGCGATCACACCGGAGAGAACACCTCCAAGCAGCAGAAACATCCCACGGAACGAATCAAACTCTTTTTCGTAGGAAAATTTCGATTCATAGCTGTACAGCGGCTCGACCTGTTCCGTATAATTTTTCAGAAAACTTTCCATTGCTCTTGCACTCTGATTGTTTTTCATATCAAACATCATATGCATTACATCTTTTGTCCCGGTATCTTTGATAAACGTATCGCTTCCAAGCACAAACTGTGGCGATCCATAATACCGACAGCTCATCGCGGAAGGCACCAGAATCTCTGCCACCACCGTATAGGTTTTTTGTGTATAATCATCTGCTTTCATGACATAGGCATCTTCATAATCATCAACCTCATCCTCCGGGATCTCTTTTCCACTCTTTGCGTCAAAATATTTCCAACTGTTTACGTACCTGAGTGTCACCTGATCGCCCACCCCGGCCCAGTTACTATGATCAACTTTTTTGTCATAATCATCCTGCATATAGACTGCCGCAATGGCATTCTCCTGATCCAGAGCTGTGACATCGCCTTTGAGCACCTTTACTTTCTGAAGCGGGAATGCATCCATTCCATACAACTGAATATCATCATAATAACTGCCATCATCTGCCTGTTCCTTCCAATTGAAATAACCCTTTTCCTGCTCTTTTGTCATGGTATCTCCCATGGATGTAAAATACGCCAGCATATCTTTTTTCTTTATTTTTTCCAAAACCCGGGTTGTCTGTCCGTAGACACATCCACTCTCTTTAACGCCATTTTGCGCGAGCACGGTCTGTATTGCAGAATCTTCCACCGCTTCATCGGAAAAATGAAATCCTTTCTGCACGTTAAAATAATCCGCATTGGCAAACACAAAATCGCTCACACAGAACTGTTTCAAATACAGATCCATATCAAATCCGTTTGCAAACATAACGGTCAGATTTAAAAGAACAACCGCAAGGGAGAGGGAAATGACAACAAGAACCGTTTTCTTCCGGTTCCGTCCCACATTTGCCCATGCCATACGCCCCAAGGATGCCGGCTTTTTTGCCGCTTTTGCTTTTTTTTGGCCACAGTCTGCCTCCGTATAGCGCACCGCTTCGACCGGGGATACCTTTGCAGCCATCCGCCCCGGCTTATTGCAGGATAAAAATACGGTGACCAGTGAAAAAAGTGCTGCTCCCACAAATACCCACGCATGCAATTTTATAACCGCTGTCGTGTAACTCATCTGTGCCATGACAGCCGGTGCCAGTCCCACGCCGATTCCAAATCCCAGAAGAAGTCCCGCCGGAATTCCAATGCCTGATAAAAGGACTGCCTGCAGCCGGATGATCCGCTTGAGCTGCCGCCCGGTCATGCCGATCGTTTTTAACAGTCCGTAGAAACGGATATCGTTGGCAACGGAAATCTGAAACACATTGTAAATGACCAGGTAGCCGGTAAATACAATGAGCACAAGCAATGCTACAATGGCTGCAATGCTTTCCGGATTCAGATTGCTGCTCGACTGCGCACCGGTATAGCCCCAGTTTACACCAAATGCAATATAGCCCGGTTTGGAAGCATCTTCTGACTGAAATCCACAGTCTCTGATCACCTGCCGCATATCTTTTTCGATATGAAGTGCATTCCCAAACATAACGTCAAGTGTCCACGTTCCACACTCTTCTTCCTCCCCGATCTCCACATGCTGCAATGTCTTTTTCACGTAACTTTTCGGCACGATCACATGGCTCGCCTGGGAAACTCCGTTGTAATCCCACCAGCCGGAGAGAACAAACTCCTGCGTCACCGTTTTCGGTTCTGACTGAACTCCTCCGATCTGATACGTCACGGTAAATTTGGTGCCGATTTTTGGCTGTACTCCTAACAGTTTTAACACCCGGGTATCCGTCATGGCCTCATTGCTTCCCTCTTTGGGACGGTGTCCATGCGTTGGTGTACAAAAATAATGTTTTCCCCCATGCGCATCCATATAGCTGACTTCCACCTGTGTCTTACGAAACGCATCCCCGGTTCCCATTCCTAAAAACAACCGCGCACCTGTTTCCTGAATAAGCGGATCTTTTTTTAAGGTTTCCATCTGTTCTTCCGTCAGTTTCTTAAAAGCCCCGTGCCCATAACCTCCGACCATAAGAAAGTTGGACTGCTGGAACGAATCGTTGATGGAAATCGCAATCGTAAACAGCGCGGTAAACAGCATCGTGGTCAGCATAATTGCAATCACGGCAATCAGGTTTCTCATTTTAGAAGCCCACAGACTGCGCACGGCAACGGTGCGCACACAGGCACGGTTTTTTACCTGTATCATAATGCCTCACCTGCTTTCCCTGTCACAATCCGTCCATCCTCGATACGGATGATCCGGTCTGCAAGCTGTGCAATCTCCTCGTTGTGTGTGATCATCACAATGGTCTGCGCAAATTTGGTGCTGGTCGTTTTGAGCAGCCCCATCACATCCTGTGAGGTACAGCTGTCGAGATTTCCGGTCGGTAGCTTTAATTTAGTGGTATAAAATTCTTTGTTATTTTTACGTATTTTACGTGTATTTTGTTGACATTACGTAAAATACGTGTTATTATATATTTGTAAGGAGGAAACAATACAAATGAGATTTCGAGAAATTGAAAAAATAGTCCTCAATGACGGATGGGAATTGTCAGATGTAAAAGGTTCACATCATCAATATAAGCATCCGACTAAAGCGGGAAAAGTAACAATCCCAAATCATCGAGGGGACATTCCTCAAAAGGTTGTCAACTCCATACTCAAACAGGCAGGTCTTAAATGAGACCTGCCACCCATTAAAGAAAGGAGCGTTATCATGAACTATATTTATCCTGCTGTTTTTTATCCAGAGGATGACGGGAGATATTCGGTTATTTTTCCCGACCTAAATGATTTAGCAACTTACGGAGATAACCTTGCAGACGCTTTTGCAATGGCTCAAGAGGCTTGCGGTCAATATTTATTCACAACCTTACGTGATGGTGATACTCTTCCCTCTCCGACTCCTCTTGATGCAGTCGAAAAAGACGAGGATGCAGCACTTGTCAATTTGATTTGTGTCAACCTCGACGAATATGCCCGTGCGTATAATGACAAATCAGTCAAGAAAACCTTGAGTATCCCTGCGTGGCTTAATACGGCATGTGAAAATTATGGTATTAACTATTCCAAGGTTTTACAGGATGCGTTAATTGCTAAAATTCAAACACCTTTAAATTAACTATAAGGACGATACCCTTTTGTGATATCGTCCTTTTTCAATGTCCCCTGCCTTTAATTACAGCTGCTCGAACTGCACGAATTCTGTTTCTCCAGATAAATACAGATCTCCTACGGTTCTTACCATTTTTTTCCCATCTACCATATGAATTTCTTTGATGTAATACGTCTGCCCTCTAGTTGCCCGACCACAGATGTTACTCTCTCCCCATTCTGGTGTCCTATGAATATTTAAAGATCCGTCACAGATTACTGTTACTTTCATTTTTCCTTGCGGGATAATCACTTCCGGCTCTGTGCTTTCTTCTGGTTCTGACTGTTGCTCCGATTCCGTTTCTGTCTCCGGTTCTGTCTCTGCCTCCGGTTCTGGTTCTGGTTCTGCCTCCTGCTCTGACTGCTGCCCTGGTTCTGTCTCTGCCTCCGGTTCTTCCTCCTGCTCTGACTGCTTCTCCGGTTCTGTTCCTGCCTCTGAATTCCCGTTAATCAGATTTCCTTCCGCATCCCATACGCAAGTTCCTTCTGCCTTAGCCATTGCTTTTAATGCTCCATCCTTTGTCTTATATTTTTTGCATTCTTCTTTTTTAAATGCATTTCCTTCTTTTCCTAAGTAATACAGCATTTTCTCTTCCTCCTACTATTTAAGATCATTTTTATTTAAAAATCCTGTTTTCTTTCCGCATTGCACAAACAGATAAATCTTTCTTCCCTTGGCAGTGTAATATCCGTAGCACTGTACGGTAGTATCTTTCTTAATAGCCGCTACGACTCCGGTTCCTGCACCTGCCATAAGGTTGCAATTATCTTTTACCTTATATGTACCAGCATATTCCTTGTTAAAACTCTTTGCAGACTCGATCCTCGTTGCCGCCTTGTCCGTGTTCTTCTGCGCCTTAGATGCATTTCCAGCCGCTTTCTTTCCGGAAGATGTTTCCCATGTTGCCGATTTCATAAATTTTTTCGGTGTTCCGTAGGTTGCGATCAATTTTGTTGGTGTGCTGCCCCACTGCGAAAGCTGCAGATGTGGCAGATCTTTAATAGATCTCCAGTCTCCGCCCCACTCTAAGCCGAGTTTTTTGGCAACTTGTCCGACACTATTAAATGTCTTTTTCGCATTGTTGTACGCATCGTCTTTGGTCTGCCCGTCTCCATCAATATCCATTATCAAATAAAAATCTGCTGCAATTCCCCACTGATGCATGGATCTATACGAATCTCCCGGTGCGTTCGTTACCTTTGGTCCTGGTTTGCTTCGTCCTTTTGCGTACAGGTTGTCCTGTTCCGCCTTGGTCCTTAATGTTTCCGCCCAGCCGATCTTTATATTTTCTTTTTCCAGATCTTTTTCTAACAGTGCAATTTTTGCCTGCAGTTCTGGATGCAAAAGTTTTTTATCTCTCATTTTTTTCACCTTTCTTTTGTAAAATGTCTATTGCATTTTTTATAACTTGTGGCATTGGAATCCCCATCAATCCTGCATTTTCCGTTAAAGATATAAGCTCATTAATTGTAAATGCAATAATTACCGCGTCCCTGATATAATGCTTTCCGATCAGTATATCTAATCGATACGCAATAAGTACATACAAGAGCGTCATGCATTTTCGACACAGCCCTTTCCATCCTGCACGGCTTTCCAGCGCTCCTGTGCCTGTTTTTGTGCTCGTGTGGAATACTCCAGCCACAATCAGTCCTGTAATGTAGTCTGCGATCATAAAAATTACAAGCGTGGCTAGTCCGGAATCCCATCCTCCAAATACTGCTGCAATTGTTGATCCAAATAATCCGGCTACTGTACATATCATCTGCTTCATTTTCCTGTTCCTCCTTCTACCTTTTCAATTTCTGCTCGCACCTTTTCGCGCCATCTCTCCGGTACATCATCAATGGTCATTTTCTTGTCTACCAAGATTCTGCGCACATAAAACTTAACCATTCCCTACACCTCACTTTCTGCGGCAATGCTTGCCAGTTCTTCGATTGCTTCTGCGTTTGCTTCGTGCCCTGCTTTAAGTTCATCGATTGCTTTTTCCATTTCCGTCTTTGTCCGCAGCCTGATAGTAACCGTGTAAGTTCCATCTTCCTTACCTGCCTCGTCCGTATTCGGTGCGTATGTAAACCCATCACACCTCAGATCGGTGTACTTGCCGGATGTTTCGCCATTATGTGTAAATGTCACTTCTACAAGGTTGTCCGCTGTAAATGCATCCGTGATCGTTTTAATGGCTTCGAAATTCTCTGTCTTGATCTGAATGTTTCCAAGACTTGCACCATCGGCAATTTCAAAGCTGGTCTGATCTTTTAAAATAATTTTATCCATGTTTTTTAATTCCTTTCTATGATAAAAAATGGTTTATAAGTTACGTTCGAATATTTGTTCGATATTTTTTCTTAAACGGCAGGATAATTTTGTCCATTTTTATTACCTTCCTTTCTTTAACCTAAGTGGATAACTAACGGCATATATCTAATATCAGATAATATCTGACTTGTACGTCCTGTGAATCTAATGGATAGATTCCATACTGATGCACTATTTGACAAATTGCATCGAATTAGTGAACCTTGTATATCAATATTCTCTCCATTAAGTGTATTTACATCAACAATAACAATGCTATTAGCAGGTAACGATAATGAGACCGTAAGATTAGTAGCCGTTCCTGCAGGATACTTTATGTTTTTGACCCTATAGCCGCCATTGTCTATATCCCAATCGGTTTGTACACTTATTACATCGGAACCATTGTTGACTATACAAAACGGGTTTCCAGTAAATATGTTTTCGATGCCAAATGATGGTATTTTCTTACTATTTAGACTGCCGTTTAAATCACTTAACTGTTTCGCCAACGTGCCGTCTATATTCGGATTTGCCTGCCTTGCGTCCAGTGCAAATCCCGCCACAGTCGTTGTCTGGTTGTTTACCACCTTGCTTTTATCCAGCTTATCAAAAACGGATGATACCGCTTTTGCAATCTTGCCAAGCATTGCCTTAAATGATTCTCCCGATACCAATTTTGTCAATGTTGTGGCTTCCGTAAATGTTGTATCTGTAGTCCCTGCCGGTCCTGGATCGCCCTTTTCCCCTTTCGGTCCTGCCGGTCCAACATCCCCTTTTTCTCCCTTTGGTCCTGCTGGTCCAACATCCCCTTTTTCTCCCTTTGGTCCTGCTGGTCCTGCTGGTCCTGTTTTTCCTTCTCCTGTATCCCCCTTTTCTCCTTTTGGTCCTTTAAAATTTCCGATGCATATCCTTGGCATATCGTTTCTCCTTTCTGCTAATCTGGTAAAATGTAATAAATGTTTCCTGTTTCGTCCTTCTCAAATCGTGGTGGATTATCTGCGTCTGAATAGTAGCACCACAGATTTCCATTTTCATCTCCGGACAGTGCTATCATTCCATTGGCTGGCATGGTCACACCGCTTTCCCCTGTAGCTCCCTTTTCTCCGGTATCCCCCTTATCTCCCTTTTCGCCTTTCAATTCTCCATTTTTTAATTTTTCTTCAACTTCTTTTGCAATCTTTTCTGCTGTACTTCCTGCCATATTTGCTTTTTCTGTGGCATCCTTTGCAGTCTGCTGTCTCTCTTTTTCTGCTGCTGCCCGGCTCTCTTCATTCTGCTGTCTCTCTTTTTCCGCTGCTGCCCGGCTCTCTTCATTCTGGTTTCTGTTATCCTCGCCCTGTGATCGCTTCTGCTCACTTTTTTCTCGATCTGATTCAGCTTGTCCCCGGTTTTCTTCATTTTGCTGTCTCTCTTTTTCCGCTGCTGCCCGGCTCTCTTCATTCTGCTGTCGTATTTTTTCTGCTGCTGCCCGGCTCTCTTCATTCTGCTGTCTCTCTTTTTCTGCTTTAACTGCTGCACTGTTCGTATCCGATATTTTTTCAATCAGATCATTGACTTTCACTTCTATCGCCGTAAATTCATTAGACGATTCTATAGCACTGTCACTTCTTTGAGTCGTTTCGATCTCGATTTCAAATGTAGCACTTGTTATTATCTGTGTATCATCCGCCGTCCGGATCTCTACATTGCAATATGCTGTTCCAGATGCAGCTAAAGCCTGACTTGTAAGATCAATGGTTACTTCATTTCCACTGTATGTACATTTGTTGTATACGAATTTTCCATCTGGCTTTTTTATATTCACTATGGCACGGGCACCGTCCGGAATCATATATGGTTCTCCGTTATTTACCAACTTGACCAATACACACCGCGTAGCACGGTCTCCTTGCACCGCAGACACCATATATTTCTTTATATCCCCGGACATTTCCATGGTAATATTGGTTACCATCTTAGACAGGCTCATTTTCCCCACCTCTTTTCCTGCTTAACCATGTTAAGCCATCTTCTTAACTGCCTCTTCAAATTCCTTCCGGTCTGCTTCAAACGTTTTTTCATTTGCATCAAAAATTTCCTGATTCTGTACGGAATAATTTACACTTCTCTTTCCGTCTGCCGATATGGATGCGCTAAAATACACATACGGTGCATCAGATTCTGCAATTCTCGAATATCCGCTCACATTTACTGTCTTTGTTACTTCTAACATAATTTTTCCTCCAATCTTTCTATACGTTGTTTTAATATTTCAATTTCTCCATTTAAAGTACAATTACTCATTCGTAATTGTTCAATTTCTTTTTCTTGCCTTTGGATCATCTGCACATGCATTGCGTGCAGTTCGTCTTTGTCGACCCTATAAACATACTGATCTCCAATAATATCCTTTTCGTTCGACAGATCTGCATCACATTTTTCCTTGTAAACCAAGCTAAGATTTCCAAGATTTAATTTTTTTGCAATATCCTCGATATCCTGTGCGATAAATCCGTAATGGATACGCTCATCATATCCTTTTAATCCAGTCTTAAACTTATATTTTCTCGGATTAAGGTGCATATACAAATACGTTATATCCGGCATATCTGCAAAATCTTTTTTTAATCTCCTATCAGATCCACGCTTTTGGAAATTATTGCTTACCCATGTTGTCGTGGCCAAGTTATGGCTGCTGTCTGGTCCTTTTATATTCCCATGTCCTGTGTCCGTATAAGATAAATTATCAAATTTTAATTCTTCTGTTGTTACTACAGGAGAACCCATATTTGACAAAACACCATCTACCGCAACACTTCCCGGAAAGTTGGTGTGCATATCCCGACCACCGAATTGCAGTATTCCTAAAGATGGAACTTTAATTATTTCATACTTATAATTATTCCCATGCCAAGTAAAACCATAATTGATTCCATCATAAAATGTTGCACGCGTGAATTCGCTGTCATCACTTTTAATAACTCCGGTAGTAATATTTGCTCCGTTAATTGTGGTCGATCCAGCATTTGCCAGATCGTTAAATCTAACGAATCCCGTTACCGTTATATTGGCAGTACCACTTGTTGTATCGAGCAGTTGGCCATTTTCGTCATACAGCTGTATCGTAATTCCTACGGTTTTCTCCCCACCTGTAGCCTGTAGCGATAATTTATGCGGCAACTGCGATATTTTTGTTGCAATTTCAAGATTTTCCCGTGATCTGTCTGCCACCTCCGTTTCAATGCTTTTCTCTGTCTTTTCTACCCTTACCGTGATCTTCGAATCTTCATCCTGTCTAGTTTCTGCTTCATCCGCGATATCGTCCGACAGGTTTCCTTCCTCTGTCGTTGCGCGATCCGTCTCGGCATCCACTTCCTCCTGCTGGATTTCTGCAAATGTTTTATTAACATTAGACAGTTCAACGGTATTTTTTTCCGGTGTTTCTGGATATTCTACAATTTTTACAATTCTCTGCTTGTCCTTAATACCTTTTGTCTTGGATATAATGGTAACTGTATCTCCAATTCCATATGCAAGGATATCCTTATAGACTTCACTCTGCTTTGCCAGATCCTGCACTTCTGCAGTATACTGTCTGTATGGCTTCGATATTTCCGCAAGTTTTGCGGTCGCGTCTTCTATAAGGCTATCCACCACGGTATATCTTTCATCTTTCCATACGCATGCTTTCACTTTGCTGCTGTACTGGTGGTTATCAATATAATCTTTTCCCAGCACTGTTTCCGGTGTGAGTCCATCTTTCCCGATTGGATAAATCCTGGTATAAAAATCATAGGTATCAGATTTTCGTGTCATTTTTTTAAGGTTTAATCCCTCAATAAAATAGGCTCCCTTATCCTCTCCAATTCGATCATAGATATCAATTTTCTTTTGCAGCGTATCTATTACACATTCGCATCTGTAAGTGCTTAATGCTTTCTGCAGAACACTCCACGCTGTCTGCTGATCAGATTCACGGATTGTTCGTCTTTTTGTAACCTCGCAATTGCGGATGCTCCAACCGGTACCATCAAAAGCAATTTGCAAACATTCCATGATTGTCTTTTCAACCGTCTCAAATCCGGTCTTAAATACCTTGGATTCCAATTCTTCCACGTTTAAGGTGGCTGTATATGTATTAAAATCATCAGCTTCATTTATTTCCTTCAATACATACTCATCCGTTTTTGTCCGTATATAGCACTCTTCTTTTAAATCGTTCACCAGAGCAGCATTTGCAGGATACTGGAAAGACATCTCTTTATCTCCGGAATCAAGGGTTGTCGTAATGGATCTATCCTTAAATCCGGTCAGTATTCCAATTCGGTTTTTATTTACATCAAAAATTTGCAACCTAACCGCCTCCTATATCCACATTGGACTATATTTTACATTTACCTTTGCCGCATCCGAAGAAAATCCTATGGTTATTTCTCCTGCTCCCATACGTGGAAATTCCCACATATTAACCCGATTAAAAGCATTTTTGCCATCTACTGTAACAATTCCACGGATACCATCAATAATCATCGTTTTTCCCGCTTCCAGAGCTTCTACGGCTATGCTCTCACTGCTCAACCCGGTTATCTCGTAATTTGTTAGGGCACTCTTCGCATATATTTCTATTATGCACGGTGCCGATCTTGTCCCGGCATTGTACACACTTGCAGTTTTTTTCCCATCAAATACAAGATCAATCTGGTCATCATAGAAAAATCCGTCAAATTCCAGATTTAATACATACCGATTCTTTACATTTTTCTTTTCGTAATCGCTGGATGTCATATAGCCCTTGTATGTGCCTTTATATCCATCCAGGTTAAGATCACACGATTTTGTAAAGTTCTGCATAAACTCGGATGCTGTCCGTATAATCTTATTTCTGTTCTGTCCTCTAAAATATACCGACAGTTTTAAATGCCCCATTGTTACATCCGTATCGAATTCTGCCGGTAACAATGCCCGCGTTATCCATTCGTAATTTACGTTAATACCAGGAGGCTGTACATCTACGGTTAATTGTTTTGCATCATATTTCCGGATATCAATACCATTTACCTTCATGTCTACCTCCGCTTTCTTTTATCCGTTACCATCTTGCTGTCTACCTTGGTAACGGTCCTGCTTGCGATCTCATCACCATCAATGTATGTGTAACATGTTACTCCAACCGCCTGTGCTTTCTGTACTGCTTCAAATTTTCTGTCAAGTATGCTGCTAAATTTCTGATAAAATTCCTGCAGCGGAAGAATTGCCTCTGCTCCGGCCTCTCCACCAACCATCCAGCTGTTTCCATTCAATCCGAATACTGTCGGGTTTGTCATAATTCCACCAGTTTTGTAATAATCGACCTTGAATTTGGGAACTGATCCTTTCCCACCAATTCCATACGGTGTTTTTCCACTGCTAACGGAAATGTGCGGCATCTTTAGCTTGGGCAATGACCATTTAAAGTCCATTGCCCTTTTTAACTGGGTAGCTCCCTTTTTCGTGGTTGACACAGCAGTGCTTATTGTCTTTTTGGTATTCTTCTGTATCTTAGCCAATGATTTAGTCAGTGGCTTTTCTGCTCCTTCCACAGTTTTCTTTACTGCTGCAGCACCAGTAACCCCCAGCTTTTTACATACATCCGTGTATGTTTTCTGTGCCTTGTCAAGTTTTTTCTCTGCATCTTCTGATGCTTTTGCTATTTTTTCATCTGTGCTTTTCTTTTTGTCTTGTAATTCTGTAGTAGCCTGTGTTTTAGCAGATGTCTGCCTTTCCTTATACAGTGATTCGTATCTTTTTAATTCTTCGTCCGTCATGGAATTCAGTGCTTTTACTTGTTGTAAACCACTCACACCCATTTCTTGTATCGTCTTGTACAGACTCGTGTTTCCCATTCTGGTCTTTAGATCTGCAATCTGACGTTCCCACTCGTTTAAGGCTTCCACCTGTGTCTGCATACCTACCAGCAGATCACTTTTTGATACTGCATCCCCTGCATCATAAGATTCAAATAGGGAAAACGAGGAAAGAAGAGAATTTTTTCTTTCCTTCACTGCATTTTTGTATTCATTAGTAAGGTTTTTAATTTCTTTTTTAAGATCAGCATTTATCTGTTTTTCGCTCTTGGCATATTCCTTCTGTGCCTTTGTAAGCTGGCTGTTTAAGGATTTTTTGTCTGCAAGGTATTTTTTATCCGCTTCTGTCCGTGCGGATGTCCCTTTTTTAATCTGTTTTCTTACAGTATCCCAGTATTCCGTTTCCTGTTTCAGGGACATTTTGTGATATGTCTTATAGGTATCCAGCTTTTTCTTTGCCGCTTTTACAATCTCGCTTCCCATTTCGGATGCGGACTTTTTTGCATGCTTTTTATGTTTTGTGATACCATTTGCCACACCAAGCGCAAGGTTCTTTCCGATCTGCTCCTCCATTACCTTGGAAGGAGAATGGATTCCGAAGAAATTCTTTAACCCGGTCAAAACCGAACTTCCAAACCCCCGGACCTTTGAAATCACCCACGACTGCATATTGCTTATTCCATTCCAGAGACCTTTCACTAAATTGATTCCTACTGTTTTAACTTTTCCCGGAATTTTCCCAACCTCTGTAACTATACCTGTTGCAAAACTGGACGCATTTTTTCTGGCCTGTGATACCTTCTCTGCAATAGAGTTTGCCGCCTTTTTAAATCCTTCCCGTGTCTTTTGCACCATGATGTCAAGTTTTCCACCCGTCAACTTGTTTATTTCATCATATTTGCTTTTGTAATGATTTCGTATCCCCGTCATTGTGGCAGCAACAATTCCCTTGATCCCACCACCATTCTTCTTGTACGCGGATTTCATTTCATCAAGGTTTTTCTTTGCTGATGCGGCAGAGGCTTTCATATTGTCATCTACCGTCTTATGTATGGCTTTAAATACCGTAGACGTAGCTTTTCCTATCGCGCTGTTTTTTACCGAATTTGTCATTTTTTTGACGTTATTTTCTACCGCCTCACCTGACTTTTTAAACGAATCAGTAACATTCTTTTTTATATTATTAAAATCCTTTTTAATATTTCCCCAGAGCTTTGTTCCAAACGCGCTTATCTTATCCCAGTTTTTGTACAGCGCAACCCCTGCCGCTATCAGACCTGTAATCAATCCAACAATCATTAGGATCGGGCATAGCTTCATTGCTACGTTTAATGCAGTCTGTGCAGCTGTCATTGTCCCTGTTGTAGCTGTGGCGGCCGCTGTGGCTGTCGTATGCGCGGCTGTGGCGGCCGTTGCTGCTGTATCTGCCGTTGTTCCTGCTGCCGTTGCCGCTGTTTTTTCAATGATCTTTGCAGCAACTTTTTTCACAGCGGATACCGCTTTCCCGCCGTATTCGATTCCTTTTTTTACACCCTTTAAAGTATCGCCTACACCTTTTACCAACTTCCCTGTGGCTACTGTAGCCGGTCCTATAGCTGCTGTAACAAGTCCTACTTTTATTACCGTCTGCTGCTGTTTCTCATTCAGGGAATTAAATTTATTTGTAAGCTCATGTATCTTTTTTGTTCCCTTTTCTATGGCAGGTGATGCGGAATTCAACATGGTTGTCCCAAGTTTCAACGCGGAATTTTTCATTTCATTCACTGCGATCTTGGCGCTGTGGGATGTTGTTTTCATCTTGTTGAAAGCCTTATCCGTAGAACCTGTTGATTTTTGCATCTGTTTCAACGTGGTGTTAAATTTTTTTGTCCCATCACCCAACAGTATCATCCCTGCTTTCGCCGCTTCCGATGATGAAAACATATCATTCATGGATTTGTTATCTTCTTTTGCGGCATCCTGCACAATTTTTAATACATCTGCAAGGCTTGCACCGCCTTTCATTAATTCCGAAAATGATTTTCCTGTTTTTTTCCGCAGGATAACATCTGTTGTACTTCCAGTCTTTCCCAACTCATTTAACATGGAGTTAATATAAGTTGTAGACTCTGCAGTTGCTACACCATTTGCAGTCATGATTGCATATCCAGAGCACAACTGATCCAATGCAACATGATTTGCGTTTGCAGTTGGGATTACTTTACCCATTGCAGACGATAACTCTGCTACAGTTGTTTTACCCAGATTCTGTGTCTGGATTAACATATCAGATACGTTTGTAACCTCTTCTGCTTTTAATCCGTATGCATTTAAAATTGTTGTTAAGATATTAAGTGTGTCTCCAGATTCTGCAAATCCTGCCGTTGCAAGTTTTGTGGAATTCTCAACAAACGCAACCGCATCACCTGTTTTCTGGCCCGCAGATATTGCATTGTACACATCATCTGCTACATCCCCAACAGCAATACCTGTTTTATTCGATAAATCAATGATTGCATCCTGCATATCCTTTACAGACATTACATTTGTATCCATGATCGTGGATACCTTTGCCATATCATCTTCAAAATCTACCGCCATTTTTGCAGATGCTGTTCCTGCTGCTACAGTTGCTGCAGACATCACAGATATTTTCTTACCTACATTTTCAATTGCAGTTCCAGCCTTAGTACATCCTTCTGTAAATGCATTAAATTTATGTTCTTTCAGCTCTTTATTTACATTTTCCAGCTCTTTTTCCATCCCCATAAGAGCTGTCTTTGATTTTTCTGTTTTTACCGTCTGGTTGGCCAGTGCCGTCTCTGTTTTACCTATGGCAGATTCATTTACCTTGTACTGCTGCTCCAAACTGTTCAGTTCATTTTTTAAAGCCTTGGATTGTTCAGAGTTTTTTCCTGTTTCTTCCGTTGACTTTTCATATGCAATTCTCGCCTCATCAATCTTAGACTTTAATTCTTCCTGCTTAGATTTCTGATCTGTCAGCTTTTTTGTTAGCTTCTCCTGCTGTTCACTGTTCAGCTGTACAATATTTTTTTGTAATGATATTTTCTGTGTGAGTGATTCTGCTTTTGCTTTTAAGCCATCCGTAGCTGATCCAAACAACTTTGCTTTCGTTGCTGCCGTAGAATATTCCGCAGATAATACACGCATCTGTGCCGCTGCGGACTTCATCTGCTGCGTATAACTGTTCGAATCAACACTTAATTTAACGCTTGTAAAAGCCATCTGCTTTCACCCCCTACTGATTCTCATTTATAGTATCCAGCTCGAATTTCAGATAATCGAGTAATTCCTCCATATCTTCCTTCATGCACTGGCTATAAGAATTTCTCATAACCTGGATTGCAATTTTCACAATCCTATCTATAATTTCACCGCATATCTTCCAGCGATTATTTTCATTCTCATCCAAATCATCCTCATATCCGTTCTCTCGATCATATTCGTCAAATACGGATTTTTCTTTTTCAATCTGCTGTACTTCCACCACATTTAACATTTTCTGCATGAGGATGTCCTGCATAATAAAATGCACTGTTTTTACTGTTGTGAGGAATTCAACCGCATCAATCTTTCCGATCTCTGCGATTGGCACCTCATTATTTAGTAATTTTTGCAATATTTTTTTGTTAAAAAAATTTGCCTCTTCTATCTGTTGTGTCTCATTTTTCTCCATGAGACTAATGTACTGCTTGTACTGCTCTACTGTGATGGAATTTAAAAAATAATACTTTCCACCGCAAGTCAGCTCAATTTCCGGAATCAACTTGCGGTCTAAGAATTTTTTGCGATTTTCTCCATCCGTTTTGCAAGCTCATTTCCTACCCCTATGTCAATTCCCTGGAATTCCATAATCAATCCTGCCGGATCAATTCCTGTTTTTGGATCTTTTAATTCCTCTACCGTGAACTGATTGCCATAGACGCTACAGATGCACTCACACATATCTGCTATATCTTTCTTTGTATATCTCGTATGTGCATCAACTCTTTCTTCGATTTCCAAATAATCCATATATCCATCAATGGATAATTTAGGCATCTCATATTCCTTATGGTTCACTGTGATTTTCTTAGTCATTCTGCTCGCCTCCCGTTATTCTTTTAATTATTCATGCGCTTTGTCTTTTTCCTGTACCTTCGAGAACCAGTCCTTAATTGCTGCAGCTGCATCCGTATCCTCTGTTACAAGATTGGACTCATCCACAGAAATTTCATAATCATTATCTAAACTGCGTTCATAAAACGATCCCTTGATTGTTTTGGTTGTAGGGGAAAGTTTCCCTTCTCTCGTCTGTGCTTCCTCGCTTATTCCTTCCGCAAATTTTCCTGTATACAGCCATCTAAACTCATATTTCCCGTTGAGTTTACGTTCTCTCCACCCCAAAGCAAGTTCCGGTGCTTTATCATCTGCTGACTTTACTAAAAAACCATTTTCATAAAGCTGACCAAAAATATATGCGCGGTCCTGCGGTGCAAGTGCATTGACTTCCAACTCTACATCCGTACCTTCGTAAGAATTGATCACCTCCTCTGTTCCATCATCGGAATAGATTTTTTCAGAGGTCCACTTTTCATCTATCTTTCCTTTAATCGCCCGCGCTAACTTAATTGGTTTTTCTGCTACATATCCTGCGACTGTATTTTGTGTAACGCGCGCCACATAACAATCTTTAAATCCACATGTCCTGCTACGAACAATCTCTTTCGTTGTCTCACTTACTTGTGTTACCTGTTCATTCATAATTTCTATTCCTCCATTTCATAAAATTTTGAAAATCTTTGTGCTTTCATGTAAATACCATCTTCCGGTTTGGAATCGTCCCCATTCCTGCCCTCAAACGAAAATCCATTTTCTTTCATCAGATTTTTTATCTCTCTTGCAAGATCTATCTCATCCTGTTCTGAAAATATAGTGATCTGCACGGATTGCGTTATTCCCTCTGCATCATCATCCGAAAAATTATCATCGTCTTCTCCAAGATCCCACAATGTCACATGTGTTTTATGGATGTTTTTGTCATACCATCCCTGCATTACAATTATTCCTCGATCACTTAGTGGTTTCAGCGCATTCGATGCATCGGTTATAATATCCGGGCCTTTGTTCATGCCATATTCACCTCATTTCAATGTGTTATCTAAGAATGCCTGGTACTCCTGCTCTGCTATCTTCTGCAATTCAGAGTCTGCATCCCGTCCTGCTGCGTAAATAAACTCCCTAGGCGGCTGGTATATTGTTCCCCAGTTTATAAATTTCACATATGCATACTGGCTGTCATCCGATTTGATTACCCATCCAACCTCTGCTGATGCACTATTGCCTTTCATTCTTGTTTTACCAATTGGGACACTATCCGCAGCATGTGCAGACACCGATGATTTCGTACCAAAACCACGACCACTTTTTTTAATGTCCGCGGACTTCGGTATTTTCCCAGACATGATTTTTTTCACAACTGGTTCACCTTTTTCTACTATTTTCCTGTTTACTTCCGCAACTTCTGCATCACTGGCCGCATCTTCAAACGCTTTTAACAGTTCCTGCAATCCTTGGAATTCCATTTCTACTTTCATTTTTCTCCGTGTCAGATTCTGACTCTTCTATTCGCTTTCCCTGCATTTCAGCTGTACTTTCTGGTTATCCACAAACATAGGTGATGCATCATAGATTTTGAACACTGTGCCTTTGTATTCTGCGTAAAACTCTTTCAGATTTCTCCTGATATTCTCTACTTTCTCGCAGTTTCGGACTTCGAATACGATTGCATTCTCAATCCCTGTCTGCAATGCTGTGTATTTTTCTGTAGTGCTAAGACTTTTAACCTCGCACCAACATTCATAGAATGTTGATTTTGTATACTGTTTTCGTCCATCTACTACCTGTGATTCTCTTCGGATGATCTTAATCCTGCCCGTCTGCAACTGCTGCACCTCCATAGATCTCTTTCAAAAGCATAGATGATACTGCGCTGGATAGTTGCTTGGATTCCCCGTATTTCTCCCGGTTATCATACAGATTTTTTACCGACACAAGGGCAAGCAATCGCTGTCTGCTGGTCATTTTATACGCATCAAAATTCGGAATCAGCTCCTGCATCTCTTCTAAAGTGGTGTTTATCATCAACTCTACAATGTCAATATCATCGTCATAATCAATATGACAGTATTTTTTGCACTGCTGTGTCAGATTTTCCCTGTATTCCTTTTTTTCATCCTCCGTCATGATGCATCCCCCGTTTTCACGGGGCGGCTGACCGCCCCGCAGCATTTATCCATTTACTGTTTCTGTGATTTGTCCTTTAATCACAGCCCCTTCATCAACCGGCTGTACATCGAATCTATCACGGACCTTGATTCCGGTCAGATCTTTATCCCAAAGTCCTGCTCCTTTGTCATTCATATCAATAGACAGTACATTTCTGTCAAACAGTGTAATTGCAGATTTTAAATCTCCACAATATACCGGATGCTTGTATGCATCTACCGTATGACCATCACTATTCATGACTTTTTCTGATTTCAGTGTTTTTTTAGACAGCTTAATAATTGGATATTCCCCAAACAGCAGCTTTCCCTTCGTCTGCAGTGTTGGATCTTTCTGGAGGATATAGTTTCCATCCTTATCCTTCAATTTATCCAGGTAGTTAAACCCACTCTGGTTTGTGATGATCACAGCTGCCTCTGCAATTGCCGGATCAAGATCTTCATTAAAAACGTCTTTCAGGCTATCCAGATTTTCAATGACAACTTCTTTTCCCTTAGTCATGGTATCAAGCACTTTAAGGATCATAGCGTTACGTGTTGCTTTTGTCTTTTTGGCAATCCATTTGTTAATGTATGCCATAATGTTGTTAGCTGTATCTTCCAGCAGCTCTGCTGTGATCTTTAAGATTCCACCTTTTTTCTTAATTGCATATTTGATCTGCTTAAACTTTGGCTCATCCATTTCTGGAAAATCTTTTGCCTCATCCACGTTATCAAATGGAGTTGATTCTGCATCCACTTCAATGTTTCGTGTTCCACTCTTCGTAGTTACACCTTCTGTATTCACATACTGTTCCAGGTTGTCAGCAGATCTTCTTAATTCGATAATATCGGTTCTGATATCTTCCGGAATTGTGATACCAATTCCCAGTTCACTGTTGCTTCCTGGTGTAACGTCTGACGAGATTGCATCTTTATACACTTCAACATCTTTTGCATCCGGCTCTGTTCCTAAAAATCCAGCCCTAACAATGTTGACGAAAGATTTTACCAGGTTCTTTTTATCCGGTTTTACCTCTCCACCAACCTGTTTTGCTGTTCCATTCTTAACCTGATCCTCAATATGGTTCTGATCGTCATCGTCCAGATCCATAAGCAGATTAAACTTATCCTGCATTTCGATAAGCTCTTCCTTTGCTTTTTTTCCATCTTCGATTTTTCCGGCATTTACAAGATCCTTTACCTCCTGCTTTTTGGCATTGATCTTGTTTAAAAACTCTTCCATTTCTTTCTTTCCCATTTTTTCCTCCTTAAGTTCCATACTGGTACAAATCTTTGAGAATTTCGTCTTTTTCGGCTTCCATTCTCTGTTTTTCCTGTTCCGCAGCCTTGTTGTTCCGGTTCTCCAGTTCTTCAATGACCGCATTTACAATATCCTTCGTCTTTGGCTTTCCCAAAGGCTCCGGCAAATTGTTGTATTTAGCAAAATAATCAGATGTACATGCTGCAACTGCTACTTTTTCTTCAATTTCAACGTCAAAGTACTGCTGCATTTTTTCGCAATCGAACCATGTTTCCTTCCGCATCAGATCCTTGATCTGATCTCTGGTCACTCCATCCTGCACATGCTGCATGTACACATCCACAATGGAATCCTCACACAGATTCAGCTGTTTGATTGTTTTTTCCATATCATCTGCATTTCCCCATGCCATACATGAAGGTTTATGTATCATAGCCTGCGCTCCTGTCGAAAAATGCAGTTCATCACACGCAAACATGATTACAGATGCAATGGATGCTGCCATTCCATCCACATATCCGATCTTGTGCCCAGAATATCTTTTTAGCTGGTTGTAAATTGCAAGCCCTGCAAATACATCCCCACCACCAGAGTTGAAATAGATGTCAATATCTTCGTATCCATCCAACTGATTCAAGAAATCTGCAATGTCTGCCGGGCATTTGTCCTCTTCGTACCATTCCGACAGCCATGCCGCTGATACAATGTCTCCATAGAAATAAAGCGAACATCTCTGTTCTTCATCTTTTGCTTCGAAGTCCAGATAACCCACATTCTCTGTCTTTCCGCGTCTCTTACGCGTAAAATTAAATCTTTTCTTTGCCACCTTTGCACCTCCTATTCCTCTCCGTCTTTATCCTTGTCAGGATCATCCGGATCTATTATTTTGTCCGGATCTGTTTCCGGATCTGTTATATTGTCCGGATCTGTTTCCGGATCTGTTATATTGTCCGGATCATCTGGGATCTGCTGTCCCTTTAAATATGCTGCACCCGCCATAGTCAGCGGAACCATGCTGCCATTTGCAAGTAAAACGTCTCCCCCCTCTCTGTCTGGAAGATCCAACTTCCTTCTGGCCTCGTTTGCCGTCATAACCGAACCACCAACAGCTGTTTTAAAATATTCCATCTGGGTTTTACTATCTGTACGGAAAAGCACCTTTTCGTTAAATTTAAAATAACACCCATCTTTCTTTTGCTGGTATGATGTAATCTTATAATTTATCTCTTCCTCATATTGCTTTATGATAAAAAGCTCTGTATCTTCATAGAACGACAACTGCTGCATTTCCGAATTACTATAAGACGACTTCGAATAATCGTTGATCTGATTCGGTTTTACTCCAAAAGCGGCCGCAATCTGTAATGCTGTATACTTTTTCAGCTCAAAAAACTGTGAATCTGTCAGCTTTATGTCTAAAGGTGTCAGCTTCATTCCAAGTGGTACCGGAAGGACTCGGCCCATGTTTTTTACACCAGATCCAAACTCTTCAAATGACTTTCGCAGATTTTCTTTCGCCTTTTCATCAAGTTCTCCTGTATATTCCAGTGTTGCCTTTGCTGTTAATCCATTTTCATACAGATTATTCATAAATTCTTGCGACTTGGAAGCTCCTGCTACTGTTTCCCGCAGGATCTTCTGCACCGGAAGTCCCGTTATTCCATCAAACGAAAATGATGTTTTAAAATGCATAACTTCATCTGTTCCAAATACATACTGTTTTCCCTGTATTGGATCAGTGTATACATACCATAATCGGCCAACCCCCGCGAATAATCCGGCATCATCTACCACGATCTGTACACAATTAGATTGCATAACCCACAGATCCAGTATTTTAATATCTCCACCATATTTTTTCCGGTTAAATACTCTCCGGATATACACATATCCATTTCCATAGTGATTCCGGTTAATTTCTACCGTATTCCAAAATGTGGTTGGTGTCATAAAAGGGTTTGGACGTTCGGAGAATAATCTGGATATATCTGTAGGCTCTGCCTCAACAATCCCTTTATCCGTTTTCTGGTAGTATTTAATAGGCATTTTGGCCAATGTTTCCGATAACATCTTAAGGCATGTAAAATATGTTACCTCGGATGTCGGTTTCCCTTTTCTTCTTAATCCCATCAGATCCAAAAAATCCGAAGAATTCAATGACATAATTCCACCATTTTGGATATTTCCATGCCACCAATCTGATATTCTTTTCCCCAGTCTCTGGAATGGATTCATTACTCCTCGCCCCCTTTCATATATTTTTCATACATTTCTAGCCATTCATTAACTTCCTCGTTAATGTCCGGTCTGTATTCTTCTTTCATTGCCTCCGTCCACGCATCTATGATTGCGTCAATCGGATCAATCCGCTCTGTCCGGAGTTCCTTGTCAATTTTTATTTCTCCATAGCTGTTTGATATGGTCTTAGCATTTGCAATCGACCAGGTAAGCAGCGGATCAGCCGGAACAACAATACTGCTGCCCTCTTTTCCTACTTCCTCTCCTTCTATCTCTACGTTTCCAGCCATGATCTCCAATCGGAAGTCAACCGTTGCATCATTCAGCACCCTTGCGGTCTGTGTCACAGACAGTTCATTCATTCCAAGTTCTTCCAGATCCGACAGAAACGCGGATGCATTATGTGGATCATAACAGATCAGCTGTGGTTTCAAATCGTACTCATTTATCAGGTCTTTCAGGTAGCTTAAGATGTATTTATAATCAGTTTTTATTCCTCCAAGCGTTTCTGTGACCGTCACGAGTCCTTTTTCTATCCACAGATCATATGGGATTTTATCTGTTTTTATATGCTCGTCCACGCGCTGTGCCGGAATAAATGAATGCGTGTGTATAAAATATTTTTTCACACCATCCACCATATATGGAATTATCACTGCTAATGATGTAAGATCACCTCCAGCAGAAAGATCCAAGCCCACATAACACTTCATCCCCTTAAAATCTTTCAGGGATTTTAATACTGCACACGCTTTCCATACTGCAATATCCTTGATATACAACGCATTTGACCACTGTATCCACATATCTAACTGCTTTACCAGGAAGTCGCGCAGATCCTCACCGCCCATATCACGCGCAGTCCGTGATACTGGAATGAGGTTTTCCAAAGCATCACTGTCAAATTCAAGAATTGGGTTCGCTTTTATCCAGTTTTTTGGTTCATACTCATCATCGTCTTCATCCAGCTGTGCTATGTACACAAACTGACTGTCATTTTCGAATACTCCCTTTAACAGATTGCAGCAATATTCATACAACTTATAGCACGGTGATTTCAGGTCAAACCCCGCTGTTGTAATCACAGATATCAACGCTGATTTTAGCTTTTTAATTCCACCTTCTAACAGCTTGTACATCTGGTTGGTCTTATGCGCATGATACTCGTCTACTATTCCAAGGTACGCACGATGTCCGTCCAGTGACTTGGTATCTCCGGATAGTGCCCTAATTTCGGAATGTGTACACAAGCAATCAATCGTATGATTGTGCTCATGGACTTTAAACCATTCACTTAGTTCATCATCCGAATTTATGAATTTTACAATTTCATCAAATACAATGTTTGCCTGGTCCTGTTTGGTTGCCGTGCAAAATATTTTTCCGTACTTGAATCCGTCAAAGTTTCCGTAGTATGTTGCCAAAATGCCGTTGATAAATGACTTTCCATTCTGTCTGCCAAGCTGTACATAAGATGTCCGGAAACGTCTGTATCCCTTTTCTTTGGTTCTCCAACCGTTCAGTGATCCTAAAATAAAACACTGGAATGGATACAGCGTTACCTTTTCGTCTCCTTCACCTTCCGCTATGGTCAGCTCTTCTCCGAAGTTTATTATTTCTTCGGATTTTTCAACATCGAAGTAATACTTATACGGTGCTATCTTTGCTTTTTCCAGATCGTCAAGGTGTCTCTGGCATGCCAGCCGGACATAATCCCCGGCTATAATCTTTCCTGCTACTACATCAAGCGCGTATTGCGTGCAGCGGTCGGTTATTTTTTCTGTCTGCAAATGCTACTCCGCATACTTTGCAAATTTGTTTTCCGGTTTCTGCTGTGGTTGCTTTGGCACCACTAAACGGCACCGGGAGGAAACGGTCATTCCAAAATCTGATGCGCCCTGTCTGCACTGTTTCATGCATCGGTCTTGTATAATCATCAAACTTTCACGCTCTGCGTTTACCACCTGTCTTGTCCCGACCTGTACAAGCCTCTTTTCCCCTGTTAGTGGATCTTTCTGCTCTTCGTATATTGGCACATCTACCATCAACGGAGTATTCCGGATCTGCTCTGTTACCTCTAAAAACTGCTCCTGTGCAATTATCAGTCTGGCCATCGCGTCACAATCAATATTCGCTATCAATTTGATAGCAAGAAGTTCCTTGGCCAGTTTCCGGAATTTCTTTTTTTGTCCTGCTGTCAGATATGTCGGAGGTTTTACATTATCGTTTGGTGCAACAACTTCCGCATCTTTTCGTGCTGCAATCTCTGCTTTTGTAAGATGTTTTTTACCCTTCATGACAACTAAATCTGTCGGTTGTCGCTGCCCTGCCATTGTTTCAAACCTCCTTTCTGTCAATATCTGCATTCGTTTTTGTGTCATAATCTGACACCGCCCCGCCTGCCCTTTTTACGGATTTTCTCGTGGGGAATTTTCTCCAAGGAAAAGTGGGGGCGCGACTAGGAAAGCGTCGCGTAAAACTTTTTCATATCCCCCTGCCTCACGGAAATGCAAATTGATTAACGATCTCAGCTGTTTTTGAGTTGCAATCATACTCGCTTTGCTCTGCTTATATAAGGCGGTAATCGTATTGTGAGTGTTATGGCTCAACGGTATCAAATTCAGTGGGTTTAATCGTTGCTCCCAATCATCTTCCAGCTCTACTATGTGGTGGATTGGATCAGAATCTTTCAGCGTAATTAACTGCTGCTCCACATACAGTGCATATATGTCTATATAGCCGTATATGCCCATAATTACAGGCCTTAAAGCTCTCCACTCTTTCGAGATATAGAACTCTGCAGCTCTCGGATCTCTGCGTGTGTTGTTATATCTTGTGTGTCGAGACTGCTGCCTCTTCTCACACTCTTCACACATCTTCATCACCTGCGGAATCAGCTTTCCACATCGACAAGTTTTCAACAACATACTGCTGCCCTTCTCTTCTTTGTTGCGGCTACAATATAGCAGCCGCATAGAATAACATGAAGCAAGCAAGAAAAAAGCGACTGCATCTCTGCAATCGCTTACCCAACTGTTCACGTTATTATATTAACACATTCAAATCCCCTTTAGGTCACCCACTTTTTACCCCCTATTTCCCCCACTTTTTACCCTGTTTTGCTCAAATTGTCCTCAATTTCAGCGCAATTTGCACCATTATCTAACGCTTTCGCGCCAAATAATTTTATTGACAACTTTGGAATCATGGCTCTGCACCATTTCTTTGGAGAATTCTTCCCGCATCCTGTATCTCTTGCCACCTCTGCATATGTCTTTCCCTGTATGTATACAGCCTCTAATACATCATACTTATATCCTTCCCCGGATGCTTCCACATCTTCTTTCAGGGATTGCATAGCTTTGTCTATATGCTCCAACAAGATTACGGTTTCTGCTCGGCATTCCCTTATGGATCTTAAGTATGCTCTTTCTGCAGATATGTTATATCTGTCCGCTCCTATTTGATCCGGTTCTGATACAGCCTCTTTTACATATCTCTGCAGCTCTCTATAGTTTTCCAGGTATATAAGCGTAAGCTCTGTCGGAGTTTGCAGCTCTTCTTTCCGCTTTCCTTTTCTTTGCATTTCATTACCTCCGCTTCTTTTCTATGGTTCTTCGCTGCGCGGATCTCTTGCTTATAATCTGCATCTCTGCGCTATTATCGGATATCACCATCCAGTTATCTGGTCTAAGATTATTTAATGCTATCAGTTCTTTCTGCTCCCGTGTCGGTTTTTTTGGTTGTTTCATCTTCCATCACCTACCTTTAACTGTTCTGCTATCTCATCAATGTCTTTAAACCTGATTACAGACAAATCTACGATTAAATTTTTGACCGATTCTGCAAAATCATCAACCGCCTTGCAATATTCTTCTTTCAGCATTTTCTGTGTCATCCTACACCTCCAACAGTTCCGGATTGTCAATTGCGTTTCCAATGGCAACAATTTCATCTGGTCTGAATTCTCCTAAAGAAATACTTTCCGAGCTTCCAATCGCCCGTGCTTCCCAACATAGTGAGTAATCGCACCATTCAATAACATATCTTTCATCATCGCACTGAAAAATATCTTTTTCATAGATCCCCCTATACCCTGTGCATTGGCAGATTGTATCTGGTCTTACTTCATATGCAAATGGTGAGCCTGCATTGTTTATATACCATTTATTATCTTTGCAACGTAAAAATCCTATAGTCCAATATCCATTACCGATTTTTGCCCTGAATAAATATCTATCTTCCATATTCTCTCCTTTCAATATTTATTTGATTATGTACATATTTTTCTTTATTCTTTCCTTTTCACGCTTCTCTTTTGCTTCTGGAAAAATAAAATCCATAGCGTCATTCCAACCTTTTGTGTAATCGCATTCGCTGATATGATCTTCATAATTTCTCATTGTTGGAACGCTTTTGTATAATGGCTTTTCAACCATAGTCTCTCCTATTCCGCTTTTGATTGAAGCCAATCTTCCCACTCGCCGTGTTCTTCTTCGCTCGGAAATTCATGTTCCATCCACTGATAATCTGATTTTACTTTGCAAAGAAACTCTGCCAACTCTTCATCCGACATATTTCTTATCATGTCGGCATTGGTCTTTGGTTTTTCCGAATCTGCACTGTACGGCTCCGGCATTGGCATCCAAGCATTTACTACCAGTCCATATTCAATATATGGTTTATCCTCGACCCCCGGATAAAATGCTCCATTTCCCTGCTCATCCGTTTCATATCTTGCAATATCTGGTAATGTAAAATTCTTGAACGATACCATTATATATTTTCCTGTTTCTGGTACTGATTCCTCAATTGGAATCCATCCATCTTTTTTAATTTCGCTCATGTATTCTCCTTTTGTGTTAGCAAAGTACTGTGTGCAAAGTCCTATAGCACCTAATACTTTGCTAAAGTCCTGTGCATCAATCTCTATTTACTGCCTCATATGCATCTGAATATTCAATTCCATTCACTGCTGCACAGATCAGTCCCTTTAACATCTTTACCTGGGAATCGGTCCAGTTTTCTTCTGCTATTCTTATCAGTTCATTTTTTAAATGTTTTTCTGTAAAATTTGCAATCCCTCTTGAAAAATTCTCATCGGCGGTGATACCCCGATTCGTTTCATTTGCACACTTTTCACACATTTTTCTTGTATTTTCAGTTCTTATTTCTTGTCTTTTCATAATACCTCCGTTAAACTTTAATCAAAACAATCGTTTTCTCTTTCCTGCCAACAGCAATAAGATCAACATGGTATCTGCCAAGAATCCACTCGTTGTCCCGAACGTCTGTAGCCGGTAATGTTTCGTCTGATGTAAGCTGGAACCCTTTAAGTCTGTATGCGACCGCATTTTTTAGACGATCTACCCCAGACGTATCAAGATACCCGGCCATATCGTATATCAAGTCATTCAAAAATTCAGTTTTTGTCATATAAACCCTCCAAGTCAGTCTTTACTACAAGCCATGTGGGTGCTATAATGACTACATCACCAAGTCATTAGCACTTGCGACCGGATGTTCCCGCATCCGGTTTTTTTCTTGTCTACCCTTAATTAAATGGCATCTCTTCGTCTCCCCCATCCGGAATGTTCATAAACCCATCCCCAGCTGATCCGGCTGGTGGTTCCTGCTGCTGTCCCCCTTCCGTCCTTTTGCTTTCTGCAAATTCCTGTTCTTCAACCACTACATCCGTTGTATATACTCTCTTCCCATCTTTATTGTTGTACGATCCTGTCTGGATGCGCCCTGTAATTAACACCTTTACCCCCTTTTTCAAAAATTTTTCTGCAAATTCCCCAGCTTTTCCAAAAGCCACGCAGTTAATAAAATCAGCTGACTGCTGCCCGTCTTTTCCCGTTCTCCTGTTCACTGCAAGCGTATACCTTGCTACACATGTACGTTCCTGTGAGTTATTCATTTCTGTATATTTCACGTCCGAATCTCTCACAAGCCGTCCCATCAGTATCACTTTATTCATTTTTTTCTCCTTCCTCTTCCTCTTTTCCCATAGGCAGAATTCCTACTATGCAGTATCCATCCTCCAGCCCTGTATACTCTCTCTGCACATACAGAATGCGGCACCGGATTTTTCTTTCCGTGTACAATCCCCCCTGATATTCCAGCATTTCAAGTATATCCCCTGCTTCGTAACCGCAATCTCTGCACAGCTCAAACGGTTTTTCTCCCGATAATACGGCTGTAAAATTCTGGTATGCGCTCCGGATCTGATGCACCCGCGACTGCTGCACATCTGACGGTAATTGCTCCATTTGCTGCGCATCTGCCATATCACGCAGTTTTTTCCTTGTATCACGGTCAATAGCCGCCTGTTCTTCCTCGTACTTCTGCCCTTCGGTCTTATATGCTTCCTTACGGTTCTTGTACTTATCGCATGATGTACATGTGCTCGTTTTTACGTTGCATGTCTCGTACTCTGTGCAGGAATAACAGATAGATGTAATTCCTTCCGGATGCGGTGTCTGATACTCACCCATATTCATATCCTTGTCTCTAATCTCCATCTGCTCCGGCTTTTCTTCTGTGTCAGATTGTGACACCGTTCCTGTTTCCAACTGCTGCTCCGGCTTTCCATTCTTCATTTCTTTTACATCTTTGTGCGTAAGCTCTCCGGATTCTTCTTTCTGTTCCAGTGCTGCCCTCTGTGTATCTTCCTGCATTCCGCTAAGTTCGTAAGCGGCAGAAAATGTAATTCTTTCATTTTCCAGTTCTTCTTTCCATTCCGGAATCAAATTATTATTTATAGCCTCAATCTGTGCTATCTTCGTTTTGCTCATGCTCAATTTTGCAGCAATTACATCACGCAAACGACCAGACTGCAGATCATACCCTTTCAGTTTCTTTCCTTCCGCTTTCATGCGCTCCAAACATTCTTTCAGTTTTTGTTCTTCCTGTAGCATGTCTGATACTGTTTTTGTACGATATGCATTTGCAATAATCAGCTCGACCAATTCCTCATCACTGTCCTGTGGTGTTGTGAGTTTGCTGGTTGCAAGCTCAAATTCTTTATATCCCTTGGATACCAGGTACTTAAGTGCTTCCCACCGTCTTTCCCCGGCTACTATCCGGTATTCTCCTTTTTCGCACGGTGCATATACCAGTTCCAGATTCTGCTTTAATCCATACATAAGGATATCGCTTGCCAATTCCTCAATCTGTTCAATACTGTAAAAATTCATTTCGTTCCGGTACATTTTAAATATGCTTATATCCTTTGTTCTAAACCGTGCCCGCGGTGATTCATCCAATCCCGCTTTGCTCTGTTTATTCAGGGCATCTTTAACACTAAATCCTGTAGCCATTTTATCCCTCCATCTCACATACCAGCTCTGCAACTGCTGCACGATAGTCCTGTGTTACAATCCCTTTTTTTGCAAATACCGGAACCGGCACCAGTGCCGTAGTTGCCTTTTCTGCAATAATGGATCTACGGATTACTGTTCCGAACATATCAAATCCCGATTCCTTCCGCAGCCATTCTTCCACTTCCAGTGATGTTTTATTTTTCTGCCGCATCGTCATAAGTGCCTTGATTCGCAAATCCGGATTGATGTCTTTTAAATCCTCAATCTGCTCATCCAGAAATTGGAGTGCTCCAATTTCAAATCCACCCACCTTCACCGGCGCAATAATCAGATCTGATGCAAGGATAATATTGATTACCACCATATCCAACAGACGGCCGCAATCGCAAATGCAATAATCATATGCGTCTGCTACTTCTTGTAATGCACCACGCAACCGCAATACCTGGTTCTCATCCGTTTTCATCAGCAGGTTCATGTCTGTTTTCATCAGATATCCATTTGCTGGGACTATATCAATGTGATCGTATTGGGTTGTCCGGATCAGATCATTTGACCGGTATGTACCGCCAACTGTCTCATGCTTCTCCAACAGTTCACTCATTCCTGTTCCATCTGGCTCATACACCCCGAACGTCTTAGATGTATCTCCCTGTGGATCACCGTCCAGCACCAACACTTTTTTCTTGTATTCCTCGCCCAAAATATAGGCCATGGAATCAGATGTTGTTGTCTTTCCGATTCCCCCTTTTGGGGACATTACCGCAATAATCTTCATTTTGTTTTCCTCCTGCCTGTTTATTTTCATGTTATTCAAAATTTTTATCAGATGTATATTGTGTAATACATCTTCACCTGCATATCCTCAAACTTATAGTCTGGTGTCTCTTCCGGCTGCAATGGCTGCATCAGGCTTTTTTCTTTCCACTTCCTGTGCGTCACTTCCGGTACTGCCCGGAACCGGATCACCGGATCATCTTTGTGTGTCTCGTATATGGTATTCTGGTGGTTTGCAATGCGCGGAGTAAATGCGGCTAAATATCCGACAAACAGATCCATATTCCCTTTTACGATCCGCAACATGTCCGCACTTTCCAACACATTGCACTGCTCTTCCAAGGTCATTCTTTCTTTCCTTTCAGAATCTTTCCATCTTTCAGGATGCTGTTATTTGCAAAAGACATCATATTGCGCTTAAACTCCTGCTCTGCCTGCTCACAGGTCTGGTATTCGTGCAGATTCCGGTAAATACACTCATCTTCTCCAAACGCTGGCAGTTTGCAGTACTCTTCGATCACTTCACACGCTTCCCGCGCGGAATAACAAGTTGCAACAAAATGTCCTGCTGCTGCCATGTCTTCCAAAAATTCCTTCTGTGTCTCCTGCTGTGTGTTCCGTCCATACTTCATCTCGATCCAGAGTCCGCAATACGCGCCTTTTGGGTATGGCAGACACAGATCCGCTACCCCAGCCTTTACCCCCATCTGCTTAAACTTTGCCGCCTCTGCTCTGTTCCTACTCCCACCGTTTGGCACATGGTACAGCCATTTCAGTTCCGGATACTGCTGCACATTCCAGCGCGCCCAAGACACAACGGACATCTGCTCGGTGTCCTCACTTCTTTTCATGTATTTCATGTTATTCTCCTTCCTGCGCCCTTACTGGTCGCACTTTGCAAAATCCATCAGTATGTATGGGTGGATAAATACCGTTTTCCCACGGTTCCCGAAGTCATTTTTGTAGGTGGAGTTATCATTTACCCCCTGTATCGCCTTCCGTGCCGCATGATAGCGCCGTGTATTCCCCGCTCGTTTGATTGGTTGGAAGTATACCTTTACCATGTTCTTTACGGTTGCGAACTTGTCCCGATCCACAATCAGGATATCCTCATATCCTGCCTTTTTAACCGCTATCTCGGCTTTTTTAAAATATCTGGCCTTGGACTCTGGCTTCCAGTCAAATTTCATTCGTCATGCCTCCTTTTTTTCATTCTCGCGTGTATGTAAAACATGCAGTTAAACTCGTTATAGTAAACTTCCGCATGTGTAAAATCCATATCCGGATACCATTTTGCCAACACTTCCGGTATGGAATCCCTGTCTTTAACCATCCCGTCCACGAATGATCCGATCTTTTTGTAACTTCCCCCGGATGCCGGACGCTTGGAATGTACCACCCTGATGCGCGGATCACGCAATCCCTGCGAACTGTTCCAGCGTTTTTCCGACCGGATACGGTTCTTTTCCTCCACAATGTAATTTGCAATTCCAGATAGCCCATTCTCATCCTTCTGTAGATGTCTTACCTCATTCCGGCTTGACTGCTGCCAACAGGCTTCCACCGTTTCCATATCAAGCGCACCATCCATAACCACATGATGATGCCAGCGGATTTCAGCATCCGGATTATATGCTGTTACATAAACATACTTTGCATTTGGCAAACCTCTCTTTTTCCTCTGGTAGTTAATCCTGCGGATATAATTCTGTACATTTTTGATTGCTGCATCTATATCCCCGTCCGGTGGCAGATGTTCATTGTCATATGTCAGCGTGATCCAGATATCCCGGTTGTCAAAATTCTCGTTTATTAGACGCTCCACGTACTTCCGCGCATTTTTATCGTTTAGGTTTCTCTGTGCTTTGCTGTTATCCTTTACGATCCTGCGCCCTTCCCGCGGTACATCATCCATACTTTTAAACTGTGGATAAATCTCAATTTCAAACTGCTCCCCGGCTGTGATCTCCTTTAATGCATACACAACTTTCTTTCTGTGCTTATGCATGTTTAACATATTTTCCACAAACCACTCATGCATCAGCTCTATACTGCTTGCATATGCTGCTTCATAGTCGTATGGGATATACTGCATCCCTTTTCGCCTTGCCATCTGACACCTTCCTCCTTATATACTTTCGTGGACTTGTTACTATCTATTACAAGCCCGCCCAAGGACTCCAAAGCCCTTGTTTTTTCGGGATTTTTATTGCATTTTTCTATTGCATTTCTGTGTCAGATCTGTTATAGTCTGTTTATACAAAACATTTTTGAGTTTTTCTGTTTCTGGCAGAAATGCTTGCGGCCATCCCCATGGCCGCTCTTTTTTTGTCCTCATGCTGCCTTTTCCTTCTTTGAGACATTAACTGTAATCTTCACGTTTTCGCGCTTGGAAAGAATTCTTGCTAATGTCTCATAAAGTCGTTTTATATTTTTTTCTCCCATCTGCATTCTCCTCCCTATGCAACAACCGCATCCTTATGTTTTCTGCGCTCCTCTTCTTTCCCGGCAGCAATGCCCTCTGCATATGCAGACATGAGCATGATCGCAAACGACTTTCCTTCCGGATTGTCAAAATTCACAAAATCCGTTGCCATTCTCTCAATTTTTTCCTTTTTCTCATTTCTCGTCATATTCTTTCGCCTCCCTCTGATTTCTATATGCCTGATGATTTCAATGGTTTAATACCGGATGCCTAAGCCTCCGCGCTTTTTAGTCTGAATACGCTGTAAAGATAAGTCCCCGAATCATCTGAAACAATATCAACATTTGTTAATTCTTCGAGAGCTGATGACATCGGAGTGCCATACGTTCCACGTTTCCAAAGACCGGAACGCTCCGCCATGTTCCAAAAGCAATTAGTCTCAATACCGCCATTCTTTGGAACGTACTTCTTGAATACAGATTTTATAAAGTTTTCACACCACTCGATTTTTACATTTTTCATCCTCTCACCTCTTTCTGTGTGCTGTCGTTCTCCTTGCCATCCCACCGCTTTCTTCCTATAATTAAAAGTGCCAACTATCTCATACCGGAAGGAGGTGGAACCGTATGACAAATGAAGAACGTGCTCATGATCTTGCTTTAACTATTGTCAAAGAAGTATTACACCGCGATTTTGATGTTATGAAAAATTCTGATCACGATGGTGATGAGCAACGTGAAGTGCTTGCCGCTTCTGTATTGGACGAATATAATTTCTATTTCAATGCTTTCAAAAATTCTATTGAATAGAATCATATTTCGTTGCTTCATCTATAATGTCCGCTGCCATCTTTAAAGCATTTTTTGCTGTGCATATGGTCAATTCATTCACATCACACATTGCTTTAATAATGATGGTGGCGGTCATTGCCATTTTCTTCTGGTCACCTCTCGGATATCCCATTATAGGTAATGGTCCCTGTGCCTGTTTTTCCAACTTTTCAGCTCTCTCTATGAGTTTTTCTTTTTGAATCTCTCTCACCCCTTTCTGTGTGCTTCGTTGTTCTTTATGTGAACATAATACTTCTTAAAAAGAACATTGTCAACACCTTTTTGTTCTTTTAAAGAACTTTTTCTATTGCTTTTTGGGATTTTCCGTGTTATGCTTTAGAAAAGCAAGGAAAGAAGGTGATACAGTGACACAAGGAGAACGGATCAGAGAAGTGCGGAAAGCCCTTGGACTTACTCTTGAAAAATTTGGTGAAAGAATTGGGATTAAAAAAAATTCTGTTAGTCAAATTGAAAATGGAGTCAATAATCTTACCGAACAAATGACAAAAGCAATATGTCGTGAATTTCATGTTGACTATATATGGTTGACTTCTGGAGAAGGGGATATGTTCCTGGATGCAGATGATGATTTCAAGGAACAGATTGATCAGATCATGGCAAGTGAGACGGACGCACGGAAGAATCTTTTTAAATTCATGCTTACGCTTAGTGAAGATGACGTGGAAGCAATGCAGCGTCTGATGCGCAAGGCATTTGAATTTTATAAAGACGATGATCCGGAAAAGGACAATACAAAAGGCTGACAGTTGCCTGTCAGCCCTCGTGTGTGTAAAGATAAAGAATGAAGCGGTATATCCGTTTGAGCGTTTGATCGTTATGTATCTTCCCGATCAATTCAGAGATTGCTTTTTTATAATCCATAATAAACACCTCTTTTCTGATTACATACTACCATATTTTGATATACATTTGACAAAATTCAACACTGTTTCCAATATTCTGGAAATTTTTTGTACTGTTGCCATCTGTATTCTTTTATATGATAAAATTATTTGTACTCCGAATCGAATAGATCATTGATCCTAACATCAAGTGCTTTGGCCAGTTTTTCCAGCTGTAGTATGGTCGGACATGTTACTCCATTTTCAATGTTGTCTATCGTGGACTTAGATATTCCGGACAGCGCAGCTAATTGTACAATGGTATATCCTTTTTCGATCCTTACGTTCCAAACTTTAATTTCCATGTGGTATCCTCCTTAAATAATATGGATACCCATAGGATGCGATATTTTGACCAAAATGATGAATGGAGGTTTTTATGAGTAAATTATTAAAACATACCAAAACGAAGGTTGTCGGTGTTTCATTTCGGAACGAAGATGGATCATCTCGGCAAGAAATAGTTTCTAACCTTTACGAAGGGGAGAATGTATCTTTGGAATATTACGAATATAAAAACGAACCAGCATATGCAGTTATTGATTCCCAAGGAGATCAGATAGGCAATTTATCCAAGGAATTAGCTTTTGATATCTATAATAAGTATGATGGCTGTTACTTCGATGCCTTTGTCCTTCGCATAACTGGTGGAGATGATACCAAATATTTAGGTTGCGTTATAGATATATCTATTTATGATGAAATTCCTGAAGATATAGCTAATGATTCCAGTGACAATATTGTTGTTGAATCTGCTTCTATTCCTGCACCAGATCCAACAGTTGCACCTATAACCAACCAACAACCAACGCGATATTTACCATCAAAAAAGTTGTGTAAATTCTATAGCGTTACTTTTACCGTACTTGGTGTAGTTCTATTGATTATGGGATTGCTCCTATTGATTGTAACTTTATTAGGTGGATGTGTAACAATAATTTTCTCTATTTTAGCAATCAGATCCGGTATTAAGTATAAAAAATTATACAAAAATTATCCGAAGTCTTAATGACAAAATATTGAATGGAGTTGATTTTATGAAATACGGTGTACGCAAACCAAGTGTTAAGAAAAGCATCAGTGCAAGAACTACCGGAAAGATAAAGCGTCAGGTAAAAAGTTCTGTTAATCCACTATACGGTAAAAAAGGAATGGGTGTAATCAATGATCCAAAGAAAGCTGCATACAATGCCGTGTATGACCGGACAACCGTTGGTGTCTCAGACCTTATGGATGATAATGCCGAAAATGATGAACATATCAGCGTGTTCGGGGCAATCGGTGCAATCTTCCAATTGTTTGCTGCACTGCTCCAGCTTGTTTTCTGGGGTGCAATTGTCATCGGACTGATCTATTTTATCGTTAAAGTTATTTTATGGTAAAAAAGACGATCCCCACTGCAATGGGAACCGCCTTTTGAACCTTCATTCATACTTTTGCAAAAAGCATGGTAGAATGTCCTCACAATAATCATTCTATCATAAAACCGTGCTTTTTGCATTGGTTTTATTTTTTATACCATTTTTTAGATTGGAGTTGATAGAATGAAACGACAAACAGCTAAACTAAATGATAAACTGCTGCTCCGTGTGGCTATTTACATCCGTGTATCTACGGACCAACAGGCGCAGGATGGTGACTCCGTGCGTGATCAGCTGGCCACCGGGCAGAAATATATAGAAAACCATGAAAACATGATTCTTGCGGATACCTATGTGGATGATGGTATTTCCGGACAGAAAGTAAAAAGGGATGATTTCCAGCGTCTGATGAATGATGTCCGGGCTGGTAGCATTGATCTTATAATATTTACCCGGCTGGATCGCTGGTTCCGAAATCTCCGGCATTATCTTAACACGCAGGATGTTCTTGATAAAAATGGAGTATCCTGGACTGCCACAGAGCAGCCTTACTTCGACACTTCCACCCCACACGGCCGTGCCTTTGTAAATAACTCGATGATCTGGGCAGAGCTGGAAGCGCAGAACGACTCTGATCGAATCCTAAGCGTGTTTGACGATAAGGTTGATAATAGTGAGGTCTTATCCGGATCAACTCCACTTGGTTACCGGATAGAAAACAAGCACCTTGTCCCGGATAACGATGCACCGACTGCTGCCGCCATCTTTGAATATTACCGATCCAACGGCAACCTAGCCATGACTCTTCGGTATATGGAAACCGAATTCGGGCTTATCCGGTCCTCTGCCAGTTTAAAAAACATGCTTACGAATACAAAGTATATCGGAGAATTCCGGACAAATAAAAACTATTGTCCTGCAATTATAGACCGTGATCTTTTTGACGATGTACAACGGCTCCTTAAAATCAATATCAAGTCTGGGAAAACACATGATTATATTTTTAGCGGGCTTGTTGTTTGTGAGGAATGTGAGCACACCATGAGTGGATGCCAGCAGCGTAATTCCCGTATACTTGCTGATGGTACTCGTGTGGTATATAAATACAACTCCTATCGGTGCAGACAAGGGATCACCTTGCACCGGTGCCCAAACCATAAGGTCATGCTTGAATCTACGCTGGAAAAAATTCTGCTTGCACGTATCCGGCCAGAACTGGAAAATTATATTGCAGAATACGAAGTAGCCAACCGCCCGGCAATGCGCACGGATTCCAAACGCAGGAATCTGGAACATAAGATGCAGAAATTAAAAGAGTTGTATTTGAATGATCTTATAACGATGGATGAATTTAAAGTTGACCGGGAAAAACTTATGCAGCAATTGGATAAGATAAAATCGGACGATTCCCAGCCCATGAAAGATCTGTCCTACCTGAAAAACTTTTTAAAAACGGACTTTGAAAATATCTATGTTTCCCTTTCCATTCCGGAAAAGCGTGAACTCTGGCGGTCTATCATTCGTGAGATCCGCGTGGATCATGAGAGAAATGTCCGTATTATTTTTTTGTGATTTTTATACTACTAACTTACACCGTCCTGTCGGTTCATCTGCTAATAGAATCGCCGGTTTGGCTGCAAGTGCCCGCGCGATCGCCACACGCTGCTGCTGTCCTCCCGAAAGCTGGTTTGGCAGCACGTTTAATTTTTCTTTCAATCCGAGTGCCTCTGCGATCTCCCCGATAAATGCATTGTCCACGGTTTTTCCGTCAAGCTGCAATGGCAGCACAATGTTTTCATAGACAGACAGCACCGGAACTAAATTAAAGGACTGAAAGACAAATCCGATTTTTCTTCTGCGGAAAATCGTCAGTTCTTCATCCTTTAATGCAAAAATGTCCTTGCCGTCCACATAGACTTTACCGGATGTTGCCCTGTCGAGTCCGCCAAGCATATGTAAAAGCGTCGATTTTCCCGATCCAGAGGTTCCTACCACCGCGACAAATTCTCCGTTTTCCACCGACAGGTTTACCCCCGCCAGCGCGTGCACGGCGGTCTCCCCCGTGCCATACTGTTTTTTCAAATCTCTGGTTTCCAAAATGACCATCCTGTAATCTCCTTTTGCTCCTGATTTGGCATTTCCTGCCTTCTTTTAAGATTGTCGCACAGAATTCTTTCAAGAATCTGTCCCGGAGACAAAAGATTCTTACAGTTTTGACACAATTGCTGTCGGAAAATACAGCCCAAACGTCGAACCTTCCCCCGGCACGGACGAAAGCCGGATATATCCGCCCTGCTGCTGCATGATAGAACGTGCCAGATACAGTCCGATCCCCACGCCGCTCTTTTCGGCAACCGCGTTTCCCCTGTAAAAACGCCCAAATACCGCCGCATGCTCCTCCTCACCGATGCCGATTCCCGTATCCGTCACTTCCACGCAGGCAAACAGTTCATAGGAACAGAGTTTTATGGTAATCCCTCCTGTGTTCGTATATTTGATCGCATTATCGAGAATATTTCCCAGTGCTTCCATGGACCATTTCTTATCAAAGTACGCATAAACCGGTGCGTCTTTCTCTGCTTTTTTCGTCCCAGAAAACGCAATCGCAAGTCCTTTGGCGGCTGCTTTTTCCCGGTAACTTTCCATACCGTCTACCACCAGTTCTGTCAGCGGCTGCCGGATTGGATGCAACACAAAAACGCCTGTCTCAAGCCTTGAAAGTTTGACAAGCGCATCCATTAAAAACTGTAATTTTTCACTCTGCTGCCGCAGCTTTTTTACGGAATCCTGTGCTGCTTCCCCCAGCGGTTCTTCCTCCAGCAGTTCCGTATACAATAAAATATTTGAAAGCGGCGTCCGCGTCTGATGGGAAATATCTGCAATCAGTTCCTTGATTTTTTCCCTCTCCACGTCTATGCTTCGCACCGAAAGTTCCGATGCCGCCAGATACTGCGCCAGACGGTTTTCCAGCGATGACTGCCGCGACTCATCAAATGTGGTCTCGGAAAAGGTGCCGTTTATCGCCGCCTCGAGCATATCGGAAAGTCCATCCATCACCTGTTTCTGCCGGTGTCTAAAGAAAAGTGCTGCTGCAAGCACACTCCCTGCCGCAAGCAATATAATTACAAAATATCCGATCATACTTCCCATACATATCCGATCCCATACACGGTCCGGATCTGCTCCTTTGCCTGTAATTTATCCCGCAGCCGCTTGATGGCAACCGAAAGCGCGTTTTCATCCACGTACACCGCGCCATCGATCCAGATGCGATCCATCAAAGTTTCCCGCGGCACGGTCATCCCCACATGCTGCACAAGAAGCGCCAGAAGTTTCTGCTCGGTTTTACTTAACTCCACTTCCTGCCCGCTTACGGTAAAACGCATATTTGTAAAATCAAACTTCCAGATACTGCCCTCCCAGATCTGTGTATTTTTTGCGCTTTCTTTCTGCATCTGCGCCGTCCGGTTCCGAAGCTGGGTGTTTACCCGCGCCCGGAGTACCGCCAGACTGAACGGCTTTGTGATGTAATCATTTGCTCCCTGCTCCAGTCCGCTTACAATATCCATTTCCAGATCGTTTGCCGTAAGTAAGATCACCGGAAGATCCGAGGTTCTGCGGATCTCCTGCAGCAGATCAAAACCGCTTCCATCCGGCAGATTTACATCGAGAATCAGCAGATCTGTCTGGTTCTGATGCAGATGCTGTCTGGTCTCCTGTATATTTTTACAGCATAGCACCTGCCGGTTTTTCTCCTGTAATGCGCGCTGCAGTCCCTGTGCGAGTGCCATATCGTCTTCCGTGATCAGAAGATGCATGATTTTTTCTTCCATTGGTTTCTTCCTGTTCTGTTCATGTTGCGATTTTTGTTCTTTCAACAGTATATAACAGAGTGCACGGACTGTCAGCCTTTTTCTTAATACTATTACTATTTACCCCCACTTGAAAATCTGTGAAAAAAGGACTATAATCGCAGCCGTGTGCAATGCACACAAAATCTATGGGAAAAGAGTATATTTCATTTCAGTTCCACAACCAGCGCCGGATAATCAGCTTTATATTCCGGTTTTGGAATATAAACAAAATCCGCAAAACTACGGCCGGTCGGTAATCCCCGGACACATCCAGATAGCTCCGCTTCCTGCTGATATAATCCGCATAGGCAAGTTCCGGATCTTTTCCGTTGATAATTCAATCTCTGGTGGTCCCATACACTCACCTGTTTTACCAGTGTCTATTGAATTTTTTCAGTATTATCCACTTTCCTTTTTGACTACTTCCCTGCCTCGTCAAATATTTCTTATCTTTCAATTTAGTTATATAAGTCCCATCTGACTGAATATGTTGGCAATACCTTTATTCCGGATAAATTTACATATAGGCATCTTCAAACTGGTCTACCGGAATCGGCTTTGAAAAATAATACCCCTGATATATTCCGCATCCCATCTGGGTAAGCTTATCAATTTGTTCCTTTGTTTCAACGCCCTCCGTGATAACGGAAAGACCAAGTGTTTTGGTGAGTGAAATGATCGTATTTATAATGGACATACTTCTTTCTATGCGTTCCGGCCGGGTTGTCCTTAAAAAGCCCATATCTATTTTCAGCACATCCACGTCCATATCCTTTAGCGTATTAAACGAAGAATAGCCGCTTCCGAAATCATCTATTTCCACCTGAAAGCCGGATTTCCTGAACCGTTCAATCATTTCAAGTTCTCCTGCGGTTCCGGTCATAATTGCAGTTTCCGTAATTTCCAGTTTCAGTGTAGACGGAATGATTTTATAGGTTTCAACAAGACTGGTAATTGTTTCATATACATCCATATAGTAAAAATCCTTGGTCGAAATATTTACGGATATATACAGATCGTCCCGCCCGGCTTTCTGCCATTGTGCAAGTTTTTGTACGGCAAGTTCCCACACAAACCGGTCAAGCCGGTAAATCAGTCCAGTTTTTTCAAAAACTTCTATAAAATCCCCCGGAAAAATCAGACCACGTTTCGGATGCTGCCATCGTACAAGAGCCTCTGCCCCCAGTAATTTTCCTTCCGATGTCACCTGTGGCTGTAAATACATGCAGAACTGTTTTTCGGCAAGTGCTTTATCAAAATCACCCACCAGCTGCTTTTCGGCAACAGTATCATGAAATATCGTGTCGCTATAGTATGCAATTGATTTATCATAGTTTTCCCCCAGTGTCTTTATTGCAAGATTGGCTTTATCACACATAATGGATACTTCTTCATTCTGGTCTGTGATTTCATAAACACCGACATAAATATGAAGATGATACAGGTCATTGTTAAATGCATGCCCCATGGTCTGTATCGCATCCATAAAATCCTGCTCTTTAAATTCTTCTTTTGGGATGCATATTGCAAATTTGTCACCACCGGTGCGTCCATAGACACTCCCTTCCCCACATTGTGCTTTAAGAAGATCTGCCTCCATTTTAAGGACTTCGTTTCCTTTTTCAAGACCAAAGAGATCATTGACCAGTTTAAAATCCTTGATATTGGAACAGATCAGCAGCCACTCTTTATCCGGATTCTCATTTAAAATTTCCGATGTTTTTTTGGCAAAATAATTCTTATTATACAATCCGGTAAGCGTATCATGTGTTGCAAGGTATTTTTCTTTCTCAAACGCAATATGTTTCTCCGTATTATCAATCAGATTCAGGAAAAAACCTATATATTCATTCTTTTTATCAAACAGTTTTCTGTATTCGATATCGAAATAATACGTTTTGTTGTCAATAATGGTTTGACCACTCCATTCAAGGGAGGCCGAATTGTTGGTGTCATGTTCTTTTATCCAGCCCTGTACATCCTCCGAGATCCCGGAAAGGGAATCCAGTGAACTGTTAAATATTTTCAATGCACGCTCATTAGCATACACACATTCGTTATTTATATCAAAACATATCACAGCGTTATTCATTTCATTTACAACGATGGACAGTGTTTTATCTACAAGTTCACGCGAAGAACGGTACAGCGTCAGGTAACAGATCAGTATTGCTGCGCATACAAAAAAAGGAAGCGACACATCAATCGGAAATTCTGAAATTCCACATATAAATTTTGATACCGTGATCACACATATTAACACAAGTATCGGCAAATATTTCTTACGGTAAAAATCCGGTATCTGTATAATTTTGATTATAAACGATGCAATAATACAAACTACCAGACCATATGCAAACACATAGTGAAAGTAAAAAATAATGGATTTGTCGGCTACATGATACATATCAAAATTCGGGAATCGCACGGTTTCTATCGTAAATACGTTATGAAAAATTATATTTAAAAACAGTAAAATTCCATCCAGATATGCAATTATGAAACACCCCTTTTTAAACGGTGAAACCTCGTGAAAAACACGTGTATACTGCTGGGAATACTGCAATACATATATCAGCATCAGATCAAAGGAAAACCGATAAAGTGCTTCCATTATATAAGAAAATGTTTCATTTCCTGAAAAAGCAGACAAACCATTGCTAAGGATCGTAACAATTGCAAAAATGAGGCATTTCACAATGGAAGATGCCACATCACTTTTTATTTTTCTGGAATATTTGATACAAATAAGAATTGGTACTATCATCAGGCATAATAAGATCATATAAAGTTTATCCATGAAGACGTTAAACCTCCATTTAATAATAATTTTTATAACACTCCTGTTTTAGGGTAACTCCCTTATTATTTATAATAACCTAATTTCACCAGATTGTCTAATATAATTCCATTTTCCCTATCCTGAAATATGGTAAAAAAGGACGATATGATTTCTCATATCGTCCCTTATCGCCCTCTGTATGGTTTTAGAAATCTGTTAACCAAGCGCCACCCTTTCTGCATCTATGCCGCTTACAATGATCTGCTCTGCTGTCTTACCATTTTTAAAACGGTTTACTACAGATCAGCTAGTCTTCGTCAACTACCAGATCCGGCGAAATATCTGCGATTACCAGAGCGTCTTCCTTTGAAAAACCTCTCTTCCGAAGATTACGGTATACCGCCAGTCCTTTTTCGTTCTGACCTTCCGCACGACCTTCTGCACGACCCTCTGCACGACCCTCCGCACGTATCCCGTCAACAAACGATTTTTCATTATACTCAGTGATACACACGTCTTTCACCTCCGCTCTGTGTTTAAGCAAAAATGTCTTTAAAACATCATGCTCAATACAATAAGTTACCGCTTCATCGACAGCACTCTCAAACTCCATGGTTTTACAATTTTTACGGATTTCATTGATCAGCGTCATATAATCCTTTAACGGCCGACAGTTGTTAAGTAAGTCGTCATTTCGCAAATAACAGGGGCTCCATAAGTAAGAGTCCCTGTTAAGCAATTATATATATAACTGGTTAATGTGTACCGTAAGACCGGTAATCCTTTTTGGCTGATCCATCAAGCGAATACATCAGTACATCTCCATACCGGAAAGCATACTGTGCCTTATGCCAGTCTCTCCTCCGCAACTGCTGGTCTTCCATCTTATACATGCTGCAGTAGCCATAATCAACATTCTGCCGGTTTGTATAGGTAAGATGCGGGGTTGGCGTTTCGCTTTCCTTGTCAAAGATTTCTGCTCCCTCCATCCAGCCCATGCCGGTATCTCCATCACCCTGGATATTTTCAAATCCGGCTTCAAAGGTTACGATCTCGAAATTGACTACAATGTATCCATCTTTTTTCCAGAAGCCTTCTTTATAGTCAATCCCTCCGTTCTCATGCGCGTATTTCGTTACGTCAAATCCTTTTTTGACCGCATGCACATCAGATGGCAGTGAGTATTCGAAGTACCATTTCTGTTTTGATTTTGTGACCCTGTCAGGATCAACCCCATCTGGAATTACCCCGTCCGGTGCACAGTCCATTCCGATATATGTGGACATACGGGATGGAATGGTAATCTCCCCATACGTGTAGACATCATAAGTTGTGGACCGGATATCTTTTGGTTTGAGTCCTGCAATTTTTGCCTTCTGGTTGAATTCTTCATCTGTTACCCCTGTATATGGGTTTCCAAGCATCATCTTTTTCACATTCTGTTTATCCAGATCACTGCCGACTTTTACAACATTGCGGTATTTGCCATTGATCGTGCCATTGTAGTAAAGGTCAACCTCTTCCAACTTTGTAATATCAGATCCATTCACATTTCCCTTTTTTGAAACATAATAAAATGTCGGGTAAATCTTGATATAATCCGTGCCGTGGTAGATATTTCCGATGGTTATGAGGCTCATCCGGGATGTATAGCCCGGTTTTAGCACACCGAGATTTCGCATATAAGGGTGGCTTCCATCCACGGTCGGCAGGGTAAATGCACTTCTTACTTTTTCCCCATTCTGGTTGTTGAATCCCACATGGTATGCAAACCTTTTAAGTTCCAGTGATTTCGGTTTCCGGAAAACGTCAAGCCAGAACGGGTAATCCGAATAGTCGTACATATTCAGATTGTATAAACGTCCGGATACTTCGGCATTTTTGGTATCAACCGCAACATAGTTGGAATTGTCTGCATTAGCACACACTTCTTCCATTTCCAGTCCATCGTTGGCGTCACAGTTAATTGCACGTGCCCGGAAATCAATACCAACGGCAGCAGTTTCATTGACCCAGATAGGGAGATAGAACTTTGTGGAATCCTCGTGCAGCGTGATCCACGTATCCGCATCATAATAGGTGTAATCATCCCCATCGCACATGTATACCTCAAACGGGAATTTGACTTCCCGCGATTTGATGTATTTTGCGTAGTCACGTTCCCCGTATCCCTTCAGCGAACTGTGGTAACCGCTGGTAGGCAGGTTGACGGTAAAATACCGGTCCAGTACCAGATGGTAACAGTTACCCGGTGACACCAGCTGGGTATATTCCTTCGCATCCGTAATCGTCGGATAACATACGGTAGGGGTATGGATCACAACGTCGTTGACCGGGTTTATTTCAATGTCGACATCCGGAATATTCGTATTATAAACAAACGATGGATAAAACTGTACATCACCACTCGAATTGAAGGTACCATTTGATTTTTCCGGCTCAATCAGCAGGTCTGGCTGATAAAGTATATCCCTGTCAATCTGCGTAGATTCCGGGATTCTGCCCGGAGTCGGGGTTTTCTTTTCCACTGGATCGGCATTCATGATGATCTTCCCATCAAATTCAAGGTAATCATTCATGACAATATACTGCCCGACCGTCCATCCGTCTGACGGGGATATACCTATCCTTCCACATGCCATAAATGATACATTTCCGACATTATAGGATGCATCCGGTTTTATGGTGACGTGTTCATCCGGGAGCGAATAATTCATTACCGTAGCAGAATATATTTGGTACACCACCAGGTAGTCCACCTTCCAATAGGAATATTCGCGCCATACCAGCTCTGTGTCATGATCGTGTAATTTTTTCCCATGTTTATCGGTGTGGCTGCAGCTGATATAATGATTAAACTGCTTTTTCCCGTACTTCCGGACAAAACGGTATTTATACAGGTAGGAATCCGTAAACACGTTGACATACTGCGTCTCGGATGTCGGAATCCCCTGCGTACTGTCAAACTGTTCATTGTCTCGTTTGTCTGACTGGATTACAGCACTTGTGCTGGCTGGTGTGAGCTTCTCTGCCGAGATTACATCCTCATCCTCATGAGAGTCTGGTTTCGGTTTCAGGCTGTTTTTCTTATAAAGCACGTTAATAACAGTACCGCCATTGTAGACTTCAAAAGTCTGACGTGCTGTTTTAAGCCACTTGGTATAGCTGCCAGTCAGGTTTCCATCCTTATCCGCGAAATTGCAGCTTTTAAAGATCGGGGCACTGGTTTTTGCAACTTTGTTCCGGATGGCTCCATTTTTTTTGCTTTTCTGCTTCGACACAGATGTCTTATACAAATAATAATTTGATGTTTTTCCTTCTCCTGCGCCGACACCTGAAAGACGTGCCGGAAGGCTCTTTACGGATGTTTTTATCTCCGAAAGATTGATATAATATTTCTTTTCCAGTCCAAGTCCACGGTCACCACTGGCGATAGAGGCGGTACCGCTGGTGCTGCTCCACTGGTAACCGGTATTGGCTTTGTTCAGGTTCCTTGTGGCAGGATTCTTTTCAATTTTTCCATCATCTGAATTTGTAACAGATAAAACCAGTTTCCATTTGCCCTCATAACTTTGGTAATAATTGATGGTAACCGGTGCTTCGACCTTCTTGTACTCAACCGCGATATCATACCGTGCCCGCCAGCCTTCGTTACAGCTGGCCGGCCAGCCGATGCCATACCATGTAGATCCGTTTACTTTCCTGGTGTTACGTGTGTTCGCCATCTGCTTGTAAGTATAGCAGCGTTCGGTAACGTTGCGCTTTGATCCGCCTTTGCTGATCGAGTATCCCTGCAGCACACCCTGGATATATACCTTGCCACCATTCTTCTGCAATGTTTTCAGATTTACACCGGCTTTGTCACACATGCTGTTAAAGACGTCTTTGGAGATGGTGAAGGAAGTGATAACAGTATCTCCCCTTTTTTTATCTGATTTTGAACAACCTTTTGGAAGCTTGTCAAAAAATACACAATCTTTTGCTTTTGTGCTTTCTTTACCGTTTCTTCCTGTTGGATCGCTTGTGACATACAATCCAACTGTCTTCCATCGCGTTCCAGATGATGCAGCTTGTGCACTTAACTTGAAACGTAAATTCCCGTCACCATCAACAGATGCTATTTTATCACTTTCGCTTGAAATACTTCTATTGATGGCCGCATTTGCAGATGCGCTCCCAAACGGTTCAAACAAAGTGAGAAAAACAGAACACAGTAAAAAAATAGCTAAATTTTTAAATTTTTGTTTTTTCATGATTTACCTCCATTTTTAATGGAAGTATTGTAGGCATAAACCTATATATAATGTCAACCACAAAAAGAGCACCAGAAAATTTAATTTTCCGGTGCTCTATATACATATATTTTAGTAGTAATTATCAATACCATCAAAATACCATGCTAATCCATATGATGTTAAAGCTTTTCCTGTATAAGAAAGATCACATCCCTGATCATTTAAGTAAGTGATTGTTTTCTTTGATGAAAGATTTTTTACAGCTGTATAACTTCCATAAATTACTTCATTTTGTAATTTACTTTTAACGGATGGAATCTTTCCTTTTTCTACACGGAATTTTACATATACACGAGCGTAACATATTCCTGCATCGTCAATCCATAAAGATGAAGGATCTACTATAACTTTTCCGCTGCTAAGTACGACTTTTCTTGCCTTTGCCGCCTTTATGTATGCATTTACCGACTTCTGTTTATTCGGGTCAATGTAAGTGTTCATCAGATCGCTTTTCCATTTGGACGTGAATGTTTTTCTATAATCCACGTTAAGCCTCAACTCTACGTTCTTTTTGATCTTTGCACAGATCATATCCTTATCTTCATCACTGAGAATCTTCGAAGTTTGAGCTGGAGTTTTTGAACCTTTACGTTTCTGTTTTGTTGCACTTGTTTCTTTTTCATAATAAGAATTTGGAAAACTTGCAAGGATATACGGGTAATCCTTATAGTTCTTTGGCCGGTTAATGATTCTTAACACCTGTCCATCGTAGGAAAGTTTGAATCTCTTTCCTTTGTTTTTCAGGCGATTTATCATCTTCTTTGCTTCGTCCTTGGTGATCTTTGTCTTTGGCAGAAATTTCCGGGTGCTGGAATATGTTCCGTTACTCTTTCCTACCATAATGCCCTTAGTGAAGCATTTGTACAGGGATTCCTTATATTTGTCACCAGCCTTCTTGATATCACTGATACGGTTAAAGTATTTCACATAGCCATACAGATCGTAGTTATAGGAGTTCTCCCCTCCATTAACTGCGGAATCAGCTTCATTCAGGAGATATGCTGCTATCTCGTTTGTAGTAGCGGCAGCGGTATTTTTAATGCCGGAATTTTTTAATACGTCTTTCCCTGTTACTTTCTGCACCTGGCTGGCAAAATCCTTGATGCTGATCTGGTTCTTCCCGATAGTAGTTGTTTCTGTAGTCTGATTTGCGGTATCTGTTGTTGCTACCACACCGGTATCTGCAGTCTGTGTATCAACGGCCGCCTTTACACTCTGGGTCTGTCCTGCAGCCGCTACGGAAATTCCCATTACAAGGGCAAGTGCAATTCCGGATGCCTGACGCATGGAATATCTCAGGTGCTGTCTGTTGCTGTTTTTTAACCATTTGTTTTTCATATACATTTCCTCCATTTTATACTCTGGTTTCCTTTGGGAAACACCTGTTTTCTTTGTTCTGATACTACTATAACTTCTTTTTTTACGAATGGCAATAAAAATAGGAGAAAAGAAATACCAGAATTTTCAAAAAAGTATAGGAACAATCAAATGGTATTTGTCAAGCAGAAAAAAAAACCATGCGATATAAAAATTTTTAATTTCTTTAAATTTACCATAAGAGCTGTTTGTCGAAATCCGCGCAGATATCAGGATCAATAAAAGAGCCATCCAGATGGATGACTCTTTTATCTAGTGCTTATTTAATTGATCATGCAAGCGCTGCCGTTTCAGCATCTATGGCGCTTGATTTGAAAAAACTATTCTGCTTTCCACAATCAGGATTTCATAAGAGCCAGCGCTTTCTCGTATTCCTCCTTGGAATACTGCTTAAGGATTTTCTCCTCAGATGCACCAAGGGAAATTGCAAACTTGACTGCATTGATACGTTCCTCTGAACGACCTTCTGAACGACCTTCTGAACGACCTGCCTGAAATCCTTCCTGCCGCCCGATATTTTTTAATCTTTCAGCAACATCACACATGCTCTTCACCTGACCTTTCATTTCATCGCATATAACTTTTTCATAGTCCCGGTCCCCTGTCATAACAGATAAAAGCTTTAAGACTTCATCTACGTGCTGGATTTCTGTTGGGTCATCCGCAACATAGTCAGGGTCCCTTCTTTTGTTAACGAAAAAACGTGTAACAACCTTGAAATCACTTTTAAACATTTCAAGCTGTTCATCCGTCAGCCATGCGATTTCAAAAACCTCCATTTTGTAGTCATTGACATATGGATCAAGTTCTTTTGGGATATTCATCAATGACTTGATATTTCTCTCCTTGCACCAGTGCTTTTCACCAAAATACAATACAATGGTAACAACTGGAGCAATTGGAGCTGCATTCGCCTGCAGCTGGCTTTTGTAGCTTGCACCGTCATATCCAATCAGACGGAACGGCATTTTCTTTTCTACTGCCGTCTGGTTCTCAATGCCTATGATAGCAAGCTGCACATTGTACCTTTTCCACTTTTTTGCAACATCACGCTCCTGTTCATGCAACTTAGCATCCTCTCCCTTATACTGGGAATGTACGGATATGCTCTCAAGTGCTGACGGCTCGATCAGTTCCTGACCGTGAAATAAAAGAACGTTTACGATATCGGAAAATACATCATTGTAATCTTCCAGAATCTTTTCTGACATGTCTTTTTCTCCCATGTCACTATACCTCTCTTTCCCTGCTTATGCAGTTTTTGTTATATATAAGCAGGGAAATAGTGGTTATCCCTGTTACATATCAGGGATAACCCTATATCCCGCAGAAAAACAACCGCGGTAAAAATAAAAAATCATACATCTGGAAGGACGTAAAAAACAAAATAATATATTTACCTATATTATAACAAATTTTGATAGATATACAACAAATTTCAGAGGCAATGGTTTTATCATAATATCCTGGTGCATTTTCTTGCTCCATAACTATTGAATTTTATGTAAAATTATGTAAAATATATCAAAAAGTGACAGGAGGTAATAGAAGTTGTTTTGGGACGTTGATAAGATCCGGCACATCCGGGAAGAAAAACATATAACAAGAGAAAAGCTCGCAACAATGACAGGTATACCAATACAGACATTGGCAGATTGGGAACAGCACCGACATTCTCCGGTCAGGGTTAATGATCTGCAGAATATCGCAATTGCTCTTGATTGCTATTTGGATGATTTTGTTGTTGACGGAAAACACATCTAATTTGGGTTACGAAAATCCCTGGGTCTCATCAAACCCAGGGATTTTTACCTTATTAACTATATTTATCTAAAGAACTCGACACCTCCATCTGTAAAGAGATAGGTAAGAGCCCCATGGAACCATTTTACATTATCAGGGTCAGAGTAATCCGGATTCATAAAATACAATGCGCCCATGCTTCGATCAGCTCCATTTTTTGTAAAATTGCCTGATTCATCTGATCATAAGAATCCCAATACTCTTTTTTTATTTTAATTCCGGTATAGATAAACAATTTCTGAATCATTTGCATAATTTTATCAGCAGAAAATCCCGTTCTATTTTTTATCGTTATCTCAGTTACCGAAACAATATCATGCGCAGCTGTATTTCTTATTTTTTCTTCCGTCAGCCGCAAATTACAAATGAGTTCCTTCAACTGTGCATCCGTTGAAAAATACTCAATTAACGCTTTGATATGAATCGAATAAACATCACCGTTCTGATTGAAACTGCCAGAAAAAGCCTCATTTAACACCTTTTCAATCTCTGTCCCGCGCAATTTTTCCATATCCCACCGACGCAGCTTTGTACCATCTCTTTTCGTAATCCATTTACAGTAATTATTAATATCGATTTTGCACTGTACCTTTAACACAAGCTCAAATAAATCCACCAAAATCGGTGTAATTGCACGAATAAAATCTACATACTCACCATTTTTTAGTTTAATCTGCATTCCAAGCGCATATTCAAATAGCATTCTCTCCGAGGATGCTTTCACCGGAATACAATCAAATTCCAGTTTTTTTGCCAGTTTATCTACTTCCGAAATATCCAGCAACAACCGTTTTTCTGCCAGTTCAAGATAGCCTCTGTATTTTTGGGTATCCTGTTTGCCCATCGTATCAGCAACCGTCAATGCTGCCCTGTAATCATAGGATAGGATATGTTTTTTTATCACTTCTTCTTTTTTCAGTTTCTGCAAGCTTGGACAGGCAATTTCACTGCAGCGATTGTCTGCTCCTGGTTGATTGTCTTCATCCAGTTCCCACAACGTAAACACATCATAATCTTTATAATGATGCTCATTGATTCTTCGTTCTGGTGTTGCAACCTGTATCAATTTTGCCGGGTATTCTTCCATCGTCTGTAATACCAGAAGTCCGCTTTTCATTGCGGGTGTTCCAGACGATACATTCAAAAGTAATTCATCGGTTTCATCCATCGTCCCATAGATTCCATGAATAATTTTTTGAAAATCTTCATAATAAAAATCAAACTCATGAACATTTGTCAATTCTCTCCGTTCAATAATTTCACACTCCATTTTACGGTTTTGCAGTTCACAAAGTTTGTTTAAACAATAACGATACCGATCATCTTTCTCTTGATTTACCAGCATTTCTTTTGACATATACATAATCACTTTATCCGGCTGATAATGTCTGCAAATATGCAAAATCGCACCGTCAAAGCAGTTAGTTGCAGATATTGGATCAGTTCCTCCAACCGGAGTAAATAAAATTTTCTGATGCATTACATTTCTCCTTAAATTTAACCTGTCGTGACTTCTATTATATAATAATTACTTCTTCATCTGCAATTGCAGGACTTACCCCAAACAAATTCACTTCTCCACTTCCGCGAATTTTATAGACACGCACACTGTCCAGTTCTTTATCAATCATTCTTGAAATTTCATCTATTAACTTACGGTACAGACTCTCAGTAATCATTGCCTCAAATGCTGATTTCTGTACCCTGAATCCATATCCATTCAGTTTTTTTGCAAAGGCAAGCCTCTTTTTATTATCTACAATATCATAAATGATAAGAACATACAATTTTTTAACGCTCTGCGTTTCCTCTGTATTCCAAAAATAATTTTCCATCGGCCACTCCTATCGGATCATCACAGGCATATACTGTTGCACATCCCTGCTCTCAATTGCATGAATAAACTGGTTTATCTGCAAATCCATCGCTTTTCTAAAACTCACACTATAATCAACATATGACAAATACCTGTTTTCCGTCCGAAATTTGTTTTCCAGTTTTTGCACATATTTTTTAAATCCCTCTTTTTCCAGAAAAACTCCCGGCTCCTCTGTTCCCGAATAAAAATCCTCCCGCACGAGTTCATGTCCGTTGAGCATACTCAGTGCTACAGAATCAATCAGTACTGCCCTCCATTCTTCCATTAAGTCACTCGCAAGTGTCGGATGTTTTTCCCTGTCACTGTGCATGATTCCAAAATATGGATTCAGCCCCTTTCCTTCAATTTTCCCATATAGTTCATTTAGTATAATCGAATATCCAAGACTGATCAAAGAATTAAATGGATCGCGCGGCGGTCTTCTGTTTCTTCCGGTAAAAGCAAATGCCGGATCTATTAATTTTCCCAGTTCCCGAAAATAAATTTTGGCGGCAGTTCCTTCAAATCCCATCACTTGTTCAATGCTCTGTGCCATATCGAGTTTCTGGTACATATTCTGCATTTCAATCACTGCACGCTGAATATCCGCTTCCTGATTTCTCGCATATCTTCGCAAAATCACGATTTGATTGCGAATTTTTGCATTGATAATACGTTTGGAAAAATCCAGCTTAAATTGCTCATCCTCCGTCACTGCTGCCTGCAAACGTTGCCTTTGAACATTAACATGATTAGTAGAAATCAGTCTTCCAAAATAAGCACCCTTCGTAGAATAAAACAAAATATTTACGCCACGTTTCAGACATTCCGTTATACATTGTGTAGTAATTTGTATTTTTCCAAATATCTCAATTACTTCCAAGGTCTCTGCAGGTATGCTTTTTACCATTCCATCTTTGTACTTTACCTGAAAGCGATTTTCGGTAATTCCGATTGTTGCCCCTTGTTCACATACATATAAATAGCTCATTTTTCACACCCCTTCCCCATTTTAAATGTATACCTGTCCCCTTTTTCGGGGTTTCTATTTTTCAATTTCTTGTCGTTGCTCCTGCTTTCAATCTCGAGTTATCATTTCCGTCCCCTTCCCGGGGATCTTATTTCTCAATGAAAAATGGATTTATTCGAAATGTTTGGAATTAAAGTGTTTCCGTCCCCTTCCCGGGGATCTTATTTCTCAATATGCTTTCGAGGACCAGGTAAAAGATCTCATTTGTTTCCGTCCCCTTCCCGGGGATCTTATTTCTCAATTACAAATACTTGCGCCATCACCAATGCAATTAGCAAGTTTCCGTCCCCTTCCCGGGGATCTTATTTCTCAATCCTGTCCTTTACATGCCTGATCTTAACTGGATTCCAAAGCCGAATTGCGGCGCAAAACCAAATCCGACTTTGGAATAAACTTCTTTCGCCTTAAAAAAGCCAAAACTCCAGTATTTTCAGGCATCGGCGCAAAATTAAGTTCTATCTCTTTGGAAACTATCCTCATTATATCAATCTTTTCGATATAAATCTATCAATTTTCTTCATACGAAATTTGTCCAATTCCCATATCATATAATTTTCCCTGATACGTCGTACACTTACAAACATGTGGCGCGATCTTCCATCCGATATCTTTCTGATGTTTATGCACACTGTATTGGCGTCCCAATGTATTTTTAAACACCTGATCTACCACCATTACCGCATTCTCACCAAACAGTGCATACAAAATCGTCTTGGAAAGGAATCCACAGCCTCCTCCCAAAAATACAGCATGTCCCGCTGTAACGGTGCGGTGAAACCGGCTGTAAAAATACTGATTGCAAACCTGTTGAAATACCTCTGCGGCTTCTAATAAATCATCGATATCATAAGGACATAACTGCGTATCAATAGAAAGAGGAAAACAGATTTCTGTTCCCGGAATCAAAGACTCCCGCAAAAGCGGCAATGGCTTTTGTTTTCCATCCAATGTATAATCAATTTTCTGACTCAACGTCAACTGATCGGTAGAGATTGACTCACTATCTCCCACATGAAGTCCTGCCAGACAATCATTGACTGCACTTGATAATTTCTTTTCATCTCTGGAAAGCGTATACAAAATCTGCTGCTCCAATTTTTGGTTTTCCCGCGACAAATAATCCTTCCTCTTGGCTTTCCGTGGTGCACTCATTTGGATTTCCTGGCAGATCTGCCAGAATGCCTCCGGCTTTTTTTGAATTTCCCAGACCAAAAGCGCAGTACGAAACATTCCTTTCACACTGCTTCCGGGTACATAAGGCAATCCATATGCATCTTTTACAAATGCATCAATCTCTTTTGGACGCGATGTACGATCGACAAAAGCCTCCCCTGCGTCCATTTCATAGAGCTTCCATGCTTCGTAATCTGCTTCCCGAAGTTTCTTTTGAGCAAGCCAGGTAGACAATGACATCTCTCCATTTCTACTGTCCATCAAAAAAGAAGTAAATTCTTTCTCCCATCCACGTGCACAGACATCTTCGTACATTTTTTTCACATTCGGAATAATAACACGATGATTCCATGGCATATATATGTATTCTTTTTTCTTTATTTTCTCACCAGAACCAATATGGATAGGCGAAAGCACACGAATTTTTACCCGATAATGTTTCAAAAACTGCTGCATACTCACACCCCCAAAAATAATGCCTTTGCATAACGATATACGGCATGTCGGCCACCATCCGACACATCATAGATATCTCCTGCAAAACGATTGACAAAACATGACCCCGGTGAGAATACATACAAATCTTTTTTCTTCCTCCATTCCGGCGCATAACTGGAAGATGCCACAAACCCGGATCTTTTTTCCAACAAATACGCAGCTCCTTCCAATGCCTGTTCCAATTCCTGCTCCATTGGTAATGCCGTGGAAATCAATATATTTTGGGATGATTTTTTCTGCAATCTTTTCTCCAGTTCTTCCGAAGGTTTTCCCTTTCGGAATTCAAATTTTCCCATACCACTGGATTTTTTTCCTCCAATTCCGGTATAAGACAATGACTCTAACAGTTCCTCTGCCAACGAAAGCTCTTCTTCTGATGCATATGCAACAATCAGATATAATCCGCATCCCTGCGCATAATAAAAGGTTCCCACCCGAAACGGCAGCGTATCTTCCTCTTTCCTTACATGCGCCATCGTCTGCTGCCGCAGTTGTCCATAGTTTTTCATTACATCCGCTTTGAAATTGATACTCCCTTTTAAAAATTCATCCAGTTGTTCTACCGGAAGATACTTTAATTTTTTATACGCTTTCTTTTGCTCGGATTCTCCCTGCCGGCCGGATGTAACATAGATCATTGGTTTCGGAATCATATACTGCTGCCCCATATACGGCAATGCATCCGAAAAAAGCAGTGTTCCTGCTTTTACCGCGTCATAAAATTTCTGATCTATTCCAAGCTTTAATGCTTCTATATACATCGCAGAAAAAATCTGGTCTGCATGAAATGTATAAGTACATTCATCCAATGCGCCTGTTCCAAAATGTACTCCGGTTTGAAACTCTAATTTATAGATAGTATATTTCATACAATCATCCTTCCAATATTGCGCGACACTGTTCCATTACAGAATCATCTACCTCACCAATGACCGGCACCGCATCCAAATCTAAAAACCGGATGCGTCCGTATCCTCTTGAGCCGCTTCCTCCAAGGTAATCGTATTCCAAAAGACGAAATCCCTCTTTTAAAATTTTAAAATCCTGTAACAAAGTATCTACATCTATATCATTGGAAAATTCATATATAAGCTGCATCGGAAACTGTGCGCCACGGACAACGCGTTCAATTTGTCTTGGATTTGCCACAGCTGTTGTTCTGGATATAGAATTTTCAAACTTCACCTCTGTCGCACCAGTCAAACCCAGATTCTTTAACTCCTCAAGATTAGACAAAAACATATCCGAAAATAAAATCCGGCTTTCTTTATGGTCTTTCGCACTTCCAAATAAATCTGTCAGGCATTTTGCATCATCATCTGCTGTTGCTTTCCAAACCGTATTATACTGTTTTGCAAGCAATGCTCTCATTTTTCCCTTTAAGCTGCTTCCAGGAATCATTGGCTGTTTTGAGCGTGTATCCATGATCACCGGCGAATCCACAGCACCAATCGCAGAAAACGCGCTGGAACCACCGATATGAAGTCCTGTTACAATTTCTATTGTTCCACTAATTTCAATCTTTGCAAACATTTTCTTTCCTCCTATTCATCGTGACCACCGTAAAATTTACGATACGCAACCAATGCCTCCATATAACGGCTAAATAACAGATACTGCGTCCGGCTGTTTCCGATTTCCTCCAAATGCTCCAAAAGTGATGCTTTTTCTACCAGCTCCTTCACCTTTGGCTCTCGTCCCGCCTCATATACAAACCGGATTTTCATATATTGAATCCGTCCAACGATTTCTGTAGACAATTTTTCTGACGTACAGACAATGACATCATTGTAAATAGCTGCTGTCATTGCCAAAAGATTTCGGATTTTTGAAGTTGTAACCGGAGCAACAGTTCTCCCCCTCCGATCTTTTTTCCCACAAATTTCTTTGATAGCCTTTTCTGCAGTCTCTACATAATTTTCTTCTGTTAATTTCATATCTACCTATCCTCCTCTTTGCGATTTAAGTATACATATAGATAAATAGCTGTAAGTAATTCTTTCCGATCCTTTGGATTCTGGCTCCACAAATACATTTTTTCAGAGAATTTCTGATACGCATTTTTTACTTCCGTCGAGCTCTCCCTCTCTGGTTCCATCCTCGATAACAGATACACATACCTTGCAATATTGATTTTGGTATCATAATCTCTCAGAAGCTCCGTCAGATGGTACAAAAAGGCCATTCCCCGTTCTTCGTTATTTCCAAAATATTCCTGCAATGCTCCGATTTTTTCTGCCACAACCTGTTCTAAAAATTCCGGCCACGGATAACAGTGATCTTTATTCCAGATGGTAATTGCGTTTTTTGTGTCACATGCTTTGGAACAATCCTCCAAAACCTGTGTCTCCTGCGCCATCACATGTATTGGATAGGAATCCTGATATACCCCGATTCCACCGGAAATCGTAAGTGTCCCCAGCGTAAAAGCCTCTAGTGCTTTTCTCAAATCCATAAATGCCGCAATCACTTCATTCCATGCTCCTGCCAGAAAAACATCATCTCCTCCGGAGTATACAATCACAACATTTCTTGGACCGCTTTCTGCAAAAACACTTTCTGTCCCCTGCGCAAGAATTTTGTTGATATATCCCTTGAAAAACAAGGATAACTGTCTGGATAAGGCTGCTGTACGTGACAACGTTACATAACGCTCATCTTCCCCACGTCTGAATCCATAAACAAAAGAAGTGCCAAGATTATCAACATCCGCACGCAGCACTGCAATTTTTTTAATTCCCTCTGACTTTTTTGCAAGTTCTCCGAACGTGTTGGCACCTTCCGCCACATAATCTCCAATCCAAAGCTTTGTTGTCACAAGCTTTCCCGTATAAAAATTGTTTTTTGTGTAGCAGCGCACATAACTGTCGTCTTTCATGACTTCCTTTATTTTCCGTTCATACTCTACCGTCAGGTATCGGTCTCCCGGCAGTGGCAATGCATGTTCCTTCGCTTTACACAAAATCACGAAGTAATCACCATGCAGCATATCACGCCCCATAGATTCCAATGCATCACAGATCGGACATAACTGATTTGCTTCATTTAACTTTGCTCCCCGGCGGCAGACACTGCATTCGCGCTCTCCATCGTGTGCTTTCCGGTTTAAATGCCGGATAACATCCGCACTGTAACGATGTGTTTTCTTTCCAGAAAGCATTTTGGAAATATTCTGATATAGTTCTGAATAACTTCCTTCTGGTACATTACGCAGATGATTGGCACTTGCTACTGCATATCCACAGGCAATATACAAAGAAATATCAAACGTCTCAAGAAGCCACTGATTCACTTGTTTTTCATAACTTTCCAGTATCTCCAACACTTCACTGGTATTTGGTAAAAGCATGTAGCAATGCCCACCGCCTGTGTAAATCAGATTTGTCCTTGATAAAGACACTTTTTCCAGCAATTCATCAATGATATGTTCCATCATGATTTCCAGATAAAAACTTCTGGCACGCAATCCTTTTAATGCACCTTTATCCCCAATCGAATAGATAAAATTCTGGATTCCGGAAATATCCATTGAATACAATAAAAACATCGGTTTTTCATAGGATTCTTTTGCATTTTCAAATAATACTTCCCGGTAATTTTTCTCTTTCTGTGCTGCAAGGTACTGTTCGACACAGGAAGCAACTGCCGCTGTAATTTTCACATGGTCAAACAAGGAAATATCTGCAAGTTCTCTTTTGGAAGTGGAAGATGGAATGTATGTAAGATTTGCTTCCAATACAGAAAGCAGGGAATTTACATATTCTTCATCCAATTTGATCCCCAGCAAATTATCTGTAATCTGATCCACCACAGTTTTATAAAAATGTTCATTCATAGCTACTGGGGTTTCCATTGGATAATTAATATCCTCTTTGGGATTTAATACCTGCATGGCATAATGGCTTTTCCCATGATTTCCATTCAATATGTTAAATACACTGTCCAGCGGAATGGTTTTGTCAAATCCATCCTCCTGCTCAGAAGCCTCCCGACGATCCGTAAACGCAGCAACATTATCTGCATAATAAGTAATATAAGCCAGATCATCTGCTGCAATTTGAGCATTTTTTAAATATTTTCCGTGATGATATCTGACGCAGTTCAAAAGCTCTGCATCTTCAATTTTAGCTTCGTTTTTCAGAAAATCATATCCACTTGTGCTATGGTTTCTACCATCGCCGCTTCGATATACGACTTTTCCAATATCATGCAGCAGACTTCCAACAACCAGCTTTATCTGTCGATCTGTAAGCATTTGCTATCCCCTTTCTTTTATTTGCCGGATATATCCCATTCCAAGAGACGTTTTTATTCCCACTCCTGAAAATGTTCCAAATTCTATCAGCATATTTGCAAAACCCGCCATCGTTTTTGTTCCATTCATTCGAATCGTTATTTTCCCAATAAACGAAGGAATACGAACACCCTCCAATGAAAAACTGACACTTTTTAAATCATAGCGTACAATCTGCGCATTTGCACATAACTGTTCCAACGTTTCTTCATCCAACATGATATGATCCCCTGCCGCTGCATCATATTTATTCATCAGACTTTGAAACAGGCAGTGCAAATCGGGAAAGAAAACATAGTTTCCTCTCTGCTTAAATGCAGTCGGTGAAACAAACTGAATCTGCAAATATCTTCCGTGTTCTTCATGATAAAAATGCTCCATGAATTGCTTATACGGCATTTCTTCGTATTGTTTTCCACAGATTTCAATCAAAATCTGTTTCTTTTTCAACACAATCTGTTTCACATCCCATAATGCATCTTTCAGAATTGTTTTTACCGCCTGCTCATTTAATGCACAAACCACCCAGTACCAGACATCCTCTCTACACTCGAGATGCTGCGTATATGGATGTAATTGGGAATAATGCAGTTCATCTGCATATTCCTCTGGTAATAATTCCATCAACACTCCATGGAATAACGAAGCCATCTGATAGGATAATGCTTCTCTACATTTCAATTTCAGTTCTAATCTCGCAACCATATACCTTCTATTCCTACTTTGCAAATATTCTATAGATAAATTATATCTCTACCACATCAGTTATTCAACGACAAATTTACTCTCCTGCTTCTTACCAACATAAAAAAGGCGACAGCCTCTCGCCATCGCCTCATAATATGTTTTCTTTTAGAAATCAGTTAATGTAGCAGCTCTCTTCTCTAAGAAAGCTCCCATGCCTTCCTTCTTGTCATGTGTATCATTGACAACACCAAACAGGTTTGCTTCCATCTCAACGGCGTTCTTGATATCCATGTCATAACCATTGTTGATTGCAGCCTTTGCAACAGATACGGCATAGCTTCCCTTGGAGATGATCTTTGCAGCCATAGCTTTTGCTGTTGGCATAAGCTCTTCTTTTGCAACTACCTTATTTACAAGACCGATGCGGTATGCTTCGTTTGCATCTACGTTGTCACAGGTGAAGATCATTTCTTTTGCACGTCCCATGCCTACCAGACGGGCAAGTCTTTGTGTACCACCGAATCCAGGAATGATTCCAAGACCACACTCTGGCTGTCCGAAGATGGCATTCTCACTTGCGATACGGATATCACATGCCATAGAGATCTCACATCCTCCGCCTAATGCAAATCCATTTACTGCAGCGATAGTAACCTGACGCATATTCATCAGTTTGAAGAATGGCTCAGAAGCCTTGATTCCGAATGCACGTGCTTCCGGAGCTGTGAAGTTTACCATCTCAGCAATATCTGCACCAGCTACGAATGACTTGAACTCGTTGCCCTTCTTATCCGGACCGCCGGTTAAGATAACTGCTTTGATATCATCGTTTGCTTCAATCTCGCTTAAGCATACGTTTAACTCATCCAGAGTCTCACTGTTTAATGCATTTAATGCTGCTGGTCTGGAGATTGCTAATACAGCGATTCCGTCAGCTACTTCCAGAGTTAAATTCTTGAACTCACTCATTGTATAAATCCTCCTAATCCTAAATGTCTTTCGTAACGGTATATGCACCTTCTGTCACGAATCATCGACAGTTTCATATGAGATAATCGTAACACTTTGTCAAAAATTTGTCAATCCTATAAGTGTCCGTAAACGCAGAAAAACAGCCGGATTTCCGGCTGCTTTCCCTCTATGCAACCCTGTGCTGCATATGATTCTTTAAAAACAGATAATCGATGCCATCCACCACCTGTTTGTTGACCAGCACAATATTCTCAATGTCTTTTGCAGTATCAATCTTACTGCTTAAATACTTATCATGCATTTTCTGAATATAATCAAACAGTGCCTCCTGGCTGGCAAACTGCCGATGCCCGCATTCATTCAACACCTTCGGTGCCTCCGTCTTTAAAAAGGCGCGGAGTTCATGTTTGAGCTGTTCTTCATAAGCACAGTGTTCTTTAAATCCTCCCGGATAAATCTTATTGTGCGGAAAGGTAAAATAATCTGCTACGTAATGCGTGATCTCCCCCAGATTCATGTAATACATCCGTTTCCGTTTGGGAAAACGGTTCTCTTTTCCATGGATCAATGCATCTATATCCTTCCTGAGTTTTGGAAATGTACCGGTAATCTCATGCCGTTTATAGATAAAAGATGGCTTACAATCCGGCAGGACGCTTCCAATATAAAACGACAGCCAGTGTTTTTTCAGCCCTTCGTCCTCTGTATTTGCTACAATATAACGTGCCAGTGAAATATGTGACTTCTTTCTCATGTTTTCCGTCCATCCTTTCTGAAATGGCTTTTGTGCTGTAACAATTTCCCTGTCATCATCATATATCCAGAGCTTCAAAAAAACAAGAGAAATTTTTGTAAATATCATAGGAGATTTTTGAAAAAACAGCCCGCTACTTCTCGTTCATCTGTTTCATATAAGTAATAAACTCCTCCAGTTCCAGTGGTTTTGCATACAGGTATCCCTGATAGCAATGACAGCCCAGCGTATCCAGTAGATCTCTCTGCTCCCTGTTTTCCACAAACTCTGCAATTACATTTACCCCAAGTTCCTGTCCCAGTTCAATAATCGAACGCACAATTTTCTGATTCGTATGGCTTTTTAAAAGTGGGCGGGTCAGTGAACCGTCCAGCTTGACCACATCAAAATACTCTGACTGCAGGTACAGCAGGGAAGTATGTCCCATGCCGAAATCATCAATCAAAAGCTTATGCCCCTGCTTTTTGAGTTCTTCAAGTTTCCGGACAACCACATCCGTCTGCAGAAGGATATCCTGTTCTGTAATTTCAATCCAGAGCATATGGGCATCTATCTCTTTTTGTTCCATTGTCTGCCGGATATATCCCTCAATGTCCCACAACAGGGAGTGCGCGGTAATGTTTACGGAAATTTTAAAATCCGAATCATATTGTGCACGCGTCTGCACAATCCCATCCGTAACCTCATCAATGATAAACCGTTCCAGTTCCGGCAATACCTTTCCCGCCTCTGCAAGATAAATAATAAGTGGTGGATATATCATACCATATACTGGATGGTTCCAACGCAGCAGTGCCTCAGCACCAATACAGATACCATCGCTGTATACCTGTGGCTGATAAAGCATATACAGTTCTTTATTCTTGATCGCATGCTTTAAATCAAGCAGGAGCATACGGGAAATCATTCCGATATGGTCTCCGCGCGTCAAAAACACCGGCTGGTCAATCTGTTCTTCCTTTTCCTGTAATTCGTGTATCAGAACCTGAACATGACGCTTGGCTTTATATACCTCCATCCTCTGATTTATTTTCAGGAACGGAAGGTAAAACAATATCCCTGCCAGAATTCCCACTGCCTGCACGGCAATTCCCTTCCAGGAACCGCTGGCAAGATAGCCACCGATACCAACCGGTGTCGACCATACTACTTCATGGGTAAGAACCGGCAGGAAACCGCATACCGTTGCTGCATATGCCAGGCAATAGCACACCACCGGTGTCAGGACAAACGGAACCAGCAGAATCGGATTTAATATGATCGGAACACCAAATGTAAGCATTTCATTTAAATTAAAGACTACCGTAAATGATGCCAGCCCTGCCAGCTTTCCGGTACGTTCTTTGCGGAAGAACAAAAGCAATGCGATCAGGACACTGACCGTTGTGCCACAGCCTCCCATTGCCACATACACATCGTAAAATGCCTTTGAAAAAACAACATTTCCTGTGACACCAAAATTATGGACTGCCACTGCCTCCAGAATATGGCTTCCATGCAAACCGAAAAACCACATCAGATTTACCGCGAACGTATAGAGCAGTCCGGAAAGGAAATTACTGTAATCTGCAATATTCTGACATGCTGCATAGAAAATATGGTTAAACCACTGATAACATCCATAGATTCCGGTAATTCTGCCAATAAGCAGATTCACCCCTCCAGAACCGGCTGCAACAATACCGAGTGGAATCAGTGTACGGATTGCCAAGACACAGCCTCCCCCCATCCCCGCGGTATACTGTTCCAGCATCAGTTTATGGCATCTGCGCAGCTTTGAAAATGCCATGCAGGACAAATAACCGATAAACATTGCCGCAAAACATCCGGTCGTTCCCAGTCCTGCCACATCAAAATCTTCTGTTCCCAGATTCAGCTGTGCGCTGAATGCGGCAAGTGCCACAACCACATACATAACGACATTTTCCAGCGATTCATTTTTCTCCATTGCATAACTGTACGCAATGGTAATCACCAATGCTACAGAAAAAATACCGTATGTTCCCTCATAAACCATTGTAAGGAAATCATAAAACCATCTCCCACCCCCCTGCGTCAGAAACATCTGGTACGGGGCGACCGGAAAATCACGGACAGCACAGGAAATCCCCCCTGTCAAAACAAGTGGGATTATCATTCCCAATGCACATCGGACGACATGGGAAAAAAAGCTGTTCTCAAATTTCAGCATTCCTCTTTTTAATACTTCTTTCATACCCTCTCCTACCCAAATTGATTCTTCTTGTTTTTTTCTTTTATTATCGCTCTCTTTCTGACGAAAAGCAACGAAAATGTACAATTTCAACAAAAAAGCACCGTACAAAAAGACTTTTTAGGTAATTTCATACGGTGCTTTTTTTATCGTTTTCAATTATTGATTGTCTGATTCTCCCAGCGACTGTAATCCTTTCAACAGCTCCCCGGCATCAATATCACTAAGTTTATTCAGGGCTTTTTCGAATTTTCCCACACCATCACTGCCTTCTGCACAGCCATGCCCACAGGTCATGCAATTATGGGTACATTCTTCTTCCATCTTATTTATATCTCCCATAGGACTGCCTCCTATTCATGTTTTGGAACGATTTTCTCAATTCCTCCCATATATGGCTGTAATGCTTTCGGAATGTTTACGCTTCCGTCTTCGTTCAGATTATTCTCCAGAAATGCGATCAGCATACGTGGCGGAGCAACAACGGTATTGTTTAAGGTATGTGCAAAATACTTCCTGCCATCTTTTCCCTTTATGCGGATCTTCAGACGTCTTGCCTGAGCATCTCCCAGATTGGAGCAGCTTCCTACCTCAAAGTATTTCTTCTGACGCGGAGACCATGCCTCGACATCACAGGATTTCACTTTCAGATCTGCCAGATCACCGGAACAGCACTCCAGGGTACGAACTGGAATATCCAGACTGCGGAACAGATCTACCGTATTCTTCCAGAGCTTGTCATACCATGCTTTGGATTCTTCCGGCTTACATACCACAATCATCTCCTGCTTTTCGAACTGGTGGATACGGTAAACACCACGCTCCTCAATACCATGTGCTCCCTTTTCCTTACGGAAACATGGGGAATAACTGGTCAGTGTATATGGAAGCTTCTCCTCATCGTTGATGGTATCAATGAATTTACCGATCATGGAATGTTCGGATGTGCCGATCAGATAGAGATCCTCCCCCTCGATCTTGTACATCATGGCATCCATCTCGTCAAAACTCATAACACCGGTCACAACGTTGGAACGGATCATAAATGGCGGAACACAGTAAGTAAATCCGCGGTTGATCATGAAATCCCTTGCATAAGCGATTACCGAAGAATGAATTCTTGCGATATCCCCCATCAGGTAATAAAATCCGTTTCCGGCAACCTTTCCGGCAGCATCGAGATCAATTCCGTCAAAACGCTCCATAATATCCGTATGATATGGGATTTCGAAATCCGGAACATATGGATCACCGAATTTTTCGATCTCCACGTTGCAGCTGTCATCCTTTCCAATCGGTACGGATGGATCAATGATATTTGGAATCGTCATCATGATCTTTGTCACTTTCTCGGAAAGTTCCTTCTCCTGTGCCTCTAACTCAGACAAACGGGCAGCATTTGCAGCTACCTGTGCTTTGACTTCTTCTGCTTCATCTTTCTTTCCCTGTCCCATTAAGGCACCAATCTGCTTGGAAAGTTTATTACGGCTGGCACGCAGCTCATCTGCCTCGGACTGCGCAGCCCGGGCCTTTGCATCCAGTTCTATTACCTCATCCACAAGTGGAAGCTTATGATCCTGAAATTTCTTTTTGATGTTTTCTTTTACAACATCCGGATTTTCTCTTAAAAATTTTAAATCTATCATGGTTCCTCCTAATTAATGCATCGGCTGCAGCGGATATTTATCGGTCAGTGTTTTAATGATGGCTTTTGCCTTCTCAACAGCCGGCTCACCCTCTTTGATGATCATGGCAATTGCCTCAGCTACCTGATCAAAATCGTCCTCTTTTAATCCTCTGGATGTAGCCGCCGGTGTTCCAAGACGGATTCCGCTTGTAACAAATGGTTTCTGCGGATCGTTTGGAATCGTATTCTTATTGGCAGTGATGTGCGCACTGTCAAGAAGTTTCTCAACAACTTTTCCTGTCCGGTCATATGGTGTCAGATCCACCAGCATCAGATGGTTATCTGTTCCTCCGGATACAATCTTGACATCACGCTTCTGTAATCCTTTGCAAAGTGCCTGTGCATTCTTTACAATCTGTTCCTGATACGTCTTAAATTCCGGCTTTAATGCCTCCTCAAAGCAGACTGCTTTTGCAGCAATCACATGCATCAGCGGTCCTCCCTGTGTTCCCGGGAAGATAGCTTTATTGAAATTATACTTTTTGTTTACCTCATCACTGCAGAGGATCATTCCTCCACGAGGTCCGCGCAGTGTCTTGTGTGTTGTAGTGGTTACCACATCTGCGTATGGAACCGGACTTGGATGCAGCCCTGCGGCTACCAGTCCTGCGATGTGCGCCATATCTACCATAAGCACCGCATTCACTTCATCTGCGATCTCACGGAATTTCTTAAAGTCAATGGTACGTGCATATGCAGATGCACCTGCAATAATCATCTTTGGCTTGCATTCCAGTGCAATCTCTCTTACTTTATCATAGTCAATAAATCCCTCATCGTTGACTCCATAAGGTACCACATGGAAATACGTACCGGAAAAATTCACCGGTGAACCGTGTGTCAGATGTCCGCCGTGATCGAGATTCATTCCCATAATGGTATCACCCGGCTTTAAAATGGCAAACTGTACTGCCATGTTTGCCTGTGCACCGGAATGCGGCTGTACATTGACGTACTCACAGCCAAACAGTTTCTTTGCGCGCTCTCTTGCCAGTTCCTCAACTACATCCACGCACTCACATCCGCCGTAATAACGCTTTCCCGGATACCCTTCTGCATATTTGTTGGTCAGAATACTTCCCATTGCAGACATAACCGCCGGGCTCACCCAGTTTTCCGATGCGATCAGCTCAATGTGGCTGTTTTGTCTGTCAAACTCTGCAGTGATCGCTGCTGCAATTTCAGGATCTACTGCCTGTATATCTTCCAGTGTATACATAATATTCTCCTTTTCAACTCTTTTTTCCCATTATACCGAATTCTTCGGTGCAATGCAACCATTCCACTCCTTAGAAAACAAACGGGAGCTGCCGTGCAGCTCCCCTGTTTTTTAATATTTATTTCTTTTTTGTCTTTGCTACTGCTGGTTTTAACAATTTGTCTTTGCCAAGATGCAGTTTCATGACATACCATAATGCAGCTGCAATAAAGATGGAAGAATACGTACCACTGATCAGTCCAATCATAAGCGGTAATGCAAACTCACGGATGGAAGATACTCCGAGGATAAACAGCAGCAATACCATGATGATGGTTGTAATGGAGGTATTCAGTGAACGGGAAAGTGTCTGTGTCAGAGACCGGTTTGCCACCTCTGCCAGTGTTTCCGGTGTCTGTTTCTTCATTCCCTGCATGTTCTCACGGATACGGTCAAAGATAACAATGGTATCATTGATGGAATATCCGACAATTGTAAGTATGCAGGCAATAAATGTATTACCTACAGAAATACGGATCAATGCATAACCTGTCAGCATAACAAGTACATCGTGTACCAGTGCAATAATCGCACTTCCGGCGAAACGGATGTCCTTGAAACGGAACCAGATATAAAACAGCATGAAAATACATGCAACGATCAGTGCCTTGACCGCATTGGAACGCATCTCATTACTGATGGTAGAACCAATACTCTGGCTCTCGATTGTGGATTCATCCACACCAAACTTGTCCACAAGCATCTGATTTACTTCTTCACGTTCGCTCAGGCTCAGTGTCTTTGTCTTGATTGTCACAACATTGCTGCCGGATACGGTACTTGCCTGGATCGCATTATCATTAATAACCTTTGCGACTTCCGGTACAATCTTGTCCTCTACCTGTTCAACGGTATAATCCTTACCAAAATCTGCGGAGATGGATGTACCACCCTTAAACTCCAGACTGAAATTCAAAGCGCCCTTTCCGGCTGCTCCGTAACCGATCATTCCAACAAATCCGGCTACGATCACAACGAGGGAAAGAATAAAACATACCCAGCGATGCTTCATGAAATCGATGGTCTTATGTTCTTTTGCACGTCCGTATAATTTCTCGTTTCTGCATCCAACCGCATAAAATGCCAGATTTAACAGTCTCGAAATGACAAGTGCAGTGAACATGGAAACAATCAGGGAGATAATCAGTGTATATGCAAATCCCTTAACAGTTCCGGAACCAAGCCACATCAGTACCAGCGCTGCAATAAAGGTGGTCACGTTACCGTCAATGATGGCTGACATTGCCTTTTTGTAACCTGTTTTGATGGAAGTCAGTACAGACTTGCCGGCTGCAATCTCTTCACGGATACGTGAGATAATAATAACGTTCGCATCCACCGCCATACCGATACCAAGGATAACACCCGCGATACCCGGAAGTGTCAGCGTAATTTCAAACAGATAAATCAGAGCTACCGTTACGGTTGTATAAATGGCAAGACCAATGGATGCAACCACACCAGATAAGCTGTAATTTAAGATCATGAAAAGCATCACAAGGATCAGACCGATGATGGCTGCCTTGACACTGGAAGAAAGTGCTTTTCCACCCAGTTGTGCCCCTGCTACGGAAGATTCCATCTCTTCGAGCTTTAAGTTGATCGCACCTACACGAATAAATGTTGCAAGCTGTTCCGCTTCATCATAATCAGACATACCGTTGATGACACAGCTTCCGTCTTTGATTGCGCTCTCTACTTTCGGTACACTGATGAAATGATCATCATAGTAAATACCGATAGATTCTCCGGAAGAAGCTGCCTTTGTGGTTGCCTCTCCAAACACATCTGCTGCTTTTTTCTTTAATGTCAGCTGAACAACCGGCTCCTTGGTACTGGTAGAGGAAGACTGGTTATACGCTGCATTGGCAGACTTTACATCATTACCGTCCATGATTACAGAACCATTGTCAACCAAATTCTGAATGTCATAATTCAGTTTGTATTCCCCTGTGGAACTGTCATAACTGTAGTTTTCATTACCGTCCGAATCTTTCTGTACGATAAAATACAGCGATCCCGGGCTTCCCAGATCCTCAAGTACGGCATTTGCATCATAGACACCAGGAATTTCTACCGTAATACGGTCATCGCCGACCGGATATACCGCATATTCGGTACTGTAACTCTCGGCACGCTCTTCAAGCTTTGCTACCGTATCATTGATATCTTTCTTGGATGGATTCTTATCCTTGATCCGGTAAGTAATGGACACACCACCGGAAAGATCAAGACCAAGTTTAATACCTTCGGCTTCCGTCTTGTTGTCAGTTTTTTTCTGACTTGTGCTTGTCGCAGACATAATCGTGCTCGTGTAATATCCCAGTCCGATCAGACAGGCCAGGATAATCGCGATTATAGCGACGCCCTTGCTTTTTTTCATGTTTGCTTCCTTCCTATTCCTTTAATTTTCCGCTTCCGCAGCTTTTATCATGATTGCGCATTCAATACGTTTCTTCTGGAGTTCACATCCCAGATCATAAGCATCTGTGATGGTTCCGTGGAAATTGTACGAATTTGCAGCACATCCCCCACTACAGTAAAATCTGGCAAAGCATTTACGGCACTTTTCTTTTGCATAGACATTGCAGCATTTAAACTCGTCCTGCAGATTCGTGTTTTTCACGCCATCCCAGACATTTCCCATCAGAAAATCTTCATTTCCGACGAACTGGTGGCACGGATACAGATCTCCCCACGGTGTGACTGCAAGGTATTCCGTTCCGGAACCACATCCGGACAGACGCTTGTACACACAAGGTCCACCTTCCAGATCAATCATGAAATGGAAGAAGTTGAAAGAATTTCCTTCTCTGTTACGGCGGACCATCTCCGCTGCCAGTTTATCATATTCTTCAAAGAGAACCGGAAGATCCTCTTCCTGCAGTGCATATTCATCGGTCGGCTGTGCGACAACCGGCTCCACAGAAATCTGCTTGAATCCCAGATCGGCCAGATGCAGTACATCCTTGGAAAAATCGGTGTTAAAATGGGTATAGGTACCGCGGACATAATAACGCTCCTGATTCCGGCTTTCTGCAAGTTTCTGGAACTTCGGAACGATCAGGTCATAGCTTCCCGCCCCCTTCCGGAACGGACGCATACGGTCATTCACTTCTTTTCTTCCATCGATACTTAAAACGACATTGTCCATTTCCTTATTTGCAAATTCCATGATATCGTCGTTTAACAACACCCCGTTCGTTGTCAGCGTAAAACGGAAATGTTTGTCATGCAGCTTTTCCTGTTCCCGTCCATAGGCAACCAACTGTTTTACCACATCAAAATTCATGAGTGGCTCTCCTCCGAAGAAATCCACTTCAAGATTTTTCCGGTTTCCGGAGTTTGCAATCAGGAAATCAAGTGCCTGTTTTCCTGTCTCATAAGACATCAGGGCTCTTCTTCCATGATATTCGCCCTCTTCCGCAAAGCAATAGCGGCATGCCAGATTGCAGTCATGTGCAATATGTAAACACAATGCCTTTACTACCGTCGGGCGCTTCTTAAAATCAAAAATCTTCTGTTCGTAAGCATCTTCCGTAAACAGGTCTCCCTGCTCCTTTAACTGCTCTGTTTCTTCGATTGCTTCTGCAATCTCCTGTTCCGGATACCGGGATTGTAACTGGGCAATGATCTCTTCCCTGGAGTGATCTTCAAATAATGCGATCACATCATAAGTCACATCATCCACCACATGAATGGCACCGGAGTTTACGTCTAATACAATATCATAGCCATTGTTCTTAAACTGATGAACCACTATAATATTTCCTCTCTTTCCTAAACATAATAAAACCGCGCGCTACGCACGCGGCTTTATTATGCCTTATTTTTCTTACCTTAGCGTTCGGGCTGTGTAAGTAATCACTCCGTGATTACTTACACTTCTCGCAGGTCTGGTTTCCTACTGTACAGGATGTCTTACATGCAGACTGGCATGATGTCTGGCACTCGCCACATCCACCTGTCTTGATTGTGTTCTGTAACTTTCTTGTATTTAATGTCTTTACATGCTTCATGAGAATCTCTCCTTTGTCTGTTTTTTTGGATTTCCCGTCTATCTGTATTATTATAGCACAGTGGTCACCATAAGGAAAGTCTTTTTTTACAGTCACACAGCCCTTACTTCTTTTTCCACCGCACGCTTCCCAGCAGTGCCGCTGCCGTACACAAAATCAGAATCGTCAGGTTTTCTCCCTCCAGCGCAATCCAGTGCTGTTCCCGTATGCAGGAACAGACATACAGAATCCCGAAAAAAAAGCCTCCCAGCATAACTGCGCAAAAAGGTATGGCACCACATTTACATGCGCGCAGGATTTTTCCACCGATGAGACCGGAAAGCGCATACCATGCCGTAATTCCCACCCGGATCAGTTCCACCGACAATCTCATGGAATAGGAAATCCCGCACCATAACAGAAAAAGCGCCGCGGAGAGCAGACATGTGCCTATAAAGCAGCCTGCAAACTTTGCGACGTTTCTTCCTGTTTTATTATTTATTTGTTCCTGCCCATTCTCCACACATACTTCTCCGGAAATTGTCCTCCTTAGAGTTTATGGGAAATACGGCTCTTTTATTCCATTTTACAGTTCGCAGTTATTTACGGTTCTAGGGAACGGAATGACATCGCGGATATTTGCCATACCCGTCAGATACATCACGCAGCGCTCAAATCCAAGACCGAATCCGGCATGTCTGGCTGATCCGTATTTGCGCAGATCCAGATAAAACTTGTAATCTTCCTCTTTCAGCCCCATGTCCTGAATACGTGCCAGAAGTTTATCATAATCGTCCTCTCTCTGGCTTCCGCCGATGATCTCTCCGATTCCCGGAACAAGGCAGTCTACTGCTGCAACTGTCTTTCCGTCTTCATTGAGTTTCATGTAAAATGCCTTGATTTCCTTCGGATAATCGGTTACAAATACCGGTCTCTTATAAATCTGTTCGGTCAGGTAACGCTCATGCTCGGTCTGCAGATCACAGCCCCAGGATACCTTATAATCAAACTTGTCATTGTGTTTTGACAATATCTTAATTGCTTCTGTGTAGGTCACCCGTGCAAAATCATTGTTTACTACGTTCTCCAGACGATCCAGCAGTCCTTTGTCCACAAAATTATTGAAAAATGCCATTTCTTCCGGTGCATGTTCAATCACATAATTGATCACATACTTTAACATGCTTTCCGCAAGCATCATATCATCTTCGAGATCTGCGAATGCGATCTCCGGCTCAATCATCCAGAACTCAGCCGCATGTCTGGTTGTGTTTGAATTTTCCGCACGGAAAGTCGGTCCAAACGTATAAATATTTTTAAATGCCATCGCATAGGTTTCTCCGTTTAACTGACCGGATACGGTAAGATTGGTAGGTTTTCCAAAGAAATCCTTAGTATAATCCACGGTTTTATCCTGTTTTTTCGGCACATCTTTTAAATCAAGCGTTGTTACCTGGAACATTTCCCCGGCACCCTCGCAGTCACTTCCTGTGATGAGCGGAGTATGCACATAAACGAAATCGCGCTCCTGGAAAAATTTGTGAATCGCATATGCACACAGGGAACGTACACGGAACACCGCCTCAAACGTATTGGTTCTCGGACGCAGATGTGAAATGGTACGCAGATATTCAAACGTGTGACGCTTCTTCTGCAGCGGATAATCCGGTGTGGAAGCACCTTCCACGGTTACCTCTGCTGCCTGGATCTCAAACGGCTGTTTTGCTTCCGGCGTAGGCACCAGCTGTCCTTTTACAATGACTGCTGCTCCGACATTAATCTTGCAGACTTCCTCATAATTCTCCAGACCATCTCCATATACAACCTGAATCGGCTCAAAAAAGGTACCGTCATTCACTACAATGAATCCAAAATTTTTGGAATTACGGTTACTTCTTACCCATCCGCCGATCGTTACCTGCTGATTTTCATATCTGATCGTATTTTTGAAAATCTCTCTGACATTTACTAATTCCATACTGTCCCTCCGTTAAAAATCTAATCTATCCCTTAGTTGTTTTTATTGAACCCTTTCGTTTTCCGATGACTCTGTCGTCTGTGTATCCGGTTCTACGGTAATATTGGCTTTCTCCACAACATACGAAATCGCCTGATTGACCACATACAGCTGACGAAGTGTTTTCTTTCCATCCTCTTTATTTCCACCACCATAATATTTATATACCGCATTTTCATCTGCCATCTGGCTGTTGCCTGAACTTACCAGATAATCTACAAATGACTTAAAATCATCATCACTGATTGTAATATTTTCTTTTTCCGCAATCCGTCCAAAGATAAATTCAATTTTGATCTGCTTGATCATCAGTTCTTTCCACTGTTTTTTCATATCATCCACGGTGGTATTGTTATTCTTTGCATACTGTTCCAGAGTCTGTGTATCATTGCAGTTGTCTGCTTCAAATTCATGCTGATATTCCTGCAGACGCGCATCCAGATACTCATCCGGAATTTTCACTTTACATTTATCCAGCAGATCATCTTCAACTGCGCTGATACTTGCCTGAGACTTGGAATTTGCGGCCTGCTTTTCGAGTACCTGCCGTACATATGCAACCAGATCCTTTTTCGTGGTGATCTTCTGCTCGGTAAATGCATCTGCTACCATGTCATCGGTCAGCGTGTCCATGGTAACCGGCTTATAAATTCCCTTGATTTTGAATTTAAACGTTGTTTTCTTTCCCGCCAGATCCGAAGACTGGTAATTCTCCGGGAATGTCACATCCGAACTTACTTCATCCCCGACTTTTGCGCCGACAAGCCCATCACTGAATCCATCAATATAATTTGTCTTCTGTGTGGCATCACAGTTGTTCGCCACATCAATCATTGTGTCTGTCGCAGAACCGCCATCAAATGCATCCCCGTCGAGATATCCGGTATAATCCACCTTGACATAATCATTCTTTTGAACCGTATCACGGTCTTTTACCTCAACTCCGGTGATTCCGTAATATGAAAGCAGTGATATCAGATTCTGCTCCACCTGATCATCTGTCACATCATAATTTCCGGAGATTGTAACATCAATCCCTTTATAATCTGCAAGTTTCGTCACAAGTTTTGACAGATCCAGCTTCATCTGTGCGCTGTGCGGTCCGTCAAACACTTCACTTGCCGTCTCCTGTGTTCCCTGCTGGGTACTTGCCTTTTTATCACTGTCTGTACCACATGCTCCCATGGATAATACCATCGTCATGCACAAAAAAAGTATAACCACTCTTTTCTTCATAATGTCCCAAATCCTTCTTTCTTTCCTTTTACAACTAATTAAACATACCATAAATCCATAGAAAATACAAACAGTAAACGTTGATTTTTACAGAAATCTTTGCTACAATAAATTTTAGTATATAGAGGAGGAAATCCACGATGAAACCAATAGGAATCGTATTATTAGTGATTGCCATTATTCTGGTAGCCGCTATGATTGTCCTGTACTTTCTCGGAAAGAAAGCACAGAAGAAAAAAGAAGAACAGGATGAGCAGATGAAAGCCGCTGCGCAGACAGTGACGATGCTGATCATCGACAAAAAACGAATGAAAATGAAAGATGCCGGCCTTCCTTCCCAGGTAATGGAGCAGGCAAACAAACTCATGCAGCGCGCCAAACTTCCAATCGTAAAAGCCAAAGTCGGACCAAGAGTCATGACACTGATTGCAGACGAGCAGATCTACGATGACATTCCGGTCAAGAAAGAAGTCAAGGCAACCGTCAGTGGTCTTTATATCACAGGTGTACGCGGACTCCGTGGACCGCTGGAAAAACCGGTCAAAAAGAAAAAAGGATTCCGTGCAAAGCTTCAGGAAAAGTACAATGAAGCCAATGCCCGGCTGAAAGAATCCAAATCCGGTTCCAGCAGCAAAAAGAAATAATGTGTTTACAGGAAAAAACAGGAAAAGGCTTATCTTCCCCACCGGGAAGATAAGCCTTTTCTTTTCATGCAGATTCTATACCGTTGTTCCACAAATCATGATTCTTCCATCTGAAACAGCTGCATATTCCTTTCCAGAACCTCTGCAATATTTTTAAGGTTCTCTGCATTCTGGCTGATATCATTGATAACCGAACCAATTTCCATCATGGAAGCCGAAGTCTCCTGTGTGCTTGCCGCATTTTCCTCTGCGATTGCCGACAGACTCTGTACCGTATCTACGATCTTATTTCTTGCATCCTCAATCTTTTGTGTCTGTTCTTCTATGGATACCATTCCATGGATGGACAAATTGACACCTTCATGCATTTGTTCAAAAACTTCTGCCGTCTTTTTCACTTTTCCGTTCTGCTCCTGCATGATTTTCTTCACATCTTCCATCGTATGTACTGCAGTTTCGGAATCTTTCAGCAGTTCACGGATAATATCCTCAATCCGCTTGGCAGATTCGTTGGACTGTTCTGCCAGCTTCTGGATCTGTGCTGCCACCACCGCAAAACCTTTTCCTGCCTCTCCTGCCCTGGCAGCCTCAATGGAAGCATTGAGTGACAGCAGATTGGTTTCATCTGCAATGGAAGCAATCAGCGATGTTGCATCCTTGATCTTCAAGGCAGAATCATTCGTTGTATTGGTCTGTTCATAAATCACATTGATGGACTCGGTTGCCCTCTCATTGATTTCTCCCAGTTCTTCCAGTGCCTTTTTGGCTATCTGTCCGGACTCATTCATCACATCTGCCGTCTCGTTCATGGATTTTACCTGGCTTGTAGAATCCTCAATCATCGTACCCATGGAAATAATGGACTCGGTTGCCCCCTGTGTCTCCTGTGCCTGACTGGTTGCACTGGTTGCGATCTCATTTACTGCGGTCTCCACATTATTTACGTTTCCTGCTGTCTTTACCGCGTTATTGTTTAACGTTTCCGACGCATCAAACAACTGTCCACTCTGCTGCCGTATCTTCTGTACAATTTCCGTCAGAGCCTCTTTCATCCGAAGCACGGCATTTGCAATGCTTCCGACTTCCCCACGATGTGCGGCACATTGTTCCAGTACCTGATCGTTTCGCAGATCCAGCTGTGCAATCCGGTTCACGGAATCTGTAATCTTTGATAACGGACGTGTAATCCGTGTTGCAAAAACAAACGCTGCCAAAGCCCCGAGCAACAGCAGCACACCGGAAATCAGGATTCCCCTTTGCTCCAGCATTAATGCCGGTGCAAGAAGCTCTGCATCATCCGCCGTGACTACAAGGATAAACTGTTTTTTGCTGGTATAACATGCGGAAAATTTTTTCTCCCCCTGAAATACATACTGCACAGTCTCCGGTTTTGGGATACTTCCCCCCTGTATCTCTTTGAGCATCTTTTTGACAGCCTCGTTTTCTACCGGCTGCCCGATTTTCTCAGCGGTAGGATGATACAGCATCGTTCCGTCAAATCCAACCAGATAGGCATAAGCTGTCTTGGCTCCTGCGACATCTATCTGCTGTAAAATGTCCTGTGCAGCTTCCGGGTTATCTAAAAGATCAATATTTACCTGCATGGCACTTTCCATCTCCCGTCCATACGAAATGGAAAGATCCAGCAGATAGTTGGAATAGATACTGCGGATATTGCTCTTTACCCCAGGCATAATCATGAGTGTATACAATATTACAATCACTGCCGCCACAAGAATCACTACCGCAATAAACTGCGTTTTCATGGAATGCCAGAAAGAAATTTTCTGCTGCCTGTGTTCCGTATTCATAATGATTTCCCCCTCTGTTATCATTTTTTACATTATACCACAACTCAGCATTTTTTCACAATATTTAACAATTTTTTCGTTCATTTTCGTTTGTTTTCGTGCATATTCATTACTTACGTCTGTTTATCTGACAAGTTTGAATGCCGGGTCCTGTTTCGGATTTGCCAGAATCCGGATATGGCAGTCCGCCAGATGCTCATTGTTTATCTCCAGCGCATATTCCACCTCAACCGTAATCTCTTCCTCTTTCTCCTGCACATCCACACGGTAGGCATCAATTCCCACCAGCAGACTGCCGTACGGTGTATTGTAGTATGTAATATTCTTTTTATTTTTTTCAAAAATCATATGAACGTTGACGGCACCCTTTTTCGTCAGTTCCATATAATTGTCCCTGACCTTAATCATGTTTCGGGTAGATTCTTTCTGACCTTCCATGACTTCCTCATACATAAAAAAATGCTTGCCATTCCGAAAATAATAATCTCCCGGAGAAATCACTTCTATCGTGTCATTCTGTTCATTTTCCCCGATCTGCAATCCCTTGATGGACAATAATACGTCTTTTGTCATAGCCAGTTCCTTCTTTTCCTTGATATCTTAACGCACATTGGTGCGCCCCATTATCATAACGAGTTTAGCGAAAATAATCAAGGAATTTCCACCGGATCTGCATTTTTCCCGAATCAAACACATCTGCATATTCTTCCTGCGTCAAAACTTCACGCAGCTCCTCGTCGGAAGATTCATCCACAACCTCATATACCGATCCCTGAAAACACATGTTCGGATACAGCACACACCACCAGTTATGTCCTTCTCCTTTTCCCAGTGTAATCTGCAATGCACGGTATTTACCTGCCGGAAACGTATAATCCCCATACGTTTTCACAGGGAAATCCACATTGGCAAGCCTTGCGCTGGCACCGTATGTATAGCCGCTTTTGCGCAGCGTTTTTTCCGCTGTTTCTATAATTTCGTCCATATGGTCCTGCACAATTTTTTCGGTTTGCGCCCGGTCTGTTACCTTTTTTAGTTTTTGCCCAAGCATATGCCCCACCGCATCCCGGACCTTTAGTTTCACATTCTGGTCGTCCTTGGCATCACTGTTTGCCAGTACATGAAACCGCAGTATTTTTTCTGCAATTGCCGGCTGCAGTGGGTCCACCCTTTCCTTTTCTGTTGCGTGCGCAGTTCCCGCAGCAAGAACCGTTAACATACATAAAATGATAAACATGATTTTTTTCTTTTTCATTTTCCCACACTCTCTTTCCTCTGATAGTAAGAGCATTTCCATTATTTTTCCTGTTTATACAAAAACCTGTCATCCGGTACCCGGTACATGGTTTTCCAGAAGATGATATGGTCTTCTGTTTCCAGATATGGCAGCATGATCTGCAGGATATGGTTTTCCTTCTCGTCCAGCAGCCTGCCAAGCTTAAACAGTTTTCCTGATCCCGCTGATTCCTGATTCTGCAGATACTGTTCCAGATAACTTCCCAGATCCTGTGGCAGATCTTCTTCTGTCTCAAACAATGCCAATGGATCTTCCGCCACACATACATAGATGTTTCTTGGGAAAAGTCCGGTTTGTTTCAGATAAGAAAGAACATCCGCATACCGTCCGGTATCCTCCATCAGATTTTCCCCGAAGACAAGCACTTTCATATGATTGCAGTCTGCCAGTTTTTCCAGCCGGCTATCATAGGTCCGCACACAGCTTTCCATTGTCTTTCCCGTGACAGGCGCGATATTCACACGCGCCTCTTCCAGATCCGTATTATCCTTCTGGCTCAGCTTGGGAAATCCATAACCAAAAGAAATCTGTCCATCCTTTTCGTCCACAACCGCCATCATTGGAAAACAGCGGTCTTCGAGTTCTGTGGCGCTGCATCCGCAAAGCAGCTGCTGCACAGACAATACCAGTGCAACATATTTTTTTATTTTACCCTTCATGCCGTTTTTTCCCCTTTCCCCACAAAAGTACAAACAATGGCAGGAACAAAAACAACGGGATTCCGATATACAGCAGATAATCCCGGAACCATTCCCCATGGCTGCTTTGGTGGAGCATTTCTGCCACCCCGAAAACTGCAGCCATCACCCCACAGAGATACCATTTTTTATGCGTATCTTTTTTCCGCAGTTTCTGTACCAGTTCCTGTGCATAAAACAAAAACACAGTCACAAGTGCAAACAGCGTAAAAAACCAGATGGCGATCATAAAGGCATCCAGCCGCTTCAAAAAACTTCCCCTCAGATGGATACTGCTCATCAGCGTAATTGCCGGATATTTCATGGTCGTTAGGGAACGGCTTCCAAAACTGCCCAGCAGGATCACATACAAAACCGCAAGAACACCTATGGCAAACCACATTGCCGCATGCACGGCATGCACCAGCTTCCCCCATTTTGCTTTCTGCACATAGGAGGGAAAAAATGCAAGCAGAAACAATGGCATCAGACAAAAAAAGACTGCCAGACTTCCTTTCATCACCGACCCGGTATCTGCCTGAAAAAAGCCATACAGATATTCCATCTCCAGATCCCCCGCCGCAATCAAAAGCATTCCTGCAAGAAGTACAAACAAAACGACAAACAAAATCTCATACACCCGTGCACGGCTTTCAATCCCGCCACACACGGCATATCCTGCCATCAGCAATACCAGAATCAGAATCAGGGGAAACGACTCCCCTGCAATCAGCCCCTTTTGTATCACGTCCGAAAAGATATATGCCCCGTATCCTGCCATACCGGTAAAATAGACCAGCAGTAACACCAGAAAAATTTTTTTCATCCATGCCGGCAGAATCCGTTCCATATAAGTGACCAGATCCGTTTCCATCTTTTTTAAAACATATGCAAGATACCACAGATACAGGCTTCCCATGATACCTCCCAGCACAATGGATGCCAGACCGTCATTTCCCGCAAATGCTGCCAGCTGTGAGGGCAGAATCAGCGTACTTTCCCCTACAAAATCGAACACAAACAGCCGGAACACCTGCCGCGTTGATATCCGGTTATTATTTGAAAACATATCGTTCCTCCGTTACCGTTTACTCAGCCTATTTTTTCCGCAGACGTATCCGCTCCCCGCGTTTTGCATAAATGGGTCTTCGCACCATTTTTTTCAGTGGTGCACGCCAGATACTGTCGCGTTCATCATGATAATCATTGACATCTGCCCCCACAAACGGCATGAGATACGGAATCCCAAAGCTTTCCAGCCGCGACAGATGGATGAACACCGTAAGCAGTGCAATCAAAAATCCGAAAAATCCAAGCCATGCGGACAGGACAATCACATAAAATTTCAATATCCGGAATGAAAAAGCAAATTCTTCATTCGGAATGGAAAAGGAACAAAGCGCGGTAAACGCAACCACAATCACCACAATCGGACTGACAAGGTTGGCATCCACAGCTGCCTGCCCGATAATCAGACCTCCGACAATTCCGATCGTATTTCCCATTGCCCCCGGCAGCCGGACCCCCGCCTCCCGCAACAGTTCAAAAGAAATCTCCATGAGAATGACCTCCAGTGCCGCCGGAAAAGGCACACCGATCCGTGCCTCCCAGAAGGATAACAAAAGCGGTGTCGGCAGAATCTGTGTGTGAAAATTTGTCACCGCCAGATACAGTCCGGGGAGTGTCATGGCAAAAAAAGCTGCCATGTAACGCAAGATCCGTGCAAACGTTGCCACACCAAACCGATTATAATAGTCATCACTCGTCTTCAAAAAAGAATTCAGGTCTGTCGGCAAAATGAGAGCGACCGGAGAATTGTCGCATAACAATACGATCCTTCCCTCCAGCACCGCAAGTGCTGCCCGGTCCGGTCGCTGTGTCGTCTGAAACTGTGGAAACGGTGAATACCATTTCTTTTCCGCCAGCTGCTCTAAGATTCCGCTGTCCATGACCCCGTCAATCTCATATTCTGTAATTTTTTCCCGGATCTGCCGCAGCACGGATTCATATTTCAGATCTGCCATATACACCAGGTCAATTGCCGTGTGCGAACGCACCCCCTCCTGTACTTCTTCTACTTTAACCCGTGTTGATCGCACACGCTTACGGATAAGAGCCGTGTTGGTTTTGATGGAATCGGTAAATCCCTCCTTCGAACCGCGGATTACTTTTTCCGAATCCGGCTCCTGCACCCCCATACCGGGATATCCTTTGTCGGCAATCTTTAATGCATGTCCGTATCCATCCACAAAAAGGATGGCATCCCCCGTGAGCATCCCCTGTGCTGCATCCTCTATGGTATCGTACGGTGTCACATCTGAAATCCCCATCGCATTCTCATTGAGTACCTGATTTAAGTCTCTGTCCGGCAGCTCCGATAATGCCGCCAGCAGTCTCCCCAAAGCCGTCGTTTCCAGCAGCATATTGCTGACTGCCACCTCAATATATGCCAGAAAACAGCGTCTTCTTTTTCCTTTTCCCAGACGCATTTCCTTCATTTTAATATCTGCACTGTCTGCAAACAGCTGTTGAAACTGTTTTATATTCTGCTCAATATCGGTCGAAATTTTTGTATGCTCCATTTTTACATTCCTATCTCTTTTCATCCCATAAGGTGCCTGTATACCTAAAAAAAGACAGACACCAAAAGGTATCTGTCCTTACTATTTCCATCTGTTACATAAACTATTCATTTTCTGCTTCATCCTGACACTGGATTACACTTTTTACTGCCACTGCCTGGTTTTTTACATGCTTGTGCATGGCAAGCGTTGCCGCTTCTTTATCCCTGTTTTTCAAGCCCTCCGCAATCGCATTATGTTCTGCGATCAATACCGGATAATTGTCCGGATTTTTGATATATTCCACACGGTATCGGTAGATCTGCTCCCGCAGATTGTTCAATAACGTCACGAGTTTCGGATTTCCCGTTGATTCAAAAATAACATCGTGGAATTTTACATCCATCTCGGCAATCATTTTCACATCTCCGGTCTTTGTACTGTTTTCAAACTGATCTTTGACTTCTAAAAGTTTTTGCAGCTCTTTCTCCGAAATCTTATCACATGCAATCTTTACGGCAAGTTCATCCAGCGCCTCCCGGATTTCCAGAACATCTTCCATATCTTTGAGTGTCATCTTTGCAACCTCTGCCCCTTTGCGTGGCATGGTTACAGCAAGTCCCTCCTGCTCGAGCATACGGATGGCTTCACGGATCGGTGTACGGCTCACCCCAAGCTTTGCTGCCAGCTGTAACTCCATAAGCCGCTCTCCCGGTTTGAGATCTCCTTTTAAAATTGCCTCTCTTAACGTATTAAATACAACATCTCTCAGTGGCAGATATGCGTCCATATTGAGCGTCAGATCATCTGTCATGTTATCGTCTCCATTTCTGTTTGTGTGAATTATTACTTTCTCCTGTTGTTGTAGATCGTGGTCAGATATACCTGTTTTGCAAGACCGGAGCGTTTCATTTCCCGCAGCGCACGCTTTGCCGTTTCTCCATCTTCAAAAAGACCGAATACGGTAGGACCGCTTCCGCTCATCATGGAAGCTTTGGCACCCGAACGCATCATCTGCTGTTTGATCTCTGCAATTACCGGATAGTTTGGTATCGTAACCGATTCCAGTACATTTCCCATATGTGCACAGACACCGTCAAAATCTTTCTCCCGGATATCTTTCATCAGTGCATCAATATCCGGATGGTTCGTCTGTTCATCCAGCTTCAGGTTCTGATATACAAATCTGGTCGATACCGAAATGGATGGTTTTGCAATCAGCACCGGACATTTGATCATCGGCGGAAGCTGCGTCAGTTTTTCCCCGATTCCTTCTGCCAGTGCCGTTCCACGCATAAGACAGTAAGGAACATCTGCCCCGATCTGTACCCCACGCTTCATCAGTTCCCTGCGGGACAATCCCAGATCATACAACTGATTCATCGCATACAGCATGGCGGCAGCATCCGTGCTTCCTCCTGCCATCCCCGCCGCTACCGGAATTCTCTTTGTCAGTTTTACGGAAATTCCATCTGTAAGCGCAAACTCTTCCTGTAACAGCCGTGCCGCTTTATAGACCAGATTATTTTCATTTACCGGCAAAAAAGAGAGGTTGGAAACAATCTGTATCCCCGGCTCCCGAATCTTTTGAATCTCCAGAAGATCGTACAGATGAATGGTCTGCATGATCATGCGCACTTCATGATATCCATCTTCCCTGCGCCGGACCACATCCAGTCCCAGATTTATTTTTGCAAGTGCTTTGAGTGTTATTTCATCCATTTGTATTTCCTCAGTATTTTGTATACACCGATTGTACTACAAAAAATACAATCGGTCAAATCCTATTCTCCCTGTTATTCTTTCCACTTTCTTCCAAAAAAATAAGTCACAAAATAGATCACAGATGCGATAATTACAATCATTGGGCCGGTTGCAACGTTCGTGTAATAAGACAAAATCAGTCCCATGACGCCCGAGAAAACGGAAAAAATTATCGAAAAGACATGGTATTCCCGCATGTTTACCGACAGATTTCTGCTCGATGCCGCCGGAAGGATCAGCAATGCATTGATGATCAGAATACCTACCCACTTGATGGAAAGCATGACAATCAGTGCTACAAGTACCGCAAAAACATAATCCATCAGTTGTACCGGAATCCGCTTGCTCTTTGCCAGTGCCCGGTGAATACAGATGGCATTCAGCCAGTTAAAACAGGTGATCCAGAACAAAATCGTAACGATAAAAATAATAACAAGATACCCGATTTCCTTTTTGGTAATGCTCAGAACATCCCCGACTAAAAGACTCGAATATTTACTGAAATTTCCGCCTTTTGACAGGATTGCCAGACCAATCGCAACCGAACAGGAGGAAAAAACCGAAATAATCGTATCGGTTGATACGGTACTTCTGCTTCCGATTTTGTTTAACAGCAGCGCGAATACAACTGCAAAAATCACCATGGAAATATTCGTATCCGGAATTCCGCATACCACTCCTACAGCAATTCCCGTCAGTGCGGAATGCCCCAAGGCATCCGAAAAATATGCCATTTTTTTATTGACAATCATGGTTCCCATCAGCCCAAACAGTGGTGTAATGATCAGTATTGCGGCCAATGCCATCTTCATAAAACCATAATCCATCCAGGAGGTCCAATCAATCATTTGTCTCATCCTCCTTTATCCATGTTTCTTCTTTTCCCGCAGAAAAAATCCGTTCAAATTCGGAACTTTCGTATACTTCTTTTACCGTTCCCTGCCTGAGGACCGTCTTGTCCAGAAGCACTACATGATCCGCATATCTTGCCACGTAATCCAGATCATGTGAGATCAGAATAATCGCAAGGTCATAATGTTTTTTCAGATAATCCATCGTTTTAAAAAAAAGTTCCATGCCATTCTGGTCAATTCCGGATACCGGCTCATCCAAAAGCAGCAGATTCGGCTCATCCATCACCGCCAGTGCAAGAAGCACTCTCTGCAGCTGTCCTCCGGACAGATTACAAACCTGTTTGTCGATCAGTTCTTCTGCCTCAAAAATGCGCAGATGCGCTTTGATCTTTTCATATAATTTCCGGTTTTTCGGCAGAAACACCGGATATCTCGACTCATAGCTTGCCAGCAGGTCATAGACACTGACCGGTGTATTTTTTTCGATGTTAATCGATTGCGGGACATATCCGATTTTTAAATTCTGCATCCGTCCGTCTTTGGTATCCCGAAACTCAATATCTCCCGTATGCGGGATGTCCCCCAGCATGGCACGGATCAATGTCGATTTTCCGGCACCGTTTTTTCCGATAATCGCATTCAGCGATCCACAGTGCATATGAAGATTCACATCTTTTAAGATTTCCTGCTCACTGAACCACACCCCCAGATGATTCACCTTGATGCAGTGAAATCCACACGGACTAATGATCTTTCGCATAAAATGCCTCCTCAAGTATCTCCATGTTTTTTTTCATACCGTTAATATAACTGTCTTTTTCGTAAGTTCCGCGATTCAGCGGGTCCAGATATAATACCTTTGCATCGGACTCTTTCCGGATCGTATCTCCCATACTCTTTCCATACAGTTCTTCTGCAAGAATGTATTTTACATGCCCCTTGCGGACAGCAGAAAGCACATCCGATACTTCTCCTGCACTGACCTGCCGTTCCTCATCGAGATCCAGCAGATAGTTTACCTGCAGTCCATAGTCCTCAGCGACATAGGCATATGCTTCATGAAACAGAATCACCGACTGACCGGAAATTTCCTGTTTTAATTTCTCCTGACGTTTTTTCAGTCCGTCCAGTTTTTCCAGATATGCCTCTGCCCCATTCTGATAGGCACTGCTTCTTTCCGGATCTGCTCCAGATAATCCATCGGCAATCGTCTGTACCTGTGTCTCATAAGCAGAAACGCTCATCCATGCATGGGCATTGACATCCCCATGGGCATGTTCTTCTTCTGTTTCCCCCTCATGATGATGTGTATCGTCCTCCTCCCCGGAGAGCAAAGAAATATTCTCACAGGCTTCTATAATTTTCAGATTCGGGTAAGCCTCTGCAACTTCCTTCATAAAGCTTTCAATTCTACCACCATTGATGATAAACACATCCGCCGTACTGAGTAACTTCATATCTTCCGGTGTCAGCTGGAAATCATGCAGGCAGCCGGTCTGCGGCTCACTTAAATTTTCCAGACGCACTCCGTCTGCATCCCCGATTACATTCTCAGCCGCAATATACATTGGATAAAAGGAAGTCACAACCGTCAGTTCCTGTCCATCCGTCTGTTCCTGTGTCTGGCTGACGTACCATCCGGTCAGTCCCATTCCTGCCACCAGAATGGCAAAAAGCATGATTGCAGTATACAAATACTTTTTCTTCATTCTACTTTTTTTTCACTTTCTTTTTCTGTTCTTTTCGAAGTGTCTTTTTGGCTACCGGGCGGTCTGTCTTTTTCCAGCGCTCTTTTTTCTTCGGTTCCTGCGGTGCCGGCTGCTTTTGTTTTGCCTCTCTTTTGGCATTTTCCGCCTCGATGTACCCTTGCGGAAGTTCAATAACGGATTCTACAATCTGCCAGATTTCTTCCCGGCCCTGTTTTGACTCCGCAGAAAACGGAATAACGATCGTTCCCGGCTCTACTTGCAGGATATCCTTTATCATTTGCACATGTTGCAGGATTTGCATCTTTTTTAATTTGTCCGATTTTGTTGCAATGATGATTGGCGCAAATCCCTGATGAACCATCCACTCATACATCATCTGATCATTTTCCGACGGTTCATGACGAATATCAATCAGAAGAAAAACTGCTTTCAGCCGTTTGGATGTATGCAGATAATTTTCGATCATCTGTCCCCATTTCGCCTTAATCTCAATATTTGCATTTGCGTATCCGTATCCCGGCAAGTCCACCAGATACATTGCCTCATTGACATTGTAAAAATTTATGGTCTGCGTTTTTCCCGGCTGGGAAGAAGTACGCGCAAGCGATTTCCGGTTCATCAGCGCATTGATCAGCGATGACTTTCCCACATTGGATTTTCCGGCAAAAGCCACTTCATCCAATAGGTTGTCCGGAATCGCACTTGTAATTCCACAAACTGTCTCCAAATTCACATTTTTGATAATCATATTTATTCTCCTGCAAAAAGAATTTGGGCTGCATTATACAAATGCAGCCTTAATTACCTGATCCATATGTTCTACCGGTATGATCTCCATATCTCCAACGATCTCTTCCGAAATTTCGGCAAGATCCTGTTCATTCTCTTTTGGAATACAGACCGTCTTCATTCCGGCATTCTTTGCCGCAAGCAATTTCTCTTTTAATCCGCCAATCGGAAGTACACGTCCGCGCAGTGTAATTTCCCCTGTCATGGCAACATCTGCCCGTACCGGCTTCCCGGTGACCGCAGAAAGAATTGCGGTTGCCATGGTAATTCCGGCAGACGGTCCGTCTTTTGGAACCGCACCTTCCGGAACATGGATATGGATGTCATGTTTCTGGAAAAATTCCGGATCCATATGGTAATCTTCACTGATGGACCGAATATAACTGATTCCGGTCTGTGCAGACTCTTTCATGACGTCTCCGAGTTTTCCCGTCAACACCACACTGCCCTTGCCCGGCATCAGATTCACCTCAATCTCTAAAGTTACACCACCCACACTGGTCCATGCCAGACCGCGCACAATGCCTACTTCATTCTTTTTGTTTTTCTTCTCCGGACGATATTTCGGTTTTCCGAGAAAATCTTCCAGATTTGTGCCGGTTACACGAATCATTTTCTCATCGCCCTCGTAGATTCTGCGGGCTGCTTTGCGGCAGATTTCTCCGATCTGCCGTTCGAGAGAACGTACACCTGCTTCTCTGGTATAAGAAGAAATCACCATTCGCAGCGCTTTGTCCGTAATCTTTAGTTTGCCATCTGCAACTCCGTTTTTTTCAAACTGTTTCGCCAGCAGATGATCCTTTGCAATATGGAACTTTTCGTTTTCCGTATAACTGCTGACTTCTATAATTTCCATACGATCCAGAAGCGGTCCCGGAATATCCTGCATGGAATTGGCACTTGCAATAAACAGTACCTCGGACAGATCCACCGGAAGCTCTACATAGTGATCCCGGAATTTATGATTCTGTTCCGAGTCAAGCACTTCCAGCATGGCAGAAGCTGTATCTCCCTTATAATCGCTGCTCATCTTGTCAATTTCATCCAGCAGCATCAGTGGATTTTTGACTCCCGCCATCCGCAGTCCATTGACGATTCTTCCCGGCATTGCTCCCACATAGGTTCTGCGGTGTCCGCGGATCTCCGCTTCATCCCGCACACCTCCGAGTGAAATACGAACATATTTTTTATCCAGCGCACGGGCAATCGAACGCGCAATGCTGGTTTTTCCAGTTCCCGGAGGCCCCACCAGACAAATAATCGGGCTCTCTCCCTTTCCGGTCAGATTACGGACTGCAAGAAATTCCAGAATACGTTCCTTTACCTTTTCGAGACCGTAATGATCCTCATCCAGAATCTTCTGCGCATGCTTTAAGTCTTTGTTATCCTCCGATACTGCATCCCACGGAAGTTCCAGTAAGGTTTCGATATAACCACGGCTTACCGTACTCTCGGATGAATTTCCTGAAATTCCCTGAAAACGCTCAATCTCCTTATGAATTCTTGCTTTCACTTCCCCGGAAGCCTGAAGTTCCTGCAGTTTCTTTTCATACTCCTGTGCATCGGTTTCTGTATTGGATTCTCCCAGCTCTTCCCGGATTACCTGCATCTGCTCCCGAAGCAGGTAATCTTTCTGGTTTTTATCCACATGTTCCTGCACTTTTTTCTGGAAATCACGCTTTAAAGCCAGAATCTCTGTCTCCTGCAGCAAAGAAGAAAGCACCGCCTCATAACGTGCTGTCAGCGTGACAGCCTCTAACAGTTTCTGTTTCTTTTTATAACTGATTACAAGGCTGTTTCCCACATAATCAAGAAGTTTTAAAAGATCCGTCTCTTCCTGAACCTGGCGCATCACATCCTGCCCGATTTTGCCATGTACTCTTGCATATTTTGCAAACGTTTCCTGCACACTCAAAAGCATTGCAGACTTTGCCTGCTCCGGAAGCTGTTCATCGTCTTCCTGATCATACACGATCACACGCGCTTGCATATAATCGTCTGTCTGTGTATATTCATATATCTCTGCGCGCCCGATTCCTTCGATCAGTACACGCATAATATTTTTCTGTAATTTTACGACCTGACGAACCACAGCCAGAAGCCCCACTTCATACAGATCTTCTCCCTGAGGATCTTCTTTCTCTGTATCTTTTTGTGTGACGATAAAAAGCTTCTGGTCTCCTTTCATGGCTTCCTCGACAGCACGCAGGGATTTATCCCTGCTGATATCAAAATGAGCCACCATGCCCGGCAAAATCGTCATTCCCCGCAGTGCCACCGCCGGAATTGTCAATATTTTATCTTCCACTTGTATCTGCTCCTATATTTCCAGACGCATCCGGTCTTTTTATGAAGCAAGTTCTTCTTTTACTTCTTTCTTCGGGTCCTGCTCAATTCCAAGAATCTCTTCTCCATCTAAAGCAAGATTGTTTTCCACCATCTTTTTATCTACCACACACTTGCTGATGGAATCATCCGATGGGACACGATACATCAGATCCAGCATTACCGCTTCCATGATGGCACGCAGTCCACGCGCTCCGGTTTTGCGCTCTAATGCCTTATCTGCAATTGCTTCGATTGCGCTGTCCTCAAATTCCAATCCTACCCCATCCAGTTCCAGAAGTCTGGTATACTGTTTGATCAGAGAATTCTTTGGCTCTTTTAAAATACGGATCAATGCGTCGCGATCCAGCGAATCTAAAGATACAGTAATCGGCACACGTCCGATAAACTCCGGAATCAGTCCAAACTTCACAAAATCCTGTGGCAGTGCACGCTTAAATGCATCCCCCACATTGATGTCAGACTTTGACTTCACCTCTGCATTAAATCCGATCGCAGAAGCGTCCATACGTGCCTCTACAATTTTCTCCAGACCATCAAATGCTCCGCCGCAAATAAACAGAATATTTGTCGTATCAATCGGAATCAGTTCCTGCTGCGGATGTTTACGTCCTCCCTGTGGCGGAACTGATGCAACCGTTCCTTCCAGAATCTTAAGTAATGCCTGCTGAACACCCTCTCCGGATACGTCTCTCGTGATGGATACATTCTCCGATTTCTTTGTGATCTTATCGATCTCGTCAATATAGATAATGCCGTGCTGTGCACGCTCCACATCATAATCTGCAGCCTGAATCAGCTTCAAAAGAATGTTCTCTACATCCTCTCCCACATAACCGGCCTCTGTCAGTGTCGTAGCATCTGCAATTGCAAACGGTACATTAAGTACACGGGCAAGTGTCTGCGCCAGAAGCGTCTTTCCAGAACCGGTCGGTCCCAGCATCAGAATATTGCTTTTCTGAAGTTCCACATCATTTTCCTGATCTGCAAGCACTCTCTTATAATGATTGTATACCGCAACCGAAAGTACCTTTTTTGCCTGATCCTGCCCGATTACATAATCGTCCAGAAACGCTTTCATTTCTTCCGGTTTAATCAGATTGATTTCTTCCTTTGCAGAAGCCGGAGCTTTTTCTTCCAGATTCTCTTCCTCAATGATCTCTGCGCAGATATCTACACACTCATCACAGATAAATGCACCATTTGGACCTGAAATCATTCTTCCGACCTGATCCTGTGTTTTTCCGCAAAAAGAGCAGCGGATTTTGCCATCATTCTTTCCTGCCATAATTTATTTACTCCTATAAATGAAAAATACCTCCGGCAATGACCGGAGGTTTCCACATAACTATCTATTCGTGATCACTCCATCGATCAAGCCGTAATCTGCAGCTTCCTGCGCGGACATATAATTGTCACGTTCCGTATCTGCTGCAATTGTCTCATATGGCTTACCGGTGTTTGCAGCAAGAATTTCATTCAAACGTTTCTTTGTCTTTAAAATATTCTCTGCCGCAATCTGAATCTCTGTTGCCTGTCCTTTTGCACCACCGGAAGGCTGATGAATCATGATTTCTGAATTAGGGAGTGCAAAACGTTTTCCCTTTGTACCACCAGCCAGAAGAAACGCACCCATGCTGGCTGCCAGTCCGATACAGATGGTTGATACATCACATTTGATATACTGCATGGTGTCATAAATTGCCATACCGGCAGTAACCATTCCACCCGGAGAATTGATATATAACTGAATATCCTTGTTCGGATCTTCCGATTCCAGAAACAGAAGCTGTGCAACAACAAGACTTGCGGTTGTCTCATTTACTTCTTCCCCTAAAAAGATAATTCTGTCTTTTAACAGACGGGAATAAATATCATAATTTCTCTCGCCCCTGCTGGTCTGTTCAATGACATAAGGTACTAAACTCATAGAAAAATCGCCTCCTGTATTTATTACATGCATCCTGCGATGCACCTCAATGAACAAAAGACCGGTCTGGTATTCTCCCAGACCAGTCCTTCTCTGTCGTAGTTTTCGATATTAAGCCTCTGCTGCCTCAACTTCTTTTTCTTTCTTTGTCTTAGCCTTTGCTCTTTCTTTGATGTTGTCCATGATCAGTTCAACTGCCTTTGTGATGGCAAGTTCTCTCTTCATGGATTCTTTCTCGCCTTCGCCCATGTACTCTTTGAGCTTATCAGCTTCCATACCGTAATTCTTTGCCATCTTCTCGATCTCTGCATCTACATCTGCATCAGATACTTCGATGTTTTCTTCCTTAGCGATCTGCTCTAATACGAGACTGCTCTGGATACGGGTAAGAGCTTCCGGACGAACCTGCTCCTTTAATCCGTCTACGGTAAGACCGGAGAACTGTAAGTACTGATCCATGGAAAGACCGCTCTGTGCGATTCTCTGAGCGAATTCCTCGATCATTGTCTCACACTGTGTATCGATCATTGCCTCCGGAATCTCCATCTTTGACTTGTCAATGATCTTCTGGATGGCTTCGTCTTCCTTTGTACGCTTTGCTTCATCCTGTTTCTTCTTCTCTAAGTCTTTCTTTAAGCTTTCCTTGTACTCAGCTAATGTATCAAACTCAGATACATCCTTTGCGAACTCATCATCAAGCTCTGGAAGTTCCTTTGCTTTGATCTCGTTGATCTTAACCTTGAATGTAGCCGGCTTTCCTGCCAGATCAGCAGCCTGATACTGCTCCGGGAAAGTAACATTTACATCTACTTCATCGCCAACATTCTTTCCAACCAGCTGATCCTCAAATGTATCAATAAAGGTGTGGGAACCGATCTCTAATGAATGATTTTCTCCCTTACCGCCCTCAAATGCAACACCGTCTACAAATCCTTCAAAATCGATCACAGCGGTATCTCCCTGTGCAACCGGTCTGTCTGTTACATTGATGGTTCTTGCATTGTTATTGCGTTCTTTTTCCAGAGCTTCGTCTACTTCTTCATCGGATACAGAAGTATCGATCTTTGTAACGGTCACTCCCATGTATTTGCCAAGTGTAACTTCAGGCTTTACAGCAACTTCAGCTGTGAAAATAAAAGGCTTGCCCTTTTCAATCTGTACAACGTCAACGGTCGGACGTGACACAATATCAATTCCGCTTTCGTCAACAGCTGCTGCATAATTCTGCTGCATCAGAGCGTTTGCTGCATCCTCATAGAATACGTCAACTCCATACATCTTCTCGATCATGGCTCTCGGAACTTTTCCTTTACGGAATCCCGGAACACTGATCTGCTTCTTCTGCTTCTGGTAAGCTGACTCAAGTGCTTTCTCCAGATCCTCTGCTGAAACCTCGATGGTAAGTTTCGCCATATTCTTCTCTAAATTTTCAACCTGTACACTCATCTTAATTGTTTCCTCCTTATATATATCAATTCCATGTACGATCTATTTTTCCGTGATGGTACAAACAGGCATACTACGACCACCACAGTCATTTAAGCATTATAGCATACGAAATACATATTTGCCAAGTGTTTTTTTATTTCCTATAATAAAAACAGCGTATGGCCTGTAAAAAGCCATACGCTGTTTTGTTTTCCGGCAGAAAGTCCTTATTTCATCTGTTCTTCCTGCTTCATGATCATCTTCTTGACCATTTCTCCACCAATAGAACCTGCCTGTTTGGAAGTCAGATCCCCATTGTATCCATCTTTTAAAGGTACTCCAAGCTCGCTTGCAACCTCTTCCTTAAAACGCTTCATTGCGTCCTTTGCCTCCGGTACTGCCATACGGTTTGTACCGCTTGATGAATTGTTGTTACCTGCCATAGTTCTTCACCTCCTGTATTTTATATGCCTGCATAAAAAAAGCCGGCCTGCACACAAGAAGGCAGGTCGGCTTTTGGGGTCAACTTGCTGTTCTCATGTGCCTGAGTATAGTGTGACCAGAACCAGAGGAATTATGAGAACAAAAAGCTGACAATTTCTGGAACCTGTTTATGCGTATACAAGTCCGGCTTTTACATGTTCTATGGTTGCATCATCGGTAAAATAACGGGCAACTGCAAGACCAAACGGTACGGCAGTTCCCATGCCGCGGCTTGTAATCACATTTCCATCACATACTACCGGGGAAAAGAATACTTCTGCTCCGGTCAGTTTTTCTTCAAATCCCGGATGACACGCAGCTTTCTTCCCATTTAAAATTCCGGCCTGTCCCAGCACACTCGGTGCTGCGCAGATTGCCGCAACAAGTTTTCCTTCTTTTGCAAACTCACGGATCACCTGACTGACCGTATCATCTTCTCCCAGATGAACCGTTCCCGGCATACCGCCCGGCAGAATGATCCCGTCATAAGCGGAAAAGTCAGCCTCCTCTTTTGTCGTGTCTGTCATAAATGTCACATTGCGGGAACTGGTCACCTGCTTTGTTCCGTTGATGGAAATCATGTCAATTTCAAGTTTTGCACGACGGACAATATCCACAACCGTCAGTGCTTCTACTTCTTCACATCCGTCTGCAATAAAAATTCCAAGTCTGCTCATATTTATCATTCTCCTTTTCGGTAATTGCTATGATCTATTGTAGCAATTTCTTACAAAAACGACAAGCACACAATCGGAGGATTTCCATTTGACTCACCTGCCATTTTTGTATTATACTTTCGATAGTTTATGAGGAGGGAATATCATGACTTTAGATTATTACCGCATTTTCTATTATGTTGCCCGTTATAAAAGCTTTTCCAACGCGGCAGAAATGCTCGGAAGTAACCAGCCCAACATCACCCGCTGTATGAATATTCTGGAAAATGAGCTTGACTGCAAACTGCTGATCCGTTCCCACAAAGGGATTCAGCTGACAACCGAGGGCGAGCACCTGTTCCGCCACGTTGCCATTGCAATTGAACAGCTCACCTATGGAGAAAAAGAAATTATCAAAAACAAGAGCCTCGAAAGCGGGCAGATCAATATCGGCATCAGCGAAACCGCCATGCGTCTGTACCTTTTAGACAAACTGCAGGAATTTCATAAAGATTATCCACATGTCCGTCTGAAAATTTCCAATCATTCCACCCCGCAGGCCATTGATGCCTTAGAAAAAGGACTTGTTGATATCGCCATGGTCACCTCTCCTTTGGAAATCCGAAAGCCTCTGCGAAAAACCGCACTTCGCAGCTATCACGACATTCTGATCGGAGGAAGTGCCTATAAAACAACTGCAAGCCGCAAACGCAGTTTAAAGGAACTTGCGGATTTTTCCTTTGTTTCCCTTTCTGCCGGCACCGGAACCAATGATCTGTATGTCCGGTTTTTCTACAAAAACCACCTTCGGTTTTCTCCGGATATGGAAGTTGCTACCACAGACCAGATTCTTCCGATGGTCCGCTGTAATCTTGGCATCGGATTCTGTCCGGAAGGCATTGCAAGACCGGCCATTGAGCACAAAGAGGTTTTCGAGATCGAACTCGAAGAAGAAATTCCGGAGCGCCAGATCACCATTGTGGAAGACAGCGGAAAACCGCAGAGCATTGCCGTACAGAAACTGCTGACTTATTTTAAATAAAGGAAAATCATATGGAAATCGAACGAAAATATCTTGTAAAAACATTACCGGATCATCTGGATCAGTATGAAAGTAAAAAAATAGCACAGGGTTACCTGTGCACTGAACCGGTCGTACGCATCCGCCGCTCCAACGACGATTATTATCTCACCTACAAGGGCGATGGGCTTATGGTGCGGGAAGAATACAATCTTCCTCTCACCAAAGAGTCCTACGGGCATCTGCTTCCGAAAATTGACGGGCTTTTAATTGCCAAAACCCGCTATCTGATTCCTTTAAACGAGCATCTGACCGCAGAACTCGATATCTTTGAAAAAGACCTCGCTCCGCTGACTCTGGTGGAAGTGGAATTTGATTCGGTCGAAGAAGCTGATAAGTTCACCGCCCCGGACTGGTTTGGAGAAGACGTGACAAATTCCGGAAAATATCACAACAGCTATTTAAGCCGGCACGGACTGCGTTAATCAACGCAGCCTGTTGGCAAATTCATACTGTTGTCTGGTCCGGATCACATACCTTAAATCATCATATCTCTTATCCAGATCTCCCTCCGGAATCACCGTATCCATCACAACCGCCATCGTATCGATCATACTGTCTGTAATAACATCCCTCATGGACGTCAGAATATTATATTTTTCATCAAAACTGTCTGCCTCCAGAAACTCTATGAGTTTCGGTTCCACCTCCGGTTGTGTCTGGTCCGGCGTCACGGCATTTTCCGCTGTTGCTTTCTGCATAACAGGCTGCGCCGTCTCTGCCTTTGGTTCTGCGTTTTTCCCGGTTTCTTCCATCGACTCATCCACACGCTCAAACCGGTATTTCTGATGTACATCCGGATACCTGACATGATCCACTTCACTCACAAACATGGAAAGCGGTCTTGCATACACGCCAAAACTTCCATATAACGCCTGATAAATCACCAGTTCCTCTCCCGTTTCGGAATGTTTTGCAATGGTAATCACCTGATATAGTTTATTTTTAAAGTGCCGGTATTTTTCTCCCGGCAATGGTCTGCGTTCCATAGGAATCCTCCTGTTTTTTTATTCTTCCATCATCTGTTCTAAAATATGTTCCGGATGTGCACCAAAAAAGATCTGCAGCGTTTCATATTTTTTTCTGCTGCCACGGTCTGTTGCAGTTTCATATGTATGTTTCTGCTCTCCGGCACCGGAAATACCTGATTCCAAAAGTTGCAGAATCGGTCGCCGGAACTCACATTCATATAAATATGTAATCTTCGACAGCTTCTCTGCCGGCGGCAGCTGCGCGAGTTCCTGATCCGATCCAAACTGATAATAAAATGTAAGTGCCGCAATCTCCGGTTCCTCTTTTTCCAGATTTTCCTTAAGAAGCGCGAGCAGATTTTCAATTTCACTCTGCAGCAGAAGTTTCTGATCCGGGGCATTCAACGCTTTCGTTCCCAGCCGCAGAATCGTATCGTACGTGGAATGAAACTCCTGATCTTCTTTGCTGACCAGAAATTCATGATCAAAACTGTTCTGCATCTGACGAAGATCTTTTAAAAGTCTGCCGAATTCCTTTCCGTCTACCGATTGCGCAGTGGTAAGCATATGTTCCATCAGCTGTGCATCTTCCTGCACACGCTTTGTCTGCTCTCTGCATCGCCGGTAGCGATCCTCCTGCTCACTTTTCTTCTTTTTCAGCTTGTCATACATTTTCTGCCAGCTGCGAAATGCCCCCATATCACAATCCACTGCTGCCAGTGCAGATTTTACATTTTCAACAAAATCATTTCTCCCAAACATATTTTTTCACCTTCGTTCAAACACTCTAACAGACATTATACCAAAATTAATGGAAATGTGTTACAATTATTACAAAATAATGAAACTGGGAGATACTATGTTAACCTCTGACGAAGTATTAAACTTAAATTATTACAAAAAAACGAGCTATACCGGCTGGATCAACGGCATGCGTTTTCTGATCAGACGGGAAGCCCCCGAGGAAGGGGACGCCTTTTTTCATGCATGGGTCTGGCCCGGTCCTCTTATCTTTTCCCTGACGGATGATTCCCTCAAAACGGATTTTACTGCGCCCTTTACAAACGAAGGCAAGCAGCAGGTCGTTGACTGGATTAACGCACAGTATGAGGATCATCCGGAAAAATGGTCACATGAGAAAAAAAATCTGTATTAACAAAACACAAAAACTCCGGGAGCCTTTCCCGGAGTTTTCATGTTTCTCATCGCGGTTGTATCCGGATGATTTTATTTGTCTTTTGTTGCATACATAAAGTACTTCATACCATAGATGGTAGAGTAAATGCCCTTGATATTTGACTTTAACATATAAATATCATTGTAGTAGTAAATCGGCATTACTGCACCGGTATCCATCAGCATATCCTCTGCCTGATGCATCAGATCCACACGTTTGGAGAAATCAGCAGTTGTACGGATCTCTTTGATCAGCTTATTATAATCTGTCCAGTCCGGTGCAGAATCGGAAGGCTTGTCTCCCTTTCCAAGCTGCATATCGTTGTTACCGGAATCCGTTGTAAAGAGTTCTAACATATTGATCGGGTCGTTGTAATCTGCCAGCCATCCCTCGCGGGCGATGGTAAAGTTGCCGGACTTACGGTCTTCAATAAATACATTCCAGTCTTCCGACTTAATCTCCATATTGATCCCCAGCAGTGCGAAATCCTGCTGCAGGGACTCCCCAACTGCAATATGCGTACTGTCATCGTTGGTCAGGAACGTCATGGAAATTGCCGGATCACACTTGTATGAACCATCTCCGTTATCCGTAAATGTATAACCGGCACTTTCCAGCAGCTTCTTTGCTTCCTCTACCTGGTCTGCACCTGTCTTGTCTGCATCATAGTAGCTTGTATCATCGGTCTTGAATACTCCGCCGTTACCGTCTGACATACCTGCCGGTACGAAAGAATCTGCGGCAATCTGTCCGGTCTGTCCTACATTCTCCACGATAAACTCACGATCAATCAGCAGGTTCATTGCTTTACGCATAGATGCTGCCTGCTCTACGGTCTTTCCGTCAAAAATCGGGTCGTTTACGTTAAAACCAACATAATAAGTTCCAAGGTTTGGAATGATATGGAAATCAGAGTTCTTTCCATTTAATGTTGAAATCTCATCGTTTGGAACGGTATCTACAAAGTCAAGGTCTCCACTATTGTATGCTGCATAGGTTGCAGTATCATCTGCACTCAGCATGATGTGGATCTCATCCATAGTTACATTGTCTGCATCGTAATACTTCGGGTTCTTTACATAAACCATGCTCTCGTTGTGCTTCCATGATTTTAATGTATAAGCACCGTTTGATACAAAGCCTGCCTCCTGACACCACTTACCCGGATTCTTTCCATCAGGATCCGCTTTTTCCACATCCTTCTGGTATACCGGGAAATAAGTAGGAAATGCCATCAGGTCATTGAAATACGGGCATGGATTGGTCAGTGTAATTTTTAACGTATAATCATCAGTTGCCTCTACAGCAAGTGAGCCGTCATCATTTCTTGCAATAATATCAAACAGATACGCATAATCAGCTGCTGTTTTTTCATCCGCAGCACGGTTCCAGCTGTATACGAAGTCGTTTGCTGTTACCTCTTCCCCGTTGCTCCACTGGGATTTTATCATCTTTACCGTATAAACAGTTTCATCATCGGATACTTCCGGCATATCAGATGCCAGCTGCGGAATCAGCTTGCCGTCCTTGTCGTAGGTATAAAGACCCGCGAAAGAATTCACGATCATACATCCACCATCTACGGCAGAGTTCAGTGCCGGATCGATGGATTGTGGCTCGGAAGCAAGGTTAATGCTTATCTGGTTGTCCGGTGTTTTACTTACACTGGAAGCCATTGCTTCGGTTCCGTCCGTCTTTGCAGAGTTTCCTTTTGATGAACCACATGCAGCTACGCTAAGAGCCATTGCAGCAACCAGCATGATTGATACAAGTTTCTTCTTCATAATTGTTCCTCCTGAAAATTATTTATATGTTTCACCCTTGCGGGAAAAAACCTTATTTATTCCAGCATGCAACCATATGACCATTCCCCCTGTCGGTCAGCTGCGGCATCTCCTGACCGCATTTTTCCGTTGCATACTTACATCTTGTACGGAATGGACATCCGGTTGGCATTTTCAGCGGACTCGGAACATCCCCCTCCAGCACGATTCTATGACTTTTTCTTGCTGTCTCCGGATCCGGAATCGGAACTGCGGACAGCAGACTCAGTGTATATGGATGTATCGGATTTGCATTTAACTCATCTGCATCCGCAATTTCCATCATCTTTCCCAGATACATAACTGCAATCCGGTCGGAAATATGATGCACAACCAGCAGGTCATGTGCGATAAACAGATAGGCAACTCCAAGTTTTTCCTGTAATTCCTCAAACATATTGACAACCTGTGCCTGAATGGAAACATCCAGTGCAGATACCGCCTCATCACAGACAATAAATTTCGGATTTACCGCAAGTGCACGGGCAATTCCGATACGCTGGCGCTGTCCACCGGAAAACTCATGCGCATAACGCATGGCATGCTCTGCATTCAGACCGACCAGCTCCATCAGATCGAGAATCTTTTCACGACGCTCTTTTCTATTTCTGTAGAGTTTATGCACATCCAAAGGTTCCCCGATAATATCTTCCACCGTCATACGTGGATTTAATGAGGAATACGGGTCTTGGAATACCATCTGCATTTCCTTGCGGTACGGCATCATATTGACATCTACTTTTTTGCCCATAACCGGCTTTCCGTTTGCATCAACGATCATTTTTCCGTTTTCATCATACTGTTCTCCACTGTCAAAGAGAACTTTTCCGTCAAACGTAATCTTACCTGCCGTCGGCTGATACAGGCGAAGCAGTGTACGGCCTACTGTTGTCTTTCCACAGCCGGACTCACCAACCAGACCAAGTGTTTCTCCCGGGCGGATGGCAAAGGAAATATCGTCCACCGCTTTCAGCGGAATGGTACTAAAACCCTGATGCACCGGAAAATACTGCTTCAAATGTTCTACTTCCAGCAGATAATCATTGTTTTTCTTTTCACTGCTCATTGCTGCCGCCCTCCTGTGCTTCATAGATTTCTTTTACATTCATCCAGCAGCTCGCCAGATGGTCTTCGCCCACACGAAACTCCGCCGGCTGCTGTTTTAAACAGATTTTCATTGCCGACTCACAACGCGGACAAAACGCACAGCCCTCCGGCATCTGGAGCAGGTTGATCGGAGTTCCGCCGATTGGGATGAGTTTTTCGTTCATATTGTCTGCCTTTGGGATGGAGCGGAGCAGTCCTTTGGTGTACTCATGTGCCGGATGATAGAAAATGGCATCCGCTGTGCCCCGCTCACAGACACGGCCACCATACATGACAATAATCTCATCACACATACTTGCAATGACACCCAGATCATGGGTTACCATGATGATCGCCATACCGAGCTTCTTCTGCAGATCCTGCATCAGTTCAAGGATCTGTGCCTGAATGGTCACATCAAGTGCCGTAGTCGGCTCATCTGCGATCAGAATATCCGGTTCACAGACCAGTGCCATGGCAATCATCACACGCTGGCGCATACCACCGGATAACTCATGCGGATACTGTTTCAGACGACTTTCCGGCTCATTGACACCAACCAGTGTTAACATTTCAATGGCGCGCTCACGCGCCTGTTTTTTATCCTTGTCTGTGTGGAGCAGAATTGCCTCCATCAACTGATTTCCAATCGTAAATACCGGATTCAGGCTTGTCATCGGATCCTGGAAAATGATCGAGCACTTTTCCCCTCGGAACTTCTGCATCTGCTTTTCGTTCCACTTGGAAATATCCTCGCCGTGATAAAGTACCTCTCCTCCGGTAATTTTTCCGGTTTCCGCAAGAATCTGCATGATCGAATAAGAAGTAACGGATTTACCGGAACCGGACTCTCCTACAATTCCCAGTGTCTTTCCCGGTTCCAGATTAAAGGAGACACCATTTACCGCACGAACTTCCCCAGCATCCGTAGCAAAGCTGGTATGAAGATCTTTTACCTGTAATATATATTTATTTTCTTCACTCATTTGCTTATCTCCTTAATTCAGTTTTGAATCAAATGCATCTCTCAATCCATCGCCCAGAAGGTTCAGCGCAAGTACGATCAGACAGATCAGCACTGCCGGAATTACCAGACGGTACGGATACGACTGCATTGCTGAACGCGCATCGTTTGCCAGACTTCCCAGGGAAGTCAGCGGTGCACTTACCCCGAGGCCAAGGAAACTTAAGTAGCTCTCGGTAAAGATGGCACTCGGCACCTGCAATGCGGTCGTGATAATGATAACAGATAAACAGTTTGGCAGAATATGACGGGTCAGGATGCGGCTGTTTCTGGTACCGATACAGCGTGCTGCCAGTACATATTCATTGTTTTTAATTGTAAGAATCTGTCCACGGATCAGACGCGCCATACTTACCCAGTAAAGCAATCCAAACACAATAAACATGGAGATCATATTGGTTCCGAGTTTTTCAAACATGGTTCCCTCAATCAGTGGCTTTAACCGTTCCTGAAACACAACCGAAAGCAGAATGATAATGAGCATATCCGGCAAGGAATACACAATATCCACGATACGCATCATGATCAGATCCACTTTTCCACCAAAATATCCCGCAACCGAACCATAAACCAGTCCAATGATAAGTACCATGATTGCAGCGATCACACCAACCGAAAGGCTGACTCTCGTACCGTAAATAACACGGATAAAGTAATCACGGCTTAAGTTATCGGTTCCAAAAATATGCGGAAACAGTTTCTCACCGGTACGATCCATGTACTGCTGCTCTAATTTCGAGTACTCAAACGGTGCCATATTGGCTGCGGTCTTGTCACGCTTGCCGTCCACTGTAATGATATCCGAATAGCTGTATGGTACAAAAAACGGTGCAATAATGATCAGTGCCAGAATCAGAACCAGAATCACAATACTTCCCATTGCCAGCGGATTCTTTTTCAGACGTTTCATGCCATCTTTAAAAAATGTCGTTGACTCGCCCATGACATCCTGCTGCTTCTTCTCTTCTTCCGTTGCCTTTATAAAATCGCCCTTATTAAATTTACTTAAATCAATCTGTGCGGACAGCATCTGCCGCTTTTTTAATTCTTCATTTTCCTGCATTATTCTAAGTTCCTTCCTCCATCATTATTCAAATGTGATTCTTGGATCAATCAGTTTATATGCAATATCTGTAAGAAGATTTGCAACTACCATCAGAACCGCAAGGAAAATCGTGATTGCCATAATCATCGTGTAATCACGGTTGACAATGCTTGTTACGAATTCGGTTCCAAGACCACCAATGGTAAATATGTTCTCCACAACCATGGAACCTGTCAGAATATAGGCAACCATAGGACCAACATATGTTACAACCGGAATCAGGGCATTTTTCAGCGCATGCTTAAAAATAACTTTGAGCCGGTGCACGCCCTTTGCCCTTGCAGTACGGATATAATCCTGATTTAGCGCATCCAGCATACTTGTCTTTGTCAGACGCGTAATATATGCCATCGGATATGCCGCCAGTGCAATGATCGGGAGCAAATAATTCGGATTGCTCGAAGACCATACCGGAATCCATCCGAGTTTTAAACAAAATACAAGTAAAAGCAGCGTTGCCAGTACAAAAGACGGCATTGCCGTACCCAGTGTCGTGAAAAATACGATCAGACGATCCGGCAGTTTATTTCTTGTAAGTGCTGCGATACTGCCCAATATCACACCGATGATAATGGCAACAATTGCCGCAATTCCACCTAATTTTGCAGATACTGCAAACTTTCTGGAAATCTCTGTTCCGATATTTCTTCCACTGTGAAGTGAAACTCCCCAGTCGCCATGCAGCAGATTGTTCATATACAATACATACTGTTCCGGAACCGGCTTGTCCAGATTGTACCTTTCCTCCAATACCTGCTGTGCTTCCTTGCTGGTCGCTTTCTCCTTATTAAACGGTCCACCAGGAATCAGGTTCATTACGAAAAACGTAATGGCACTTACAATGAGTATTGATAATATCGCTAACAATACACGTTTTACTAGATATTTACTCATGTTCTTCTCTCCTACCTCTTATTGAGTATTTAGTAATTTCATCGTATTATCTCATTGCTTCATTAGCTCTGTAGCACGTTAAAGTGTTTTCAAAAAAAAAGCACGTAAACATGCCCCCTTTGACATTATTTGCGTACCAATTTACCTCAATGGATCATACAAATGATAATTTGTATTATACCTTCATAAAATATTTTGTCAATATACAAAAAATGGGTATTGTATGCTTTGTACCTTATTTGTTACGGTTTGCAGGGTAATCTGTGAACTGTAACCCCTATTTATAATATTTTCTTCTTGTCAATAAAACAAAAAAGATGTCCGGTCATCCCAGACATCCTGTAGGATATGGGCTTAAGTGGACTCGAACCACCGACCTCACGCTTATCAGGCGTGCGCTCTAACCGGCTGAGCTATAAGCCCTTGTGCAAAACACGTAATATACGATACAATATTTTTTTCTATTCGTCAAGTAGTTTTCCCATAATTTTGTCATTTTTTTAAGCAAAAAGTAATTGACATCTGCACACAATGTCGTTATAGTTAGTAAAGTATCTTCTATAATAAAAGATACAAAAACTACATAAACTTGCGGGCATGGCGGAATTGGCAGACGCGCTAGATTTAGGTTCTAGTGGGAGACCGTGCAGGTTCAAGTCCTGTTGCCCGCACGAAAAGAGACTATCCTTACTGTTAGTCTCTTTCTTTGACTACAATTACAAATGAATAAGAGGTAAAGGAGATTTTACTATGAGAAAAGACATGACGATCGGAAATCCAATGAAGATCATTCTTCTTTTTTCCCTTCCGGTTCTGCTTGGAAATCTGTTCCAGCAGTTCTACAACATGGTAGACACCGTGATCGTAGGCCAGTATCTTGGGGAGGATGCACTGGCCGCCGTCGGTTCTACGGGCTGCCTGATGTTTCTGGTTCTCGGTTTCGCCAACGGAATTGCCCAGGGATTCGGTGTCATGGTATCCCATGCATTCGGTGCCAAAGACATGAAGCTTCTCCGTCATTACGTAGCACTTTCACTGCTTTTAACGGTTGTAATTTCCATGATTCTGACCGTTCCTACGGTTGCGTTTTCCCGCCAGCTGCTTCTGTGGCTGAATACTCCGGAAAATATCATCACACTGGCAAACCGGTACATCCGGGTCATCTTTGCCGGTATCTTTGCTACCATGGCATATAACGTAGCATCCGGTATTTTACGTGGGATCGGTGACAGCCGGACACCACTTTATTTTTTGATCCTGTCCAGCGGTCTCAATATTTTTCTGGACATCTTCCTTATTGTTGTGGTAAAACTCGGCACTGCCGGTGCCGCTTATGCCACCGTTATCTCGCAGGCGGTTTCCGCAGTTTTATGTTTCATTGTCATGTTCCGCAAATATGACATCCTGCGGACCACACGCGAAGATTATTACTGTGATTTTCATGAGATCCGCCGGATGCTGTCTGTGGGAATTCCGATGGCTTTAAACTATTCCATCACAGCAATCGGAACCATGATCCTGCAAAGTGCCGTCAACGTGTTTGGTTCCAGCGTGGTAGCTGCTTTTACTGCTGCTTCCAAAGTCAGCAACATCGCCACCCAGACCATGCCGACACTCGGTACAGCCATGGCCACCTACTGCGGACAGAATCTCGGTGCTGGAAAACATGACCGCATTTTCCGCGGTATGAAAGATGCATTTTATTTATGTTTCTTTGCAGCCGGAGCCGCCGCACTGCTCTGCTGCCTTGCCGGACCTACGATGGTCGGATGGTTCATCCACAACCCATCTGAACAGACACTGCACGCAGCAATGCAGTATCTGCACATTGCAAGTATTTTTATGCTGCCTCTGGCATGGATCTTTGTATACCGTAATGGTCTGCAGGGCTTAGACCGTGGTCTGGTTCCCATGCTCAGCGGTGTTCTTGAACTGTTCAGCCGTTATGCGGTTATCCTGATCGCCACAAAGCCTTTTGGATACGTGGGTGTATGCAGTGCTGATGCTGCTGCCTGGCTGACAACCGGTATTTTGCTGATTGTTACTTATATGATTTGGAAACATCGTGTCAAAAAACAGCTAAACGCAGAAAATGCCACCATGAACTGCATCAAATAACTATTCTTCCATATCGGAAAAAGGGAGCGTCACCGCCAATGTCATTAAGTTAAGAATTTTGACATAATTATAAAACACATCATATTTGCAA
>ENA-OVFS01000090-OVFS01000090.1-human-gut-metagenome-genome-assembly--contig:-NODE-90-length-110319-cov-10.368153_pt1 | contig 110319 bp, 109 predicted proteins | sample MGYA00237763_ERZ505405 | MGnify/ENA primary metagenome ERZ505405 (study PRJEB26158, sample SAMN06016401) | human gut metagenome | biome: human gut; feature: ankylosing spondylitis patient; material... | reverse complement strand
CTCTCAGTCTGCTTCGCAGACAGCTCCCCTTGTAGGGGAGCCTCTGGCGAAGAGGGAAAGCTTTACGGTATGCCAAAGCCTCCCCTCGTTAGGGGAGGTGGCACGCCGCAGGCGTGACGGAGAGGTTTTCACCAAAACGCCCCCTCTTCCGGCCGGAAGAGGGGGCGTTCGTCATCTTATTGCTTTTTCTTCAAGCCCTCAGACGACCTGAATGCGTCCTGCGCCATACGGATTCTCATAATCCAGCAGGTAGCCGGGGTAGCTTGCCAGCGGGCTGTTGGCGCTTGCCAGAACCGGCATACCCTCGGTCGCGCCGTCAAAGATCATGGCGTAGGTGGACATGACGAGGTAGTCCTCCGAGACATAGTCCTTGATCAGCTCTGCGCCTTCGAACATGGCGAAGCCGTCGCCCAGATTGCGCAGGGTGTAGTTCATACCGGCCAGCGCGTAGGTGCGGTTCAGGTCCAGCGGCTCATAGGTGCCGGTCTTTCGGTCGTAGATGCGCACGTTCTGGACGCGGGGCGTGCCGGTGGCGCTGCCCTGCCAGACGTTCTTGTCGTCGGTGGGGACGGTGTTGGGGATGTCGGTGTGGATCTCATAGGTCGCACCGGCGACGTGCAGGAAGCCGCCGTTCTCCTTGCCCTCCGGGCCGACGAAGCGGGCACCGAACTCCAGCGCATCCTGGATCTGCTGGCCGGTGACGGCCATCAGGCAGGCCACGTTGCCGAAGGGGCTGATCTGCTTGCAGGTCTTGAAGGACCAGTCGCCCGCGCTCACGTCGGTGCGGATGCCGCCGCCGTTCATCATGGCGATGTCGCAGTCCAGCTGCTCGATCTCGTTGAAGTAGGTATAGATGCCGTCGGCCACAAAGTCGCCGAGGTTGGTCTCGCCCGAGCGGATGCGGCGCTTGCTGGTGGCGGGGTCGCTGATGTAGAAGTTGATGTCGGTGACGGCGATCTGCTCGCCCAGCATCTCGTCCACTTCCTTGACCCACGTTGCGGCGGTGGCGGCCACGGCGGCGTCGGAGACGTCTGCGGTGGAGATCAGCTCGGTGGTGATGGTGCCGTCCTCGGCGAGGGTCATCTTGCCGACGTTGGCGAGGTAGGAGCCGGTCTGGGTCAGGGTGACGGCCTTACCGGCGGCGTCGTAGACCTGCTTGTTCTCCATAACGGTGTGGGAGTGGCCGTCGATGAAGGCGTCGAAGCCGGCGGTGTTGGCGATGACCTCTTCGCTGGTCCACGGAGAGGAGGAGGGGTCAACGCCCAGATGGCCCAGACCGATGATGACGTCTGCGCCCAGCGCCTTGGCCTTGTCGATGCCCTTCTGCACGGCGTCGTACAGCTTTCTGCCGTCGTCACCGCCCAGAATGTCGTAGATGTACTTGGTCTGCTTGGCGTTCATGAAGTAGGCCGGGGTGGATTTGGTGAAGGACTCGGGGGTGGTGATGCCCACGAATGCAATCCACTTGCCGCCTGCGGGGAACAGCTTGACAGCGGGCAGGACGCGCAGACCGGTGCGCAGGTCCACCCAGTTGCAGGAGACATAGGGGAAGTCCGCCTCCTTGATGACGGCCTTGGCGCGGGCCATGCCGTAGTCGAACTCGTGGTTGCCCAGCGTGGCCACATCGTAGCCCGCCTCGTTCATCAGCTCGATGATGGTCGCACCGTCGTCCATCGAGCCGTAGGCGGTGCCCTGGATGTGGTCGCCTGCGTCCACCAGCAGGACGGGCTTGCCCTCATCGACATAGCTCTGCTTCAGGGCGGCGATGGCGGCATAGGTCAGCTTGGGGGACTTGTTATCAATGTAGGTATGTACGTCGTTGGTGTACAGGATGGTGACGGCGGCGTCCTTGCCCGTCAGCCAGCCGGCGGAAGCCTGCGGGACGGCAGCGGCCATGGCCGAGGCAGCGGCGGTGACACCGGCGGCCTTCAGGAAATTGCGGCGAGAAATAAAGTGTTTCACGAGAAATGACCTCCTTTATGTTCCGGACCTTTGGCGGCACAGCCTCTCTTCTGCCGTGCCGCGCTCTTTGCTCTAAGCTTACCACAGAACCGCCGAAAGGGCAAGCCCAAATCTGGTCATCCTGTACAATAATCCTCTTTATGGGTACGACTTTTTATGAAATCTCGCGCAAATCAGCACAAAAGACCGGGTGCTGCTTCCTGCCTCAGGCGTGCAGCATCCGGTCTTCTGTGTTTGGGAGGAATATCGTTCTGAAAATGAGCCGTGCTCAGATGGCGTTGTAGCGGCGCAGGAACTTTTCGAGGTCGGTGCCCTCGATCTTTTTCAGCGCTTCCTTCAGGGCGATGCGGCCCATAAGGGGCAGTTCCATGTCCGTGAGCTTCCTGCCGTCCCGCAGCTTGACCGCTGCGTCGAGCAGGGCGCGGACATCGTAGGTGCTGCCCCAGACCTCCGGCACGCCCCGGTCGATGTCCAGCAGGGTGTACACGGCCTCCATGCCGGTGCGCATGGAGTACTCGGTGGTGAAGATGGTGTCCCGGGCCGTCTCGGCGAACTGGCCGAGGAAGGCGAAGTTCACTGCCCCCTCGGGCACGATGTCGGGGCGGTCGCCCTTGGCCCGGGGCATGAAGAAGGCGTCGATATAGGGCATCATCACCGGCACGGTGTTGGCGCTGTTCTCGGCCATCGAGGCGATGTCCTCCACCGGCACGCCCAGATGATACAGCCACTCCATGCAGATCTCCCGGCCGGTGCAGTCCCGCATGGGCTTGCGGACGTAGTCACCGGGCTTGTCGCTGAACAGGCCGTAGACCCAGACGCAGAGCTGGTTCCGGGGCTGGTCGCGGAACTGCTGCTGGCGGTTGAGGGTCCAGCTCATCAGCCAGCTGGAGTCCTTCACGGTGACGATGCCGCCGGTGACGGTGTGGCCGCTGAAGGGGTCGCGCTTGCAGATCTTCTGGATATACTGCGGGATCTTCTCGTCCAGCGTGGTGATGGTGGCGCTTTCCCAGTTGGTCAGCTCCGGATGGGCGCAGAACTTCTCGGGGCGGCCGAAGGAGTCATCCAGCGCGGCGATCCGCCGCCAGAGGTCCCAGCCGCTGCCCGGCCGGATGGCGGGGTCGAAACCCGCCGCCCTGTTCTGTGCGCCGATGGTGCAGCTCTCCACGCAGCCGCCGTTGGTGATGAAGAGCAGGTCATTCTCGGTCAGGTCGATGGTCGTCACCTCGCCCTTGTGCTCCACTGTGACGCCCACGGCCTGCTTCCTGCCCGGCTCAAGGCTGAACTGGACGTCCACCGCCTTGGTGTCGTAGTGGAACTGGACGCCGTGGTCCTTCAGGTAGCTGACCATGGGCAGGATGATGGACTCATACTGGTTGTAGCGGGTAAAGCGGAGGGCGGTAAAGTCGGGCAGTCCGCCGATGTGGTGGATATAGCGCTTGAGGTAGAGCTTCATCTCGAGGGCGCTGTGCCAGTTCTCGAAGGCGAACATGGTCCGCCAGTAGAGCCAGAAGTTGGAGCCAAGCACCTCGTCATCGAAGTAATCGGTGATCTTCTTGTCCTCCAGCGCCTCGTCGGGCGTGAAGAAGAGCTTCATGATCTCCATGGCGCCTTTATCGGACAGGCCGAACTTGCCGTCGGTGTGGGCGTCCTCGCCGCGGTTGACCGTCGCGCGGCAGAGCGAGAAGTTGGGGTCGGCCTTGTTCAGCCAGTAATACTCGTCCAGCACGCTGGCCCCCTCGGTCTCCAGTGAGGGGATGGAGCGCAGCAGATCCCACATGACCTCAAAATGGTTGTCCATCTCGCGGCCGCCCCGCATCACATAGCCGACGTCGTACTTATAGCCGTCGCAGGCCCCGCCGGGGCGGGGGTCCTTCTCGAACACATGGACCCTCTCCCCCTTCATCTGGCCGTCCCGCACAAGATAGCAGGCTGCCGTCAGAGCTGCCAGACCGGAGCCGATGAGATAGGCCGTTTTGTGATCGACGCCCTCCGGCTTTTTCGGCGTTGCAAAAGCCTCATAGTTGCCACTGGAATAGTACATGGAAAAACCTCCCTGTTCCGACCGTTTTTTCGACATCTCTGTGCCGTCCTTATGGCAACAGTATACCCTGCGCATCCGCCGCAGACAACAAGCAAAACCATCCAGTTGACGCACTTTTATGCAAACTGCCCCGTTTGCATAAAAAAATCCGCCCCCAGCACACCGGGGGCGGAACAAGACAACATGAGCGTTCCTGTTATTTCTGCGCCAGCGCCTTTTCCAGCGCCTGCTCCACGCAGTGGTTGAGGGAGACACCGTGCTCCATCGCATAGACGGCCAGCTGCTTGTGCAATTCCGGAGAGACGCGGACATTGAAGCTCCCCTTGTAGGCCGTCTCCGGTGCTTTTCCCTCCGTGCGGCACAGCTCGAGGTAATCGTCCACCGCGCCGTGGAAATCCTCCAGCAGCTCCTTCGCGCTCTCCCCTTCGTAGGAGATGAGCGAGCGGATGCCCATCACACGGCCAAAAAGCAGGCCCTCTTCTTCGTCAAATTCCACGCTGCCAAGATAGCCCTTATACTCCATCGTATTCTTCATATCAGGCCCTCCTGTTCCAAAAAATCGACCAGCTGCTTGACTTGATAGCCCTTCAGCTCTTTCTGAGGATGGGGCTTGTGGAGCAAGATTGTCCCATGCTCCGGGCTGCTGAACATCACCCGCGACCCGCTCGTCCTGCCCTTGTCGGAGCGGATAAATTCCAGATAGCCCAGAAGCGTCTCCGCTTCTTCAAAGGTAAGATCCCGCGGCCTTTCCTTCAGCCTGCGGATGAGCTTTTCTTTCTGTCCCATAAGCCTTTCCCTCCTCTGCCTCCATTATACGCTTCTCCGCTTCATTTTGCAACTGTTATCAGTTGCGCTTCTAGTAAAAAAATCCGCCCCCAGCGCACCGGGGGCGGACTAGAAACAGGTTCAGAAGGTCAGGCGCATCTGATGCCAGACGACATCGCCGTGGGTGGAGGCGGACACGCCTTCGTCCACGAAGCCGAACCGGGCGTAGAAGCCGATGAGCCTCTCCTTGCAGGTGAGCACGACGCCCCTGCGGCCAGCGGCCTTTGCGTCGGCACAGGCCTGCCGCAAAACACGGGACGCGCAGCCCTCCCGCCGATGGGCCGGGGCGGTGACGACGCTGAAGATCATCTGCCACCTGCCCTCCGGCGTGTGGAGATGGGGGTCGTCGTACATCGCATCGGTGAGGTCGGGCTGGTCGGTGACGAGGCCGTTGACGAAGGCCTTCACCCCGCCGTCCTCGTCCAGCAGCCAGAAATGGTCCGGGTAGACGGCCACCCGCCCGGCGATGCTCTGCCGGGACGCCCCCTCGGCGGGCGGATAGGATGCCGCTTCGATGTCGGCCAGTGTGTCCACATCGGTGGGGACTGCATGACGGATGCTCATACTCTTCCCTCCTCAGTTCTTGGCGGCGGGGGCGACCTCGAAGTCGATCTTGCCCAGATTGACGTCGGCGCGGACGATGGTGATCATCATCTTGTCGCCGAGGCTCCAGCTCTTGCCGGAGGCGGGGTCGGTCAGACGGACGCCCTCGGTGAGGCTGGTGCCGGAGGGGGTCAGGCTGGAAGCGGGCACGAAGCCCTCCACGCCGTTCTCCAGCTCGATGAAGAGGCCGCGCTGGGTCACGCCGGAGATGGTGCCCTCGTAGCACTCGCCCAGATGGCGGCGGGCATACTCGGCCTTGTAGCAGTCCTCGGCCTTCCGCTCGATCTGCATGGCGACGACCTCCCGCTCGCTGGACTGCTTGGAGGCACGCTCTGCAAAGTCGGTGTAGCGGAGGATCATGGTCTCCTTCTCGGTGCCCTTGAGCAGGTCGGTCATGATGCGGTGGATGGCGAGGTCGGGGTAGCGGCGGATGGGGCTGGTGAAGTGGGCGTAGTCCTTCAGCACCAGACCGTAGTGGCCCTTGGGCTTCTCCTCGTAGAGGGCCTTGGACATACAGCGCAGCATCCCGGTGTTGATGATCTGCTCATACGGCGTGCCCCGCACCCCCTCGAGGATGGCGCTCAGCTCCTTGGGCGTGGGCACCTCCTTGGCGAAGTGGTCGTTGATGCCGCAGGCCTGCAGCAGGGCGTGGAGACGCTCCAGCTTCTCGGCGTTCGGCTCCTCGTGGACGCGGTAGACGAAGGGGATCTGCTTGACCCGGGCAAAATGGGCGGCGCACTGGTTGGCCAGCAGCATGAACTCCTCGATCATGCTCTCGCTCTCGCCGGAGGTGCGCTTCTTGACGTCGATGCAGCGGCCGTTCTCGTCGAGGATGAGCTTGACCTCGCCGCTCTCGATGTCCATGCAGCCCCGCTCCTTCCGCAGGCGGGCGCGGTGGCCGTACAGCTCCTTCATGGCGGGGAGCTGGTCGATGACGTCGGCATACTTCGCCTTGATCTCGGCGTCCGCCGTCCCGGCCAGCAGGGCGTTGATCTCGGCGTAGACGCCCTTGACCCGGCTGCGGATGATGGACTTGACGAAGCGGTAATCGGTCAGATTGCCGTCCTTGTCCAGACGCATCAGGCAGGAGAAGGCCAGACGCAGCTCGTTCTCGTTCAGGCTGCAGATGCCGTTGGACAGGGCCTTGGGCAGCATGGGCACCACCTGATCGGCGTAGTAGACGCTGGTAGCGCGGCTGAAGGCCTCGTTGTCCAGTTCGGTGCCGGGCTTGACGTAGTTGGAGACGTCGGCGATGTGGACGCCCAGCTCGAAGCCGCCGTCGGAGGTGCGGGTCAGGCTGACGGCGTCGTCGATGTCCTTGGTCTCGGCGCTGTCGATGGTGAAGATGGGCAGGGCGCGCAGGTCCATCCGGCCCTCGCAGTCCTTCTCGGAGATCACTGCTCCCTCGAACTTCTTGGCCTCCTCCCGGACCTTATCCGGGAAGCGGGTGCGGATGTCCTTGGCGTAGAGCAGGGCCTTGGCGCAGCGCTTGGCCTCGTCGGAGCTGCCGAAGCGCATGGCGACGCCCACCCGGTGGTCCTCCTGCCGGTTGCCGCGGTTCAGGATCTCGACGGCCACCTTGTCGCCGTCCTTTGCGCCGCCCTCGCAGTCCCGGGCCAGCGGCATGGTGATGGCCGGGCAGTCGTCGGGCACGAAGCGCAGACGGCCCTCGACCCGGCGCACCGTGCCCACCAGATCGTTCTTCTCGGTCAGGACGGCGAGGATGGTGCCCTCGTCGCTGCCCTCCATGCGGGGATGCTCGAACTTCTCCACCAGCACCTCATCGCCGGGCATAGCGCCCTTGGTGAAGCGGCCGGGGATGAAGATGTCGCTGGTGCCGTCCTCCAGCATGACGAAGGCAAAGTTCTTGCCCAGCTTGACCACCTTGCACAGCAGGGCCTTGTCGGCACGGCCGGAGCGGACGGTGAAGAACACGCCCTGACGCTGGCAGACGACGGCCTCCCGCACCAGCTCGTCCAGAGCCTCCATCACCTTGCGGTCTGCGCCGCGCTCGCCGCCGAACTTCTGCTTCAGCTCCCGGACGGTGCAGGGCTGGTTCTGGATCGCGTGTTCGATCTTATCGCGCATTGACATAGATTTTCTTTCTCCTTAACTACCTTGGCCCGCCCTCCCACCGGGGCGCGGCCCTTCCCTCTTATCCATACAAACAGAAAAACAGCCCCGCTTTCATCACGGGGCTGAGGGCGCGTACTCAGGCCATACGGCTTGCGAACACGCAGGCCAGAATGGCCACCACAAAGAAGATGACACCGGCGATGCGGGTCACTTTCGCCAGCATCTGATCCGCAGGGGTCAGACGGGTGTTGTTTGCGCCGTAAGCGCTGCCGTTGATGGCACCGGACAGCCCCTGACCGTGGGTGTGCTGCATCAGGGTAAGGGCAAAGATGGCGACTGAGACGACGAGCAGGATGACGCCGCCGACGATTTCAATGACTGCCATGGATGAAAACGCTCCTTTTATTGTCAATTTTGGGGTACAAACATACAAATACGATTATATAGTAACATACCCCGGCCCAAAAAGCAAGCAAAAACGCAAAACTGCCTGCTACCCGCCCTCCCCTGCGGCCAGCGCATCGCACAGGCGGGCAAAGACCGCCGCGCTGGACACCTCCGGCTCGGTCTGGGCGTCCTGCATCACCACGATAGTCCAGCGGGGCCTGTCCGCCGGGTAAAAGCCCGCGAACCAGTAATTTTTCAGCTCCTCGCCCTCCCGGAACTGTCCGGTCTGGGCCGTGCCGGTCTTTCCTGCGGCGGTGCCCTCCGCAGGGGCCGCCTGCTGGCCCGTCCCCTCCGCCACGACGCCCGCCAGCAGCTCTTGCAGCCTTTCTGCCGTCTCCTCGGAGAACACCCGCCGGGCCGAGGTATGGGCCAGCGGCGCAAGTTCCTCGCCGGTGGCCTCGTCCACGACGCACTCCACGAAAAGGGGGGTGCGGTAGACGCCGCCCGCCGCGATGGCATTCATCATCCCCGCCGCCTGTAAGGGCGTCGCCAGAAGCTCCCCCTGCCCGAAGCAGAAGTTGGCGAACTGCCCCTCGTTTTCCAGCGTCTCCGCCTCGGGCAGGACGCCCGCCGAGGCCCGCAGCCCCGCCGCGATGTCCTGTCCCTTCCCGAAGCCCAGCGCCGCCGCCATCTGCCGGACCCGCTCCGGCCCGAGACGCCGCCCCAGCTCGATGAAGTAGCCGTTGCAGCTCTTTTCCAGCGCGCCGCCCAGCCCCACAAGGCCGTGGGGCACGCTTCCGGCGCAGCGGTAGACCTGTCCGTTCCGGCTGTCATACCCCGGGCACTCCCGGACGAAGTCCCCCTCCCCGGCTTCCAGCGCCGCAGCCGCCACCACCGGCTTGAACACCGAGCCGACCGCATAGGCCGAGAGGGCGCGATCCAGAAGGGGGCTGTCCGGGGCCGTCAGGCTCTCGCCCACATGGCCCGGGTCGAAGCCGGGCCGGCTGACGCAGGCCCGCACCTTGCCGCTGCCGGCCTCCAGGATCAGGATGCACCCGGCGGTCATGCTCTCAGCCGCCACCCCCTCTGCGGCCCGCTGGATGCTGCGGGAGAGGGTCAGCCGCACCCCCTGCGCGGCGGCAGATGCCTTCTCCAGCACCGGCTCACTGCCCCGCCGCAGACGCCCCTGCGCCGTGACCGCGCACCGGAGGATGTCCTGCCCGCCGGTGGAAAGGATGTCGTCCAGCGCCGCTTCGAGGCCCGCCGCGCCGCGGCCCTCGCCGTCCAGATAGCCGATGAGATGCTCCGCCAGCGGGGCGGCAGCGTACCGCCGGGGCACGGCATAGCACCGCACGCCCAGCCCCCTCACATCCTGCGCCACTTCCAGCAGGAAGGGCCGGGAGGCGTTCCGCTCCCGGTAGAGCACCGCCTGTCCGTCGGCGTCCGCGTAGGGGTAGAGCCGCGCATAGCTGCCTTCCCCCGGGAAGCAGAGGGCCAGCCACTGCTCCGAAAGCCCCGTCAGCGGCAGGCCGTCGCAGTCGTAGAAGTTCCCCCGCGCCGCAGGCAGGCGCAGGACGGCCTCGCTCTGCGCCGACGCCCGCGCTGCGTATCCGGTGTTCGAGCAGAGCCAGTACAACCGGCAGACCACCGCCGCAAACCCCAGCAGAAGCGCCCCATACAGCGCAAGCACCCTCCGGCCCGACATAAAAAAGCCCCCTTCCCTGCCCCGTAGTATGGGCAGAAAAGGGGGCCGTTACGCAAAAGAGGCAGGGCCTCCGAAGAGACCCTGCCTCAAAAGACATCGGGATGGGATGGGGCTGCGGCTTAGTACATGCCGCCCATGCCGCCCATATCGCCGCCGGCAGCAGGAGCAGCCGGGGGTTCGGGCAGGTCGGCCACGAGGCTCTCGGTGGTCAGCACCATCTCAGCGACGGAAGCTGCGTTCTCCAGAGCGGAGCGGGTGACCTTGGTGGGGTCAACGATGCCTGCGGCGATCATATCCTCCACATAGACCTCATTCTGGGCGTCGAAGCCGTAGTTGGGCTTGTTGGCAGAGATGATCTTGTCGATGATGACGCTGCCCTCGAGGCCGGCGTTCTTGGCGATCTGGCGCAGAGGAGCCTCCAGAGCCTTCAGGACGATCTTTGCGCCGGTGCGCTCGTCGCCTTCCAGCGTGTCGCACAGCTCACGGACTGCGGGGATGGCGTTGATGGGGGCAGTGCCGCCGCCAGCGACGACGCCCTCCTGAACGGCTGCCTTGGTGGCGTTCAGAGCGTCCTCGATGCGGAGCTTCTTGTCCTTCATCTCGACCTCAGTGGCAGCGCCGACCTTGATGACGGCCACACCGCCAGCCAGCTTTGCCAGACGCTCCTGCAGCTTCTCGCGGTCAAAGTCGCTGGTAGCCGCCTCGATCTGGTTGCGGATCTGTGCGATGCGGGATGCGATGGCGTCCTTGTCGCCTGCGCCGCCCACGATGGTGGTGTTCTCCTTGGTGACCTTGACCTGACGGGCGTGGCCCAGCATATCGACGGTAGTGTCCTTCAGCTCGTAGCCGAGGTCAGCAGACACGACGGTGCCGCCGGTCAGGATGGCGATGTCCTGCAGCATCTCCTTGCGGCGGTCGCCGAAGCCGGGGGCCTTGACGGCGCAGACGTTCAGGGTGCCGCGCAGACGGTTGACGATCAGGGTGGACAGAGCCTCGCCCTCGATGTCCTCTGCCACGATCAGCAGCTTCATGCCGTTCTGCATCACCTGCTCCAGCAGGGGGACGAGATCCTGAATGACGCTGATCTTCTTATCGGTGATGAGGATGGCGGCGTTGTCCAGCACAGCCTCCATCTTGTCGGTATCCGTGACCATATAGGGGGTCAGGTAGCCGCGGTCGAACTGCATACCTTCGACGATCTCGTTGTAGGTCTCAGCCGTGGTCTTGTTCTCCTCGATGGTGATGACGCCGTCGGAGGTGACCTTCTCCATAGCCTCTGCGATGAGGCGGCCGATCTCGGGATCACCGGCAGAAATGGTGCCGACGCGGGCGATGTCGTTGGAGTCCTTGACCTTCTGGCTGTGGGCCTTGATGGTCTCGACAGCCTTGGTGACAGCCTTGCTCATGCCGCGGCGGATGTCCATCGGGTTTGCACCGGCGGTGACATTCTTCATGCCCTCGGTGACCATTGCCTGTGCCAGAACGGTAGCGGTGGTGGTACCGTCGCCTGCGGCGTCGTTGGTCTTGGTGGCGACCTCACGCACCAGCTGTGCGCCCATGTTCTCGAACTCGTCCTTCAGCTCGATCTCCTTGGCGATGGTGACACCGTCGTTGGTGATGACGGGGGCGCCGAACTTCTTGCTCAGCACCACGTTGCGGCCCTTGGGGCCGAGGGTGATCTTAACGGTATCTGCCAGAGTGTCGATGCCGGCACACAGTGCCTTGCGGGCTTCCTCGCCCTGCTTGATCTGCTTAGCCATATTCTTATCGCTCCTTTATAAAAGCTTGATTGTCCAGTGATGAGGGAAAGATGCTTACTCCACGATGGCCAGAATGTCGGCCTGACGCACGATGGTGCACTCTTCGCCGTCCACCTTGACCTCGGTGCCGGAGTATTTGCTGGTGAGCACCTTATCGCCCACCTTGACGGTCATCTTGACTTCCTTGCCGTCCACGACACCGCCGGGGCCGACGGCCACGACCTGTGCCACCTGCGGCTTCTCCTTGGCGCTGCCGGTCAGGATGAGGCCGCCCTTGGTGGTCTCCTCGACCTCAACAGTCTTGATAACAACACGGTCTGCAAGAGGAATGATCTTCATCGTTCTTGCCCTCCTATTATAAAATAAAAGTAAAACTTTTTATGGCCCGGGGGCTTTTTCTCCGGGTGTTTAGCACTCCGTTTCTCTGAGTGCTAAGTGTATTGTACTCATCTCGGCCCAAAAAATCAAGGGTTTTTGCAAATTTCTTTGTTAATATTTTATGACAGCAAAAAAGCGCCCCCGGCAGGGCGCTTCGCAGTCTTTCCTTTTATACGCTGGCACGCTGAGCTGTGAACCGCTCGTAGGCGGGCTTCGGCAGCAGCACGCGCCCCGCCAGCGGCCTGAGCCGGGCGGTGATGGCCTCGCAGGGGGCGCACTCGCCGTCCGCCGTCGCCACGATGGGGCCTCGCCCATCCGCAGGGCGCAGAGAGACGCACTTGGCCCGGCGGTAGAGGAAGTAAGGCTTCGCCTGCTCGGTCAGCGCACCGTCCCGGAAGTGCTTCCCGCCCTTGTACATCCCCAGCAGCCGGGCGATGGTCAGTCGGCCCACCCTGCGGATGATAAAGACGTCCAGCCAGCCGTCGTCGGGCCGGGCCTCCGGCGCGGCGTAGAAGCCGCCGCCGTAGGTGCGGCCATTGCAGACTGCGCACATCAGGCAGTCCACCGTCAGCTCCTCGCCGTCGATGGTGAACGCCACCTTCCGGCCGATGTGGCCGCAGAGCTGCCTGACGATGGAGAGGGCGTAGGCCATCTCGCCGCCGCAGAAGGGGATGCGCCGGAACTGGGGGATGCCGTAGGCCACCTGTGCGTCCAGCCCGGCGGCGCAGATGGTGGCCGAGAGGCCGAGGTCGGTCTCCATCAGATCAATGTCCACCGCCCCGCCCGCGAGCTGCGCGTCAAGGTCGCTGAACTCCTCCTTCGTACCGTAGGTACGGAGGAAATCGTTGCCGCTGCCGAAGGGCAGACACCCCACAGCGGCAAGGGCGCATCCCGCGGCACCGGTCAGCGCCTCATTGAAGGTGCCGTCGCCGCCCGCCGTCCAGATGCGCACCGGCTCGCCCTCGGCCTCGGCGGTGCGCGCCGCCTCCGCCGCCAGCGCACGGGCATGGCCCGCATACTGGGTCACGACGACCTGCAGCTTCTCCGGCGGGATGCCCGCCCGCCCGGCGGCGGCATGGATGGCCGGGGACAGTCCGGCGGTGCAGTCCCGCTTGCCTGCGGCGGGGTTGAGCAAAAACAGATAGCGCATTCGGCATCCTCCTCTGGTGATTCCTGCCCTCTATCATAGCGGAAAACCAGAGCAGATGCAAGAGCTTTTCACCCGACGCCCGCCGTCTGCGTCTCCTCCACCACGATGGTGCCGTCGGCGGTGCAGTCTGCCGTCCAGCGCTGGCCGAGGCTCACGCTGCCGGAGGCGATCTGGTCGGCGAAGGCCTGTTCCACGGCACGGTCCACCTGTCGGCGCAGCTCCCGCGCCCCGTAGGGCGAGCGGGCCTTTGCGGCCAGCGCCGGGCCGACCCGGGCCGTGTGGGTGAGCTGGTAGCCGCTACGGGCTGCGCGCTCTTCCAGCTGGCCCAGCAGCTTTTCGGCGATGGAGCAGAGGCTCTGCTCCTCCAGCGGGCGGAAGACGATCAGCTCATCCAGCCGCCCCACCAGCTCGGGCCGGAACCACTTTTTCGCCTCGGCGACGGCGGCCTCCGACTGCTTTTCAAAGGCGGCCTCGCTGCCCGCCCCAAAGCCCAGCGGTGCGCTCTGCCCCGCGAGGAAGCGTGCCCCGAGGTTGGACGTCAGCAGGACGATGGTGTTCCGGAAATCGGCCTTCCGGCCCATGGAGTCGGTGAGCTGGCCGTCCTCCAGCATCTGCAATAAGATGTTCTGGATGTCGGGGTGGGCCTTCTCGATCTCGTCGAAGAGGACGACGCTGTAGGGGCGGCGGCGGACGGCCTCGGTGAGCTGACCGCCCTCGTCGTGGCCCAGATAGCCCGGAGGCGCACCCAGCAGACGGGCCACCGTGTGCTGCTCCTGATACTCTGACATATCGAACTTGAGCAGGGCTTTCCCGCTGCCGAACCAGCTCTCGGCCAGCGCCTTTGCCAGCGCCGTCTTGCCCACGCCGGTCGGCCCGAGGAAGAGCAGCGCCCCGATGGGCCTGCCCGGCTCGCCCAGCCCCGTGCGGCTGCGCCGGATGGCTCCGGCCACCGCAGCCACGGCCCGGCTCTGCCCCACCACCTCGGCGTTCAGCCGCTCCTCGAGGCGGGCCAGACGCTCCCGCTCCTTTTCGCCCACCCGCTCGGCGGGCACGCCGCTGGCCTGCGCCACCACCCGGGCGATTTCCTTCCGGCTCAGGACGGGGTCCTTCTCCCCCTCCCGCTCGGCCCGGATGCGCACCGCCGCGCAGGCCTCGTCCACAAGGTCGATGGCCTTGTCGGGCAGGCAGCGCCCCGGCAGATACCGCACCGAAAGCTCCACCGCCTCCCGCAGGGCCTCGTTGGGCAGGCGGACGCCGTGGTAGCGCTCGTAGCGGGGGGCCAGCCCTTCCAGAATGTCCACCGCCTGCTCCGGGGTCGGCTCTTCGATCTGCACCCGCCCAAAGCGGCGCTCGAGGGCGGCGTCCTTCTGGATATGGGTGCGGAACTCCTGATTCGTCGTCGCGCCGATGAGCTGCAGCTCGCCCCGGGCCAGCACCGGCTTCAGGATGCTGGCCGCGTCGATGGCCCCCTCTGCCGCGCCTGCGCCCACGATGGTGTGGAACTCATCCACAAAGAGGATGGCGCTGCCGTCCCGGACAAGCTCTTCCAGCAGGTTCTTGAACCGCTCCTCGAAGTCGCCCCGGTACTTGGTGCCCGCCACGAGGCTGGCCATATCCAGCGCCAGCAGCCGGCGGCCCTGCAGCATCCGGGGCACCTGCTTGTCGGCGATGCGCTGGGCCAGACCCTCGGCCAGCGCGGTCTTGCCCACGCCCGGCTCGCCCACGAGACAGGGGTTATTTTTCTGGCGGCGGCATAATATCTCTACCATCCGGTCCAGCTCCTTTTCCCGGCAGAACACCGGGTCAAGCTCGCCGTCCGCCGCCCGGCGGGTCAGGTCGCGGCAGTATTTGTCGCTGGCCCGGCTCCCCCGCGGCAGGGGTGGGGAGGTCCGGGGCTGGATGGGCAGGATGAACTGCCCCGAGAGCTGGCGGCACTCCCGCACCGCCTCGGTGAGCTGGACGCCCATCGAAGCCAGCATGACCCCGGCGGCGCAGTCGGCGTCTTCCAGCATGGCGCAGAGCAGGTGTTCCGGCTCTGCTCGGCTCAGGTGGGCATTCTGTGCCCCGATGACGGCGTAATCCATCGCCCGGCGCAGGTCTGCCGCCATGTCGCCCCGGGCCAGCCGGAGGGCCGTGCCGCTCCGCCCGGCAGAAAGCTGCCGCCGCACCTCCAGCTCCGAGATGTTCTTCCCGGCCAGAAAGCGGGCCGCCGGGCCGCCGTCTGATTGCAGCATCGCCCACAGCAGATGGCCGGTGTCCGCCTTTTTGCAGCCCAGCCCTCCGGCCAGCTCCACCGCCTTGTCCAGCAGCTGCCCCGCCTCCCGGGAAAAGCCCTTGTACCGTCCTTTGCCGAATGCATCCCAAATGCTCATTTGCGTGGCTCCTATCTTCTGCATGGCTCCTGTCTTCCGTATTGCCCTGTTGCATCAAGGAACAGTATAGCCCCGCCCGCCGGAAAAAAATCAGAAGTTTGTGTCACACCGGCCCAAAAGCAAAACAAAAAAGCCACCTGAATGGATCAGATGGCTTCTTGGTTGACCTTACACTCCCCGAGTCGAACATCCTCGTCACTGTTTTTGGGTCAGGATTTTGTATCTCTCGTTCTCTCTCTTAACGTAACACCGCCCCTCTCCCAGAGCAATTCCGGGGGGGAGGGGCGAGGAGCAGCGCGACGCCATCTTTGGCGCAGGCAATGAGGGTGCAAATGATGTACAGGCAACGATTTACATCCCGGGTCCGCTTGCCGAAAAGATGATAGCTCGGATAGATGCCGAGCAGTGCAGCCGAAACGAGCTCATCCTGCGGGCGCTGCGGGAATATCTCAAGTAAACAAACCCCCGATGCTCCAAACAGAGCACCGGGGGTTATTTTATCCAATAATTTTATCAATGCCTTTCAGGCCGTATGGAGTGCTTGCCATGATGGTTTCCTCTTAACTCATGCTTAAATCAACATTTTCGATTTCTGCACGGACTTCGAGTGCATGGAGATAATTTCCCATAGCCGCTTTTTGCTCTCTCAAAAGAGCCAAAGAACAGGACGGCGTAAAATTCAAAGTTCCGGCCTCGTACTGGATAGTCATGCGGTGCAGCTTTTCATAGCGGATTTTAGTCTGGTAATACTCCGCGCGAAAACGCTCCTTGTAATCGCTGCTGAGCATCATTTCGACAGTGCTTCTCAGGTCCATGTATTATGTCTCCTTACTACTGCTTGATGCAGCGATTGGTCAGCTTGCCGTACACATCCTCGTACAGCTCCTGCTTATCGCCGTTGTAGGTGTACTCGGCATAGATGCCGTCACCGCTCACGGTGGTAGACAGTAGCGCCTTGTAGTTCTGGAGAGTCTTGCAAGCCCAGACCACAAAGACGTTTTCGAGGGTGATTTTGGTCTCGCGGTGCGCGTTGTACCACTCGACCAGTGCATTCTTGCACACGCTTTCGTATTCTGCCATGCCGGTAATGATCATAGTATGTATCCTCCTCACTGCTTTTCCAGTGCTGCCTTTGCCCGGTCAAAGAAAAACTGAATCACCGCGCCGATGGTCTCATCGGTGATGGCCCAGCTGATGAGCCTGCCGTATTTGCTGGCACTCAGGGCGGCGCGGAGCATCTTGACGACCCACGCCTTGCGCTCTGCGCCGCGCTTCGTCCCCTGAATCTCCTGCTCTGCCCTCTCGATGAGGTCCAGCACCAGCGGCTTTACCGCTGCGCCATAGCCCAGCCGGACGCAGCCAAGGGCGTAGAAAATAAAGCCGCCCAGCATCAGCACTGCCGCCACCGGGGCGGGAATGACGCCCAAAATGTTATTGATCGTTGCCATGTATTACTCTCCTCTCTCTTTTTCGTGGTCTGCTTCGAGGTCTGCAATGCGGTGGTTTGCCACTTTGATCTGTTCTTCCATCACCGGGATGCGCTGGGCAAAGTTGTTGTGCATTCGCACCTCCCGGGTCAGCTCTTCCAGCTTCGTGTCCGTGATCGCCTGCTGCTTGTCCAGCTTGGCGTCCATGCTCTGGGCGGTGTGGTTATTGGAGACGATCACGCCGATCAGGCTCAGACCGCCGGTGATAATGGCTACGATGATTGCTTCGCTCATGCGCCCTCCCGGAGACGGGTCAGGCCCTTCTTCATGATGATACGGGGGTAGTTGCGCTCGGTGACGTTGAGGTCTACGTCGCCGGAGATACCCGGCACGCTGCCCTTGCTGGTGTGCTGGTGGGCGTTGTAGCTAAACGTCACGTTGGGCGTCTTGCCGGTGTAGTCGGCCAGCCAGATGTCCCACCGCCCGGCCAGACGCTCCATCTCAAGGAAGCGGTTGGCATAGCTCGTGTAGGTGTAGAGCTGGGCGAAGAACCCCATCTTCTCGATCTGCTCGAGGTGGTAGGCCGCGAGGTTGGTCAGGTCTTTCGGCTTGTGAATAGTCAGCATGGCGTCTTCCATGTCCACCGCCACCGGCATGGTCAGCTCTTTGCCCCGCAGCGCCTTCCGCAGTACCGCCAGCTCCTTGTCGGCCTCTGCCTCGCTCATGGCCTTCGTGAAATAGTAGACACCAATATTCAGCCCCGCTGCCTTGGCGTTAGCGTAGTTGGTCTCGAAAGTCGGGTCGATGTACGCCTTGCTGGGGTTGTAGCTAGCACTGTTCCCGCAGGCCCGGAGCATGACGCCCTTGTAGCCAGCCCCCTTGATAGCCTGCCAGCCCTCCATTTTGATTTTTCCCTGCCACCGGCTCACATCGACGAACCGGTAGGGCGGGTCTCCCTCCCAGCCGGGCGGAGCGTTTACCTGCTCCGGGGCGGTAGCAGGGGCGTCAGGGGTGGTCTCTGCCTCGTTACCGGGACCAAAGATGGCCCGCACCAGTTTTTCCAGCAGCTCCAGCAGTTTATCCATTGTAGTAGTCCTCCCCCGTAATCTCCTTATACCGCTCTTCACTGATCTCACCGCCGGCTACCCGTTTGGCCAGCTCCCGCTTGACCCCGGGGCGGCGGCTTGTGGGCATCTCTGCCCATTCCTTGGTGCCGGCGATCAACCTGTTTGCCCAGATTTTATCCATATGCTACCTCCTTACTTGTTGTTGATAGCGGCGTCCAGCTCGCACAGCGAGTCCTCGATAGTCGCCAGCCGCTCCTGTGATTCCATGTCCTGCTCGCACATGGCGTCCTCGATCCCCGCCACGAGGCCGGGCAGCTCCCTGAGCTTCCGCGCCTCTTCCAGCTTCTTGTGGAGCTCTTTCAGGCTCTTATCCATCTTGCAAAGACTCATCCGATCACACCTCCGATCATGGTGATGTTGCCACCGACGCCGGAAGCTCCTCGGGCAATCGTCACCTTGTAGTTGAATGCAAAGCCCCGGGCGGCAGTTGTGTTTGTAAAGCTGTGGTGGACGAAAGCCTTTGCCTCGCCGCTCTGGATGTCGGTGCAGTTCTCCCACACGGGGGTCTCGTCCAATGCGTTGTTGGTCAGTTCCACGGTCAGGCTCATGTCTGCCGGGAAACTGCCCTCCAGCGTCAGCGCGGCCACCGTAATGGTGTCGTCTGCTGTCATCGGTTGGGACAGCGAGAGAACGGCATGGGTCACGTTTTTGGTAAAGGTCGCCGTCCACTCTGTCGTGGTCTTTCCGTCGTCCACTTCCAAAGTCAGTGTGCTCTCTCCGTTGAGGATCTGCTGGAACAGGGCTTTCTCGCTCAGGCACTGTACCGTGAGTTCGGTGCCGGAGGCCACGTTCTCGCGGACGGCCAGCGCCACGCCGTTCACCTTTTCGGTGATGGTCATGGGGTCTCCGTCGCCGTCGGTCACGGTGTAGGGCAGTGTAAACGGCTCGTTCTTCTCGCCCAGCGCCACGCCGCTCTCGCCTGCATCGGAAGTGATCTCCGGCGGTTGGTTCACAGTCGGGAAGCCGTCCTTGTCGATGTATAACGTCTCCGGCAGGGTGAAACAGGGCAGATAGCCGTAATAGGCGTTATATGCATATCTGGTTGAAAAAACGCCCCAATCGGAGTTGCTTATTCCGGAAAGATACAAGCCATTAGCATAGTAATAATCCCTGCTTCCATCGTCATCGTCCTCATGGCCACTATCAGCATTGCTATGGGTTCTTGTCCAAATGCCATTTCCGTAGGCAGTAAATATCTTTTCGAGTCGAGTACGCGCTTCTTTTGAAAGCAAAGATCCATCCGAATGATCAGCACTGGTCACAGCTTCTGCTTCTGAAATAGTGAAGAAGGCAGTGTTGAATGTACCTAAATTAAAATTCGAGGGTGATGAGTAATAATCACGAGGAGAATAAGCCTTATATTGGGTCGTTGCGATCCATTTTTTTACTGTGGATGTGAAACTGGATGGATATGTGTCTGTAAGGTATTTGTATATTGCATTGGTTACGCGTGTACCACCGTAATTGATTGTGCCCCATCCAAGACTATAGCTGCTGCCTGTTTGACATCGGATTCCACTCGTCGCCGGACTCTCCCGGCAAAACAGCGTCCGTCCCTTGCCGTTCAGGCCGCTCTCGTAGTTGTGGGCCAGCACGTAAAACTTGACTTTGGTGCTGCCTTCCATCAGGTATACAAAGCCATCGCCAATGGCTAAGTCTTTGATCTGCATATTTCTGATCCTCCTTCCTCTCAAAACTCCACCCGGCTCGCCGCCTTGTTCCACACACCCGTCAGCTCCACGCCGTCAAGCGTGTCAAAGGCCGAAACAAAGCTGATACCGCTTACGTCTGTGCCATGCACCATCTCCAACAGCTTGATGCGCACGCCGGTAGCCGCAGCGTCCGCCGCCGCGCCGGAGATGGTGAGGGTGGGGTTCACCCTCACACCGCTCCCCGCCACCAGTCCTGTCACCACAGTGCCGCCCGCGTTGCCCAGCAGCGTTACCTGCACCCGGATGTCTCCGGAGGGCTTCGCCCTGGCGTAAAAGCGGACAAAGCCGTCCCGCGCCTCGCAGTAGGCCGGGCATCCCGCCTCCTGCGCCGCTGCGCCGTAGTTGTCCGGGTAGGAGCCGAGAGCCGCATAGCCGGTCTTTGCTTCCGGCACCGGTGCGTCCTGCATCAGGGGCCAGGCTCCCTCTGCCTTCTCCCAGCTCTCCGGCGTCAGGGTCACGAGGCGGCTTCCCCGGTATCCAGCCCCGTCGCCCGCAAGGCCCGGGTACAGCACTTCACCGGCGCTGTTGTAGATAGGTTCACTCATTCTTTTACCTCCGCTTTTGCCGTGATGACGATGTTTCCGGTCACGGCCTCGATGTTCACGCAGCCCTCTTCGGCGTTCCACGCACTTCCGGTCACGTCCTCGCTGCCCATCTTCACGTTCACCTCGGTCAGGGTGTACCCGCTCTCGGCGGTCAGGGCGGCTTTGTAGGCCCGGCCCTTCGCCACCACGACGGCGGTCTGGTCGGTGGTTACATGGCTCAGCCGGTTCACCACGCTGCACCACACCAGTGCCTGGCTCACCGTCACGCTGCATTCGGCCTTTACGCCGCCTGCCGTGGCGCTGATGACTGTGCTGCCCTCGGCCACGCCCCGCACGATGCCGCCGCTCACGGTGGCCACGTCCTCCCGGCTGCTCTGCCACACCACGGTGCGGTCGTCGGCGTTTTCGGGCCGCACCGTGGCCGTCAGCCGGGCCGTGCCGTCCACGCTCAGCTCAAGGGTGCTGCGATCCAGCGTCACGCTGCTCACCGGCACCCTCGCCGCCTTTACGGTCACGGTGCAGCTGGCCGTCTTGCCGCCCACGCTGGCCCGGATGATGGCCGCGCCGGCGGCGCGGGCCGTCACCATGCCGCCGTCCACCACGGCGGCCTCTTCGTTGGAGCTGGTCCATACGATGCTGCTCTGGGGGATGCTGGTGGGCAGCACCGTGGCCGTCAGGGTGGCAGTCCTGCCCTCCGTCAGCTCCAGCGTCCCGGCGCTCAGCATCAGGCTGGCGGCTCTCAGGCCGTCCTCGGCCACCGTTACGCTGCACGCTGCCTTCACGCCGCCCGCAATGGCCGCGATCTCCGTCGTTCCGGCGCAGATGGCCACCACCTCGCCTCCGGTCACGCTGGCGGTCTCCGGGTCGGCGCTGTACCACACCACAGCCTGATCAGCGGCCTCCGGGCTGACTGTGGCCGTCAGGGCCGCAGTCTCCCCCGGCTTCAATGTCAGGGCGGTCTGGCTCAGGGCCACGGTCTCCACCGGCACCTCTGCCTCCCGCACCCGCACGGCACAGCAGGCATATTTCCCGCCGCTGGCTGCGAGGATGGCCGCAGCTCCTGGCTTTTTGGCCGTCACGGTGCCGTCGCTCACCTCGGCCACGGTCTCGTCGCTGCTCATCCACGCTACGTCGCCCTCCGGGTCGGCGGCTGCGTCCAGCACCGCCGTCTCACCCGCCGTCAGGGCCAGGGCGTCGGTGCTCAGGCTCACCCGCTCCACCGTCGGCTTCACCAGCACGGCGCACTCTGCGCTGCATCCGTCCGCCCGGGCCGTGATCCGCGCTCCGCCGGGGGTCTTCGCCGTGATGACGCCGTCCTCCACCGTGGCCACAGCCTCGTCGCTGCTCTCCCACAGCACGGTCTGCTCCGTTGCATTCTCGGGGCTGATCCGGACTCCCAGCGCCGTCCGCTCTCCCGCATACAGGGTCAGGTTGTCCCGGGTCAGCCGCACGGCCTCCACCGGCACCTCGGCCCATACCCCGCTCAGCTGGTCCAGCAGGGTGTCGGCGGTCCTGGTCTGGTAGGCAGCTTCCCGCAGCAGACGCATCAGCAGGCGGCGCTCCTCCTTTTTCGGGGCAAGGTTCGCCGCCCGGTTCGCTGCCTGAGTGGCAGCGGTGCAGGCGTCCAGTGTCTCAGCTGCCGCACCCAGTGCGCTGGCAGCACTCGCCGCCGCAGCTGTGATGTCTGCCTGTGTCCTTGCCGCCGCAAGGGCCGCGGCGCTCTCGGCGTCCTCGGCGCTCATCCGCTCCTTCTGGGTGGCGGCTGCGCCTTTCTGGGCGGCATCCATTGCCGCCTGTGCCGTCTTGGCCGCGTCCTTTGCGGCTGCACCCTCGTTCATGGCCGTGTTCACGGCCTGCTGCACCAGCGCCACAAACTGGGCGTATACGCTGGGGTCTACGTCCTCCACCGTACCCGACAGCCCGATGGTGTCATAGCAGTCGTATTTCGCCGGGCAGCTCATGGCTGTGTAGCCGTCCGCGCTCTGGGCCAGCAGCATCCACAGTCCCTGCCGGGCAGTGGTAAAGCGGTGGTCTACCGTCACCGTCCGGCTCTCGTCCAGCAGCACCGGCTGGGGCAGCGTGCCGCCCTCCTGCTCGATGTGCAGGGTCACGGCCATCCCGCTCCACTCCTCCGGCAGCGCGAAGCTCAGGCTCTCCACGCCTGCCGTTCCTACGCCGCCCAGATGCAGCACGCCCGGCTCAGCCCGCCAGCCCATCCCGCCGAATCGGTCTTTGATGATCCTTACTTTCACTCTGAGGCTCCTTCCTTTGAGAAAGGCTCCCCTCGCTAGGGGAGCTGCTTTGCAGCGCCGCCGTCAGGCGGACTGCAAAGCTGAGAGGTTTCCTTCCGGTCCGCTGCCGTTTCTAAAGACCTCTTCTTCTCCAGCCTACCACGTCCCCTGCTTCAAAACTACTGCGGACTTTCCCAAAGCGTACATACAAAAAGGGCAGACGCCCCGGTCCATCACCAGAGCGTCTGCCCCTATCTTATTTCACCTCCTCCCACCAATTTCTCTCGTCCTTCACCTTCTCCGCCTTCTTGTCCGCATCCTTCACCCACTGCGCAAAGTTTTTTTCCTCGTACAGGGGCTTTCCGTCTGCGTCCTCGAGGGCCAGCAGCTTCTTCTCCAGCCTCTCCCGGTCGCCGTCGCTTCCGGCCAGATACTCCTCCTTCACGGCATTTGTAATCTTGGTCTTGATGCTGCCCTTGTCCTTGCCTGCGGTCAGCAGCCGGTTTATTTCGTCCTGCACGTCCTTCGCCCGGCCATTTTCCACTTCGTCCAGGAGCGCGTCGTATACGCTGCCGTCCTTGCTGCCCGCCAGCAGTTCGTCTGCCTTGCCGTCCACCGCCTTGTTCACAAGGTCGATGAGCTGCGCCCGCCGGGCCGCGTCCGCTTTGCCCTTGGCTCTGTCCGTCGCGGGGGCGACGCCCAGCCCCTCCCGCAGCTTCTCGAATACGGCCTGCCGGGCCTTTTCCTCTGCCCGGGTCTTCCCGGCGTTCCGGGCCTCAGCCGCCGCCAGCACGTCGGCGTCGTACTGCTTCAGCCGCCTTGCCAGCTCGCTGTCCACCTTGTCCGTCTTGTTCATCTGTTCCAGCTTCTTCATCGCCGCAGCAGCCTCCTCGCTGTCCCCGCTCTGGATGGCGTTGTACAGCCGGTCGTACTGTCCGGTGGCTGAAGAGGGCGTCGAGCTAAAGCTGAACCCTTCGCCTCGGCCGATGGCCTGTGCGTCCTCCCAGTAGCCTTCAAACGCCTGCATCACCTTCCGGATGTTGGCCGCCGGTACGCCGTACAGTTCAAGGCCGCACTGGATGTCCTTCAGCACCGCCTTGTTCAGCTTCTGGTGGTGTGCTGCAAGCTCTTCCTCGCTCATCTCGCCAGTGTCCGTCCGCAGCAGCTTGGCGGTCTTGGTAAAGGCGGCAAACAGATCGTTCACCGCACTGATATTGGTGGCGCTCACCACGTCGTAGTCCGCGCCGCTTGCAGCGTTCGAGATAACGCTGTAGATCTCCGCTCCGTACAAAAAGTTTCCGGCTGCGCTTTCGGTGTACAGGTCGAAGAACCGCTTGCCCACGCTGGCCGCCGTGATGTCGCCGTTCTCGTCCTGCTCCTTGTCCCACCGGTGGAGCAAGAAGTCCGCGCCGATCTTCATCAGGGCAAATACCGCCGTCTGCACCACCTGGCTTGCCGCCGCCCGGCGCAGGCTCTGCCCGGCCCGCTGTACCTCGGCCTTGTTCTCGGCGCTCTGGTCGGCAGCGTACCGCGCCTTCTGGGCCTTGTAGTCGCCTACTGCGTCGGCCAGGATGCCGTAGTTCTGGAAGCGCTGAGTGGTAAACATGGTCAGCGTCTTCACAAACTCGTTGTCGCTGCGCTGGATGCCTGCCCGCTGCATGGTGGTGTAGTTTGGCTGGGTCTCCTCGATGACCCGCTGGTACATCTTGTTCACGGCCTCCCAGTAGGCTTCGCTGCCCTTCTCCGCGGCACCCTCGCCGAACTCCGCTGCGTGGCGCTCCACATACCGCTTTGAGCCCTCCCACAGCGCGGCCACCGTGATCTCGTCCATGCCGGTGATCCAGCCGGTCACGGCAGGCATCGCTTCCGAGGCTTTGGCCACAAGGTTTTTGTGCGCGCCGATGGAGCTCATCTCGCCCCGCTTCGTTCCCCGCAGCCGGTATTGCAGCAGGGCGTCGCCGTGCTGACGGATCTCTGCTTCCACCGCGGCCCGCTGCTTGCCCGAGAAGTTCTTCACGAAGGGCAGCACCGCCGCCATGGTGTCTGCTCCCAGCACAGCGCCCGCCGTGGGCAGACTGGCCGCCTGCGCGATGGCCACGCCCGGGTTCACGGTCAGGATGGCCCCGGCGTAGTTGCCCCGCATCCGGTCGAGCGCCCGGCTCATGGTGCTGCTGCGGTGCCGCTGCCTGGTCTGCAGGTCGGTCAGCAGGTCATTGATGTAGCTTACCGTCTCCCTGCCCCACTTCTCGCCGATGATCTTGTCCTTCAGCACACCGATGCCCTCTGCCGTCTCCACGGTGCTGTTCAGCACCCGCTGCACGTCCCGGATGGGGGCCGCAAGGCCCGCATAGGCTGCCGTGTCCCGCAGGCTCCGCTTCACCACGTTCTGACACTCTTCCAGCAAAATGGGCTTGTCGCTCTTCACGCGCTCCTTCAAAAAGCCCCTGCCCTCAATGGTGGCATCCATCTTCACGCCCTCGATCTCCGTCGCCAGCGTGCTCCGGTCTACTGCGATGGGGTAGTAGTTCTTCACGGTGGCCCGGTTGTAGCCCAGCAGCTTCATGCTGGTCTCGTTGATGAGGTTCGTGGTGTACCGCCCGAAAAAGTCCTTCATGTCCTCACACCACGCCCGGTCGTAGTCCGTCATGGCGTCCTGTACCGTCTGCAAAATGGTGTCGGCCATGGGGACGCCGTCAGCGCCCACCAGCGTTCCCAGCATCACGGTCTGGCTGCGCTGGTAGGCTCTCTCGATGTTGCCCTTGGCGTACTGGGCGGCGTCCGGCAGGGTCAAGCCGCCGGTCATCAGGTGGTGGCGGCTGTCCTCGTTGCGCAGCAGCATGTACAGGCTGCACAGCTGTGCGTGGTTCAGCGGCACGGCATCGCCCTTGCTGTCCTTCAGGCCGATGTCCACCAGCTCCGCCCCCGGCCCGGCAAAAGCTTCCACCTCTTTCAGGTGTTCCTTGCCGGTCACGTTGGCAAACAGGCTTTCGCCTTCCACAAGGATTTCTGTCTGCCGCCGCTGGCCGTCGTTCAGCATCTGTCCCAGCTTCTCCATCTGGCCGTTTTTGGTGTAGCCGCCCAGGCGTCGGAACATTCTCGTGCCGCCCAGCATGTCCAGCTGGTAGCGGTTCATCGCGCCCTTCGCCTTCTCAAATTTCTCCCCGAAACCGTTGCCCTCAGAGTTCAGCACCTCGTGGGCGGCCTTCATGGCCATGCTGTCCACCTCTTCTGCCCTCGCAAGGCTCAGGGTCTTGTTTTCCGTCCGGATCATGTGCAGGGTGCTGGCCGTGATGGCCTTCAGCATCCGCAGCTGGTCCACCGTCATGGGCAGATAGGTGCGGTTCTCCGTCTCCCGGATTCGCTGGCGCAGCCGGTCCCGCAGCTGTTCGGCCTTGTCGCCGTCCGGCAGAGCCTTGGCTTCTTCCAGCTGCTTGTTCAGCCGGTCCAGTTTTGCCTGCTTGCTGGCGTTCATGTCGTCCCGCAGCATCTGGATGAGGTTTTCCACGCCGCTGTTCTCCCAGTCGGCGTGGATGCCGGCGTCCATCTCTCCGCTGCGCCGGATGCTGTCCTGCAGGGCGGTCAGCTTGGCCACGGCGTTGTTGTTCAGCACCGTCATGTCCGCCAGCTTCGCCACCTCGGCAGCCTGCACGATGAGGCTCTTCTGTACATATTTCCCGGGCTTTGGCCGCAGCACCATCTGGTTGAGCTGGGCGGCATTGTTCCGGATGCTCCGTTTCAGTTCGTCCGCCTTCCGTCCTTCCCGGGCTTTCTGCACCCGCTTTTCGGCCAGTGCCTTGGCCACGGCCACGTCTTCGTCCCTCTGCTGCCGGGCCGTTTCAATGGCGATCGCATTCCTCTGAGCCTGTTTTTCCTGCCACACTTCGGCCTTGCGCTGGTTCTCGGCCTCCCACTCCATGATCTCGTTTTCCTGTATCAGCAGCTGATGCTCTGCCCGGTCGGCTCTCCGCTGCTCTCCGGCCACCTGCCGGGAAAGGTCGTCGATCTGGGAGCGCAGCTGTCGGCGCTCCAGCTTTATCTCGTCCAGCATCTCCTGCCGGGCCTGCTTCATCCGGTTCTTTTCGGCCTTCCATTCTCGCTCGTAGGCCTCCCGCAGAGCAGTCATCTTCTCGTCGAGACCCGCTGCTGTGCTCACCTGTGCGCCCAACGTTTCCAGATTCTCGTTGAGCTGTCGTTCTGCCCGGCTCACGCTCTTGACCTCGGCGCTCTGGCTGCGGCTGTTTTCCCGCATCCGGTCGGCAAAAGCCTTTCGCTGGGCCTGCTGCACGCTCTTCAGCCCCTTCGTCACCTCAGCCGCCCGCTCCTCGCTGCCGGCGGCCATGGCGGCCACCTCCCGGTTGTGTTTCAGGATGCCCTCAAACACCGCCTCGGCATCGGTCATCTCCGGGTGGCTCATGATGTCGCCGATCATCCGGCCTGCCAGCTCCACCTTGGCGTCCTCGTATTCGGCAGCGTCCGCGAACCGGCTCATCATCTTGGGCTTGATGGTGTCGTGTACGTTCATCAGCACGTCGAGCCATTCCGTGCTCTCCATGCCGGCTGCGCCCGCCACGCCCGCTTCCTGTGCCGCCGAGCGGAAGAGTGCCGCAGCGCTCTCCTTCACGCCGCCCACGGCCCGGGTGTCGTTCACGATGGCCTCGTACTGTTCCGCCGGGTTGCCGTCCCGGTATCCCTCCGCCTGCCGCAGCTTCACGCCGTGGCGCCGGGCCTCGGCCACCGCCTCTGTCCAGCTTCCGTACCGCTTCACAAGCTCCGCCTTGGCCTTGCCGTTCTTGTCCACCGTGTAGGTCAGGTCGTGCAGGTCGGGGTATTCGTTCCACAGCTCTGTGTTCCGGTAGGTGGCCTCATCCAGCACTTCGCCTGCCAGCGTCTCGGCCAGTCCCTGCGCCTTGGCCATGTCCGCGCCCTCCGAGCGCAGATACTCCACCAGCGCCCGCGTCTCGTTTGCCAGCTTCGTCCGGTCGGCCCGGCTGCCGTTGGTCTTGGTCCATCGGATGGCAAGGCTCTCGAGAGCAGCGTCCGAGAGCCGAGTGTTCTTCGTCAGGCCGAAGAACTGGTTCAGGGTGTCAAAGGCCGCAGCCTTCTCCGCCAGTACCCGGCTGGCCTGCCGCTGCTGGTTCTGCTTGGCCTCCCGGTCGGCCTGCTCGGCCTTCTGGAAACGGACATTCGGCAGCTTGTTCAAAATCTCGGTGCGCTTGGCATCGTCTCCGGCTTTGTACTGATATACCGGCACACCCTGCTCCTTCAGACTGTTCACCAGCGTCTCGCTGGCGTTGTCCGGCAGGACAGCTGCCTTTACCTCATCAAAGCCCACCGCACGTTGAGGTTTCGCCTCAAAATACCCGGTAGGGATAGCGGCCACATCTTTGTACAGCTGCCGTATCATCTGGGCTGTGTCCTTACCAATGATGTAGCCTTCTTTTGCAAATGCCTTGCCGATCGCTGCGGCTGTCTGGCTGCCCTGCGCGGCCCGCAGCAAAATATCGCCAAGGATCTCCCGCTCTTCAAAGCTGTTGTCCGCGTGGGCTTCTGTCTCGCTGCGCAGCTTGTCGATCACAACCTCGATCTGGTGGTCTGCCTTTTTCAGCAGCGCCTTATACTCTTCCTCCGGCATCTGCTGCAGGCGGCCTTTGTCCGCCCGCACTTCGTCGAGGTTTTTGTATTCGGCAGTCGTGGTGGACATCAGGGTCGAGGCCGATAACCCCCACACATCCTGTCCCCGCGCGTTCTGGTCGTTCATAGCCGCCACAAGGTTTTCCAGTGTATAGGGATTATGCAGTTCCGTAAAACTTCGTCTCTTTCCGCCGGGTGTGAAACGGTCTTTGCCGTTTCGGATGCCTTTCTGTCCCAGCACACTTCCAAGCTGTTCCTTTACCCAGTTTTTCACCGCTGCTTCGGGAGCCGCCTGCCGGATGGCTTCTCTAGTAGCTTCCACATCCAGCTCTACTTTTCCATTGCTGGTATCAGTCATCATCTTATACGCGTGTTCGAGCAGGCCATACAGGCGTCCACGGTTCTCATTGCGCAGTTTATTGATACGCATCTGCCATCGCCGATTCTGACCTTCCAGCGAGCCGTGTGTATACTTTTCTTCCAGTGCATCCGCTGCTTTGTCGGCCAGCTTGTCCATCAGGTCAAAGTCTCCCCCCTCGAAGACTTTCTTGAGTTCGTCCGCCCCGGCATATTCGATGATTTTTTCCAGCGAATCATTTCCGAGGCTATCGAACTGTTCCTTCTCCGTCCTGTATATGGGTTCTACCTTCTCGCCCTGAGCTTTCAGATATGCCAGCTGCACCGCAGTATCCCGCTGGAGCTTCTGCGCTAATTCCTCACGATTTTCGCTGCTCACTTCATCTACACCAATACGCTGCAGCGACGAGCTGTTTGCAAACTTTCCATCAAAATCGCTCTGGCTGGCTTCATATACAGTATCTTCAAAATCAGCTGCCGCTTTGCTGTTTACCTCGTACTCCACGTTCGGCCTGGTCGGCGTCCACGCATCCGAACCATACACCCTGTTCGCTCTGCTGGCCTGCGGGTCAATGGCATCCGGGCCAAACACCAGCGAGATGGGGCCATACTTACTGTGGCCGTGCTGTGCCTTCACCACCGCGATAGAAGGCGACGGCATACCTCCCAGTTCCAGTGCCTCCTTCAGATTCTCTTCTGTTAGATTATGTACAGCCACCAGTTCCTTGGTTTTGCCTACTTCCACCGGAGCGCTTAGCTGGAACCTCACCGTTTTCTTCACAGCCTCGTCGGTTCTCTTGCTTTCGTCGGAGGTCCGTGCTATACTTTGCTTAGAAGCCTCCGGCAATCTGCTGGCATCATGACTTTGTGTTTTGGTGACGGTTCCACCGGAGGCTTCTACCGAGACCTCCGGTCCGTTGCTCCTCGAATCTTCGGATTCTATGTGGGCTTTGCCGGAGGTCTCTATTTTTATGGGCTTAATGTCCACAATATCATAGAATATCTCCCGCTGGTCCGTTTTGATGGCCGTCAGCACATCCGCCTCATAGGCGTTCTGCCCGACTTGGATCTTGATTTTTCCCCGGTTGAATGCTTCCGCATTCTTGTGGCTCGCAGGCTCACGGTATACTTCGTCTGCCGTCCGGATGATCTCGTCCAGATTGGCTGCTATCCGCATTTTATCTGCATAGGCATTTGCGCTCTCCCACTGCAATGCTTTCGTATACTTTGACCAGACAAATTCCTTGCGGCTTTCTTTCGTATTTTCAATCGTCCAGCCGTTCCGCTTAAAGCCGTTCGGAAAACGCTCCTTGATAGCCTGCTTGACCGTAGACTTCCACTCTTCCTGCGGGACATCCTTCAGAATATCTTCGTCGATTTTGATATAAGTCTCTCCGGCCTTATCCTTCAAAATCGAAAATCGTACTCCCTGTTTTTCCGCCGCGCTCTCGGTCTTGAGGGCTGCGGCGTTTTCTTTTGCCGTCCGCAGGTTGTCCATGGCCTTTTCTGCGTGGGCGAAATACTCGTCCTGCAAAGTGCGCTTTTCGGCCTCGGCCAGACGCTTCGCCTTCAGGGCGGCGCGGTCGTCCGGGTCGATGGTCAGCACTTCCTTTGCCCGGCTGATGAGCCCATCCAGCATCTGCCGCACCTGCTCCATCACCTTGTGGATGGCGCCGCTCTTGCCTGCGTTCTTCTCTGCCTGCCCGCGCTGGAACGTCACCCAGCGCTTGAAGCTCTCCTCGCTGTCAAAGATGCCCCGCCATGCGTCGGCCACCAGCTCCTCCGCTGCCTGCTCATAGGTCAGGCTCTGGGCGCTGTAATCCCGCAGTTTCGCCCGGATCATCTCGTCCAGGCTTTCGTAGCCGCTGCTCTTCGCCAGATATTCCAGCGCGTGCTCCTGCAAAGTCCGTGCGCCCTCGGCGTCCAGCGCGTTGTACCAGTGGTAGTCCTCGTGCAGCACCGTGCCGAAGATGTCCTGCGCACTGTCGCCGAAGAAGATCCGGGCCGTCTCGGTGTCCACATAGGCCCTGACGTTCCGGTCGTTCTGCAGCACATCCCTCAGCACAGCATCCGTGCCGGTGGCCGCGGCGTTCAGGCTGATGATCTGGCTGGCCGGGTCGCTCTCCTGCCGCATCGTACCCTTGGCGTATACCTCGCCCCTGCCGCTGGTGCTCTCGCTGCTCAGTGTGCCGCCCAGGCCGGCCATCTTTTCGGCGTAGAGCATCCGTTCGCCCTTGCCCTGGGTGTAGGCGATCTCAAGGGCCGTCCGGCCGGCGTCGGTGCTCAGGATGTAGTTGATGTCTGCCGCCGTGCCGCTCATGCTGCCCGCCAGCTCCAGCGCCTGTGCAAAGGTGTCTGCACCGCTCCGGCCCAGCCGGTACAGCGGCGACGCTGCGGCCGCGTACCGGTCGGCGTCCACCCTGTCCGGCATATTTTTGCTGATGGTCTCGGCTGCCTTGTCCGTCACCCGCCAGCCTTCCAGCGCCCGCTGCACCTCGGCCTCTCGCTGAGTCTTCGGCGCTTCCGGCCGGAGACCCAGAGTCTCCCGCAGCGGGGCGTTCTCGTAGCTGTCGGTTTCACCTACAGCGGCAGCCGCTTCACGCACGTTGTCCGGCGCAGCCGTTTCCGGCATGGCATCGGCGGTTTCTGCGGGAGTGTCCTGTACTGTCTGCGGCACACTCGCAGCTTCGCTGGGCAACTCTGCGCTCTGTACAGCAGGCGCAGCTTCGCTTTTCGCGTTCTGCTGCGCTGCAATATCCCGCAGCATTCGGCGGGTCGCGCCCGCAGTGTCGGGCAGCGTCACGCCGTAAGCCTGCTCAAAGGCCGCACGGTTTTCCCGGTTCTCAGCGTTCGGCGTAAACAGTCCGATGGTCTTGCCCGTCAGGCTGTCGCTCGCCGCCACTTCGGCAAACTGCCGCACCGCCGGGTTTTCCGACTGCGCAGCAGCCTCGTTTACGCTGCTGTTTACTCCTTCCGTCTGCGCCTGCGGCGCATCCGCCCGCTGCATACTTTCAGTGGAGCTCCGTTCTCGCGCGGCGTCAGCCGACGGGAACGGTGAGAGGTTTTCTTCCTGCCCGCTGATGTTTTCAGTGGCCGCAGGTGCAGCCTGGCTGAGAGGTTCCTCCCCTGCCAGCGCTCTATCAGCAGATCTATCCGCAGCCGGCTGAGATGGCTCCGCCGCCCGGGCCTCCCACTCCTTCTGCTGGGCAGCGGCCCGCTTCATCCGGTCCGTCCGGTCGTAACGCTCCGCCCCCCTGTCCAGCGCTTCGCTCATGCTGTGCAGCCCTGAGCCCACAGCGCCGCCCAGCGCGCCGGACGCACCGCCGGAGAGTCCGCTTTCCAGCGCGGTGAGGAAGGTGTCTTTGCTGAACAGGTTCTTCGCCGCCTCGCTGTCCCCCAGCGCAGCGTCAATGGCCATGTCCGCATAGGTCTCCGCGAATGCCTGCATCGAGTTGTCGATGCCGCCCGAGATGGCCGCAGCCACCGCCGGGTAGCGTTTCGCCAGCTCCGAGCTGCCCGCCAGCCCCTGCACCCAGTCCGCGATCTGCCCCGCCAGCGTGTCCTTGGCGTAGTCCGAGCCCATGGTCTTTGCAAGGTCAGCCGCGCCCACCGAGTTGATGGCCCACCCTGCGCCGAACTTGGCGAGGCCGCCGCCCAGTGCTTTGCCTGCGCTTTCGCCTTTTTCTGCGCTCTGGCCCATGGCCTCCGCTGCGCCCTGGGCGCTCAGCATAGGCAGGATCCACGCAACGCCATCGCCGCCTGCTGCAATGGCCAGATTCTCCGCTGCGCTGGTCACGGCCCCCGCCACGGCCCGCTGGGTCGGGCTCAGGCCGCTCTGGGCCGCAGCCGTCAGCTGCTGCCCGCGGTCGTAGAGCTGGTAGCCCACGCTCTGGTTCTTGTCGATGCCGTCGCTCACTTCCAGCCCCGCCAGCCGCTGGCGCATCTCCCGGATCTCCTTGGCGTTGTACCCCATCGAGATCAGCTCCCGGTTCCGGCTCTCCGGCCAGGTAGGGTTATAATCCATGTCCACGTCGGTCAAAAGGTCGAAAAGACTCTGGGCGTGTTCGTCGCCCTTTACCTCCTGCTCCACCTGTTTCCAGTTCTTCAGGGTGGCGTCGATGTTCTTTCCCGCCTGTACGCCGTACTCCGCGCCCAGCACCGGGGCAGCGGCCACCGTGTCTCCGATGCCGCCGATGGTGTTCGCCGCCCGGCGCGCATACCGCTTCCATGCAGGGATGGCGTCCAGCGCAGCGTTCATCTTCCGGGCCTCGTCGATCTGCGCCTGCGTCCAGCCGCCCTTCCGGATCAGGTCGGCGTCCGTGTACGCGCCGTGGGTGTTGTCCACCCGGCGCACCGCGTCGGCCAGATTCTTGTTGTCCCCGGTGTCCAGCCACTGGTTGATCCGGTCGAACTCGTCCGGTACGCTGTCCTTGGCAAAGCTGGCTCTCAGCTCCTGCGCCCGGCCGCTGCCGTAGGCCATGGCCCCGCTGCCCACGTTCTCCAGCACGTTCCCGCTCTTCGCAGGTACGCCCCACTTCTGCCCCATGTCCAGCGCCCGGGCTGCCGCTTCCGGCATCTGCCGCGCAGGGCCGCTGCCGCTGTCCTCTGTAGCAGCGCCCGCCATTTTACGCCCCGCAGAGCTTCCAGCGTCCAGCGGAAACTTGCCCGACACGCCAGTGGCGCTTTGCGCCCGGGTTGCGGCTCCCAGCGTCTGCTGCGCTGTCGCTTGCATCCCGCTGGCCGCTGCCCCAACAGCTCCTCCCTGTTTCGGCCACTGGCCGCGGTCGTCGCCGTTGCCCCTTTTAAGGGGAGCTGTCGCGTCAGCGACTGAGAGGTCCTTCCGGGCCAGCGTACTTCCGGCAAGGCTGGTATCGTTCCTCGCATCCACCTCCCCCATGTCGCTTATGTGCCTCTCGGTATACTGCTGTAAGGCTTTGTCCCGGGTGTTCTGCTCCTGTTCTGCCTGACGTTGTGCTTCCTTTTTGTCAAACTCCCGGCTCCACTGGCTCAACTGCTCCTTGGTGACACCGCTCTTCTTTGTGGTGGTGCTCTGCGCAGTGCTGCCCGCCCCACTCACCTTGTCCGGGTTCTTTGCGGCAAATTCCCTGCTCCATTGTGCGAGCTGCTGTTTGGTTACTGCCATTCCGTCTTCTTCCCTTCTTTTTATCTTGACAAATAGTATTGTATTTGTTATTCTGTTATTGAGGAGATGATGTCGTGAAAAGTTATTCGTCCCGCGAGGTCATAAAGGCGCTCAAGGCCGACGGCTGGTATGAGGTCAACTGCGTGGGCAGCCACCACCAGTATAAACACCCCGCCAAGCCCGGTCGCGTCACCGTAAAAGACCCCGATAAAGATATTCCCCGGGCTACGCTTAACCGCATTGAGCAGCAGTCCGGCCTTAAATTCCGCTGAATGATAGGAGGCTTTTCTGATGAAAAAGAATCTTCCCGACCGTTACTTCTATCCTGCCGTGTTTATCTACGAGGACGGGCAGGAGATCGCTGTCGATTTTCCCGACCTCGGTGTCGCCACCAGCGGTACGTCCGAGGACGACGCCCTGCTTTCCGCCCGCGAGCTGCTTGGCTGCGTGATGTGCGGGCTGGAAGAGGACGGCGAGCCTATCCCCGCCCCCTCGGCCCTGTCCGCTATCCAGCCTAAAGAAAACGAGCGGGTCGTGCTGGTCGATGCCTATATGCCGTCTGTCCGGCTCGCCAGCGTCAATCGTTCGGTAAACCGCACCGTCACTCTCCCGGCGTGGCTCAATGCCGCCGCCCTTGAACGCAATGTAAACTTCAGTCAGGTCCTTCAGGACGCGCTCAAGCACCAGCTCCACCTCGCCTGACTTTATCCCAAAGCCTCCTGCACACGGTCGTGCAGGAGGCTTTTCTGTTACCCTGCCAGCTCAAAGGCTTTCCAGATCTCGTCGTCCGTGTATCCCTGATACTTCAGGCTGTCAAAAATAGTCTGGTCATCCGAGCCGTGGTTCCTCTGGCCCTTGATGGCGTTCGCCGCCACCTGCGCCCGCTGCGGGACACTCGACTGGCTTGCCGTTCTTCCGGTGCTCTGGCTCTGTCTGTTACTTGTCCTAGTACCCCACTTGTTTGCCGGGTCTCCTTTCCAGCTCTGCCCCGTCAGACCTCGGTTCGCCTCCAACAGGTTCGGGGTGTCGTCCTTTATCCAGCCCGCATCCGTCAGCGTCCGCTTGTAGTAATCATATCGCGGGTCACTCGCTTTCATTGTGACAAACTCCTTCGACATACTCAGCAGCTGGGCATAGGTCGGGCTGCTCCCGCTGCTTTTCGTTCTGCTGCTCCTGCTGCCCGAAGAGCCGCCCGAGCCGCCGCTTCTCCGACTGCTGTAGCTGCCGGTGATGTACTGAGGCGTGTAGTTCAGCGCATCCCTGCTGATGCCGTACATGTCGGCTACAGCCCCTGCTGCATCGCGGAAACCACCCTCGTAAAGGTCGGTGATTCCCTTCATTGCTGTCAGATAATCCGCCGGGGAAAGCTCAGTCGTTTTCTCCGTGGTCCAATCGTTGAGAATGCTGGGGTCTAAGCCGTTCGCACTCAGGAACTGGTTCAGGAAAGCTTCGCTTGCACCCCGTTCTTTATAGTCAAGCGCTTTGTCTATCGCCATCTGCTGCAGCTGCGCCTGCACCTGTTTTTCTTGCAGCTCATGTTCCTGCTTCCACTGGTCATATCCCTTGTACCGGTCGTAGGCGGTAAAGCCCGCTTTTACAACATCGGTGCCTACCTGCATCAGATTATCCCAGAAGTTCTGCTTCTCCTGCGCCGCCTGATCTGCCCGGCTCTTCTTGTAGTCCCGCCAGTCCTGTGCATTGGCCACGGCTCCCTGATGCTCCGCCGCCTCGAGGCTGTCCTGAGCCTGCAAAGCGCTCAGCAGCCCCGAGAGGCCGTTCTGCTTCAGCTGGTACAGGGTCAGGGCCTTGTCCCGCAGCCCGGCCAGCCCGTCGTCCACGTTGGCCATGGCCTGCTGGTAGCCCTGCCGGGCCACGCTGCCCGCATAGCTCGAGCCGTACCCGCCGCTCAGCGCGGCCGCACCGGCAGCGGCGTTCTCAGCCGCAGCTCTGGCGTTTGCCTGAGCACCGGCCCGGTACTGCCGGTAGAGTTCGCTGTCTGTGCCTACGTCATAGCCTGCATTGCTGGCCGCGCCCATGCTGTCCAGCGCCTCATTGATCCGGTCGGTGTACCTGCTCTGGTACGCCCCCGGCATCGCGTTCTCCGCGTCCTTCTGCGCCGCCTGCGCGTCCCTGTATCTCTTAAAAACTCCCATTTTCTAATCTCCTTTCCTCTTAGCCTCCCCTTATTCGGGGAGGTGCCGCGCCGTCAGGCGTAACGGCGAGGTTTTTGACCGCTCTGCCCCTTCCCGGGCAGGGCGTTTTTCTTACAGGAAAAGAAGGGGCAGCAGAGTCGCTCCCACGCTCACTACGGTGTTCCAAAATCCCGAGCGCCGGTTCTTCTTTGCCTGTGCCTCGCTGGCCGCCTGATTGTATGCGTTCTGGTAGTAGTTGCGCTGGTTCTCCCAGTTCTGGTAGTTGGTCTGGTATTTCTCGTAGTCCTGCGCCTCGGCCTGCTGGTAGCCGGTCAGCTGGTTCTGCAGGTCGTTTTTCTTCTGGGTGTACTGGTTCAGCGCCTGACTGTACAGGCTGTTCGTGGCGCTGCTCAGTCCCGCCATCGCGTTCTGATAGGCGCTCTGGCCTGCCTGTGTGCCGTAGCTCGAGCCATACCCGCCCGAGATGGCGCTGGCGTTGGCCTGCGCGTTCTCGTTGGCAAGCTTTGCCTGCCGGGTGTAGCTGTTCTTGTACTGCTCGTAGGCCGCGTCCCGGGTGGGGTCGTAGCTGAAATCCTTCATCCCGTCCAGCTTGCCCATCACGCCGTCGATCTTGTCCTTGTACTGGCTGGTGTAGCTTTCCGGCTTCTTCGCCTCCCACGCATCCAGCTGCACTCTCGCATCGCTCACTCTGCTCATGTTCTCTGTCCTCCTATCAATGTGTTATTTCAGCTTCTCCTGCAGATCCCCCGCAAGGTTCTCCGTGTCAATGTTGCTCAAAATGTACTCCAGCTGCTCCTGCATCTGGTACAGGTAGTTCCGCAGCTCCCGGGCGCTGTCGGGGTCCAGCTTCTCCAGCCTCGGCATTGCGATCTTCGAAAGTCCTACGATGCTTGCCATAGCGTTCCTCCTTTCCTACCGTCTCGGCACGCCTCTGTTCACCCTTCCGCCCTCGCTGCTGCTCAGGGTCAGGGCGATGCTCCTTACCGCGATCTGCCCCTTGCCGGTCAGCCGCAGCCGCATGGTATCGTGCCGGGCAGCGGTAAAGGGCAGGTTCACCTGCACCCGCCTGTCCCGGGTGTCCACCCGGCCCTTCTCTTCCCACTCGCCGCCGTCGAAGCTGGCCCACAGCGTCACCACCGTCCGCTCCATCGCATCCAGCCGCACCGTCACCCGGCTGCAATATTTGTCGTCCGGGTCTCCGAGTCCGATGTCGCCGGTCACAGCCTCATATTCTACCGTATCCTCTTCGCCGCTGGCCTCCCGGCTCCCGTCTGCGGCCCAGATGGCCTCTTTGTCCCAGAGGTAGAGCTGCCGCCCGGTGCTGCACATGGCCCAGCCGGTGGCGTCCTCCTCGTGCCAAAGCCCCTTTTCCGTGTCGTAGACCAGCAGCCGCTGCCCGCCGGGGCTTTCGGTGTGCAGGTAGTACCGTCCTACCAGCCCGCCGGCAGCTGCTCTCGTCACATGGCTGAGGCTCTCTTCGTCCAGCGAGGCCGACACCTTGGTGGGCAGGCTGCCGTCCCACGCCATGACGCCGTCCATCGAGAGGTAGTACAGTGTCTCGTTGATGACGCAGAGGCTCTGGTGGGCGCCCTTGGCCACGCCCGAGCACTGGATGCTGCTCATCTGGTAGTCGCTGGGCTTTGTGCCGTACAGCTTGTGCAGGCCGTTTTCCTTAAAAAAGAGCACATATCCCATGCAGGTGGCAGCGCCAGTAAAAGCTCCGTCGCTTCCCACGGTCACGGCGTAGCTGTCCGCCGCCGTGCCGCGATAGGAGAACCAGTTGGTGGCGTCGCCCAGCTTGCAGGCATAGATGACGTTCTCGGTGCTCGAGCAGCCCCACACCCGGTTGTTGTGCTCCGTCAGCCAGTCCAGATCCGGCACCCGCCGCTGGGCCGTCACGTCTGGGAATGGTCCGTCGAAGGTCTGGCTGGTCTTGCCGTCCATGGCCGTCCACACCACGCTCTGTCCTGTCACCACGCAGGTGCCGTAGTACAAAACGCTCTCGATGTCCGGCGCGGTGGAGAGGATCACCGAGTCCCCGGCCACGTCGTCCACTATTACATCCCCGCCGAAATCGGCAGAATAAGCGTTCTTCACCACGCTGGGGACGCCCGTCAGGGTCACGGTGTCCCCGGCCTTGAATGCCTCCCCCAGTCCCTCGCAGGTCACGCGGCAGTAGTTCAGCAGGATATTCTGCCACCCGCCCGCCGTGCTGTAGAGCTTCAGGGCGTCGCGGTAACTCCACGGGGCATCCTCGGCCTGCTTGAGCCAGACGTCGCCGTTCTCGGGGCTTTCCGGCTCGGTCGCGCCGAATTTGTTCGGTGTGTACACCACGCCCGCAACATCGCAGGGGGTCACAGTCAGGCTTTTGCCTCCCTGCTGCCAGCTGGATCCCAGCGCACTCAGCGTCCCCGCTGCGGTGTCAAAGGCCATCTTGTCCGGCCAGATGAGCACCTTGGTGCCCATTCCCACCATCTTCTTCTCGCCGTCCGTCAGGGCGTCCTTCAGCTCTATGGCTGCACTGCCGTCGTCCGGGGCATACCGCAGGGTCGTGCCTTCCACGGTCAAAAGACCGTTCAGGTGGTACATCCCGTTCATCCCGGCTGCATCCCGCACTTTCCGCCGGGGCTTGCGGGTCTCGAGGGCCGGGTATCCCCGCGAAGAAAAGTTCTTCTCCTCGCTCAGCTCCGCCTCGCTGCAGGCATACCCCTCGTTCAGCCCGCCGAATATCCGCAAGAGCTGCCGCTGGCTGTTGATCTGGTTCAGGTTCGTCACGTCATCAGCCTCCCGCCGCCCAGCGGCATATAGTTCCGCCTCACCCATGCCGCAAATTCCTGCACATAGCTCGTGTAGAGCTGCAGCTCATTCGCCGCCCGGGCCGTCTCGCCGAGGGAGAGGTCCATCTGCGCCGCCAGCCAGTGGGGATAGAGCGCTTCCGCCGCGCTGTCTGCCAGCAGCGGCGTGTCGTATTCTAACCCCTCCTCCCACAAAATGTCCGCACCGCGGCCCTCAAAGTCGCTGCCGGTGTCGCTGCGCTCCACCACGTTCCGCCGCAAGCCGCTGTCGGCCTGCCGCAGCCACAGCTGCTTCATCTCGTCCGAAAAGCTGTTGTTCGGCCTCAGCTCGTCGGCCATCCGTATCGCTTCGCCTGCTGTCATGCTCTAAATCCTCCTTTCTCTTAGGCTCCCCTTTTAAGGGGAGCTGGCGCCGTATGGCGCCTGAGAGTTCTTTCCCTCCGGCTGCTCTTTCAAAAGGCGCGCCTGAGAGGACTAAACCAAAGAAACCCGGCACAGCGCCGTGCCTTTGCTGTACCGGGTCTCTTATCAAATGGTCATCATCTGCGTACCAGCCGCCGCCTGCATGGCCTGGCTCTTCCGGGCCGCCTCGGCGTCCTGCTTGATGCTGTGCTCCAGCACCTCGGCCACAGCCTTCGGCACCTTCACGTCGATGCCGCGCTGGATGAGGTAGCTGTCGCCGTTGACGCCCACGAACACCGGTGCCGAGTAGCGGTCGTCATCCTTGAACAGGTGGATGGTCACCATGCCGTCGTCCTTTGCTTCGGCCTTCTCTTCGGCCTTTGCCTCGGTCTTCTCCACAGTCTCCACCGCGTTCTCCACGGCCTGGGCCGCAGCAGTCTCTTTCTTAGTCGCCATAGTATTTCCCTCCTTAATTCGCCTTCGCCTTCGCGCTGTACTTCGGGCTGACGCTCTCGATGCGCACCATGTACTGCTCACACAGCCGCTCTGCGGTCTTGATAGCCTTCCAGCCCACGGACGCGCGCTGGTTCAGCGGGTCTTCGCCTGCGCCCAGCTGCTTGACGATGTGCTGCAGGCCGCCGCCCTCCACCTCGGTCACAGCGTAGGCGTGAGCCGCCAGCACCAGAGTGCCGAACACGGCCAGACCGCTCGGGCAGCCGGTGCCAGTCCAGATCTTCGCCTCGCTGGTCTCGATGAAGCGCACACCGGCCAGCTTGCCGATCTCGCCGTTGTAGATGTTCTCGGGGGTAGAATACTTGTGGACATCGATCCACTCCGGGTTGCGGCGCAGGTCATACGCCACATAGGGGTGGACGATGGCCACATAGCTCTCGCCGATGGTGTCGGCGTTCTGGGCCTTCAGGGCAGTCGCCGCCTGGTCGATGAGATCCGGCGTCAGCACACTGGCAGTGGTCAGGTTGGCGCGGCTGGTCACGGCAGTGTCGCCCGCCGGCGCGTAGATGACGTTGGTGCCGCCCGCCAGCACCTCGCGGGTCACAGTGTCCAGCGTGCGGCCCGCCTGGGATGCCAGCACCTTGGTCGCCTGGGTGATGTTGTTGTCGATGGCGGTCAGCTGCAGCACGTCGGTGATGGCTGCCCAGCCGCCGTACTGCTTCACGGTGGCGGTCATAGGGGTGACGGTCAGGGCCTGAGCATTGGGGGTCACGCCCTCAGTCAGAGGCTCGGTAGCCTTGGGCAGGCTCTCGTACTTGCGGAACTCGATGGTCTTGCCGTTGTTGGCCGGGATGGGGTACTTGTCGCCGAACTGGTCATGCACCAGCAGCGGCTCCGCCTGATCCAGCAGACGCTTCTCGTAGTAGGTCTTCATTTCGGCGCTCATGCCAGTCGCGCCGGTGTGGTTTGCAGGCTGCGCAAACAGCTGCAGATTCATGTGGATTTTCATTTGTGTGCTCCTTTCGTGTCTTGCTTTATCGAGAGGCTTCCGCTTTCCGGATCTTCCCTCAAGAACGGTGAGAGGTTTTCTTTCGGTCAGCAGCGCCTTTCGGTTAAAAAGTGATGATCTGTCCCCGCATGGCGCGGCGCTCCAGCTCTTCGCACTGCTGGGGCGTCAGCTTGGAGACGTCGGTCTTCAGCACCGCCGCGCCGCCGGGGTTGGTGCCGTTCTCGCTGGGCCGTGCGCCCCGCTGGCGGATCCGGGCTTCCACGCCCTTCTCGACGGTCTTGGCCGTCTGGGTGGTGCGCCGGGCCATGATGTCGTCAAAGTAGCGGGCCTTGTAAGCGTCCTCCATCTTCACGCCCAGCTTGAGCATCTGGGCAAAGTCCGGGTCAGCCAGCGCCATCTTGATGTCAAAGCCCGGGTCCTCGGCCCGAATGCGCTCCGCAGCGGCGTCCCACTCCTGCTGGATGGCTTCCATCTTGGCGGCCTCCGCCCGCTGCTGCTCAGCGGCGCGGTGCTTGGCGTTCTCGCTTTCCAGCGCGTCCATCTCCTTGGCCAGCTGGACGCTGATGCCCTTCTTCATGGCCATGTCTTCGTAGTAGGCGTCATCCTTCACCACGCCGCCCTCCACGGCCGCAGCCAGTGCCTCGTAGTCGCCGGGAGCAGTGCCGTACTTCTGGCCCAGAGCGTTCAGGATACGCCCCACCGGCCCCTGCTCGTTCAGGATGCTGTCGTAGGCTTTCTGGGTGGCCTGCACGATCATCTCGCCAAACTCCCGGTTGTACTCGCCCCGCATCAGTTTGCCAAACGCTTTCCGGTGTGCCTCCGGGTCGGTGCTGCTCTTGTCTGCCGCGCCGTCCTGTTTCTCGCCTTCAGCAGCATCTTCCTCCGCGCCCGGCTCTTCCGCCGGGCTCAGCATCTCGTCCACCTCGGCGGCAGCAGTCTCCCGGCCCTTGCCCTGGACGGGGGCAGACGTCGCCTTTTCTGCCGCCGCAGGGGCGGCACCATCGCTGCCAGCAGCCGCTGCACCGTCACCGCCCTCCGCAAACAGCTGCAAGTCCACCGCCGGGCTGCACTTACAGCTTTTCTTGAAGTTCACATTCTCCGGGTACTGCTCGGCCAGCAGGGTCAGGCCGTCGGCCACAAGCTCGAACTTGTCCCGCATGAGGACGCTGTCGCCTGCCTCCACATTCACCACCGGGCCTTCCTTACCCTGATAGATGCAGCTCGAGGTGTGTTCGTCCTCCGCAGCGCTGTACGCCAGCGTCTGCATCAGGCAGCTCACCGCAGCACATACGATGTCCTGTCCCGCCGGGGCATACCCCGCGTGGCCCTCGGCCCTCATCGTCAGCTTCCCGCCCTCCGGGTCTGCCACATAAATAATTTTGATCATGTAGAACCTCCTCACTTATTCGGGTTGTTGATGTTCATCGCCCTCTCGGCAGCTTTCGTGGCCAGCGGGTTGGTCCCGCCGCCCACCTGTCCGCCCAGAGAGTTCGTTACCGTCTTTGCGCCGGCCTCTCCGCCGCCTCCGCCGCCGGTCATGGCAGCGGCAGCGGCCCCGGCCTGCTCGCTCAGGTTGGATCCGTTCTGCTGGTCGATGACCGCCGCCATCTGCTGGATCTGTGCCATCGCCTGCTGCAGCTGCTGGTACAGGGTGCCGTTCTGGGCCACCCGCTGGCGTACCTTCTCGATGCCCTCGAAGTCCATCATGTCCAGACACGCCAGTGCGGCGTCGGCGTTGGCCGGGGCAAAGAATCCCAGCTGGTAGCACTCCTTCGCCGTCTCGTTCTGGGAGAGGCGGCTGAAGGTGCTCTTTTTAGCCGCGCTCACCGTGATGTCGAACACCGGCTCATGGGCGCCCAGCTCCACGCCGCCCACGTTCTCCACCGGCTGCGGCCGCAGCATCTGGCCGGAAAACTCCCGGTACTCCGTGCCGCCCTGCTGGCCGGTGATGCGGTAGACCCGCTCTTCGTCGTAGAACTGCCGCATCAGGTCGATGATGAAGTAGCATTCTTTTGCAAAGGAGCGGTAAGAGCTCTTCAGCATATCCCGGCTCAGCTTCGAGCCTGCTTCCTGCAGCGCCGCAATGGCCGAAGCAGCGGTCAGGCCGCTGGTCGCGCCGCCCTGGTTCACGTCCCGGTTGCCGCTGATTTCCTTCAGCTCGGCCACACGGTTCTGCTGGTAGGCGATGGTGTTGGAGGGCAGCGGAGCCGTCTCCAGCTCCATAAAGCCCCGCTCGTCCAGCCGTCCCGTGATATGCACCACGTCTTTCGCCGTGTCCAGCAGCTCGTCCTCGTTCACGCCCGCCGTGTCCGAGATAAGGTAGCGTTTCTTGGCCGCTGCCAGCGTGTTCTCGTCCATGGCCTGCGTCATCCGGTCGATGGTGTCCTGGGTGTCCTTCATCACGTCGATGTACCCGAAGCCCGCCGGGCTGTTCTCTTCCACAAAGAGCGGGTCGAACACAAAGGGATATTTTCCGTGGTCGTAGAAGCCCGTCTCGGCCATCGCCGGGTCGTTCTCACTGGCGTAGAGCACCACGCCGTTGCAGAACTTGCAGTAATGCACCACGGTCTGGCCGCCGGGCTTCTCCCTCTTGTAGTACCAGTCCACTACCACGCTCTTTTCGCTGGTGTCGATGTTCTGGTCGCTGACGTACTGCCCCACGGTGATGCCGCTGCTGCCCGCCTTGCCCTCCAGCTGAGGCCACCGGGCCGTCAGACGGTCATTGTCGGCCAGTGCCAGCGAGAAAAAGTTGGCCGAGTCCTGGATGTCCTCCACCCCCGGCTCCCAGTACAGCATCAGCAGATCCATGCTCCGGATGGCGATGTCCCCGAGTCCGTCCCGCAGCGCCGGGTCCCAAAAAATGCCCTTCACGCCGGTACCCTGCTTGAGCTTGCGCCACCAGGTGTCGCTGTATACGCTCTCGTAGTCGGCCTGCTCCAGCAGCACCGGCAGGATCTCGGAGAGGAGCTTTGCCGTCTCCTCGTCGTCCTGCGCTCTCGGCAGCACGTTGGGCTCCGGGTAGTTGTCCATGGCGTCGGCGTGTTTGTTGGCGATGGAGTTGAACAGCCACCCCGTGCTGGGAGCGCGCTTGCCCTCCATCACCCGGTTGCCGTACTGCTTCCAGTGGCCCAGCTTGTACCATTCTTCGTTGTCGATGATCCGCTTGTCGAGGCTGGCCTTGGCCGACTTGTACTTCTCCAGCACAGCCATCGCCTCGCTGATCTCCTTCTCGCCGATCGCCGGTTCACCATCCAGCACCCCGGCCAGACTGACTCCTTCTGTCTGTGCCTGTGGCTCGTTGTCGGCGGCCGCCGCCATCATATCTGTTTCTCTTTCGTTCAACTGTTCTCACCTTCTAAAGCCTGAAATCCTCGGCAAAGCCGTAAATCGGAGAAACGAGAAAAAAGCGTTTAGCGAAGCGGCTAGCTTTTTTCCGTTTCGACTACTCCTTTGGGGTCTGAAAGGGGCGAGCAGCCCCTTTCTCGTGGATCCAGCGCGTCGAAATCGCTGGTGGTTTTCTGGTTCTCTTTTGACACCAAAAGAGAACATTAGCCTTAATGCAAAAGCGCTCTGACCTGCGCGGAGCGCAAAACAATTCAGATCCTCATAAACCTCGTCTTGTCCTTCCTCGGATCCATATCCAGCGGGTCGTCCAGCATGGGCGGCGGCTGGGTGTGCTTTGCGGCGCTGATGGGGTTCTCCATCAGCACATACCGGCACTCGTCGTAGATGTGATCCTCCTGCGTGGTGTCGATGTCCTCCACGTTACTCTCGTCGTATACGAGGTTCGGGATGGTGCGGATGAAGTGCTTGCAGGTGTTGAAGACCTGCAGCATCGGCCTTCCGTCTTCGCCGAAAGCCAGCCGGTAGTGAAACTGCATCTTTCCCGCCAGGCGGGTGTGGTCGCCGGGCATCCAGTGCAGAAAGTTCGGCCCCCGCTCCATCATGGCGGCGATGCTCTCGCCTCGGCTCTCGTCGAAGATGGCCGGGTCGGCCACGCCCAGGATGACCCGGCCTTTCAGCAGCGGGTCGTTCTGCTCTGCTGCCCGGATCATCCGTGCCTGCTCCATCGGGTCCTTTCTCAGGCCCTCGTTGGGTATGCCGGTGCAGCCGTAAAGCTCCTTGATGCGGTAGAGCCGCCCGCGCTCGTCCGCTGCATACCACCCCACCGAAAACGGCTTCGAGAAACCGAAGTCGTATCCCCGCCAGATCTTCCAGTGCTCCGGGATGGGGAATGGTTCGATGACGTGGGTCCAGCGCTGGTCCTTGTAATGGTTCGGGTCGTTCCGCCATTCGGTGAACACCTGTCCCGAAAAGCTGTCCCAGCTGCCGTAGAGCAGCGCCTGCTTTTCGGCTTCCGGCAGCGAGGCCAGTGTGCCGATGTAGCCCGGGTCATTTTTCAGCAGCGCCGGGTTGTCAAAGACGGTGGACGGGATAAAAATGCGGGTTCGCCGCCGGGTGATCTCATCCCCGTCCGGCGTTTTTACCTTCACCAGCTGTACCATCCGCGTCCCGGCAGGTGCCGGACTGATAAACCGTGCCTTCACCCAGCCATGCCCTACGCCACCGGGGTTGGCCGTGGCCCGGATGTACACCCGGGTGCCGGGGCCGGAAGGGCGGTTACGGCTCATGACATAGCTGTATTCGTCCCAGGTAAAGTGAGTCAGCTCGTCCACGCCGATAAAGTCGAAGGCTTTGCCCTGATAGTTGTACTTGTCCTGTGTGTGGTTCAGGCTGCCGAAGTAGATCTTCGCCCCGCTGGGGAAGGTCCAGCAGTGGCTCGAGCCGTTGTACCTCGCTTTGGGAAACACCGGCTTGTAATACCGCATGGTCTTGTCGATGAGCTCCGAAAGCTGCGGGTAAGTCTTTCGCAGGATGAGCGCCCGGTAGTGCGGGATGTGTACCTGCCGCAGCGCCTCGATCACCAGCGCATCGCTCTTCCCGCCGCCAGCAGCGCCCCCATACAGAGCCTCGTCCTCGGTGCGCGCCATAAACGCTGCCTGTCTCGGCTGCGGCGACCAGATCACGGGCCGTCCGTTGTGGCTCTTACGTTCCATCTACCATCACCTCCGGCCCTTTTTCTTCCCGGTCCTCGGCCCCGATCTCCACCAGCGGCGGGGCATCGCCCTCGCTCTGGCTCTGGCCGGGTACCATTGCCGCAGCCTTTTCGGCCACGGTCATCAGCACGGTGGCCATGGCGGCTGCATTTTTGTCGCTCATCACGCGCTCACCGTACCGCTCGAGCTGAGCGTCCAGCAGCTTCCGGATCTCCCCGTCCATCTGCCGGTCATAGCTGCCCGGGCTGCTGTATACCACAAGCCCGGTCTCCGTGGCGTCCGCCAGCTCCTCGGCGTCGCTCTTGAGCAGTGTGCCTACCACAAAGCAGCGGGCGCGGGTGTCCTCGTCCAGTTTCTGGCGGAGCTTGGCCTGTATCTGCGCGGCCCGCTGGCTCTCGTCCACACGGCTCTGCAAATAGCTCACCTGCGCCCTCGCCCCGAGGCTGGCCCGGATGGCGATCTCCCTCGCCACGGCCTGCCGCTCTTTCGCAAAGGCATCGCCCCGGCTGGCTTCCTCGGCCATCCAGCTGCGGATGGTGCTCTCCGGTATGCCGTACCGCCGGGCTACCGCACAGATGGATCCAGACGACAGCATGGCCATCAGCACCTCGGCCCGCACCTTCGGCGGGTACTTCCGCCCCCGCTGGGCGCCCTTTACCGTGTTTTTGCAATATGCTCGCTTGGCCACCGCTCTGCCTCCCCTCTGTGGTTCTTCTTCTCCAGCCTACCACGCCTCACGGGGCAAAACTACTGCGGACATTTTGAGGCAGCAGGAAAAGGCCGGGTCTCCCCAGCCTCATCACGCTATGGCAATGCTATAACAGCCCTGCCGCCGCCGCATACACTGCCACGGTGCTCAGCGCCTCCAGCTCCTTGTGGTAGTAGGTCGTCCGCCCGATGTGCAGCTTCGCCACCACCCGCCCCTCCGGCATCCCGTCCAGATACCGCAACTGTAAAAGCCGCCCGCATACCGGGTCTGCGGCCTCGTAGTAGTCCATCGTCAGCGTGATCACGCCCGCCCAGGTGCTTTTCCCCTGCCCGCAGAGCCGCAGCTCTGCCCGCACCCGTTGTTTCTGCTCCCTCGTCAATCCCTCGCCGCCTTTCTTCCGCGCGCGTTAAAACGCAAAATACCGGTACTTTGTCTGTCAGGTGCGAACTTTCGCACCCTCCCGCTTCACCATCACCACATAGCAGCGCAGCTCGTCTGCGTCCCAGCCTTCTTTTTCATCGCCCGGCGCTTCCGGCTCCGGCACGACGCACCGCACGAACCTCCAGCCCGGATACCGCTGCTCCCACCAGTAGGCGTTGTCCTTGCAGTCGGTGCAGCCCTTCCGCAGCTGCTTGCGGCTCCATCGGGTGTCGTTGGGGGCGTGCTCCACCGGCAGCTGAAGGTTTCTCGTCTCGTACCACCGCATCTGCCCGTGCTTCTCGAAGTAGGTGATCAGGTCATCCAGCCTGTTTTGCAGATTTAACCGGTCGGCGTTGGCTGTGCCGAGGCTCTCCACGCTGCCGTCCGGCCAGCGCACGGCCCATTTGTCCTCCAGCAGCTGCCGAAAGTCTGCGTTCTGCCGCATGGTCAGCCCTTTGCACTCCACCAGCAGGTGATGGTGGTAGCGCCCGCTCTTTCGTCCGCAGCCGGTCAGGCCCATCACCCGCAGCTCAGCGTCTGGGCCGTACAGCTTTGCGATGGCAGCCTTCACCCGGCGGATGTAGTTGCGCAGATCTCGCTGGGCCTGCTCCATGCTCTCGGGCAAAAATCCCTCTATGTAGGTCAGGGTCAGATAAAATCCCAGCACGGTAAAGTTTGCGTTGGCTTTCTGTACCCTTCGCCGGTGTGCGTGCTGGGCGTTCCGCTTCTTCTGCCGCTCGCTGCTGGGCTTTGTTTTCTTCCCCCGCTTGGCCGCATGCTCCTCGGGCGTGATGGGGTAGAGGTCTACTTCCATGTACCCCTCTCCGCAGAGCGTTTTCTTTTCCCGGGTGTAGGTCTGCTTCACGTTGTACCCTCCTGCTGCCTTAAGCTGGTAGTGTAGTTTTCTCTTCTGTGGCCCTCACCGTCACAGAAATAACGGGTATACTAGCTCCCCAAAGCGCCCGCCCGGACGCTTTTTTATAAAAAGGATTATATAAACCGATATGCCTGCCGCCGAGCCTCCTCGGCAGCACCCATCTCGCCTTATATTTTTTGTCGAAGACGCCCCCGATGGTTTCCCATCGGGGGCTTACCTGTCTGTATTTTTATGGCCTTGCCGGCTTTCCAGCCGCCGCCCAGTAGCCGTAGGTCAGCTCCGGTCGGCCCTCTTTTTGGGCGATGGCGTTGTAGGTCATCAGGTCGTGGACGTCGTAGTCCAGCGGCGTCGGGTCCTTGATCCGCCGCAGCACCGGCAGCTTCGGCTTTTTGCTCTTCGGCTTGGGCGGCTTGTCGCTCCGGGCATTGTGCATACTGACCTGCCGCACCTCTTTTCGGCGGGTCATTTTTGCGATGCCGCGCTTTATGCAGCGCCCGCCCTGCTGGTTGTAGGCGTAGTAGGCCCCGTTGTCGTCGCCAAAGACGCCCGTCTCCCACAGCTCCCGGGACGTACCCTCGCCCATTACGTTTCCGGCTGCATCGTAGCAGGTGTAGACATTCATCGTCCGGCCTTTTTCTCCCCGCCGGGGGCTGTCCTCCGGATGCAGCAGCTCGCTGCTGATGTTGTACTTCCGGCCCATCGTCCGGTTGTTCTCGCGCTTGGCCCACTCGCTGGTGTGGTAGCCCTTCGGCACGATGCCGCTGGCCTCCAGCTCTCCGGCCCTGCCTTTTGCGAGGACTTCCCCGGTCCGGTAGTCCTTTACGGTGTAGAGATTCGCTTTGCCCATGTACTCTCCTTCAGCTGCGCCATCGCAGCCGTAGCCTTTTCTTCCAGCTTTTTTTCGCTCAGCACCCGCAGCCCGCCCTTCCCGGCCCGGCGTCCCAGCTCCTGCATCACGGCCCGCTTCAAAAAAGTCCGCTTCTGCTCTTCGTAGTCCCGCTCGCTCTGTCGGACCCGGTCTTCGTCCGGCTGATTCTCCACCATGATGTCTTCCTTCAGCGCGTCCTGCGCACACCGGCGCAGATGCTCCATCGCCACGTCCAGCCCGTCCGCGTGTCCTTCTTCGTTCACCTGCCGGTAGTTGGCCAGCGCCTCTTCTTTCAGCCGGTTCAGCCGCCCGGCGCCGAAGCCCAGCTCGTCCATGCAGGCCTTGGCGCACAGCGTCCAGACCATGCTGGCCGCCACGTTGCCCGCCATCCGCAGCTGCTCTTGCCGCCGGGTGCGGGGGCTGTGCAGCACCGGCACCCGGAAATCCGGGTCCACGCCCTCCGGCATCCAGCTGCATCGCAAAGCAAGGCTCCTGTCCGTCGAGGGCATCCCCCGCTCGTTTACCGTCATGGCTACATCCAGACTCTCCTGCCCCAGCTTTTCCGCCCGGGCCAGGATCTTGTTCAGCCGCGCCGCGCCAACGCCGAAGCTCTGATGCAGCGCGATGAGGATGCACCACCTCGTCATCTCCGCCGTCCCTTCCCGCGTCAGATCAAGCTCTGTCGTGAGGCTCATCTTGTTTTTCTTCATGTTGCTCGTACTCCCTGCACTTCTCATCCCGCCCGGCGCAAGCAAGGCACCCCGGACGGGTTATCTCAAAAACATGGATGCACTGTTTCGTAAAAGGAGCCCGGGTTGCGGTTCCCAGCGTCTGCTTCGCTCCGCTTGCATCCTGCTGGCCGCTGCCCCAACAGCTCCTCCCTGCTTCCGCCACTGGCGGCGGTCGTCGCCGTTGCATCACGGCTCACCAGTTTCCGCCATCAGGCGGGTCAGATCGCCCAGCATCCCGCTCACGGTCTTGGAGAGGATGTTGATGGCGTCCTCCTGCAGGTCGCCCGGCAAGGCCCGCACCGTAAAGCTGGCTGCCACCATCTCCTGCTTCAGCCGGGTGTTCACCCGGCTCACCTCCGCCCAGAGCTTCGCCTCGTCCGGCGTCATCTTCCGGGCTCTGGGCCGGACAGCGCCCTTGATGAGCGCCGCCAGCTGGTGGAACTCTTCGTCGCTCACCTCTTTGTCGTCGCTCGCTGCGGCGATGGCCCGCGCCCGGTCGCTGGGCGTACCGGTGCGCAGGATCTGCTCGTATTCTTCCAGCTTCATTTCTGCTCTCCCGCATTCATTCCGTACAGTGTTGCCATAAACTTTGCTTCTTTGCCCTCTACGCCCCGCGTTGCCTTGAGACCTTCCGTATCCAGCAGCATCACCTTAATGCCCCTCGAAATTTCCTCGGCAAACTGCGGGTTGGACGACATCGGCCCCAGCAGATTCCTCGCCACACCCACAAAGCCCCGGGCAGCGCACGTCAGCACCTCATCCGGCGTTTCTTTTTTTGCCTCAGTGGCAAGCATGACCTGCCCCTCTGCTATCTTCTTCATTTCGATCCGTACCATTGCACTCTTCTCCTTTACGCACTGTGTCTGTCGTTCTTCTCTTCCGCTGCCCTCTGGCAGCTCTTCAGCTTCCGGCAGTACCGGCGCAGCTGCGCCTTCTCCGCCTGCTCGATCTCCAGACCCCGGCCATAGCCCCAGCAGACGATGCCGCCGGCGGCCATCAGCACGGCCAGGATGACCGCACCCGTCCAGCCGCCCACGGCGTCAAAGGTGATGCTGTCGCCCACCCCCGCCGCGCCGATCAGCAGCGCAGTGCCGGTCAGGTAAAGCACCTGTATCTTCATTTTCATTGCAATTCTCCTTATGATTCGGCCTATACTGGTATTTTTGCTTTCGTTGTGGTATACTCCACCTGATAGGTTTTGTCCCCTATCGTTATCTGGCTCGTCGGTGTTCCAGCATCGGCGGGCCTTTCTTTTTTCCGGTTCGCCTGCCACACCTCAAATGCGGCCCGGTTCTCCGGCTGCGCGTAAAAATCCCGCATCATCTGGCACAGTGCTCGCGCCTGCCACCGGTCAAAGGGGCGTTCTTCTTGGCTCATGTCTCACCTCTTCATTCCAGCCACTCGCTGCAAATGGTGTCGGCCACGTGCTTGCTAAAGCCCATCAGCTTGTCCCCCCGCTGGAACATCAGCACGGCAGCGCCCACGATGGGCAGCTTGCCGTTCGCCGTGACGTCCGCCGGGGCAAGCTGCGTGGCCTTCTGGTTCGCGGGCTTGCACTTCAGGCGGCCGTCCTCGTCCGCCAGCAGCACCAGCCGGTCGGCTTCCTCCCGCGCCCAGGTGGCGTCCAGCGCCGACGGCACGGTCTCCACATATCCGCTCACCAGCTTCTGCAGGGTCTCCAGCTTCGCGCCGTCCCCCTCGTCGCACTTGAGCATAAAACTCCGGTTCTTCGCCGGGATCACGATCATGTAACGGTTCATTTTTATGCCTCCTTATTGTCATATCCAGCCTTTTCAGCGTCCTCGATGCTCACATCGTCAAACACATCTTCCAGCACCAGCAGCACCCGGCGCTGTGCCGTGGGCCTCAGCCCCGCCCGCCGCATTGCGATCAGGCAGTAGCCCATGCAGGCCGCGTTGCTCCACGGCCCGTTCAGATCCTTCAGCATTTCTTCCATCTTTTTCTCCTTCCTCCCGCACTCTTCGGCGGGTCAGCACGAACAGTCTTGAATTTGCTATCTTTCTGTGTTATCTTAAAATTAAGAGATGGATTTTAAGAAAGGAATTTTTATGATTTGCTATCCTGCGTCTTCTTCGATTCTTTCTGCGGATGAAATCGAATATATCTCTGGTGGCTCTAGTGATGCCGGTGCAGTTTTTTCCTTAGTTGGTGCCGTGTTCTCAGTCATTAACGCAATAAATGTCGTTAATATCAAACATGACCTTCGCGAAAAAAATCCCGACAAAGATAATGTTGCGCTCACACGTGATGCATATAACGCCTATATGGAAAAGCCCTACGGCAGTTTAATGATGATTAGCAGTGTGGTACTTTTGATTGGTGGCATTGCTTTGTAAGTCTCAATTTCGTCCATCTCTCCCCCTCTTGAACTTTCAAGAGGGGAAATTTTATGTGTTCGTTGTGTCTTTTTGAGACACTGCTGAGGCAAAAAATATTTCGTTGACCTCTTCCGCCGACAAACCATAGTGCTCCTGGATCGCTGCAATTTCATTCTGCCGAAATTGCGCCCCACGGTACTCATTGATTTTAGCATTCAGACGGGAAAGACTCATCTGCAGATAGTCCGCCAAATTCTGTTGTGACTCGCCATGTAACTGCATCACCGCATTCAGTTTTCGTTTATTCATCTCTATCACCTCCGTATCTTTTTAGGATACTTAGATATTAGCATCTTTCTTGAATCCTGTCAAGATATTTTTTCTTGCTTTTTAGATTTTATGTGGTATTATTAAGACACAATAAACAAAAGAGGTGATGCTTCATGACCACTGGCGAACGGATACGCCAGCTTCGCATCGAGCACCAGATGACGCAGGAAGAACTGGGTGCGCGAGTTGGCGTGCAAAAGGCAGCCATCTACAAATATGAAAACGGCCTTGTCGTCAATCTCAAACGCTCTATTTTGGAAAAACTCGCCATCGTTTTGGATACCACTCCCACTTATTTGATGGGCATGGAAGATTCTGAGCAGCAGGCCAATATGCAGCTCACTCCCCAGCAGTCCGCTCTTTTAGCAGCCTTCGATCAGCTCAACGAGGAAGGCCAGATCAAGGCGGTGGAGTACGTCGAAGATCTCGTCCTCACCGGACGTTATAAAAAACATCCTGCGTCTGGCCTGGACGCAAAGGAAGCATAAAGACTGAATAGGTGTATTCTGTATGAATTGGATGTATATCGCCATTGGAACTGCTCCATTTGCTCTTCTGGTCGGATATATTTGCGGTAACAAAACTAGGCATAGACAAGAACTTCAACTTAAGTCAGATGAGCTTCAAAAACTGGAATCCGAAATTTCCCAACGAGAAGCTACTCTTAAAGAATTGAATGACGCTGTTTCGCATTATGAGCTTCTCAAAAAAGATTCTCAGCAAGAATTGAAATATCAACAGCAACGGAAACTTCAGTTAGATGAACTTGATCAAAAGCTTGCTGAACGTCATCGAAATTGTGTGTTCCTTGAAACTAATCTTTCCAGTCGTCAAAAGAAATTAGATGAACAAGAAGATTTCATTCATAAACTCTTAAATTCTAACCCTGCCACTGCTCCTTTTTTTGCAAAACAATTCGCAGATTATCTTCACCTGCAAGATTTGAAAGACGTCAATTATCTTCAAGCAAAGCCACACCCAGCATTTACGGCAGCTGAAAAAGTCAGAGAAATAGCAGCTCAAAAACGTACCCTTCAGCAACAATGTAAGCTTCAGGAGTATCAATTAACCCTCTACGAAACCATTTTTCCTTGGCTATCCGACTTTAAAGAAATTAGTTCGGAAGATTTGCAACAGTTTGCTGAATCTGAAATTGCACCAGAAAGTGAATATTCTTCTTTGAAAAAATGGTTATCACCTCAAGAATATCGTTCACTTTCATCAGACGATAGGCTTCAACTCGCTTTGGAGAGGTATTCTAAACGTCAAAAGTCCAACTGGCAAATCGGCATCGAATATGAACGCTATGTTGGTTATTGCTACGAGAAAAAGGGGTATCGAGTCAGGTACAATGGTGCAACTGAAGGCCTTGAAGACATGGGCCGTGATTTGATTATTTCCAAAGACAAAAAGATGTACGTTATTCAATGTAAGAGATGGTCTGTCGAAAAAACAATTCACGAGAAACATATTTTTCAGCTTTATGGAACAACTATTCTTCAAAAAATGGAACACCCTGATTGCACAGTTGGAAGCCTGTTTATTACAACCACCTCTCTTTCAGATTTAGCAAAGTCCTGCGCTGACTATCTTGACATCACTGTTGTCGAGAATTTTCCCTTGAAAGAATACCCTCTTATTAAATGCAATGTTTCAAAAGATGGAGATCAAATCTATCACTTACCGTTTGACCAACAGTATGACCGAGTCATAATCAACCCTTCCGATGGTGATTTTTATGCTTCGACGATTGCGGAAGCCGAATCCAAAGGCTTCCGCCACGCTTGGCGGTGGAGTGGTTCGTAATCTTCAATCCTTAGTTTATAATTCAGATTATAATTTAGAATCGAGGTGCTTATTTATGTCCACCCACAGCCACCCCGAATCTGCCCGCATCATCCGGGAGGCACGGCAGGCCGCCGGGCTGACGCAGCTGGAACTTGCGGAGAAGCTTGGTGTCACCATCGGCACGATCGGCTATTATGAGCGAGGCGCAGGCCAGCCCAAAATCGATAATCTCTTTGCACTCTGCGACATCCTGCACATCAAACCCGCCGACCTCCTGAGCGCCGATACATAACCAGACGCCCCCGCCAGTGTTTCCACCAGCGGGGGCGTTTGTGCAAAAAAAGATCCCGGCAGCCTTGTACGATAAAGGCCGCCGGGGTGCGCATGGGGGTGCAATGTCGGGGAAAAACAACGTAGTCAATGACTCTTCGCCTGCTGACACATCCAGTATACCATACCTCATGTGCATCGGCAAGCAAGTCGGAAAGGAGTTTTTGTGGCCAGAAAAAAAGAGAGCACACAGCCCCGCCTTGTCGCCTACTACCGCTACTCTGGCGGCAGCCGCCAGACGGAGCAGTCCATCGAGGGCCAGCGCCGGGACTGCGAGGCCTACGCCCGCGCCCACGGCATGACCATCCTGCGCGAGTATGTGGACCGCCATATCAGCGGCAAAACAGACGACCGCGCCCAGTTCCGGCAGATGATCGATGACAGCGCAAAGCGCACCTTTGACTTGGTCATCTGCTGGAAGACCGACCGCTTTGCCCGCAACCGGTACGACAGCGCCGTGTACAAAAAGCAGCTGCGTGACAATGGTGTCAGCGTCATCTATGCCGCCGAGAGCAACATCGAGGGCGCCGAGGGCATCATCATCGAGGGCCTGATGGAGGCTCTGGCCGAGTATTACTCCGCCGAGCTGGCCGAGAAGGCCCGCCGGGGGATGCGGGAGTCAGCCCTCAAAGGCCAGACTCTGGGCCGGACTCCCCCTCTGGGTCTGACGGTAGACAGCGCCAAGCACTACGTGATAGATTCGGCAGGTGCGGATACGGTGCGCCTTATCTTTGAGCTGTACGCAAGCGGCCTCAGCATCGCCTCCATCATAAGACGGCTCAATGGCATGGGCCTTCGCACCGTCCGGGGCAATCCTTTTGATAAGAGCAGCATCAGCCGCATCATCCGCGACGAGAGATATCGCGGCGTATACGTCAGCAAAAAATTCGACGTCCGCATCGAGGGCGCTATCCCGCCCATCATCGACGACGACCTGTGGGAAAGGACACAAAAAATGATCAAACTCAACCGTCAGAGCCGTGCTCCCCACTCAGCCAAGGCAGATTATATCCTCTCCGGCAAGCTGTACTGCGGCGAATGCGGCTGCCTGATGAAGGGCATCTGCGGCCACAACCCCTCTGGCCGCGTCTATCATTACTATTCCTGTCCGGGCCGCAGCCTTGGCCGCCCCTGTACCCGGAAAAATATGCCGAAGGATGTGCTGGAAAAGCTCGTAGTGGAGTCCACTTCCAATCTGCTGCTCCGGCCGGAAAACATCCAGCAGCTTGCAGACGCCATCGTGAGCTTGCAGCAGGCCGAGGCGTCCCGCCCCGATCCGGAGCGTGCAGCCCTGGAGCAGGCGCTTGCTGAGATCCGCCGCAAAATCGGCAACATCCTGAGCGCCATCGAAAACGGCACCGCCAGCGCCGCCCTGACCTCCCGGCTGTCCGATCTGGAGCAGCAGGAAAGCGCCCTCGATCACCAGCTTGCCTCGCTCTCCACACCGGAGCCGTTTACGTTGAGCCGTGACGAGGTCATCTTCCTGCTTGAGCAGTTCCGTGTCTCCCCGTCCGAGCGCACCAGCGCCTACTGCCGCCGCCTTGTGGATACCTTTGTCGATAAGGTCGAGCTGACCAACCGGGAGCTGATCATCCACTTCAACATTTCTAAATCCACCGAAAACAAAAATTCCCAGTCGAACAATGGATGTTCGACTGGGAAGCGTCTGGTTGGGGATGAGAGAATCGAACTCCCACAAGTAGAGTCAGAGTCTACCGCACTACCACTATGCAAATCCCCATTATTCGGTTTTGTCTCGCGGCGGTGAGCCGGTCAACGTGTGCTATTATACCCGCCTCCGGGCACTTTGTCAAGCGGATTTTTGAAAAAAGTTGTACTTTTTCATAAATTCGCGAAAATACGTCAGGTTTGTTCTTCCGTCTCCGAAGCGTCCTCTTCCAGATAGACCGCGACGTCCTCGATTTTGCAGTCGAGGATTTTGCAGAGCGTATTGATGGTGTAGGTGCTGATGTTCTCATTTTTGCGCAGGCGGCTCAACTGCCCCGCACTGAAATGGTAGTCCTTGAGCAGCTTATACTGAGAGATTCCGCGTTTCTTCATCGTCTCCCAAAGCGGGTCGTATCGAATCATAAATTATCATACCATCCTTGGCAGAATTGATAATTATAGCATAAGAAATAGACCAGATATTGACAACTAGCTATAATCGGGTTATTATCAGTATACGGACTATATTTGCAAAAGGATGGTGTAACGGATGACGACTGCGGAATTGAAAGAATACCTTGCTATGGTAGTCCAGACAGAAAAAGAGGTGAATTTGCAGGAACAGCTGTGGCAGCAACTGAACTATAAAGAAAAAATAGCCGACAATGAAATTGATCAAATCAAAAAGTCAATCGAACGCTCCATGGATAACGTAAAGGCCCCGGAAATGCCGCAAATAGCAGCTCCCAAACGAGGAACCGAAAATGCAGAACAAGCCAAATTTAAAATCTTTATGGGACCCGTCTTTACTATTGCGACCATATTTATTATTTATCTACTAACCAATCTAGATCTTTATATGGGGCTGGCTAGTTCACTTCTTTGTCTTTTAGCTCTCGCCTGCATTGCAGGATCACTCTATTTTGTCCCTGCGAGCATTCATGCACTTCTATCCTATTCAAACGAAGAGAAAAAGGATAGTCAAAACTATTTAGCCGCATTAGGAAAATATCAAGCCGTACAAAACAAATATGAATCGGAGCTAGCAGAGTATAAAAAGGCCCAACAAACAATACAAGCAGAAAACGCCAATCGCCTAAAGAAAATCGAACAGCTAAAAGTCGAAAAACAAGTTGCTATCGCTTCCCGACAGGATGTTTCTCTTCATCTTGCATCCAGCCGCCAGAATCTCGAAAAGATGTATTCCTATAATGTCGTGTTTCCGAAGTACCGCAATTATGTCATGGTAAGCTCTCTGTATGAATATCTCTGTGCCGGGCGCTGTACCACGCTGGAAGGGCATGAAGGCGCATATAACATTTTGGAGTTAGAGATTCGGCTTGACCGAATCATTACACGATTGGATGATATTTTAAGAAACCTTGCGGCCATTCAGGCAAACCAGTACACCTTATACAGCTGCTTGCAGGACTCGAACCGAAAAATCGATAAATTGCTTCAAGAAGAAAACCGGATAGCGGACAGTCTGGAAAGCTTCGGTGGACAACTAGAATACCATGCTTCACTCTTCAATTCACGTCTTGCAGACCTGCAAAAGTCCTCCGAACTGACCAATTATCTGACCGAATGCAACCAGCGCGAGCTTCACTACATGAATCGCATGAACTACCTCGCGGGCCACTACGATAACCCCTGCGGTAATTATTCCCCTGTCTGACCGCACCGCCGCCCCCGAATCCCCAGAGGCGGCGGTCTCTTTTTGCGTCATCCAGAATCTAGCATTTTCCGCGTCCTGTGTACCATATAATAAAGTAAACTATGTTATTCTGTCTTTATTATGATACACAAGCTTCAAAAGGAGGACGCCTTATGCTGCAAACCTATTCCAAGACTGCCCAGACGCTGCTTTCGCCCCGCATCCCCCGCGACAGCGAGCACGAACGCTATGACCCCGAGCTGGAGGAAGAGCTGAAAGAGTGCCTGTTCTGCCTGCGGCGGAACGCGATGATGTTTGACCTCGAGGTGGACTCCGACCTCATCGAGCAGCGCATCTACGAGCGGCAGGCCCTTTTGTGCCGCTACCGCTACCTGCTGGCCCGCGCCCGGGAGCTGGGGCTGCACACCATCCTGAAAAAGTATCAGCCTGTTGGATGAAGCCCTCTTCGCCTGAACGGCAGGGTGCTTCCGCCGCTGGCGGCGGTCGTCGCTGCTGCCCCCTTTGGGAGAGCTGTCAAAAACCGCAAGGTTTTGACGGAGAGAGCCACAAAAATCTTGACAGAATCCCCACATCGTGTTATCATACATAAAGATAACACTGTATACAGAGCGCTGTATGCAAAACTTTGGAGCTTAGAGAGGTTTTCAATTATGGAACGTATTAAGACTATCGCTACTCGTGACCTGACCAAGAGCGTCGTGACCGGCGGCTGCGGCGAGTGCCAGACTTCCTGCCAGTCTGCCTGCAAGACCTCCTGCGGCGTCGCAAACCAGCAGTGCGAGAACAGCAATAAGTAATCATTGCAGACCCTATGCCGCCTTTGCAGGGCGGCATTTTTTTATGGCAACAATAGATTGGAGAATGAAATGGTACACCAGTATCAACTGAACGGATATAACATCGTGCTGGACACCTGCAGCGGCTCGGTGCACATCGTGGACGACGTGGCCTACGACGTCATTGCGATGTACAAAGAGCACTCTGCCGACGAGATCGTGGCCGCTCTGCTGGCCAAGTACGGCTCCCGCCCCGACGTCACCGAGGCCGACCTGCGCCAGTGCCTCGAGGATGTGGCCTCTCTGGAGTCCGCAGGCAAGCTGTGGGCACCCGACGTCTACGAGAACATGGCCTTCGACTTCAAGAACCGCCAGACGGTGGTGAAGGCCCTCTGCCTCCACGTCGCACACACCTGCAACCTCAACTGCTCCTACTGCTTCGCCTCGCAGGGCCGCTATCAGGGCGACCGCGCCCTGATGAGCTTCGAGGTGGGCAAGCGGGCCATGGACTTCCTCATCGAGAACTCCGGCACCCGCCGCAACCTCGAGGTCGATTTCTTCGGCGGCGAGCCGCTGATGAACTTCGACATGGTGAAAAAGCTGGTGGCCTACTGCCGCGAGCAGGAGAAGATCCACAACAAGAACTTCCGCTTCACCATGACCACCAACGGCGTGCTCATCGACGACGACGTCATCGACTTCTGCAACAAGGAGTGCCACAACGTCGTACTGAGCCTCGACGGCCGCAAGGAGGTCCACGACCGCTTCCGCAAGGACTACGCCGGCCATGGCAGCTATGACGCCATCGTCCCGAAATTTCAGGAGTTCGTGAAAAAGCGCGGCGACAAGAACTATTATATGCGCGGCACCTACACCCACTACAACACCGACTTCACCAACGACATCTTCCACATGGCCGACCTCGGCTTCACCGAGCTGAGCATGGAGCCAGTCGTCTCGAAGCCCACCGACCCCAGCGCCCTCACCGCCGAGGATCTGCCCATCCTGAAGGAGCAGTACGAGATCTTAGCCAAAGAGATGATCAAGCGCGACCGCGAGGGCCGGGGCTTCACCTTCTACCACTACATGATCGACCTCACCGGCGGCCCCTGCATCTACAAGCGCATCTCCGGCTGCGGCTCCGGCACCGAGTACATGGCCGTCACCCCGTGGGGCGACCTCTACCCCTGCCACCAGTTCGTCGGCGACCCCAAGTACCTGATGGGCGACATCTGGAAGGGCGTCACCAACACCGCCGTGCGGGATGAGTTCAAGCACTGCAACGCCTACGCCCGCCCGGAGTGCAAGGACTGCTGGGCCAAGCTCTACTGCTCCGGCGGCTGTGCGGCCAACGCCTACCACGCCACCGGCAGCATCACCGGCGTCTACGAGTACGGCTGCGAGCTGTTCAAGAAGCGCATCGAGTGCGCCATCATGATCAAGGTCGCCGAAAATCAGGAGCTGGCCGCGCAGGGCATCGAGGTGCCCATCGAGCTGGGCACCACCTGCAACGCCTGCGCAGACGGCGAAGCCTGCGAATAAGCGCCTATGGATACTCCCATCGTTGATTTTGTCCGCCGCTACGCCCAGCAGCGCACCACCCGGATGCATATGCCGGGCCACAAGGGCTGCGGCCCGCTGGGCTGTGAGGCGCTGGACATCACCGAGATCGCAGGCGCGGACGAGCTGTACGAGGCCGAGGGCATCATCGCCCGGAGCGAGGCCAACGCCGCGCAGCTCTTTGGCACCGCCCGCACCTGTTACAGCACCGAGGGCAGCAGCCAGTGCATCCGGGCCATGCTCCACCTTGCGCTCCAGATGCGGCCTGCGGGGGCATCCCGCCCCGTCCTGCTGGCGGCCCGCAACGCCCACAAGGCCCTGCTCTACGCAGCCGCCCTGCTGGACTTTGACATCCGGTGGCTCTGGCCCGCGCCGGACGCCGCCGGGGCGCTCTGCACCTGCCCGGTGGAGCCGGCGGCCCTCGCCTGCGCGCTGGACGGGCTGGTCGCCGAGGGCCGCACCCCCTTCGGCGTCTACCTCACCAGCCCGGACTATCTGGGCTTCGTGCAGGACGTCGCCGGGCTGGCGGCGGTCTGCCACGCCCACGGCGTCCCCCTTCTGGTGGACAACGCCCACGGGGCCTACCTCCACTTTCTGAAGGAGGGCAGCCGCCACCCCATCCAGCTGGGTGCCGACCTCTGCTGTGACTCGGCCCACAAGACCCTGCCCGTCCTCACCGGCGGGGCCTATCTCCACCTCGGGCCGTCGGTGCAGGCCGACGAGGCTGCTGTGCGCAATGCGCTGGCCCTCTTCGGCTCCACCAGCCCCTCCTACCTCATCTTGCAGTCGCTGGACGCCGCCAACGCGCGGCTGGCAGGCGACTTCCGGGAGAAGCTGGCCCTCTGCCGCTGGCGTCTGGGGATGCTCTGCCGGGAGCTGGATGCCTTCCGGCCCGGGCTGGCCCTCCCCCTCACCGGGGCGCACCGCGAGCCGCTCAAGCTGACGCTGGACGCCGCCGTGCTGGGCCTTTCGGGCCAGCAGCTGGCGCAGGCTCTGCGGGAGCAGGGCGTGGAGTGCGAGTATGCCGACCCCCGCTATCTGGTGCTGATGCCCTCCCCTGAGAGTTCTGCCGAGGACTTCGTCCGCCTCCAGAAAGCGCTCCACGCGCTCTGCACCGGGACCTCTGCCGCCGCACCCGCTTCGGACGGTGACGCCGCCGCCTTTGCGGCTCTGGCTGAGGCGCTTCAGGCGCAGCCCCGCCCCGCCGCCATCCGGGAGGCCGTCCTTGCCCCACAGGAGATGGTGCCCGCTGCCGAGGCTGTGGGCCGCATCTGCGCCGCACCGGCGGTCTCCTGTCCGCCCGCTGTCCCCATCGTGGTCAGCGGCGAGGTCATCCCGCCGCAGGCCCTCCCCCTCTTTGCCCGCTATGGCATCAGGCGGGTGGCCGTCGTAAAAGATCGACGCCAGAAGGCCGGGCATCCGGCTGCCCGGCCTCCTGTGTCCCCTGAGTGTTAAAAATCGGCTAAGAACCCCGCATTTTTCTTGACAATCCCTCCCGGTTCTGGTTTAATAGCCTAGATAAAAGGGAGTAAAGGGCATCCCGCCTTATGGGGGTGCTGCATGACAGCGTCAGCACGGCAGAAATGCCCGATGTCATGCGTTCGCTTGAGACTTTTGTCACAGTATCTGGTGCTGTGGCTGAAGTCTCTTTTTTTCGTCATTGCACCGCAAATTTCAAAGGAGGCAATGACATGGAATTCTGGAATGCATTCGCCAGTCTGTTCTCTAATTTCGGGAACCTGACGTGGCAGATGGTGGTGATGTGGGGCATCGGCGCGCTCCTCATCTACCTTGCCATCGCAAAAAAAATGGAGCCGAGCCTGCTTCTTCCGATGGGCTTCGGCGCCATCCTCGTCAACCTGCCCTTGTCGGGCGCGATTACACAGGGCGACACCGTCGGCCCCATCTCGGCCCTGTTTGAGGCGGGAATGTCCAACGAGCTGTTTCCCCTGCTGCTCTTCATCGGCATCGGCGCGATGATCGATTTCGGCCCGCTGCTGGAAAAGCCGTGGCTGATGCTCTTCGGCGCGGCGGCACAGTTCGGCATCTTCTTCACCCTCTTCCTCGCAGGCTTCTTCTTCGATCTGAAGGACGCGGCCTCCATCGCCGTCATCGGTGCGGCAGACGGCCCCACAGCCATCTTTGTGGCAAACACCCTCCACTCCCAGTACCTCGGTGCCATCATGGTGGCAGCCTACAGCTACATGGCGCTGGTGCCCATCGTCCAGCCGCCGGTCATCAAGCTGCTGACCACCCAGAAGGAGCGCCGCATCCGGATGACCTACCAGAAGGGCAGCGTCAGCCAGCTGACCAAGATCCTCTTCCCCATCGTCGTGACCATCATCGCAGGGCTTGTGGCCCCGGCCAGCGTGGCGCTGGTGGGCTTTTTGATGTTCGGCAACCTGCTGCGGGAGTGCGGCGTGCTGAACGCCCTGAGCGAGACGGCCCAGAACATCCTCGCCAACCTCATCACCATCGTGCTGGGCCTGACCGTGGCCGGGCAGATGACGGCAGACAAGTTCGTCCGGCCCGACACCCTGCTCATCCTTGCGCTGGGCCTCGTGGCCTTCGTCTTTGACACCGCCGGCGGCGTCCTCTTCGCCAAGCTGCTCAACCTCTTCCTCCCGGCAGGCAAGAAGCTCAACCCCATGATCGGCGCAGCGGGCATCTCGGCCTTCCCCATGAGCGGCCGCGTCGTCAACCGCATGGGCCTCGAGGAGGACAACCAGAATTTCCTGCTGATGTACTCCATCAGCGTCAACGTCTCGGGCCAGATCGCCTCCGTCATCGCAGGCGGACTGATCCTGACCCTGATGAGCTAAAGGAGGGACTGAAATGCTTCATCTTACTTCTTGGATGACCACCCTGCCCATCATGGTCATCGGAATGCTGGGCATCGTGCTCGTCATCGGCGTCATCGTTCTGGCCGTGATGCTGCTGAACCGGCTGACCGGACGGAAATGATCCGCCCCCATCCCTGATGCGATAACGCAAAAAAGCCTCCGGCTGCACCCAGTGTGCAGAGCCGGAGGTTTTTTCGTTCTTACTCTTCTTCGTCCTTCGCCCAGTGGTAGGCGCAGCGGACGGCCTTGTTCCAGCCTCTGATCCGCTTGGCCCGCTCCTCCTCGGAGATGGCCGGCTGGAACACGCGGTCCACCGACCAGTTGCGGGTGATGTCCTCGGTGGACTGCCAGTAGCCCACGGCAAGGCCCGCCAGATAGGCCGCGCCCAGCGCCGTCGTCTCCACGCAGCAGGGCCGCTTGACCTCGAGGTCGCTGAGGTCGGCCATCGTCTGCATGAGGTAGTCGTTGGCCGACGCGCCGCCGTCCACCCGGAGGGACTTCATGGCGATGCCGGAGTCCGCCGCCATGGCGCGGAGGACATCGTTGACCTGATAGCAGATGCTGTCCAGCGTGGCCCGGATGATGTGGTACTTGTTGCAGCCCCGGGTAAGGCCCACGATGGTGCCCCGGGCGTACTGGTCCCAGTGGGGCGCGCCGAGGCCGGTGAAGGCCGGCACGACGTAACAGCCGTTGGTGTCCCGGACCTTCCGGGCCATGTACTCCGAGTCCCGGGACTCTTCCAGCAGGCGCAGCTCATCGCGGAGCCACTGGATGGCCGCACCGGCCACGAAGATCGAACCTTCCAGCGCGTAATCCACCCTGCCGTCGAGGCCCCACGCGATGGTGGTCACGAGGCCGTTCCGGGAGGTGACGGGCGTCTCGCCGGTGTTCATGAGCAGAAAGCCGCCGGTGCCGAAGGTGTTCTTGGCTTCGCCGGAGGCAAAGCAGGTCTGGCCGAAGAGGGCCGCCTGCTGGTCGCCCGCCGCACCGGCGATCTTGATCTCGCCGCCGAAGTGCATCGGGTCGGCGTACTCATAAAAGCCGCTGGACGGCATCGGCTTGGGGAGCATCTGCTTCGGGATGTTCAGCTCCTGCAAAATTTCGTCGTCCCATTCCAGCGTGTGGATGTTGAACATCATGGTGCGGCTGGCGTTGGAATAGTCGGTGATGTGCGCCTTTCCGCAGGTCAGCTTCCAGATGAGCCACGTTTCCACAGTGCCGAAAAGCAGCTGGCCCGCCTCGGCCTTTTCCCGTGCACCGGGGACGTTATCGAGGATCCACTTGAGCTTGGTCGCCGAGAAATAGGCGTCGAGGATGAGTCCGGTCTTGGCCCGGAACTTTTCCGTCAGCCCTCTGGCCTTCAGCTCGTCGCAGTATTCGCTGGTGCGGCGGCACTGCCAGACGATGGCGTGGCAGATCGGTTCGCCCGTCTCCTTATCCCAGACGATGGTCGTCTCCCGCTGGTTGGTGATGCCGATGGCGGCGATGTCCTCCGCCCGGGCGCCGATCTTGTTCATGGCCGAGAGGGCCACGCCCAGCTGGGTGGCCCAGATCTCGTTGGCATCGTGCTCCACCCAGCCCGGCTTCGGGTAATACTGGGCAAACTCCTTCTGCGCGACGCTGCAGATCTCGCCTGCCTTATTGAACAGGATGCAGCGGTTGGAGGTGGTTCCGGCGTCCAGCGCCATGATGTACGACATAGGCTCTTTTCTCCTTTTCCTGCTCTTGGTTTCTGGTTCAGAACGCCAGCGCGGGGCTGACCTCGTTCCGCCGCTGGGTCTGGACGATGCACTCCCTGTCCGGCACGACGCCCGCCGCACCGAGGGTGGAAAAAACGGTCTGCAAGGCCAGCGCGGGGGTGTTGTTCTCCTGCGAGAGGTGGCAGAGCGCGAACTTCTTGCAGCCCCCCTGAATGAGTTCCAGCAGCTTGGCCGCGCACTCGTCGTTGGAGAGGTGCCCTCTCACCGACTCGATGCGGGCGCGCAGATAGTAGGGGTACGGCCCGCTGCGGAGCATATGCAGGTCGTAGTTGCTCTCCAGCGCCACGAGGTCGCAGTCCGAGAGGGCTTCATGTACGACGGGGGTCAGCACACCGAGGTCGGTGGCGATGGTCATGGTCTTTTCGTCGGGGGTATGGATGCGGTAGCCCACGCAGGGCACATCGTGGCTGGTGGGGAAGGCTTTGACCCCGAATCCCCCGATCTCTGCTTCCCGGCCCGGTGTCAGGGCCGTCATATCGCAGGAGGGCGGGACGACATGGTTCTCCTCCAGAAACCCCAGCGTCTCCTCCGCGCCGTATACCGGCAGCGGATGCTTTTTCAGGAAGGTGGAAAGCCCCTTCACATGGTCGCTGTGCTCGTGGGTGACAAGGATGCCGTCGCAGTCGGCGGGGTCCAGCTCCACCGCCTTGAGGGCCGCGCCGGTGGTCCGGACGCCCTTGCCCATATCCACGATGAGATACCGCTGCCCGCAGCGCACCACGCTGCTGTTGCCGGATGAACCGGAGTAAAGCGAGATAAATTCAGACATGATAAACCTCAACAAACAAAACCTCTCCGTCTGCTTTACGTCCGTTGATGCAGCGTCTCCCCCTTGTCCGGGGAGGCGGCATCGCGCAAACGATGACGGAGAGGTTTTTCTCAATTACATAGCCTGTTCCAGTGCAGCGGGCACCCGCTCCACCTTCTCGATGTCTGCGCCAAGGCCGCGCAGCTTCTCGACGATGTTCTCATAGCCGCGCTCGATGTGGCCGATCTCCTCGATCTCGCTGGTGCCGTCGGCCATCAGGGCCGCGACCACCATCGCTGCACCGGCGCGCAGGTCGGAGGCGCGCAGCGGGGCGGGAGAAAGCTTCTCGACGCCCTCAAACACGGCCACCTGACCGTCCACCTGCACGTTCGCGCCCATCTTGCGCAGCTCGTCCACATAGCGGAAACGGTTGTCCCAGACGCTCTCGGTGACGGTGGAAGTCCCCTTCGCCACGCTGAGCAGGACGCCCATCAGGGGCTGCATATCGGTGGGGAAGCCCGGGTGGGGCATGGTATTGATCTTGAGGGGCAGGATGTCGCCGGTGCGGCGGACCCGCACAGCATCGTCAAATTCCTCCACCTCGACCCCCGCACGCCGGAGCTTTGCGGTGATCGGCTCGAGGTGCTTGGGGGTGACGTTCTTCACCAGCACATCACCTGCGGTGGCCGCCGCGGCCACCATGTAGCTGCCGGCCTCGATCTGGTCGGGGATGATGCTGTAGGTGCAGCCGTGCATCCGCTCGACGCCGCGCACCTTGATGACGTCGGTGCCTGCGCCGCGCACGTCTGCGCCGCACATATTCAGGAAGTTGGCCAGATCGACGACGTGGGGCTCCTTGGCGCAGTTCTCAAGGATGGTCTGGCCCTTTGCCATCACGGCAGAGAGCATCCCGTTCATGGTCGCGCCGACGCTCACCTTATCGAAGAAGATGTGTGCGCCGTTCAGCTCCTCGGCGTGGACGGTGATCATGCCGTAGTCCACGCTGTCGTCTGCGCCCAGTGCGCTGAACACCTTGAGGTGCTGGTCGATGGGGCGGGGGCCGAGGTTGCAGCCGCCGGGCATGGCCACCTGTGCCTTGCCGAACCGGGACAGCAGCGCACCGAGGAAGTAATAGCTGGCGCGCATCTGGCGGGACAGGTCATCCGGGACGTTGGTGCCGGTCAGGTGGGTGGTGTCGATCTCGTAGGTGTTCTTGTTCAGCATCCGCACCTTCGCGCCCAGCACGCTCAGGATCTTCAGGCTCACCGCCACATCGCTGATGTCCGGCAGATTCTCGATGACGCAGACGTCTGCTGCCAAGATCGTAGCGGGCAGGATGCCCACAGCCGCATTCTTCGCGCCGGAGATGATGACTTCGCCGTGCAGGGGCTTACCGCCCGTAATAACAAACTTTTCCAATTTTATGATCTCCTTGTCACAAGCCCGCTCCCCGCAGGCCCCAAAGGTGAATTACTCAAGGTGCTTATTCCTTCTCGCTGTACAAAGCTCACAACCAGTCGGTATACTTACAGCTATCTTATTATACACAACTTCCAGCAAAAAGCAAAGCCCCAATGCACGCTCATCGATTATTTTCTGTTTTGCCCAGTTTCTTTTCGAATATCCTCCGATTTTGTCTCTTTTTAAGGAAAATTTTACAAAAGCGCCGCTCACCACACGCTGTCGTCGCAGCGGGTCTCCTTGATCCAGCCCAGCTGATAGGCCCGGACCAGCTGCTTGAGGTCGTGGACCTTCTCCCGCAGCACCTCGCCCTCGTCCGTCTCCTCCACGAGGATGCGGTGGTTCTCCGTCTCGAGGATGTTCTTCTGGGAAAGGATGTCGAGGTTCTCATTCACGGCCTTTTCGGCGCTCTCGAAGGGCTGGTGGGTACGCAGGGACATGGTGCGGCTGGAATAGACCAGCGTGTAGCCCGCAATGCCGGTCTTCTCGTGGTAGGCGCGGCAGAAGCCGCCGTCGATGACCACGAGGCGTCCGCCGCCCTTGATGGGGCTTTCGCCCTTCTTCTCCTGCACGGGGACATGGCCGTTGACGATGTGGCTGGTGCCGGGCAGTCCGAACTCCGCGAGGATGCGGCGGCAGACGGCCTCTTCGTTGTACCATGTATAATAGGGGTCCTTCACCTCGGTGTGGGTCGAAGGGTCGGAGACGTACAGCCGCTCGAAGGTGGTCATGGCGCTGCGGCCGTACAGGGGCGAGAGCTTGCCGCACCACAGATACCACAGGAAATCCTGTCCGTTCTGGCGGGCGGCACTGCCCTCGGGGGCGAAATAGCCCCGGCGGGCGCGCTCGTCGCAATAGTCCATGAGGGCGCGGCCCGAGTAGGCATGGCCCTCGAACCGCTCCACGGCGAACGTCCCCTTCTTGGTCATGGGCACCACGCCGTGGTAGAGCAGGTTGCCGTTCTCGATGTGGTAAACGCTGCCCTTGGCATAGAGGAACTCGACGTGCTGCTGCAATTTCTCGCTCTGACGGAAGGACTGCACCAGCTTCTGGAGCACCACCTTCTCGTCGCTGTTGAGGGCGGTGGGGTCGGCAGGGTCTACCGTGGGGAAGGAGGTGTCCCGCAGGGGGTACTCCCTGCCTCCCACCACGACGGTGCCCTTCTCCCAGTCGATGCGGCGCAAATAGTCGCGGTCCGCCATCTTGAAGTCGGGGTTGCGGTCGATGACCTGACACTCCAGCTTGAGCATCAGGATGGTGATGGCCTTGTGCATGACGGCACAGCGGTGGAGCATCCCGGGGGTGTAGGGGCCGCGGGCGGCGTCGGTGTGGGGCATCCAGATGGTCAGGTCATCCTCGCCGTAGAACTGCTCTGCCATCCGCTGCAGATGGCGGAGGTTGATGCCGTAGCAGTCCTCCACCATGCCGTGATTGTGGTAGGAGAGGGTCGTTTTCAGGACGGTACAGATGCAGATGGGGCTGCCTGCCGCAGCGCCCATCCAGACCACATCGTGGTTGCCCCACTGGATGTCCACATCGTGGTGGCGCATCAGCAGGTCGAGGATGACGTCCGGCCGGGGGCCGCGGTCGAACAGGTCGCCCACGATGTGGAGCTTGTCCACCGCCAGCCGCTTGATCAGCTCGCAGAGGCGGACGATGAACTTATCGGCGCGGCCATTTTCGATGATGCTGCCGACGATCTGGCCGTAGTAGAGGTCCTTGTCGTGGTCCTCGAAGTGGGCGTGGAGCAGCTCATCCAGAATGTAGCCGCAGCTGGAGGGCAGGCAGGCCCGGACGTGCTCCCGGGTGTGTTTGGAGGAGACGAGACGGCAGATGTTGATGAGGCGGAGCAGGGTCTCGCTGTACCACTGTTCCAGCGCCTCCTCGTCGGCGCAGCGCTGCTTGAGCTGGGGCAGCTTCTCGTTCGGGTAATAAATGAGGGTCGCCAGCTCGGCGCGGGTATCCTCCGGCACCGCATCCCCCAGCACGATGTCCACCTTCTCCCGGATGACGCCGGAGGCGGAGTTCAGGATATGTACGAACGCCTCGTTCTCGCCGTGCAGGTCACTCATGAAGTGTTCGGTGCCCTTGGGCAGCTTGAGCAGCGCCTGCGTGCTGATGATCTCGCTGGCAGCCGCTGCCTGCGAGGGATAGTCCCGGGCCAGAAGGCTCAGATATTTCAGGTTGTCCCGGATCTCTTCGTTTTCTGTGCGCATGGTTTCCTCCAGATCATGTAGTATTCTTGCATGACATGCAATATTCACTCTTAGTATACCACTTCCGGGGGCAAAAATGATATAATAGCCCCGGATAATTTATATGATTCTTTCTCATAGGAGTTGGACGATATGCCTAAAAATCTTTCCGTGACGCCTCCGGCCTCCTGCACCCTCTGCCCCCGCCGCTGCCGCGCCGACCGCGCCGCCGGGCAGGTGGGCTTCTGCGGGGCGGGCCGCACCCTGAAAGCCGCCCGCGCAGCCCTGCATTTCTGGGAGGAGCCGTGCATCAGCGGCACCCGGGGCAGCGGCACGGTGTTTTTCTCGGGCTGCACCCTCAAGTGCTGCTTCTGCCAGAATTACCCCATCAGCGCCGAGGGGCTGGGCAGGGAGATCACGCCCGAGCATCTGGCCGAGATCTTTCTCGATCTGCAGCGGCAGGGCGCACACAACATCAACCTCGTCACCCCCGGCCAGTGGCGTCCATGGATCATCGCCGCGCTGGACCTCGCCCGGGCCGGGGGGCTGCATCTGCCCATCGTCTGCAACACCGGCGGCTACGAGACGGTGGAGAGCGTGGAGGCGTGGCGCGGCTCCATCGACATCTGGCTGGCCGACCTGAAATACGTCTCCTCCTCCCTCTCCGCCGAGCTTTCCGCTGCGCCGGACTACTTTGCGCAGGCCAAGCCCGCCATCGAGGCCATGATGGCGCAGGCGGGCCGCCCGGTGTTCGACGGCGAGGGTATGTTGCAGAAAGGCGTCATCCTCCGCCATCTGGCCCTGCCCGGCCACATCGACGACAGCTTCGCCGTCCTCGACCAGATGGCCGCGTGGAATCAGGCCGACCCCGGCTGCTTCATCCCCAGCGTCATGAGCCAGTACACCCCCTTCTATAAGGCCGCAGACCACGGCATCGGGCGGCGCATCACCACCTACGAGTACCGCCGGGTGGTCAACCGGGCCATGGACTTGGGGCTGACGGACGGCTATATGCAGCAGAAGAGCAGCGCCCGGGAGGAGTATACCCCGAGTTTTGACCTGACGGGCATTTGATTTCGTCATGATACACAAAAATCCCGCCAAATTTTCTCTCACGGTGCCTTTCTTTTCCTTGCAAAACGCTTCCGAAAGCACTATAATGGATACAACGATGTGCGTCATTCAGGGTCTGGCTGCCCTGCTGAGCACCGAACGTCCCCCGCCTCGGAATGGTATAGGCGAGGCCGGGGGCCAATGCCCGAGAAGAGCAACAGGAGGACCGTTATGGAACATTTCAACCCCATTCTGGGCCACGAGACCACCGGACAGAAGTTTATCACCTGCGGCGAGATCATGCTGCGTCTGACCCCGCCGAACTACGAAAAGCTCCGCATGGCGTCGAATTTTGAGGCCAGCTACGGCGGCAGCGAGGCCAACATCGCCCTTGCGCTGGCAAACCTCGGCGTGGACAGCACCTTCTTCAGCGTCGTGCCGAACAACAGCCTCGGCAAGAGTGCCGTGCGCTGGCTGCGCTCCAACGACGTCCACTGCACCCCCATGATCCTCACCGAGCCGAATGAGACCCCCTCCAACCGTCTGGGTACTTACTACCTCGAGACCGGCTACGGCATCCGCCCCTCCAAGGTCATCTACGACCGCAAGCACAGCGCCATCACCGAGTACGATTTCTCTCAGGTCGATCTGGACGCCCTGCTGGAGGGCTTCGACTGGCTGCACCTGAGCGGCATCACCCCGGCTCTGGCCCCCAACTGCCGCGGCCTCATCATCGATATGCTCAAGGTCGCCAAGAAAAAGGGCCTGACCGTCAGCTTCGACGGCAACTTCCGCTCCACCCTCTGGACGTGGGACGAGGCCCGCGATTTCTGTACCGAGTGCCTGCCCTATGTGGACGTGCTGCTGGGCATCGAGCCGTACCACCTCTGGAAGGACGAGAACGACCACTCCAAGGGCGACTGGAAGGACGGCGTGCCCCTGCAGCCCAGCTATGAGCAGCAGGACGAGATCTTCCAGCACTTCATCGAGCGCTACCCCAACCTCACCTGCATCGCCCGCCATGTCCGCTACGCCCACAGCGGCAGCGAGAACAGCCTGAAGGCCTTTATGTGGTACGACGGCCACACCTTCGAGAGCAAGCTGTTCACCTTCAACATCCTCGACCGGGTGGGCGGCGGCGACGCCTTTGCCAGCGGTCTCATCTACGCCATGCTCCACAACTACAAGGCCATGGACATGATCAACTTTGCGGTGGCCAGCAGCGCCATCAAGCACACCATCCACGGCGATGCCAACATCACCGACGATGTCAGCTCCATCCGCAACCTCATGAACATGAACTACGACATCAAGCGCTGACGCCCCGGCGCAAAACGGCTGCAAAACGGCTCTGGTACGCTCAAAAAGCGTATCAGGGCCGTTTTTTGCTTCGTCAGCACTCCCTGCCGTGGTGCGATAAGTATGACTTATTCGAAATATTCCCCGGTTCTTCCTGTCAGAACATTGACAATTCTTTTCCTCCATGATAAAATACAGACGATTTTGAGAGACGAAGCGTGTCGAAGTCTTTTGAAAGCAATTTACCTTGGACCGCCCATGGGGGCTAGGTGCACCGGAAGCTCTGGCTTTTCCGCTGCGCCCTAAGGCCATACGGACAGCCGGGTCCACTGCCGACCGGCGGCGTGAGCTGCCATTATTGATTGAGTTACTGTGCTCCTGCAGATCGCTGCGTCGGAGCGCCTGCCGCAGAGCAGGTTTTATCCTGCGGCTAAGCTCTATATTTTATAAGTTGGTTCCTTTACAACCATGAAATTGCGCAAAAGCGTGCGCAGACTTGTGAAACGGTCAATAAGAGTAGTAAAAGTGTAATTGCTATATAGACTCTCGTCATCCCGTCCTTTTGAATCCTGCCGTGATACTGCTCCGGTGTTTTGCCCACGGAATTTATCCGCGCATTCAAACGGTTTTTCAAAGCGCAAGTCTGCACTCCGCGTGCAGGGCTTGCGCTTTTTTGTTTGTCCGCATGGTGGTAGCAGGAGTCAGGGACGGAGGAAAAAACATGAGTGAGAACCGTACAAAGTTCCGGCTGGACCAGCGCCGCGCACCCATCTACGAGGCGCTGGAACAGTTCCGGCAGATGCGGGTGGTGCCCTTCGACGTGCCCGGCCACAAGCGTGGGCGGGGCAACCCCGAGCTGACGGCCTTTCTGGGCCAGCAGTGCGTGGGCGTGGACGTCAACAGCATGAAGCCGCTGGACAATCTCTGCCACCCGGTATCGGTCATCCGGGAGGCGGAGGAGCTGGCCGCCGACGCCTTCGGCGCGGCCCACGCCTTCCTGATGGTGGGCGGCACCACCAGCTCGGTGCAGAGCATGGTGCTGACGGTCTGCAAGCGGGGCGATGAGATCATCCTGCCCCGCAACGTCCACCGCAGCGTGCTGAACGCTCTGGTGCTCTGCGGCGCGGTTCCGGTCTACGTCAACCCCGAGGTGGACAAGCGCCTCGGCATCTCGCTGGGCATGAAGCGGGAGCAGGTGGAAAAGGCCATCAAGGAGCATCCGAATGCTGTGGCCGTGCTGGTGAACAACCCCACCTATTACGGCATCTGCTCCGACCTGCGCGCCATTGTCAAGATGGCCCACGACGCCGGGATGCTCTGCCTCGCCGACGAGGCCCACGGCACCCACTTCTACTTCGGCGGCGGCAGCCTGCCCGTCTCCGCCATGGCGGCGGGCGCGGACATGGCCTCCGTCTCGATGCACAAGAGCGGCGGCAGCCTGACCCAGTCGAGCCTGCTGCTCATCGGCCCCAACGTCCACCCCGGCTATGTGCGCCAAATCATCAACCTGACCCAGACTACCTCCGGCAGCTATCTGCTGATGTCCAGCCTCGACATCTCCCGCCGCAACCTCGCGCTGCGGGGCCGTCAGGTGTTCCATCAGGTGGCCGACATGGCCGAGTACGCCCGGGAGGAGATCAACGCCGTGGGCGGCTACTACGCCTTCGGCAAGGAGCTTTGCAACGGCAACTCGGTCTTCGACTTCGACACCACCAAGCTCAGCGTCCACACGCTGGACATCGGCCTCGCCGGCATCGAGGTCTACGACATCCTGCGGGATGAGTACGACATCCAGATCGAGTTCGGCGACATCGGCAACATCCTCGCCTACCTCTCCATCGGCGACCGCCCGCAGGAGATCGAGCGTCTGGTGAGTGCGCTGGCCGAGATCAAGCGCCGCTACCACACCGACGGCACGGGCCTGCTGAGTCAGGAGTACATCGACCCCGTGGTCGCCGCCAGCCCGCAGGAGGCCTTCTACGCCCCCAAAAAGAGCCTGCCCCTCCGGGAGACCGAGGGGATGGTGTGCAGCGAGTTCGTCATGTGCTACCCCCCGGGCATCCCCATCCTTGCCCCCGGCGAGCGCATCACCAAGGAGATATTGAACTATATCGAGTACGCCAAGGCCAAAGGCTGCAGCATGACCGGCCCGGAAGACCCGGACATCCTGCACCTGAATGTTCTGGCATAAGGAGAAGCAGATGGAGTTTTGGTTTTCGGAATTTCACACCCCGGACGTCAAGCACAGCATCCGGGTCAACAAGCAGCTCTACTCCAAGCAGAGCGACTACCAGCGCATCGATATTTTTGAGACGCCCGAGTTTGGCCGGGTGCTGACGCTGGACGGCAACGTCATGCTCACCGAGCGGGACGAGTTCATCTACGACGAGATGATCGTCCACGTCCCGATGGCCGTCCACCGGGAGGCCAAGGACATCCTCGTCATCGGCGCAGGCGACGGCGGCGTGGTGCGGGAGCTGACCCGCTACGACCGGGTCGAGCGCATCGACCTCGTGGAGATGGACCCGCAGGTCGTGGAGGCCTGCCGCGCCTATCTGCCCGGCAACGCCTGCCGGATGGATGACCGCCGGGTGCACATCTACTTCGAGAACGCCCTGAAGTACATCCGCCGCTGCGAGGCTGACTACGACCTCATCATCGTGGACTCCTCCGACCCCTTCGGCCCCTCTGAGGGCCTGTTCACCCGGGAGTTCTACGGCAGCTGCTTCAACGCCCTGCGGGAGGACGGCATCATGGTCAACCAGCAGGGCAGCCCCTTCTACACCGAGGACGCCAGCGCCATGCAGCGCAGCCACAAGCGCATCGCGTCCACCTTCCCGGTCAGCCGGGTCTATCAGGCCCATATCCCGACCTTTGCCGCCGGTTACTGGCTCTTCGGCTTTGCCAGCAAGAAGTACCACCCCATCGACGACCTCGACGCCGACGCATGGAAGGCGCTGAACCTGCGCACCCGCTACTACACCACCCGGCTCCACGTCGGAGCCTTCTATCTGCCGGCATTCCTCGAGGAGATGCTGCGCGAAGTGGAGGAACCCAAATGATCTCACCCAATGTTGAAACCTTCATCGGCTGCGACAGCAGCTACCGCGCCGCCGACATCGTGCTCTACGGCGCCCCCTTCGACTCCACCACCAGCTACCGCCCCGGCGCACGGTTCGGCCCGTCAGCCATCCGGCACGAGAGTTTCGGCCTCGAGACCTACAGCCCCTACCAGAACGCCGACCTCACCGACTTCGACGTCTTCGACAGCGGCGACCTCGAGCTTTGCTTCGGCTCCAGCGAGGCAGCCCTCGCCGACATCGAGGCCCGGGCAGCGGAGATCCTGAAGGACGGCAAGCTGCCCCTCCTGCTGGGCGGCGAGCATCTGGTGACGCTGGGCGCTGTGCGGGCCGTGGCGCAGAAATACCCCGGCCTCCACATCATCCACTTCGACGCCCACGCCGACCTGCGGGACGACTACCTCGGCGCGAAGCTGAGCCACGCCTGCGTCCTCCGCCGCTGCCACGAGCTGGTGGGCGACGGACACATCCACCAGTTCTGCATCCGCAGCGGCGAGCGGGCCGAGTTCGAGTTCGCCGCCCAGCACACCGAGATGCACAAGTTCGACTTCACCGGCCTTGCCGAGCTGACCGAGCAGCTCTGCGCCACCAAAGAGCCGGTCTACCTCACCATCGACCTCGACTGTCTCGACCCCTCCTGCTTCCCCGGCACCGGCACCCCCGAGGCCGGCGGCGTGAGCTTCCTGCAGCTGCTGGACGCCATCCGCACCGTGGCCAAGGCCAACATCGTAGGCGCGGACCTTAACGAGCTGGCCCCCATGCTGGACATCTCCGGCGTCTCCACGGCCACGGCCTGCAAGGTGCTGCGGGAGCTGCTCATCGCGCTGGACAAGGGCTGGCCCGGCTTCCAGACCTGACGAAGGAATGAATATTTTGACATAAAGGAGAAACCATCATGAGCAAAGTTCTGATCATCGGCTGCGGCGGCGTGGCCTCCGTCGCCATCCACAAATGCTGCCAGGTGCCCGAGGTGTTCACCGACATCTGCATCGCCAGCCGCACCAAGTCCAAGTGCGACAAGCTGGCCGCCGAGCTTGCCCCCAAGACCACGACCCGCATCACCACCGCGCAGGTGGACGCCGACCATGTGGACGAGGTCATCGCCCTCATCAAGAGCTACCAGCCCGACCTCGTGATGAACATCGCCCTGCCCTATCAGGACCTGACCATCATGGACGCCTGCCTTGCCTGCGGCGTCAACTACATGGACACCGCCAACTACGAGCCGGAGAACACCGACGACCCGGCATGGCGCGCCGTCTACGAGAAGCGCTGCAAGGAGGCAGGCTTCTCCGCCTACTTCGACTACAGCTGGCAGTGGGCCTACGCCAAGAAGTTTGAGGAGGCCGGCCTCACCGCCCTGCTGGGCAGCGGCTTCGACCCGGGCGTGACGCAGGCTTACTGCGCCTACGCCAAGAAGCACGAGTTCGACACCATCGACACCATCGACATCCTCGACTGCAACGGCGGCGACCACGGCTATGCCTTCGCCACCAACTTCAACCCCGAGATCAACCTGCGTGAGGTGTCCGCCCCCGGCAGCTACTGGGAGGACGGCCACTGGGTGGAAATTCCGGCTATGAGCATCAAGCGGGAGTACGACTTCGACAAGGTGGGTCAGAAGGATATGTACCTGCTCCACCACGAGGAGATCGAGTCCCTCGCCAAGAACATCCCGGAGGCAAAGCGGATCCGCTTCTTCATGACCTTCGGCCAGAGCTATCTCGACCATATGCGCTGCCTCGAGGACGTGGGGATGCTCTCCACCACGCCCATCCAGTTCAACGGTCAGGAGATCGTGCCCATCCAGTTCCTCAAGGCCCTCCTGCCCGACCCTGCCAGCCTCGGCCCCCGCACCAAGGGCAAGACCAACATCGGCTGCATCTTCACCGGCAAGAAGGACGGCAAGGAGAAGACCTACTACATCTACAACGTCTGCGACCATCAGGAGTGCTACAAAGAGGTCGGCTCGCAGGCCATCAGCTACACCACCGGCGTGCCCGCCATGTGCGGCGCCCTGATGCTGCTGACCGGCAAGTGGACCACCAAGGGTGTCCACACGGTCGAGGAGTTCGATCCGGACCCCTATCTGGACGCTCTGGACAAGTACGGCCTGCCCCGCTCTGAGAGCCACAGCCCGGCTCTGGTGGACTGATGCGGGTGCTCGATACACGCCCGCCCTTCGCCGGGCTGGCAAACCTCTCCGAAGCGGCCCTTGCTTCCCTGCCCACCCCCTGCTATCTGCTGGACGAGGCCCAGCTGCGCCGCAACGGCGAGATCCTGCTGGGCGTCCAGCAGCGGACGGGCTGCAAGATGCTGCTGGCCCAGAAGGCCTTCTCCAACTTCGACCTCTACCCCCTCCTCGCGCCCTATCTGGCGGGCACGGAGGCCAGCGGCCTCTACGAGAGCCGTCTGGGCAGGGAGGAGCTGCCCCAGAAGGAGAACCACGTCTTCTGCGCCGCCTACCGGGTGGACGAGTTTGCAGAGCTGCTCCACTACGCCGACCACATCGTCTTCAACTCCCCCGCCCAGCTGGCAAAGTTCGGCCCGGCGGCAAAGGCTGCGGGCAAGAGCGTGGGCCTGCGCATCAACCCCGAGTGCTCGACGCAGGAGGGCCACGCCATCTATGACCCCTGCGCCCCGGGCAGCCGCCTCGGCACCACCCGCGCCCAGTGGGACGCCGCGCTGGAAAAGCAGCCGGGCCTCTCTTCCCTGCTGGACGGCCTCCACTTCCACACCCTCTGTGAGCAGGACGCCGACGCGCTGGCCCTGACGCTGGACGCGGTCGAGGCGAAGTTCGGCAGCCTGCTGCCGGGCCTGAAGTGGCTCAACTTCGGCGGCGGACACCACATCACCCGCCCGGGCTATGCCCTTCCGACGCTGGAAGCCTGCATCACCCGGATGCAGGAGAAGTACGGTGTACAGGTCTATCTCGAGCCGGGCGAGGCGTGGGCGCTGAACGCGGGCTATCTCGTCACCACGGTGCTGGACACCCTGCACAACGGCAGCACCAGCCTCGCCATCCTCGATATGTCCGCCGCCTGCCACACCCCGGACGTCATCGAGATGCCCTACCGCCCGCCTCTGCTGGGCGCAGGGGAGCCGGGCGAAAAGAGCGTCACCGTCCGCCTCGGCGGGCCGACCTGCCTCGCAGGCGACGTCGTGGGAGACTACAGCTTCGACGCCCCCCTGACCGAGGGCGACAGGCTCCTTTTCGGCGATATGGCCATCTACACCACCTGCAAGAACAATACCTTCAACGGGATGCCTCTGCCACCCATCTGGACGCTGACCGAGGACGGCACCTGCCGGGAGCTGGTGCGGTTCGGCTACAACGACTTCAAGATGCGGCTGGGACACCGCGCATAAAACGAAAGCCATCGGCTGTCTGGGCCGATGGCTTTTTTAGTTACTTGAGCTTCTTTTTTGCTTCGTACTCCCGCAGGGCGGTCAGGGCCTCGCCGGACAGGGGGTAGAGGGCCAGCATATTGAAGATGGTCATGAGGCCGATGCCCACATCGCCGAGGTCCCACACCACGGTGTAGGCCTCCATGCCGCCCACCACCAGCATCACCAGCGCCAGCACCTTGTAGGCCGTCTGCCAGAGCCAGCGGTCGCCGAAGAGGTAGGCCACATTGCAGCGGGCGTAGTAGAGGATGCCGAGGAAGGTGGAGAAGCTGAACAGCGCCAGTGTCACCGCGATGAACACCACGCCGAAGCCGCCCAGATGGTACTCCATGGCCGCCTGCAAAAGGTCCATGCCCTGCCGCCCGCCGGTGACGCTCTCGGGGGCCAGCAGCATGACGAAGGCCGTGCAGCTGCATATAACGATGGTGTCGATGAGGACGCCCAGCGCCTGCACGAGGCCCATCTTCACCGGTTCGTCACACTCTGCGGCTGCGGCGGCGCAGGGGGCCGAGCCGGAGCCGGCCTCGTTGGAGAAGAGGCCCCGCTTGATGCCGTTCATCACCACTGCACCGAAGCCGCCGCCCACGGCCTGCCGCAGGCCGAAGGCCTCCGAGAAGATGCGGGCAAAGACGCCGGGCAGCTGGGGCAGGTGGGTGAGGATGATCCAGAGGGTCATGACGAAGTAGCAGACCGCCATGATGGGGACGATGACGTCAAGGCTCCTGACGGTGGCCTCCTTCCGCAGGACGATGACCGCCGCCAGCGCCGTCAGCACCAGCGTCGTCGTCAGGGGCGGGATGGCGAAGGCGTTCTGAAACGCCTCGCTCACCGAGTTACTGACGACCTGACTGATGCCGCACCAGCAGATGAGTCCCGACACCGCGAACAGGCAGGCCGTCACCGAGCGGCGGAGCTTTTTCCCCCGCCTGCGCTCGGCGAGGGTGTGGATGTAGTAGGCCGGGCCGCCCCGCCAGCCGCCGTAGAGGGGGTCGGGCTGCTTATATTTCTGGGCCAGCGCAGACTCCACGAAGGAGGTGGACGCCCCCAGCAGGGCCGTCACCCACATCCAGAACACCGCGCCTGCGCCGCCCACGGACACCGCCGCCACGACGCCCACCAGATTGCCCATGCCCACCCGGGTGGCCGTGGACACCACCAGTGTCTGGAAGGACGAGAGGCCCTTGCCCTTGTCGTTCTTTTCGCAGACTGCCGCCAGCATATCCCGGAACAAACGCACCGGCAGCAGACGGGTGCGGAGGGTGAAGAACACCCCCGCCGTCAGCAGCAGGATGACCATAAAGGAGAGCGTGAGGGTCACGCTCCCCAGATGCAGGGTGAGCAGGTCGCCCCACAGCAGGCGGTAGACGCCCTCGATAAGTTGAATCAGCACAGCATTTCCTCCCAGTGAGTAGTATTAAACCTCTCCGTCAGCGCTGACGCGCTGCCACCTCTCCTACCGAGGAGAGGCCTTGGCATATCGGAAAGCCTCGCCTCTTCGCCAGAGGCTCCCCTCGGTAGGGGCAACGACGACGACCGCCGCCAGTGGCGGAAACAGGGAGTCGTTGTTGGGGCAGCGGCCAGCAAGACGCAAACGAAGTGCTGCGGATGCTGGGTGCCGCAACCCGGCCTTGTCGAGCGAATGCGAGACTGAGAGGTTTATTCTGTCGTCCCCCTATTATAATATATCCAGCTTGATTTGTAAATCACTGTCATGAAGTTCAGGAGAAAAAAGCAAGTCACTCTTCCCCGTCCAGAAGCCTCTCCCTTTGGGAGAGGTGTCTGCGCAGCAGACGGAGAGGGCAAGCCCGTCACCCGAGAGCCGCGATACAGCGATAAGCAGGCCCTTTGTCAGAGCGATGCCATCGCTGTGCCTGCGCTTCCCCGGCAGCATCCTTGCCCTCTCAGTCACCTTCGGTGCCAGCTCTCCCAAAGGGAGAGCCTTTCGATGCCGTCAGGCGCAGCAAAAAAGCTCCCCCTTGCGGAGGAGCTTGGTGTGGAGCTTATCAGGACAGGATCATCCGGTCGTTGGCGAACTCGCCGCCGCTGGCGATCTGGAACTTTGCCAGCAGGTCGGAGACCTGCAGGTTCTTCTTCTCGTCACCCGAGACGTCGTAGATGATGTGGCCCTCGTGCATCATGATGAGGCGGTTGCCGTACTTGATGGCATCCTTCATGTTGTGGGTGATCATCATGGTGGTCAGGTGGTTCTCCTCGACGATCTTGGCCGAGAGGGTCAGCACCTTCAGGGCCGTCTTGGGGTCGAGGGCGGCGGTGTGCTCGTCCAGCAGCAGGAGCTTGGGCTTGTTCATCGTCGCCATCAGGAGGGTCAGCGCCTGACGCTGGCCGCCGGACAGCAGGCCCACGCGGGCGGTCAGCCGGTTCTCAAGGCCCAGATCGAGGCTCTTCAGCAGCTCGCGGTACTGCTCCCGCTCGGCCTTGGTGATGCCGATGCGGAGGGTGCGGGGCTTGCCGCGGCGGGCCGCAAGGGCGAGGTTCTCCTCGATCTGCATGGTGGCGGCAGTGCCGGTCATGGGGTCCTGAAAGACGCGGCCGATGTAGGCGGCGCGCTGATGCTCGCTCAGGCGGGTGACGTCCACGCCGTCGATGACGATCTTGCCGCAGTCCACGGGCCAGACACCGGCCACGGCGTTCAGCATAGTGGACTTGCCTGCGCCGTTGCCGCCGATGACGGTGACGAAGTCGCCCTCGTTCAGCTTCAGGTTCAGGCCGTTCAGGGCCGTCTTCTGATTGACCGTGCCCGCATTGAAGGTCTTGGAAACATTCTGGATCTCAAGCATTTTTTGCGCCCTCCTTGTTTGCCTTCTTGGCCGCAGGCTTCGAGAAATACTTGCCCTTCCAGTACGGCACAGCGAGGAAGATGGCCACGACGGATGCGCTCAGGAGCTTCAGCAGGTTTGCGTCGAAGCCGAGGGTCAGCACCAGCTGGATGACGATGTAATAGATGATGGCGCCCAGCGAGACGGACATCATCTTGAGGGCAAAGTTGTGGAAGATGCGGCCAAACACCGCCTCGCCGATGATGACGGCGGCCAGACCGATGACGATGGCGCCGCGGCCCATGCCGACATCGGCAAAGCCCTGATACTGGCTCAGGAGAGCGCCGGACAGGGCCACCAGCGCATTGGAGACGGCCAGACCCAGCACGATGTTGAAGTTGCTGTTGATGCCCTGTGCACGGGACATGGCGGGGTTGGAGCCGGTGGCGCGGATGGCGCAGCCCAGCTCGGTGCCGAAGAACCAGTACAGCACGCCGATGACCACAGCCGTCACGAGGATGACCATGATGATGGGGTTGTGGAGGGCAAACTCCTTGACCCAGCGCAGGGAGATGAGCAGGCCGTACTTGTCCACGTTGATGGACTGGTTGGCCTTGCCCATGATCTTCAGATTGATGGAGTAGAGGGCCAGCTGGGTCAGGATGCCGGAAAGGATGGCCGGGATGCCCATGAAGGTGTGGAGCAGGCCGGTGACGAGGCCGGTGGCAAGGCCCGCCAGCACAGCCACGAGGAGCGACACCCAGACGTTCTGCCCCGACAGCAGGCACATGACGCAGACTGCGCCGCCGGTGCCGAAGGAGCCATCCACGGTCAGGTCGGCCACATCAAGGATGCGGTAGGTGAGATAAACGCCGATGGCCATGATGCCCCAGATCAGGCCCTGTGCGCACGCACCCGGCAGAGCGCCGGGCAGGTTCGCCAGTCTTGCAAGCAATTCCAAAATGATTCCTCCTGTAAATTACACTTTTTTATTCTCCCGCTTGATACGGGAAAGCAAAGAAGGGCGGAAAACGCCCTTCTCCGCTATATTTTTAATGGTTCAACCTCTCAGCCCTCGATCGCCTCGTACCCCTCGGGGACGGTCAGGCCCAGATCATCGCAGACGGCCTTGTTGTACTTCTTGGTCACGTCGGTGTACTCGATGGGCATGGTGGAGATGTCGGCCTCGCCCTTCAGGATCTTGACGGCCATCTCGCCGGTGGTGTAGCCCAGATCGTAGTAGCTGATGGACAGGGTCGCCACGCCGCAGCCGGCGCAGATGCCCTCCTCACCGGCGAAGACGGGCTTCTTGGCGGGGCGGCAGATGCCGTCCACGATGCCGGTGTTGGCGGCGACGGTGTTGTCGGTGGGGACATACAGGGCGTCGTTCTCGTCAGCGGCCTTCTGGCAGACGGAGGACAGGTCGTTGGAGTCGGAGAAGGCGTACTGGGTCGCGGTGACGCCCTTGGCCTCCAGATACTTCTGGACCTCATCCACCTGATACTGGCTGTTGGCCTCTGCAGAGCAGTACAGCAGGCCGACCTTCTTGGCCTCGGGCATCCACTCCACGATCATATCGGCCTGCTGATCCAGCGGGGCGAGGTCGGAGGTGCCGGAGATGTTGCCGCCCACCGTGCCGGAGAAGTCGCTCAGGCCCAGCGCCACGCCATACTCGGTGACGGAGGTGCCCAGCACGGGGATCTCGTTGGTGGCAGACTGTGCCGCCTGCAGGGCGGGGGTGGCGTTTGCCATGATGAGGTCCACGCCTGCGGAGACAAAGCCGTTGGCGATGGTGGCGCAGGTAGCGGAATCACCCTGTGCGTTCTGGAAGTCGAACTTCACATTGTCGCCGAACTCTGCGGTCAGAGCGTCCTCAAAGCCTTGCGTTGCAGCGTCCAGCGCGGCGTGCTGCACCAGCTGGCAGATGCCGACGGTGTAGCTGTCGCCGGAAGCGGCAGCAGAGCCTGCTGCGGCAGAGCTTGCCACAGAGGAAGCCGCTGCGGAGGAGACAGAAGAGCCGCCGCAGGCGGTCAGGGCAGCAGCAGCGCCGCAGACAGCGGCGGCAGCCAGAAACGAACGACGAGTGATTTTACGCATCATGATTACTCCCTCATTTTTCGCTCACGCGGCCACAGGATGCCGCGCAAACACGCATTTCAATGTCCAGCAGAGCGATCTCTGCTTTACACTCGTGAAGTATAGCACGATTTCCCTCCGTTGGCAACGCTCTTTCGGCCCTAATTATCGATTAGAGTGCATCTATCCATCACTTTTTTCGATGGGTATTTCTTCTCTGCTGATACTCCGTCAGTTTTTGCAGTGCTTCGTCCAGCCAGACGAGGTTTGCTTCCAGCTGCGGCAGGTAGGCCCGCCCGTAGTCGAACCGGAAATAGAGGGCCTGCCAGAGCTTCGCCTGCATCCGGCGGCGCAGCGGCGGCTCGAGGGCAGCGTCCAGCGGCTCCACCACGTCCTCCAGCTCCATGCAGGTCTGCGCCCAGCGGACGTCGGTCTTTTCCCGGGCGGGCACGTCGTAGCGGGCCAGATAGTCCTCCACCCTCGCCGCAAAGACCGTTCCCCCGCAGCCGGTGGGCTGCAAAAAGTAGCGCACCTCCCCTTCCCGGCTGATCTCCTGCGCCAGCGGGTAGAGGGCGCAGACCAGCGGCTCGGCGTCGTGGATGGCGCAGTGGTCCTCGGTGAGGAAGGGACAGTTGTTCCTCTCCTCCTTCACGGGGGCCAGCCGCAGCACCGGCAGATGGCTCACCGGCCCGATGGACGCCCGGCAGAAGGCCCGGGCCACGGTCTGGGGCGGCAGGCGGAGGCGGGCCGCGATGCGCCAGAGGTCGAAGCCCGACAGCACGATGTCCTCCCGCCCCCGGCAGCAGTCGCCGCAGCCTGCGCAGGCGAAGGAAAACGCCTCGTCCCGCCCCAGCAGCGGGGCCGTGCGGGCAAAATCGACCCGGCCGCAGAGGTCGAGCTGTGAATCCTTGAGCATATGGTCTCTCCTGTATACTGTGGTGAATTATATGGCCAAGTGACCATTTCATGATCTATCTACGTTATATTTATCCAGTTGGTCAGTTTGGCCAAGTGACATGGATTGGCCAAGTGACCCACTTGGTCAGCTATGCTCATTTGACCACCTTGGCCAAGTGGATATTTCGACATAGCAACGATGGAAAAGTGTCACTTGGTCAGATAACCTGCGTGGCTCGGGGGGGGCGAAAGCCTCTCCCCTTGGGAGAGCCTTATCGCCTTCACTCAAACCTCTTCGCCGGTATCACGATAGCCCCGAACAGCGAGGCGATATACACCACCAGCACCACGCCCCACACCTGCCAGCCGGTGGCGCGCTCAAGCAGGACAGCCCCCGCCGTGCAGGGCGGCACAAGCACCATCGACGCCATCGACCAGACCCGGAATGCCCGCAGGATATGCTTCCAGTTTCGGTTGTTGTAATAGATGCCCGGGATGTGGATGTGGAACGCACCCTGTGCAAAGTTGCAGATGCGGTTCTCGTCGTAGTAGCGGGGCAGGGTCTCGGCCATCCAGAACATGGCATATGCCCCGTAGACGACGCCGAAAACCACACCGATGATGAGCAGAGCCAGCGCTCCCTCGATGTCGGCCAGTCCCGCTGCCCAGACGGCCAGCGCTCCGGCGACGCCCAGCACGCAGCAGATGACATACACCGGCAGATACTTCTTCGTCCGCGCCTGACGGCGCTCCGGCGGCTCTGCCGAAAAGGTCAGCGCCTTGCGGATAAGCTCCTCCGTCTCCTCGCGGGTGAAGCGCCGCTCCTCCTCTACCCTGCGGCCCTGCAAAAGCTCGGCCACCGTCGTGTTCAGCTGCTCGGCCAGCGGCACCAGCAGCGAGATGTCGGGCACGCTCTGCCCCCGCTCCCACTTGCTGACGGCCTTGTCGGACACATACAGCGTCGCGGCAAGCTCCTTCTGGGTCATCCCCTTTTCCCTGCGCAGCTGAGCCAGAAAGCGGCCAAATGCGGCTTTGTCCAGTTCGTACATATCTTCTGCCTCCTTGCGGGCGTCTGCCGCCCTTTTCTGGCCTTATTGTACCGGGCCGCATCCTCCCGCGCAACCGACGGGCGGTAGAATCATCGCTCCTCCGTCTCTTTTATAAAGAAAAAACGCCGCACGGTCTCCCGCGCAGCGCTTCGTATCCTATCGCTTCCCGCCGCAGCCGCCCGAAAGGCCGAGCAACTCGGTAAAATAGCCTTTCAGGCCCGGACAGGCGGCCTGCTCGATCAGGCACGCCCGCCGGGACGGCGCGAGAGCGTCTTATATTCAGGCTTCGAAGACCTTCCTGACCGAAGGGCTGGCCTCGATGATGCGGACCAGCAGGACGCCCAGCACGGTGCAGCTGATCAGCTCGCCGATGCCCACAGAGATGCCGTTGGTGATGCAGGCCAGCCAGAGAGGTGCGCTGGAAGCAGGGTCCGGGAACATCACCGCGATCTCGATGCCGATGATGACGGCATTGAAGACCACCGGGGGCAGCGAGGCTGCGACGGCCAGACCCTTGAAGCGGATGTTCCGCAGCTTGTAGGTCACGAGGCAGGCCAGCAGGGTGGCCAGCGTGCCGAAGATGACGTCCACGATGGTGGAGCCGAGCAGATTTGCGAGGAAGCAGCCCAGCACCACGCCGAAGATGTACTCTGCGCCGAACACCGGCAGCAGGCAGAGGGCCTCGGCCACACGCACCTGCACCGCGCCGTAAGAGAACGGCTGCAGCGCCATGCAGAGCACGACGTAGAGGGCTGCGACCATGCCGCAGCGGGCCAGTTTACGGACAGAAAGATTCTGATTCTTCATAATATAACTCCAGCGGTTTGATTTTGACCGCGCAGGGACCGCCAGCCCCTGTGGGTTTGGCCCAGCATGGTTCGAGACACGCCGGGGAGCCTAAAATCCTAAGTTGCTCTTTGAGACACTGTGCCCGCAGGCACAACTTGAGTAATTATATCATAGTTTGGGCCGGGATGCAACGGCTGCACGAAAAAAGACTGCCGCACAGCAGCAGTCTTCCAGCGGGGCTCAGCCCCGGGGCTTGCCCACATAGATCAGCGCAAGGGTGTCGGGGCCGGTGTTGGCCGAGACGACGCCGCCCAGATTAAACGTGGTGATGGGGGCTTTGCCGAACGCCCTGCGGCAGGCTTTTTCCAGCTCCATGGCCTGCGGGATGGAGGTGTGGCCGATCATATAGTCGAAGTCCTCCACGCCCTCGGTGCGCTTTTTGCACAGGTCGATCATGGCGGGTACGACCTTGTCGTCGCCGCGCACCTTGCTCTCCACCTTGGTCTTGCCGTCGATGAGGGTGATGATGGGGCGGATGCCCATCAGCTCGCCCATGACGGCGGCGGCGGCAGAGATGCGGCCGCTCTTCTTCATCTGCTTGAGGCTGTAGGGTCCGAGGATGATCTCCATCTTGTTCATCTGTGCCTCGAACTCGCCGATGACATGGCGAAGCTCCGCGCCGTTCTGCAGCTTGCGGGCCATCTCGCAGACATACCAGCCGAACACCATCGAGTAGGTGTGGGGATCCAGCAGGTGGATGTTCAGGTGGTGCTCCGGGCGCTCCTCTCGCAGCATCCCCTGCGCCATGACGGCGTTGTTGTAGGTGGAAGAGCCGGAGCGGTTGATGGGCACATGGATGACGTCGGTGTAGCCCTCGTCCACATACTGGCAGTACTTCTCACAGAACTGGATGGGGGTGATGGCAGCCGTGGAGGGGATGCCCTTAGCAGCCCGCATCTTGTCGTAGAACTCCTCGGGGGTGTATTTCTCGCGCTCCACAATATCCTCGTCGTCCAGCAGGATATGGAAGCCCATGATGTCGATGCCGTATTTCTCGGCCAGCTCCTGCGGGATGTCGCAGGAGGAGTCGGTCAAAATCGCAATTTTGCTCATAGTATCCCTCATTTCCATTCATAATCTCGCAGATGGCCGTGGTCCAGCAGCTCCGGAAAATCCCACTGGCGCAGCACCTCGTACACACCCACAGCGACGCTGTTGGACAGGTTCAGGCTGCGGCAGGTGTCCCGCATGGGCATCCGGATGCAGTGCTCCTGATTGGCTGCCAGCAGCGCTTCCGGCAGCCCGGCGTCCTCCCGCCCAAACACGAGGTAGGCCCCGTCCGGGTAGGCGACGTCGGTGTAGCGCTGAGGCGCTTTGGTCGTAAAGTAGTAGAACGGCCCGGCGTTCCGGGCGAAGAAGTCGTCCAGACCATCATAATAGCTGATGTCCAGATAGTGCCAGTAGTCCAGCCCGGCGTGCTTGAGCTTCCGGTCGTCGATGGCAAAGCCCATCGGCCCCACCAGATGAAGGCGGCAGGCCGTGCAGGCGCAGGTGCGGGCCACGTTGCCGGTGTTCTGCGGGATGCGCGGCTCCACCAGCACGATGTTCAGGGTCGGTTTTTCGCTCATATCTGCCGCCTCACTCTTCCCGCAGCGGGCACAGCCGGGGCAGCAGAGGCTCGAACCAGACGCCGAAGCGGGTGTCCTGGTCATAGGGCGTCTTCTGGATGGCCAACGCCACAAATTCCGCTGCATTGTCTGCCGCCGCGCTCAGGGCGTTGCCCTGAATGAGCGAGCCGATGAGCACCGCGCCGTAGAGGTCGCCTGTGCCGGGGAAGCTGCGGGCGATGTGCAGCTTTTTGACCACGAAGCGTTCGCGGCCCGCACCGGCGCAGGCAATGTACTTGTCCAGCTGTAAGCCCGTGACCACCACGCTGGGGGCCAGCGCCGCCGCCAGCTCGTCGGCCAGCGCCTGTGCGCCCGCCTCGTCCAGCGGGTCGGGCAGGGGCTTTTCCAGCAGCAGCCCGGCCTCGGTGGCGTTGGGCAGGATGAGGTCGGCCCGGCGGCAGAGCTTCCGCATCCGGTCGATGAAGGCCGGGGTGACGGTGGTGTAGGCCCTGCCGTTGTCCCCCATCACGGGGTCCACCACCTTGCAGGCCGAAGGCCAGAGGTCGAAGGCCTTCTCGGCCAGCGCGGCCTGCGCCTCGCCCCCGAGGTAGCCGGTGTAGATGCAGTCAAAGCTCAGCCCCAACTCCCGGTAGTGTTCCAGCGCGGCCTCCCCGTAGGCGCAGCCGTCCAGACGAGCCGGAGTGCCAAAGCCGCCGGTGTGGGTGGAGAGCATCACCGTGGGCAGGGCCACCGGCTGGATGCCCATGACGCTGAGCACCGGCAGGATGACCGCCAGACTGCAGCGCCCCACGCCGGAAAGGTCGTGGATACAGAGAACTTTTTTCGGTTCTGTTATCTTCAGCAAAAAAGAAACCTCCTTCGCAGGATATGCCTTTTCCCATAAGCTGGGCCGGCCCACAGCCAGCCCAGTTTATCAGAATATGATACAGTATACCACATTTTCCTGCACAAAAAAAGCGTATAGTGAATCCTTTGGCGGAAATACTAGCCTCACCGCCTAAAATTTCCGATTCGAAAGGAGTTTCTCTCATGAAAAACGAACACACAAGCTCCACTGCCCCGCTCCTGCTCGGCATGGCCGCCGGGGCCGCACTGGGTGCTGCCGGCGTCATGGCCACCAACAGCAGTCAGCGCCAGATGCGCCGTACCGCCCGCAAGCTGGCAAAGGGTGCCGAGCACGCTGTGAGCCAGCTGGACAAGATGGTGGATGATTTCGTCGAGCGCCGGATGGACGGCTGACCGGGCCGATACAGCAACACCCCGGCTTTCCCTTAAAAAGGAAAAGCCGGGGTGTTGCTGGTTGTCGGGGTACAATAAGGCAATCACTTATCACCCAGCCCACACGGTTACTCTCCTGCGCCCGAACCGACGTATTTCCAAAGTTTCTTCTTTTGTGTATTGAAAACCATGTTCGGCAATATATTGTCTTTCGGAGGGTGACAGCTACATTAAAATAACGTTTCTTCTTGTTCCGTATATCATCTCACCTTTTGTGGTCTTTGCATATTCAAATTCTTCATCTCCGCATAATTGAAAAACCATCGATCTTTTTGAACCAAGACGTGTAGATGGACTTTCTTGTTGAGCAGGAGCTTGTTGCAACATGAACAATCATTTACCCTTCACCACTTTTAATTCTTCGGAAAAATGAAGGTATCATGTCACTACCTTGCTCTGCAATAAAACAGGCTCGCAGTAGGGATATTTTGCATGAGTTTTATACGCCACCGTAGACCATCAAGCCGCAACTGAAAGTTTGAGGTAGACATTCCACCACCTCTAATTCGCCGGAAAAATAGCAACAGGGTGGAGTATAATGTCCATTTTTCGTCTTATGTAGGTACATTTTCGATTTTTCCGTTCATTTTTAGGCGAAAAGAAAAGAGCCACCGATCATCAAATCAGTAGCTCCAAGAGATTCATTTTTCTATTCAATTTTCAAAAAGCTCACTTTTTCGCTTATAAGTGATTTTATTCACTTTTCTGGGTTCATAAGTGATTATGTTCACTTATTTCGTTTTATGTAATTATCATGGGATGACAAAAAAACTCACTTATTTACCATTTCTATACAAGTGATTATAATCACTTTTTTATTGAGATAAGTGAGAAAAATCACTTATTTTCCTGCCCCGGCGTTTCCTATCCTGCTGGCTGCGTTTCCTTAGCAGGCTGGATTCTAACCAAGCTGGCAGCTTAATTCCCGTCTCTCTGCTGCCTTACCCACACGCCCCTCAGCCAGCCCCTCTGTCGGCTTTTACTGCCGAACTGGGATTGTTTTGCGATGGGCTGGCTTCTGCCCGACGTGGGGCAACTGTGGGGCTTACAGCCTCGTCTAGCATTTTTCCGTTTTCTATCGGAATCGCATCTGAAATTGGAAAACTCACAAGGTTCTGTTCCAGGAATGACTTTCCGGCCAAACGGTATGATCTCTTCATATTCCAATGCGCATCTCGATAGATCATTCTGGAAAAGGCCACACACTTAATCTCACAGCTGTTTGTTTCATTCAGCTTTGTCACTCGATGCGCCCCGGCATCTTCTGCCTTACACGCCTGTACTGCAATCTGCCCCATCTTCCGGTTGTACAAAAATCGGTAATGCGTTGGCCATCCAAGTGCCTCTAGCGTGCTGCGAAAGATGGTGATCCGTCCTTCCTCCGCATTAAATGTCACTCCCAGCATCCCGGAGTACCATTTCTGTTCTTTTTCCTGCAATCTTCTCACCTCCAAAAAAGGGCGCACTTCCCCCTTGGTATTATAAAATCATTTTTAATCAAGCCCGGTATCGGGGACTGTCCTTCCTGTCAAAACTCCCATTGATACATAACCATCCATCTGTCGGACTTCTGATTCTCTTAGGTGTTCTTCTACAGGCACGCCAAAAGTACCTGCAATATCATCCGGGTAAAATCCCTTCCGAGTATCCACAGGCTTAGTCTCCTGGTCTGTTGGCTGTTCTGCTACAGTTTCTTTCTTTCCACTTTGCCGCTCATGGAAGATTTCTGGCACGAGCAGATCAAAGACGTACAGAGTTTCTCCTTCGAAGGTAATTCTGTACCCCAACACCTTATATCTGCATTCACTATCCCAGTCCATTTCTTTATAGACCAGTTCCGCAAAGGGCTTGCAACTCATCTTCCTGCTCTTACGCTTATCCGGCTTTGCAATGCACCAGCGCAGAGCATCCTTGTCGTTTTCATCACAACCACGCACAACAATGCGCTTCAAATCGTTATTGAACATGACGTGTACATAAACCACATCCTCCAGACCTGTGATGCAGGCAGTATTGAATGTGATACTATCCTTACGAATCACGATTGCAGGATCACGAAGATGTGCAAACAATTCCTTTCGCACAACTTGATATCCATCATACGAAAAGGTACTCTGTAATTCCTCCGCTCGTGCATCTCTTTCATTTTCTGCCTGCTCCGTTGATGGGGCAATGCTTGTGTGTTCCTCATTCATTCGTGTCGGTCCATCCTTCCATTATTTCTTCCGCCTCATGGAGCAATGTATTCAGACCATCTGCGGTAAATGTATTCATTTCTTTAATTTCTGCTGCCGGCCGGAGTACATCCCAGTTTCCTGCATAATGCTCCTGCTGCAAAATGCCAACCTGTGCAATACTTGTGATTGGCTGTCCAAAAGTTCCCGCCCATTCTGGTGGAAAAATGTAAATCATCTGTTTGACCGTTTTGCCCTCGGCTTCCTCTTCTTTCGATGGCAGAACGATTTCCTCTATTTTGATCATCTCCGGCTCATCCAGTTCAAAAAGCATCAGCTTATTGTCCCCTTGTTCCACAAACTGCCCCCGGAAACGATACTTCAAACCCTCTTCCCATTCCATAATGTCGAAAAGTGTCTTAGCCAGACCACGGCAGCCCAGTGTGCTTGCACACCAGCGGCCCTCTTTCAGTCTTCCCCAGTGAATAGCATTCGGATTGCCCTTTTCGCATGGCCGAATTGCAACACAGCGGTCAACCGAGTTCAGAAGCAGTTCCACATACTCCACATCTTCAAACTTTTTCAGACAGGAAGTATTGAACCGCAGCTTACCATTGGAGATCGTCATTGCCGGGTTCTGCAGTGTAGAAAAATACTGAGCCCGTACCACCTCATATCCCGATAGATTCAGTCGGTTCATGACCTCTGCGTTATTCTCTTGCTCTTCCTGCATTACACTTTCAGAAGCCTCCCGGTATTCCTCTACCGAGAAACCAGTCCAGTCCTTATCAAAAGGCACATATCCTCGAAGAATACCATCATCCACCACACTCAGAACCGGCAATGGCCTATTTTTTCTTGTATAGTTGCGGGATGCCCTCAGATGATTGGCTGCATTATAAACCTCTCTGGACACAATCGCCTCATGGTGGTCCCTCTGTCGATACTGCGTCCGGTCATTGTTATTTTTCTTTGACTTATGTGTAAGAAAGTTCGGCGTGAAAGTCTTTCTTGCCAGCACATCCCCACAGTGGCGTTCATTTGCAATGACGCCAGCTATCGTACCCGGATTCCATTCGGTATTTCCCAGCTTGGTTTTACGCCCGTACTCGGTCAGAAATTCTGCAATCTCAGTAAAGGAAAAGCCATTCAGATACAAGTAATAAATGACCCTAACCGTCTGTGCCTCACTTTCATTTACCACAAGATTTCCATCCTCGTCCTGATCATATCCCAACAATGCCGGCGTCAAAAACAGGCCTCGGCTGAACCGCCGGTCAATAGACCAGTTCATAATGATCGATTTGGAATGAGATTCTTCCTCCGCCACAGATGCCAGAATGGTCAGGATCATACGGCCATTGCTGTCCAGTGTATAAATATTGTCGGCCTCAAATTTCACACCCACGGGCGGGTCAAGATTTTTCAGCGTTTCAATGACCGAAAGGCAGTCCACAATGTTTCGGGCAAAACGAGCGATGGACTTTGTAAGGACCAGGTCTATCTTTCCTGCCTTACAGTCTTCAATCAACTGCTGCATTCCTTTGCGATGCTCCAGCGAAGTTCCGCTGATGCCCTCATCATCGTAAATTCCAACGAACTCCCATCCCGGCTGTGCCTTTATGTACTCAGTATAGTAATTTTTCTGAAGTTCATAGGATGAAGTCTGCTCGTCATTGTCAGTGGAAACACGGACATAAGCCGCAACACGCCGAATAGAGGTACTTTCTCCAAGCCCCTCCACTGCCTTTGCCGGGATGACTTCCAATTCAGAAGCATCCACTCCCTTATATCTGTCTCTGATTTTCTGCTTGCGGTCTACCGCTTCTACTCCACTGCTTCCCATGTACTTCCTCTCATTCTTCCGGCTTTATGCTCCAATACCACTGACGCATCTTCCGATAACTTCGGATGCCGAGTTCTTTTTTCGTATTTTCTGCTGTCCTGCGACTGATGCCTTCGTCACTCATCCGCATATAGATTTCTCTTGCTCTCATATCGCCTTCGGAAAGCAGCTTTTTTATCAGGTATGCTGCTTTCTCAGACTTTGATTCAAACTTCGGAGGCTCTGACTCTGCTTCCGGGTCAGTTGGAATCTTACACTCCAGCCATCGAAAACCCTCCTCGGCCGTTATTGAGAAACGAATCTCTCCATCAGATGGGGCCAGATTGTTCTTGATCTGTCGTACAATGCGAATGTCTTTGTTTTCCGGATCATGCTCCATCTGCAGAACACTTCTGGCTGCTGCCACAACATCCACACTACCAATGCTCCGGTACAGATCTTTTGTCCCCTCTTTCTTGTTGAGGTGACCAATCAATACAACTGCACAGTCATACGCAGATGCCCACATTCCAAGACGCTGCATCAGCTTTCTCGCCCTGCCTGCAATCTGAAGGTCAGAATCACTCCCCAGATATGCCTGTATCGGGTCAATGACCACCAACCTTGGACGAAATTGTATAATCGCCTTTCTGATACGTTCATCATCCAGCGTCAAGCCACTGTTCATTTCTTCATTTATAAAAGCCACATTCCTGCAATCTGCTCCACACGTTTCCAATCTCGGCTTGATGGTGTCTGAAGCATCATCTTCCGAACACTGGCAAATGACTTTCTGAGGCATTCCAATAGACTTTCCATCCGGCATAGTTCCACCCTTTGATAATTCTGCAATCAGATTCATCATCATGGTAGACTTTCCATCGCCGGGATCGCCTTGCAGCAATGTGATCTTCCCGACTGCAATGAACGGATACCACAGCCATCGAACAGCTGTTGCTTCTACATCACTATATAATGTGAAAATTCCTGTTTCCTCTTTGCCTGTCATTCCCTTTACCTTTCATTTGCAGTCTTTTCCTACATTTATATTATAAGAGCTGCATGACATTTTGACTGCTACCTATCATGTAGCACGTTCCATGTTTTGCTACATAGTAGGTAGCAAAATGGCCTTAGACCACACAACAGATAGGGGTGTGGCATTTTGCGGTCTTAAAAATCTCTCTACTTTTATATCTTCCGAATCATACGCTCCCATTGGGTATTCCCGAATCCAGCCTTGAATGCCAGACATCGTTGCATCCACACACTGCTTATAAGTCAGCGTTGCGATCTTCCGGTTCGTGATCGCCGCCCGTGCCACATTCAACGTCAGGTTGAACATTCCCAGTACATCCCCATCATCAGAAAGAAGATAAATGTCGATGGGAAAACGACCATACACTTCCGTCATAAAAGAAGTGATTCCAGATAGAAGTGATCTTCGTCTGGATCGCGGTCAATGCTGTACCAATCAGGATCTGAATCGCCTGCCAGATGGTTTCAAACAGATACTTGAACGCATCCAGCAGAGGCTTGATGGTGTTGTAGATTCCGTTCCACACGGTAGTGATTGTCGTGCTGATGGTGTTCATGACCGTAGAGATCGCAGTCGAGATTGCAGTCCACACAGTTGTCACCGTGGTATGAATCGTATTCAGCACAGAGGAAACTGCTGTGGAAATAGCAGTCCAGATGGTGCTGAAGGTCGTCTGGATACTCGTAAGAACGGTGGTGAAAAATCCAGACACTGCTGTAAATACAGTCGCTGCCACACTCTGGATAGCAGAAACCGTGTTTGAAAAGAAGCTGCTGATTCCGCTCCACACGGTCTCGAAGAAGCTCGTGATACTGCCCCAGACAGTCTGCCAGTCCGTACCGAACAGACCAAGGAACACATCCAGCGCACTCTTCAAGGCATTCAATGTAGTGGAGAAGATAGACTTGATGCCCTCCCAGATGCCGGAGAAGATTCCCTTTGCTGCCTCCCACGCACCGCTCCAGTTGCCAGAAAACACATTGGAAAAGACATCGAACAGACCCAGTAAGGTATCCAGAACGACACCAAGGATAGTCGAAATATTCTGGAACGCTCCCTCGAACAGCGGTGCAAGCACCTGACAGAAGCTATCCCAGACTGCTTTCAATACCTCAGTGATATCCTTAAAATCAAAGCCAAGACCATTGATGCGCTGGGCCAGCTGGTCACAGAAGCCTTTCACCTTGGAAACGATGTCGTTCCAGATACCGGTAATGGCCGTGCGGAACTCCTCGTTCGTATTCCAGAGGTTCATGAACGCCGCCACCAGCGTACCGATGACCGCCACTACTGCTACGACCGGCCCGGACAGACCGCCCAAAACAGCTCCCAGCTTTCCGAACACACCGCTTGCACTGCCCACATGGGTAATGAGCAGCCGGATGCCCTTTGCCAGAGAACTGAATCCCCGCATTGCCGTACCCACTGTCGAGATCGTTTTACCCAGAACGATGAGCAGCGGTCCGATGGAAGCTGCCAGCAGTGCGATCTTGATGATCGTTTCTCTGGTGCTGTCATCCATGCTGTTGAGTTTGTCCACGAACTGCTGAATGGCCGACACGATCTTACGGATGGTCGGCATCAGGATATCGCCAAAAGAAATAGCCAGCTCCTCCAACTGAGATTTCAGGATGGTGAGCTGACCATTTAAATTGTCCTGCATGGTCTCTGCCATGCTCTCGGAAGCACCATCGCAGTTTTCAATGGCACCACGCAGTTTGTTGATGTCCGTTTCGCTGGAATTCATCAGGGCAAGGAAGCCGGACATTGCATTCTTTCCGACAAGTGCCTCTGCGTTGGCTGCCTTCTCAGATTCCGACAGACCAGAGAATGCCACACGGCAGTCTGCCAGAATGTCGTTCAGACTTCTCATGCTGCCATCTGCGTTGCTGGTGGCAATCGTGACCTCACCGATGTTTTTGCCAGCAAAGGTCACTTCACCGGAAAGATTGTTCATGATGGTACGAAGGGAATTACCAGCCTGAGAAGCCTTGATACCACTGTTCGCCATCAGACCGATAGCTTCCGCGGTATCCTCTGCCGAGAATCCCAGCGCACCGGCGATAGGTGCACAGTACTTGAACGTCTCGCCCATCATGCTGACGTTGGTGTTCGCGTTGGAGGAAGCGGCGGCGAGGATATCTGCAAAGTGACCGGAATCCGCAGCTGACAAGCCGAAAGCGGTAAGGGCATCCGTGACGATATCCGAAGTCGTGGCGAGGTTTTCACCGGATGCCGCCGCAAGGTTCATGATACCCTCGATGCCGTTCAGCATGTCGGAGGTCTTCCATCCAGCCATGGCCATGTATTCCATCGCCGAAGCTGCCTCAGATGCAGAGAACTTGGTCTTCGCACCCATCTCACGGGCTTTCGCACGGAGCTGGTCGAAATCATCCCCGGTCGCACCGGAAATGGCAGAGACCTTACTCATCTCGGAATCGAAATCGGCTGCGGTCTTCACTGCGGCAGTGCCAAGACCCGTTACAGCGGCGGTCACCGGCAGGAACTTCTTGCCGACATTCTCCACAGAAGATCCGATGTTCTGGATCTTTTCTCCGGCTTCATCGATCTTGGCCAGAGTCGCATTCGTGGTCGCTGCCTGGTCCTGTAAAGACCGCAGATTCTGTTCGGTCTCCACGATTTCACGCTGGAGGGCATCGTACTGCTGCTGGGTGATCTCACCGTTGGCAAGCTGCTCATTGGCCTGCTGTGCCGCAGTCTTCAAGGTCGCCAGCTTTTCTTTGGTTGCTTGAATGGCATCCTTCAGCATCTTCTGCTTCTGGACGACCAGTTCTGTATTGGAGGGGTCCAGTTTCAGGAGTTTATTGACATCCTTCAGTCCGGACTGCGTCCCCTTGATTGACTTGTTTACACTTTCCAGTGCTTTGGAGAGCTTTGTGGTATCGCCGCCGATCTCAACGGTGATGCCCTGGATTCTGGATGCCATGTGCGTAACCACCTCCTCATTTGGGGCATGAAAAAACCTGTCTGTTTGAAGCAGACAGGCTATACTTTGAATTAAGAAAAAAAGCGTGTATATAAATCCATTTCTTAAATACAATATATTTATCAGTCAATTTGCTGATAGTTGCGTTGACATTTTTGCCTGTCAATGCTATACTGTTTATAAAGAAAGGAGTTGACGGTTATGGCTTCTGTTATGAGTGCAATCACAAATACTGTCCCTATCACACAATTCAATCGTGGTCTTGCCGGAAAGATTTTTGAGGATGTTAAGCAGTGCGGTGCAAAAGTTGTCATGAAAAACAACACAGCAGAATGTGTTCTCATTTCCCCTGACGAATATGTCCGTCTGATGGATGAATTGAATGATGCCCGTCTGATGGCGATTGCATCTGAACGCATGGCACATCTTGACCCCTCCACTTTAATTTCTGAGGAAGAAATGAACCGCCGTCTTGGTGTTACAGAAGACGATCTCACCGGTTTTGACGAGGTTGAAATCGAATGAGTTGGAAACTGGAATATCTCCCAGAAGCAGAAAAAGACTTAAAGGACTTAGATGGTAGTCAGCGCATGCTTGTTCTGAAAGCCATCAAAAAAGTCCAGCAGAATCCTTTGCCTGTTGATGAACAAGGCTACGGCAAGCCTCTCGGCAACCACAACAGCACAAGTCTTGCAGGTCTATTGAAAATCAAGCTTCGCTCTGCCGGTCTGCGAGTTGTCTATCAACTACGCCGCACAGAATCATCTATGATGGTTATTGTCATTGGTGTTCGCGCAGATGAGGAAGTATATGAACTTGCTCAGAAAAGAGCAACCAAGCATGGTCTATTTTGATTGACTACTGCTTCACAATTCGCTATAATTAACAACGATCAGGTTTCAGATACCTTGCGAGGGCTGAGACCGGGAAGATGACCTTTTGGCCACCTTCTTTACCCACTCAGCTGTGCACGGCTGGGTGGGATTTTTTATTATCCATTACCAGACGAACATGCTTATTTTATTTGCAATATAAGCACGTTCGTCTGTTTTTTGCATTAGAACCGGTCAAAGTCCTCCTGTGATGCCAGTTCCTTGTACGGATACTCGTCATTCTGCCGTTCCGTGAACATATCGTTGACCAACCCGATAGTCAGCAGGTCAAGGTCGGCGATGCTGATACCGAGCTGTACACAGCGCAGCAGAAAGAGCGGGGTGGTCATTTCCCGCTCACTTTTTCGAGGTTTTTTCTGGATTCCACCTCCGTCTGCACGTTCAGGCCCCACAGTTCGATCAGCTGGGGCAGGATCTGGTAAATGGAGAAGGTATTGAACTGGTCCAGGAACTCCTCCGGGCTGTCCGGCACCTTTGCCGGGTCTGCATGACGGGCCATCAGCCACGCCAGGTCTTCGAACATCTCCAGACTGAACAGGTCGAGGTTGGAGCTGTCCTCCTCATTCTCACCTACGCTCTTTTCCAACTGGCGCAGGTCTTTGTAAATGTCACGGCCAAACTTGATGCGGTACAGACGAGGCACAGCGGCACTTGCCTTAAAGGTGACTTCCCTGCCATCGATTTCGATTTTCTTCGTAACTGCCATAATCGTAATCCTCCATAAATTTCATGTAAAATTGGCAGAGTCGAAGCCCTGCCGTATATCGTGTTTCTTACTCTTCCGGGTCAATGCTGACCAGTGCATTACCGCCGCTCACAGTCGGCAGCTTTCCATCCCACTTCTGGATCTTCTGGTAATCAATCAGCGCATCGGACAGGCTTTCTGCCAGTTTGCGGTTTGCCTCTGCCTGTGCATCTGCGGCAATGGAAGTTTTCTGGGCTTCCGCCTCTGCATTGGTGATCGCCACCTGCTTATCGGCTTCTGCCTTGGCAATGGCGGCTTCATTCTCGATCTTCTGTTTGTCGGCATTCTGCTGGGCAATGGACTTCTGCTGGATGGCTTCGTTATAGGCATCCTCGAAATTCATGTCGTTGATAACGACCTTGTTCACAAACACAACGTCCTCACCGTATTTCTGCATAAGGGACTCTGCCAACTTCTGCTGTGCCAGAGGCTCGATCTTGGTGCGGTTGGTTACCTCATTGGGACCAAGTTCAGCCATCGCAGACTTGATGGCAGATGCCACCAGCTCATCACCGACCAGATTCTTGATGTCGGACACATTCGCATACAGCCAGGCACTCTTCTCAGGAAGCACCTGATAGGTCACGATGACATCAGCAGCATACACAGGGGTCTTGTCAGAGGCTTCGCCCCAGATCTGTGCTTCGATGTGTTTATCCTGCTGCTTGTTGTTGACCTTGTGAATGCTCTGCACAAAGGGGATGCAGAAGTTGAGCTTGCCACTCTGGATGGTGGTCTCCTGGATCTGGCCGAAGCTGGTCTTCACGCCCGTGTAACCGGTGGGGATGATGTGGAACGAGCAGACAGCCAGTACCAGAACGATGATCACTGCGAACAAAGGAAAAATCTTCTTCATAGTCATATACCTCTTTATAATAATGTAAGCAGAGCCGAAGCCCTGCGGTGTGTGTCGGTCACTTAGCCCTGCGGCTCCTCGGTGTGACTGGTGTCTTCGGTGTCCACAGCTTCTGCCTGCGGCTCGTAGACCGCATCGTACCACTTGTTATAGACATCATCCGTGGTGTTAGTACCGATCTTTGCCTTGACATAACCGTTTGCCAGAGGGGTTGCCTGCAGGTTCAGGGTGTCTGTCTTGACTTCCTTGCTGTCCTCGTTGGTCTCACCCTCGATGGACGGACGGCTTGCTACACAGTTGTACAGCACATGGCGGATGTGACGCTGGTCACCATCGAACTCAAACAGGAAGGCGAAATGTTCCAGTTCCACATTGGCGTTCTCAACAAGCACGCCGTTACCATCCAGTTCCTCGTGCATGATGTCCGTGAGGAAGCTCTCCGGAATCAGTGCGATCTCCAGATCACCCTCGTAGCCGGAGTTGTTATTCACGACATAGTAAGCGATATTGTCCGCATAGAACGGCTCGATCTCGCCATTGGCATCCATAGAAAGACTGACTGCACCGGGGATGCGGACCGGCTTTGCGTAAGTGACACTGCCATCTTCGTCAAAGGTTGCCTTTGCATAATGGCAGTTTTTCAGGCCAAATTTGACCTTATTGCTTTGCTTCGACATAGGTTATTCCTCCTATCGCCCTGCGGCCGGCTTATACGGTCAGCTCATACAGGACTTCATACATTTTTTCGGTTTCGATCCAGACCTCGCTTTTCTCATAGTAGAGTTCGTGTGCGGTCAGGACTTCTTCAATATTTGCTTCCATATCCGGGTCTTTGTAGTCGGTGTACACCTCAATGTCCAGCCGGTTGAAATGGTGGTACACAAGGTTATCCGCACCAAAGTTCTCAGCTTTCGGATACAGGAAGCAGATAAACGGTGGATCAGGGCTCTCCCCTTCTGCAAAATGGTCATACGCATAGGGAAGCCCCATCTCCTCCACCAGTGCTTTTCCCTTGTAACCAGCTGCCGCCAACGGCAAGCCCTTACACCATGCCGGGTTGACGGACATCAGCTTACAGACCTCATCCACTGTGTACTGATCCTTTGGTGCCTCGATGATGACCTCATCGTGAACATGCGCCACAATGTTTAACCCCTCTGCTGAGATTCGGTCCATTGCCTCTGCCAGAATGTCACGGGCAATCGCCTGTGTCGCATTCTCGACCAGCCGGCCGGAGTAGGTTTCCTGTCTGCTCCACTTGTGGTTCTGCCCCACGCCTTCATAGGTCAGGCTCATACGACCGAAGCGGTTCGGCTGCTGTCTCGGCTTCAGATAGGCGAGTCTCCTGCCGGACGAAAGCACCATCCAGAGGGTGCCGGAATAGAACTCAAAGGCGATCTTTCCGACCTCCTGCCGCTCCCCGGTCTTGTAAGCGGCCATTGCTGCCTTTTCGGTATCCCACCAGTACTGCACGATCTTCGGGTTGGCCTCCCGCCAGGAATCAATGATCTCCGGCAGTTCTTCCTCGTGGAGTCCCATCTGCAACGCGCCCATACTGATGAGTGCGCCGGAGGAGCCGCCATAGCCACAAGCCAGAGTTGCAATCTTCCCTTTCTGACGCAGATCGCCGTTGATGCCATGCTTGACGACAGGCACATGAAACATCTGGGAAGCAGTGGCACAGTAGAGATCCTCGCCGTTCTGGAACGCATCCAGCACCCACTGTTCCTCCGCCTCCCACGCAAGCACACGGGCTTCAATAGCAGAAAAGTCTGCCACGATGAACTCGTATCCATCTTTCGGAATCAGCATGGTGCGAATTAACTGGGACAGGACATCCGGTGTATTGCCGTAGATACTCTCGACCATATCGAAGCACCCCAGCTTCACGAGTGTTCTCGCTTCGTCCAGCGTTGAGATGTGGTTCTGTGGAAGATTCTGCAGCTGGATATTCCGGCCGGAATATCGACCGGTACGACTGGCCCCATAGAACTGGAAAAGTCCTCTTGCTCTGCCGTCAGGACACACACAGCGTTCCGCTGCTTGGTATTTCTTCACAGAGCTTTTTGCCATCTGGAGCCGGAGCTTCAGCATATCCATTGCCTCAGCATCTACTCCGTTCTTGTCCAGTTCTTCAATCATCTGGGCTACATCCTTTTTTCCGAGCGTGTCCATCGGGATGCCGCGCTCCTCCAGCCATGTCTTCAACTGAGATACGGAATTCGGGTTTTCAAGTCCAGTCAGTTCGTAGGCTTTTTTGCTCATGGCATCGGAGAGCATCAGGTCGCAGGTGATTGCTTCCTGCACCAACTCCGTATCGATTCTCACGCCGCGGTCATTGATGCGCTCATTCGTGCGATAATGCTGCCATTCCAGTTCCGTCATTGGGAACTTCTTCAGTCTCTTGTAGATGTCCACCTCGGTATTGACATCCTGAATGCAGTAATACTTGAACTTTGCCCAGTCCGCCGGGTAATGCTCCGGAAGATTCCGGGTCCGCATCCCATTTGACTTGGTCGGCTTGCATGGCACAGAAAACAGCTTGATGAGCCGCTCACCTTCTTTGTCTTTCTGCTGGCTGGTCTTCAACACCGTACCGACATCTTTCAGTGCCAGCGGCAAAGTCAGCGATGCTGCCATGACCATCGTGCAGATTCAGCTATCCGGCGAAAGGAACTCTCCCGGTTTCAGATACTGTCCGGGATAGTGCCGGTTCAGATGCACGGAGAAGCAGACACGCTCAAAGGCGGCATTGTGTGCGATCAGCCGCACGCTGCCAGTTTGGAATGCCTCCAGCAGTTCATCCGGTATGACTTCTCCCGATGCAAGGTCTGCACATCTTGTCTCGCCAAAACCATTTCCCTCATCAGTTGCCCAGGCAATAAGCAGGATCTCGAAACTTGGGTCTGCGGCATAGCGGTACAGACCACACTTGCCGATGTCCACCTCACTGTAAGTCTCAATATCGACCAATATTTCTTTCAAAAAATCACCCCATATCTAAGAAAAAACCGGGAGACACCTCAGCATCTCCCGGCGTGCTCATTTACTTGTGTCCTTGAAAGACCGGGGCTTACTTCAAATAATCCGGCAGTTCTTCACCGGCATCGCCGCCCAGAACATCCTCGTCATCATCCAGTGCATCGAAGTCAGACTCGGCAGATGCACGGCCAGACAGACGGTCGCCGTCCTTAACGAACTGGATATTGCCCAGACCTGCCGCTACGCCACGGTTGCCGTTGGCATTGAACGGGTAGAAGTTGATCGTTACGTAGCAGTAGCATCCAGAGTAAACCATCATCGGGTCGGTCACAGGCTGTACATGGCGGTCAACGACCTGCGGTGCGTCCTTGCTGGTGGCGTTCAAGAAGAAATGCTTCTGGTAGTTCTCATCCTCCGTGCGGTCGATGTCGCCGTCACGCAGCGGAAGTTTCAGGTTCGGGGGGAGCTTGCCGCCCCATCTGCGAACCTTGCCATCCTCCTTGGCCGCCTCGACCGCCTTGTGGATCGCCAGCAGGGTCTTCTTATCGTCCTTCGGAATCAGGCACGAAACGGAATACTTCGCCTCGCCGCCATTGATGCTCTTCGGCTCGAAGATGTTGGCGAAAGAGATCCGGCAAAGAACCTTCACCTTAGTTGCGCTGTTCATTTTGTTTGCATTTGCCATAGTGAAATCCTCCTAAAATTGTGTTGTAGATACTGGTTTTCTATGTCCAGCCTCAGTCAAGGGGCGTGAACTCATCCTCGACAGTCTCCAGATTGACTGCCTCTCTGGGATCAGAGTTTGGTACAAGAGCCAGCTTACCGGGTGGCTTGACCACATACTCTCCCAGAATTTCCTTGAACTTTTTCTTCCCCATGAGCTTTTCAAACTCAGTAAGGGAGATCAGCTCAGTCTTGTAAATATCGGTGTATCCGGCTTTTTCTGCTACGGCCACCACCGACTTTGTGTCAAGGAACTGCCGCTTGCTCCTGCCCTCGACCACCTTATAGCCATCCCACGCAACGCCGTGGTTGATGGCTTCGGAACTGACATAGGCAAAAATCGCTTCGATCCAGGACTCGATACGGTTCAAGGTCGGAAGCATCTTTTCGATGTCCGTCTTGGAAAGGAGCGCCGGGGACTTGAAGGTTGGTGCTGAGGTATCCGGATTGTAGGCTGCTGTGGCATCGGTTTCCTCTTCCTCATCGGTAAGAACACCTTCATCCAGATCCAGAAATTCTTCCTTCACCAGTGCCAAAGCTTCCTCAGCACAGGCTTTGCAGGAAGTCCTTGCTCTGCAGAACCGGCACCAGTCACCGGGAACCTGCTCACCTTTTCCTTCAAAGGCCAGCTTTGCCCTCGGTCTGACATAGGTCTCTGCCCAGTCCAGCAGTTCCTCCACACTGCATTCATACGTTGAGATATTTTCCAGTCGCGGCTGGATAATGGTCATGGACACCTGCTTGATGTTGTACAGGTATCCGTAGGCGTGATAAGCGCCCAAGGCGTACAGCATCATCTGCGGATTGTGGTCACAGCTGACGAATACGCCTTTGCCGTTCTTGTAATCCATGACATACAATGTCCCGTCTGCGATGATCACGCAGTCGCCGGTACCGAAGCCAGATGGAACCAGATAGCTGTAATCGAGCCGCTCCTCCACCATGACCAGTGGATGCGGGCAGGTTTCCTTGATGCGCTCCACCGTTGAAATGATGAACTCTGCGTAAATGTCAGTGTTCGCTTCCATCTCCTCGTTCTCGTACTCGGAGGTCGGACGCTGCACCCTCTCATGCAGGTACTTGCGGAGCTTATACTCACCCAGAGCGTGGGCGGCTGTTCCTTCCTCGGCATACACCGAGGATTCATTTGGAAAGTTCTGCTCCAGCCTTGCCGATGGCGTACAGTTCAACCACCGCTTCGAGCTGGAAGCAGACAGGATTGCGTGTACTTCCGGCATAATGACCTCCCTTAAATCTGGGAGACATCGGCCAGAAACGCTTCGTACTTCTCCGCAGGCAGGTCAGACAGCTGGGCAACACCATAGGTCTTCAGAAGCTGGCCGATCTTCTCGTTGTTGTCGCGCTTCTTTTTAATCTTCGCCACAATGACCGCTGTGATATCATCCTTGGTAATCGTCACCGCAGACGGTGTCTTATCGGCAGCGGGTGCTTCCTGCTTGACCTGCTGAGACTTATCCGGCTGACCGGTATCTTTCACCTGACCAGTATCCTCACCCCACGGCAAGGCATCTGCATCATCTGCCGGGAAGTTTTCTTCTGTGGTATCCTCTGCTTCCCCGGCACTGTTCTCGGCCTCCAGCTGTGTGTCTGCGCCGGCATCACTGTCGCTGTCATTGACAGGATCTTCCGGCTTGTCCATAGCCTCCTCTACCTTTCGGGTCTTCTTGATTGGCTTCTTGCGAGGATGCGAGGATGCTGCACCTTTCTTCTCAGACACAACAGGAGCTTCCTGATCCACGACCGGGAAGACTCGCTTATCTGCCGGGACAGCATCTGTGCCCAGAAGTTCAAGCTGGTCAGACACGCCTTCAAACATCTGGGCGAGACCTTCAAAGACCTCGGTCAGCCCATCCACAACCTTCTTCGGAGCAGTCAAAGCATTCATCTCATCCATCATGCCTTATCCTCCTCTCCGTTTTCCTCCTCATCACCCCACAGGTCATCCAGATAATCGGTCTGTGCCTTCAAAACTGCCAGAATGACCTTCTCGCACAGTCCAGTTTCTTTGTGGATGCGCTCCAGCATCTCATCGAAGTCGATGTCCTCTGCCGAATCATCTGCCTCAGCATCCGGCTCCTGTCCGATGCCGTAGTTGTGAGAGGTCATGCGCTCATCCATGTAGATATGCAGGTTCTTGATGTTGAGTGAAAGGAACGGAACGCCAGACGGGTGTGCCAACATCGGCTTGTCCTGCTTCTGAGCTTCCGTTTTTTCCTCTGCCCTAGCAGAAAGCGGAACCTTTACCAACTTGGCGTCCTTCAGCATCTCGCTGATCATTTCCTCCAGAGTCATGCTCTTCTCGTTCTTATTCTCCATTGTCTTCCTCACTTTCTGCAGCATTAGGCTGCTCTTCATTTTTGCAATCACTCAGACCATACTTCTCCGCAATGCTTTTAATCAGCATTCCGAGCAGCTTTGTAGGCTCCGGCATATTACGGACAGGCTTCGACAGTTCCTGTGCCCTTTCGATTTCAAGAGCCATCCCTTTTGTAATCCTGTTTCCGAATACCCACACCTCTGCGGCTTCTTCTAACTAGGAAAGACCCATCTGAATGCCCCGCTCACGTTCCGCTTTTTGGTCATCGTCAAGGATGGCCGTAAAGTAGAGATGCGGTGCCAAAGGCATCAGACCACAGGCTGCTATAAGCCGGCAGGCCATCTTTGCCCGGTAGATGTTTTCTTCCAGTTCTGCCTTTTTCCCGGCTTCACTTTCGGATACCGGCTGGTACGGCGAACAAACAAAAATCTTCTTCATTTTGGGGCCACCTTTCCTGCTGCTTCCGGGTAAATGTCAACATGGCCCATGGTGTCCCCCGGCGTGATGACCAGAACGTTCATTCCGTCACCCAAAAGCCAATGGACCAGTCTTGCAGGCAGCTTCATTACCCGTCCGTCCAACACTTTTTCTTTGTTTTTGACACGAACTTCAATGCGGTGCTTCATGCTCCTCGCCTCCTTAAATAGATATTGAAGTGCGGAAAGCCGATCCCGGCCTTTAGGTCACGCCGTTCTGTTTTCCCAGTGGCCTTCTGCCCTTCTAAGTCACAGGCGATGGAGGAAGCTTTAAATCGAACCCCCTCTCCAAAGTTTTTTCAAAATTTTATCTGATGCGATTTTTTCTTCGATCTTCTTACGGCGTTTCCGTACAGCTGCTTCCGACACAGCATCCTCTGCAGCGGCTTCAACATTGGATTTTTCTTGCTCTACGACCTGACGATATGTATGGAGCTGGGATTCTGGAAGTTCATCCCTAAGCTCATGCAGTCGGACAATATAATCCGGCTCTTCATCCTCCGCACCCATCGAAATCGCACATTCATATAAGAGGCTGGACTTATCTTCACTGCCTTCATCATCCGCAAAAGAAGCGTCCAAAGACAGGTTGTAGGAATCCGGGCGCTTTTCGCCGGGATGGGCTTCCTCCCACTCCCGGATCTGCCGCTTCTTGTGTTCATCCGCAGGCGGTTTCAAATGCTTATTGTTGTTGTAGACTTCCCTGTCACGATCCATATGCCACTGACGAATAAACTCGGCCGTCACGACTTCTCCTGTGACTTCGTTCACGCCTCCGTGGATGACAAGTGGCTGATTGTCAATGTAATAGACGATAACGTCACGCAAATCCTGCGGGATTTTACGGTATATGTTTTTGAATGCGCTGTAATCACGCTTTCCTGCCTTGCTCTGAGCTGCTCCATTGTTCTTTGTTTCCTTCATTTTTATGTCCTTTCCGCTCGTGCGGACAGGCAAAGGAAACTCTGACAAGGAGGACCTCCTGTAAGAAAGTCGTGTCTGGTCTCATGAGACCCCGGAGATCGGCTGCAAGCAAAAAGAAAAATGCGCAACAAGTCAGAGGGTGCTCGTTACAGTCATGGTGAATTCAGCGGTCATGCAAACCGTAAAATTCATCGACTGTATGAGAATCCTTTGCCTATTGCGCACTGGGCTCTGTATTCTGTTTTTGTTCTATGATAGCAGCCTTATTTGTACATATAAGGCTACCGGAATATCTGATTCAATATAAAATGCATCATTCCATCTGTCTCACCCTCTTCTCATTAGCACTGCCTCACTCATTGGTTGAATTAATATCATTTATCAACATTTTCTCTTGAAATTTTGAGACAAATATTCAAAAAGGAAGGTATTTATGGTATACTTTAGTGTAGAGAAATGTTTGATTGTCATAAAATCCAATTGTAATGTCATAATCTTATGATTCTGAATTTTTACATTAAATGACCCAATTTCGTCCACTTTCCCACTCACATCATATCTCAATATCTACTTTTTGTCGTTGAACCCTCAATGAATAGAGTTGACTACATCGTAAAATCTGTTGATTTCAACTTTTATCTGTTAAATCTAGACCGGAGGAATGTTTATGTCGTGCTTTGATTTTGGCTCGTTTTACCGCATTGCTATAAAAGGTAATACCACTAGGAATCAAACAAGTATTTATAGCATTCTTACCACTGGTCAAACCAACTCTGATAAATTTCTCGATAAAGCCGTTGTCAGCAAAATTTTTAGCGGAAAGTGCAGTCTTCCTGCCGCAACCATAAAGAACCTGCAGTCTGTGGAATCAGATGAAATCAAGCGTCGTATCGAGTTATTGCGACTTTCCGATGCTGTCATGGCCGTTAACAAGCTTTGGAATGTTCTTGTTTATGAGGTTAGAATTCCAGAAGAAACGCTGAAAGACCTTATTGACACTGTATCTTTTTCTGCCTCTCCCTCATTATTTCTTACCAAAGCTTTTATTATCTCTTTAGATGGACGCGAGTTGGATGAGTCACCTCATAAGCATCCTATTGTGGACATTTTGGGAACCATCACCGCCCCCGGCGATCTTATGGCTATGGAACAGATGACTGAACCTCAAAGGGAGGCTCTTATCAGTTTTGTTAAAGGATATCTGGAAATCGAGGATTCCAGCAATGCTGATTCGTCTCACCTTGACAGTGTTTTTGATGACTATGTTGGGAAAAATCTCCCTGACGTTGCACAGCGGGTTAATTACATAGTGCAACTTAAAAACATGAAAGCACGTTATAAAAAATCGCTTCAAATCATCGCCAAAGCCCTTCCATACATTAGAGAAGATGTACGACCCGACGATCTATCAACTGAGTGGATCATAGACTTCTTGGATTACTCCAGAAAGGTATTTTCCCCTTTCAAGTCAAATCTCTGGTCCGAAATTTGTGCGTATGAGATCAATAATCCTAGTTCCATCTCTCGGAAACTCCTTATGACGATTTATCTGATGTCGGACAAAGAACTTCAAGCTTTCGATAATTTAAGGCGAGTGTGCTTCACCGACCTTAATATACAAGGTTCTACTCATCCCCTAGTGTTCATCAGAGATTATCCAAATGCATACAGTTCATGTGAGGGCTCCGCAGCTCTGCACCTTACGACCGGCGACCTCGCTCTTCTGCAAGCTGCTGCCTTGATTGAATGCAACTATGAAACGGGATTTGCTATTGTAGATGATGCCGCTTTAAGCTATCGCAATTACAAAGTCTATATTGAGGGCGATAACAGTTTTCCGGACAAGGTCAAGCGAGTTGGAATCGGAAATGTTCGTTTCACACGGTACGGACAAGAATTTTTCGATTTTTTGCAGAGCTCACGAGCTTTTTCTCTCCCACGCTACGGTGAAGATATTTTTGGATTCACTATTCAGCACTGGAATTCCAAGAAATTAAAAATGCGTGTTCTTCACTACGACCCAAACTCACAAATGATTGTTGAAACAAAATACAATTACTGATTAGCAAAAAAGCCGAGGTAGACTCCAGACAGCCCCAACTAAGGGGTTATCTGAATGTCTACCTCGGCTTACTACGTTTATTCGAGCAGCACCTACAAGTAGTGATTTGGTTTGCTGGCTCACACGTCCTACGGTGAGTCAAGCGGTTACGGGAAGCAGTCACATCCTGAGCTGTTCCTTTTTGTCTTCAAAGGTCATGTACGGACCAGAATAACATTGCTCATTAAAATCATCTAAGTACTCATACCCCTGCAATTGCCCGTTCTTCACATAGGCAACAGCCTTTCGGCCATTTACAACTGCACGGGTTGCAAGGAGCACCCGCTTTCCTTGCGACGTATAGATTCCACATTTTGAAACCAATGTCAGCACCTCCTTATTCTTGATCCTCAAGTTCCGCATCCCACAAAGCCTCGTCCTCTGTGTCCGCATCCTCAACCTCCGGTATTGGAGTAAAAATGTCCTTGCACTTCGTTTCATCAATCCAAGGCACCATAAACTCTGCTTCTACATCACCTGTCTCCAAATTTATAAGAATTAGAGTTACAGCATAATTAAGATAGCAGTCATTCAGCCTCTCTGTTGCCTCATGGAATGCTTCACTATCCGAAAGCACGAGTGACATTCTTGCATAGCTGTAATTGTAATCAGCAAACAAAGTACTCATCCTTGACAAGCGACGCAAAATTTGCATTCCACGGTATGTTCCAGATCCAGTTTGCAGTTTCCCTCTTGGCGCTTGAACCGGGCAAAACTCCATTCCCCAAACGTCTTCATCATCCGGAAGAGCGTTTGACATAACCTCTAGGTCAAATTGATAGCGTCCGCCTAGTGTATTATGACGTTCCGGCTCACGGAGAGCCACACTGTATCCTCGTTTCAGAAGAGCATCAATCAAGATGCTCTTGTAGGATGCTTCTACCTCTCGTTCATAGGCGATATGGCTTCTGAAGCTAACAGTATCTTCCATCCCGTGCGCATGCATCAGCATTTCAAATGTAATGTTGCTGTTTTTATCTGCATGAGCAGCTATGTCCGCAATTAAATAGTCAGAATTCGCCCCAACCGTTTTCTTGTTTATGATTCTTGAAAGGGTTGACGCATTCACTCCAATCTCCTCTGCAAATTGCCTCATACTCCGTTCAGGTCCCTTTGCTCTCATCACATACTCTGCAAGTAGACTTTTGTCCGGTGCCTTAACTCTGCTATACTGTGTGGACAGGTTCCTATAAATTATATTCAATGGCAGCCCTTGTCGAAGTGCCTCCTGCACATCCACTGGATATCTACCGACTTCATCTTCGCTGAGCACCACTTTCTTCTGATCTTCCATCATTGTTTCGCCTCCAATCGCTCGCGTTGCATCTGTTGCGCACCTTTATTATATGCAACAAGCAGTATCTTGTCAATAGTCTATGCATAATTTGTTGCTCGTCGTTGCTTAGCGTTGCTTTTGTGCTTTTTTGATGCACCACTAGGAATCTCTCTTTTCTTAAAATCTTCTAAGTTCACCTCTTGGCTTATACAACCTTCCATTGTATTATAGGAACATTTGTTCCTTATCAAGCAGCTTTACAAAATTATGTTATAAACGTTGGTGCTTTCCCTCCAACAGACAACAGGTTATCCCACATGGAGGTACCGTCCTGCTGAACTGCGAATATATCGGCATCAATCCAAATTGTACAGCTGCCCAGCGTATATCTGCTCTGGCTCATGAACTGGGACACGCACTGTTTGACCGGAAGCATGCCAGCTCCGGCCAGGCATTTCAAGACACCTATTTTTATAGTCTGGACAACTCCAAGGCAGAAAGACGAGCAAATATCTTCGCTTCCGAACTGCTTCTGTCGGATGATGATATTCTCAAACCGATTGGCTATTACGAATTCAATGCCGACCGGATTCATCTGGAGGCAAATACGCCATCCCACGCATCTGCTGCCTACCGGGCAATGAAATATCAGGAGCTTCTACAGGAATTCCTGTATACACACTGTGATGTACTCACCCCGGCTGAGATTGCCCAGAAAATCGAAATTGAAAAGCACTTCGTAGATTTTAAGCTGAATATCCTTGCTGCAAAAGGATATCAGCTGCCGGTTCTTCCCGAACTCCACAATGATTTTCTGAAAGATTCCATGAAGAATAGCGAGGTGAAATGAGGTGAACTACTATTACTGCGATACCTGCCACTACTGTTTCTCTGCCGAGAAGTTTCCTGACCGTTGCCCTGATTGTGGTGCAATAGAACATAACGGTCACGCAGCAGTACGGCAGGCAACAGATACCGAAGTAAAAGAACTGCTCAGAATTCGGGCAGAAGATAACGACTGAAAGGAGGACACACAAAATGAAGGCACATAAATATTGGTCGCTCGGAGCACTTGCCTGCATGGCAGGATGCTTCTACACAGGCTGCAAGAAGCTGATGCAGGCTCACAAGTATTTCGCTTACGGCTCTCTGGTCTGCATGGGCATGGCAATCTACTCCGGCCACAAAATTGCCCCGAAGAAGAAAAAAGCTGAAAAGCCTGAAAAATAAGAACACACGCCCTCGCCGCTGATATGAACCCCAAAAGTTAGACAAAAAACGAATTAAGCGGCCCCAACGGTCTG
>ENA-OVFS01000083-OVFS01000083.1-human-gut-metagenome-genome-assembly--contig:-NODE-83-length-113837-cov-8.684106_pt1 | contig 113837 bp, 102 predicted proteins | sample MGYA00237763_ERZ505405 | MGnify/ENA primary metagenome ERZ505405 (study PRJEB26158, sample SAMN06016401) | human gut metagenome | biome: human gut; feature: ankylosing spondylitis patient; material... | reverse complement strand
TATGTTCAAGCCCTGCCGGGCTCGAACGGTTCGAATGTCTCCGCTCCGGTCGTCGCAGGCGAACGTCCCCCGGACGTTCTGCGACGTCTCGTGCTTTCAATGATACAGAAAAGAGACATCCGATGGATGGCTCTTTTTTGTATGTTCAAGCCCTGCCGGGCTCGAACGGTTCGAATGTCTCCGCTCCGGTCGTCGCAGGCGAACGTCCCCCGGACGTTCTGCGACGTCTCGTGCTTTCAATGATACAGAAAAGAGACATCCGATGGATGGCTCTTTTTTGTATGTTCGAGTCCTGCCGGGCTCGAACGGTTCGAATGTCTCCGCTCCACTGCGGTCGTAGCAACAATTTCAAATGCTTGTAAATCATAGGATTGCATGGTATGATAAAATATGTTCGGAAATGCTGGCTGAATGTATCAGCAGAAATTGCCGACAGCACGCGATAGAGTTCATGCATGAGGGTCACACGCTCAAAAAAGTTTAAACATGAATCATGAGAAAGGGGACATAGCTGTTCTAAGGCAGTTGGAAGTGTATGGGAAAACATAGAGATGGCTTTAAGAGCCGGACAGGATTTGTGCTGGCCTGCATTGGGTCGGCTGTTGGTATGGGGAATATCTGGAGATTCCCATATATGGTTTCAGAATGGGGTGGAATGACGTTCCTGCTTCCATATGTTCTGTTTGTTATTTTGATCGCTTCTACCGGAGTGATCGAGGAAATGGCGCTTGGCCGCGCGGCAAAGAGCGGACCGATCAAAGCATTCGGTAAATGTACGGAGATCCGCACCGGAAATAAGCGGACAGGAGAGGTGATCGGTGTGATTCCGGTTATCGGATCCCTGGCATTGGCGATCGGATATAGCGTGGTCGTAGGATGGATCTTTAAATATACATTTTTTGCACTTTCCGGTGGTCTCTTCCACTTAGGGCAGGACGTAGCCGCGATCGAAGGCTTGTTTGGAGGTACAGCCGCCGCATTTGGAAATAATGTATGGCAGGTGATCGCAATGCTTGTAACCGCGGTGATCATGGCATATGGAATTTCCGGCGGAATTGAGAAAGCGAATAAGATCATGATGCCGATGCTTTTTATCCTGTTTGTTGGGCTCGGCATATATATTTTTACACTTCCAGGTTCGGAACATGGATATCGTTATATTTTTACACTGGAGCCCAAAGGGCTTTTTGATCCAAGACTCTGGATCTACGCGTTCGGCCAGGCATTCTTTTCGCTTTCCATCGCAGGAAATGGAACAGTCATTTACGGTTCTTATTTGAGCGAGGAAGAGGATGTGGTCAGCTCAGCAAGAAATGTAGCATTTTTTGATACATTAGCGGCGCTTCTTGCGGCACTCGTCATTATACCGGGCATGGCAGTGGGAGGCGCAGAACTATCGTCAGGCGGACCGGGGCTGATGTTTATTTATCTGCTGAATGTGTTTAATGGCATGCCGGGCGGATGGTGTGTAGAGATAGTCTTTTATGTCTGTGTTTTGTTTGCAGGCTTAAGCTCTCTGGTAAATCTTTATGAGGCACCGGTAGAGATGATGCAGGAGCGGTTTGGGTTCAGGCGGAAAATTGCGGTTGCAGTGATCGCGATGCTTGGCGGTATCATTTCCCTGATGATCCAGGGAATCGTTTCCGGATGGATGGATGCGGTCTCCATTTATATCTGTCCGCTTGGCGCGATGCTTGCTGCTATCATGTTTTTCTGGGTAGCCGGAAAGGATTTTGCGCTTACAGCAGTTAACAAAGGAACGAAAAAACCGATCGGCAGCTGGTTTATGCCGCTTGGAAAATATGTATTGGTTCCGGCTGCGCTTCTCGCACTTGTGGCGGGGGCGCTGCTTGGGGGAATTGGCTGATAAGAGATACTTTCGTGTTTCGTCAGGAGAAATCTGAGGACAGCACGTGGAAAACTTAATGGAGGAGATAACTAAAAATGAGCAGATTAAATGAATTGCTCCAACAGGCGGGCAATATTGGGCGGAACGAAGATGGTTCGATCACAAGACTGGGATTTTCAGAAAAATATTTCCAGGCGCTTGAGTTTTTAAAAGGACGCATGCAGGAGCTGGGAATGCAGGTGGAGACTGACCCGGTCGGAAATCTTCATGGCGTATTGCAGGGGAGTGACCCGGAAGCAAAATCCATTGTGATCGGCTCCCACATGGATACAGTTATGCAGGGCGGTGTTTACGATGGAATGCTGGGTGTGACCGGTGCATTGGAAGTTGCAGCCCGCTTAAAGGATGAAGGACGTACCCTGCGCCATCCGTTGGAAATATGGGGCTTTAACATGGAAGAATCCAGTATTCTTGGCGGCACATTTGGAAGCAGATGTGTGACAGGAATGCTCGATCCGGACATTCCCGGATATGCGGAAAAATTAGCAAAGTTTGGCTGCAGTCCGGAAAAAGCAAAAGCAGCCAAGAGAGATATCAGCAAGTATGAGTGCTACCTGGAATATCATATCGAACAGGGCGATAAACTCGATCATACGGGAATAGATGTGGGAGTTGTCAGCGGAATCGTCAGCATCATCGACTATAAGGTAACGGCAAAAGGCATGAGCAACCATGCGGGCACAACGATGATGGCGAACAGAAAAGATGCGCTTGTCGGAATGGCAAAGCTGATCGTGGCAGCAGAAGAGCGGGCAAGAGAACTGAATGACACACTTGTATTCACGGTCGGAAAGATCGCTGTATCCCCCGGACAGGAAAATGTAATTCCGGGACAGGCTGTGGCGAACTTTGAGATGCGTCATATGGACAAAGCTGTAACAGATCAGTTCTATGCAGATATTCAGGCACTCGCAAAGGAGATTCCGAACTGTGAGTTTGAATTTGTAAATACCAGTGCCAAATATTCCACACCGTGTGATCCGAGATTGATCAAACTGATCGACGATGTCTGCACGGAAAGGGGAATCAGCCATATCATCATGCCAAGTGGTGCAGGTCATGACGCGAATTCGATGGCCCACGAAGGTGTCCCGATCGGTATGATCTTTGTTCCGAGTGTCAAGGGCATCAGCCATCAGGGAGACGAATATACAAAACCGGAACATATCGATATGGGGGCGGATGTTCTGTATCAGACTGTGTTAAAGCTGGATGAAACTGGAGTTTAAGTTTTACAGATGATCGAATGAAAGGCTGAATTTTATCTGGCAGAATTTGAAAAAAGATATAAACATAGGGGGTATTTTATCATGGCAAAAGAAGCAAATCCGATTCCGCAGGGAAAGTATGTACCGGCAACGAGATTTGGCAATCTGATCTTTACAGCAGGTATGACACCAAGAAATAATGGTGTTCTGATCAGGACAGGAAAAGTAAAAGCATCTGATGATATTGCTGATTATAAGGATGCTGTTGTACAGGCCGCGAAGAATGCGCTTACAGCTGCAAAAAATAAGCTGGAAGAGGGCGAGAAGATCGTACAGATCATGCAGATTACAGTTTATGTAAACTCTGAGCCGGATTTTACAAAGCAGCCGAAGATCGCGGATTTCGCGTCTGAGTATTTCTGCGAGGAGCTTGGGGAATCAGGTGTTGGAAGCCGTGCGGCTGTCGGTGTTGCGGTTCTTCCGGGAGAAGCTCCGGTGGAGATCGCGATCATTGCGGGGGTAGGCAAGTAAAATAAATTCATGCTATAAAAGAAGACCACTGATGGGAAAGATCCTGCTCAGTGGTCTTTTTTGTGTAACAGGAAATTCCGAGGAATTCCCTGTTACATAAAAAGGCACTGACGTGCCAATGATGCACGCTTGCGCGAAGATGTAGATTGTTGCAAGCGGCCGCGGGAGGCACGGAAATGTGCCAAGTCACATTCTTTTTTATTATTTTAAATATTAATGGCAATAAACATATGATAAACAGATGTATTATATTTGATATTGATATGTTTTATGCGGCGTTTTGAATTGACAAATAGTCTCTGGTTGAATATAATAAAAATACAAATATATGAACGCGTTCCAATATAATGAATTTAGAAACAATTGAATCACGATTTCCGAGGGACCAATTTTGGCTGTTTCTGGCCGACTCTATGTGGCCGATTCTACCCAACGCTAACAATGAGGAAGAATTATACGTAAAGTCAACAAAAGAAGATTCGGAAATGAACAACAGAAGGGATGGATGGTTATGTTTGGTGTTTCTGGCAGTTGTGTATTTTTATGGTGTGTTTATTTGTTTTTAGGTATTTTTCCGCTGATTTACGTCACGGTTAATGACAAGAAGAAAGGGGGAAAATAAGATATGTCAAATAATGCTTTGTATATGATCGTTACGGTCATATTTATGGTCGGCCTGGCAGTGATCGGTATCTTAATTTCCCGCGGAATCAAGGACACGGAAGATTGGATGGTTGCCAGTAAATCATTAGGAAAACTCCCGATGGCTGGTACCTACTTTGCAACAATTATTTCTGCAACGTCAATTATGAGCTACATGGGCTATTATTACCTGAACGGTTGGTCTGGATGGTGGAACGCAGCCGGTACGCTTCTGACTTCTTTCCTCGCATGTATGTTCTTTGCAAGAAGAATGCGTCAGAGTGAATGTAATACTCTTCCGGAGCTGATTGAAAAACGTTACAGCGGAAAGTATTCCATCGTTATGAGTCTTCTGATTGTTGTAAGCTGTACTGCACTGTTAGGTGCACAGGTAACAGGTGCAACCATCATTTTACAGACTTTCTCCAATTGGAGCACATTAACATGCTGTGTTATTTTACTTGCAGTGTTTGTCGTATTCACATGTATCGGTGGTATGAAAGCGGTTGCATGGACAGATACGATCTGCTCCTTCGTAATCATCATTGGTATCTGGCTGATCGCAATCCAGTTCCTGTTAAAGGTTGGCGGATTCACAGCTATGAACGAAGGTATTGCGGCTCTGAATCCGGAATTTGTAAAAGGATTCAGTGTTAAGATCCCGCCGATCACAGCGTTAAGCTGGGTAGTTACATGGGGTATCTGTAACTTTGGCGCACCGCAGTTTGTAGCACGTTTCATGTCTGCGGAGAGCCCGGAAGTTGCTTCTAAGAGCCAGGGTATCACAGGCATCGGTTTATTACTTTTCTATGTTCCGCTTGCAATCACTGGTTTATGCGGTATGTTGATCCACCCGGGTATCGAAAAGCAGGATATGGTATTTACAACATTAGTATTTAGTGAAGTAAATCCGATTATCGGAGCAATCATGCTTGCATCTGTTGTAGCAGCTATCATTTCTACAGCAGACAGCTTACTTCTTTTGATCGCTACAACATTTGCACATGACTTCTATTCCAAGGTAAAGAGCAATGTATCGGATAAAGAAGAATTATTCGTATCTCGTGTTTCTACAATCGTATTTGGTATCGGTGCCGTTGCCCTTACATTCGTTATGAGCGACACGATCCAGATCATTCAGGCGAAAGCCGTTACTCTTATGGGTGCTGCGATGGCAGTTCCGATTATGGTCGGCGTTGCATGGAAGCGTGCAAATAAAATCAGTGCCATGATCGCAGCAGCGGCTGGTTTTGTGACAGCACTTGTTTGGTACGGCCTTGGACAGCCAGCTGGTATTATGGCAGCTCTTCCGGCGTGTCTGGTATGCTTTATCGTAATCATGGTTGGCTCTGTTATGACTCCGGAAAGTGCAAATGAATCTGCTGATAAGGAGACAATGGATCACTTATTTGGAGAGACAAAATAAAAAATAGAATTAAGAGATTTGCCTGCGCCGTCATAATGATCATTCTGACGGCGCAAGGAGATCTCAGTGAAAGAGGTGGATCATCGATATGAGCAGATTAAATGAATTGCTGCAGCAGGCTGGAAACATTGGACGGAATGAAGATGGTTCGATTACCCGGCTTGGATTCTCAGAAGGATACTTTCAGGCATTTGAGCTTTTAAAAGCACGCATGAAAGAAATAGGAATGCAGGTGGAAACTGACCCGGTTGGAAACCTTCATGGCATTTTGCCGGGCAGTGATCCGGAAGCAAAAGCAATTGTAATCGGTTCTCATCTGGATACAGTTATTAAGGGCGGTGTTTATGATGGCATGCTCGGTGTGACCGGTGCAATGGAAGTTGCAGCTCGTTTAAAGGACGAAGGCCGTACACTGCGTCATCCATTGGAAATTTGGGGATTTAATATGGAAGAGTCCAGTATCCTCGGTGGAACCTTCGGAAGCCGCTGTGTGACAGGAATGATCGATCCGGATCTTCCGGGATATCCGGAAAAATTAGCAAAGTTTGACTGTAGTCCGGAGAAAGTTAAAGCTGCAAAGAGAGATATCAGCAAGTATGAATGTTATCTGGAATATCATATCGAACAGGGCGATAAACTCGACAATGCGGATCTTGATGTCGGTGTTGTCAGCGGAATCGTCAGTGTGATCCGCTATGAAGTGACAGCTAAAGGCATGAGCAATCATGCAGGAACGACGATGATGGTAAACAGAAAAGATGCACTTGTCGGAATGGCAAAGCTGATCGTTGCAGCAGAACAGCGTGCAAGAGAACTGAGCGATACACTTGTATTTACTGTCGGAAAGATCGCCGTATCTCCGGGACAGGAAAATGTAATTCCGGGACAGGCAGTGGCAACCTTTGAGATGCGTCACATGGACAGAGCTGTTACAGATCAGTTCTATACAGATATCCAGGCACTCGCAAAAGAAATTCCGAACTGTGAATTTGAATTTGTAAATACCATCGCAAAATACTCTACACCGTGTGATCCGAGGCTGATCAAACTGATTGATGGTGTCTGCACAGAGAAAGGAATCGGTCATGTCATCATGCCGAGCGGTGCTGGCCACGACGCAAACCCGATGGCACACGAAGGAGTCCCGATTGGTATGATTTTTGTTCCAAGTGTCAAGGGCGTCAGCCATCAGGGTGATGAATACACAAAACCGGAACATGTGGATATTGGTGCTGATGTTCTGTACCAGACGGTACTGAAACTTGATGAAAACGGACTTTAAAGCCTGACAGATAAAATGGAAAAGGAGAATGAGACTATGATGGATCTTGCTGTAATCAATGGACTTGTATTTATTGAAGGCGGCTTCCGCAAAGCGGATGTCGGAATTAAAGATGGGAAATTTGCTTTGATCGCAGAGCCGGGCTGCCTGCCGGAAGCTGAGCGCACAATTGATGCAGGCGGAAAATATGTTCTCCCTGGCGGAATTGATACTCATGTACATTATCGTGATCCTGGTCACTGGGAGCGTGAGACATTTGAGGTTGGTACACGTGCAGCAGCAGCCGGTGGATGTACAACATTCTTTGAGCATCCGATTTCTATGCCGCCGCAGTGGAACGGAGAGATTTTAAAGAACCGTATCAGCATCTGCAAAGGTGAAGAAAGCGCAGCGAATGATCGTCATGAAAAAGGAAGCTGTGTAGACTTCTGCTTCTTCGGAGCAGCAGGCGGTGAGCATCCGGAAGCAATCGAGCCGCTCTCCCATGAAGGAATTATCGCATATAAGACATTCTTACATGAAGCTCCGGAAGGAAGAGATGCAGAGTTTGAAGGTCTGACAAGTGCAAACAACGATCAGTTATACCGTGTCCTTGAAGAAGTTAAAAAGACAGGTCTGGCAGTTGCGGCACATGCAGAGGATAATGAGCTTGTAACAGGTTTCATTAAACGCCTCAGAGAGCAGGGACGTCAGACAGAAAATATTGCTCACTGTGAGTCACGTCCCCCGATCGTAGAGATCGAAGCAATCTCCAAGATGCTGAAATTTGGTAAGGACGTTGGATGCCCGATCGAATTAGTACATGTTTCCACCTGGCAGGCAATGGAACTTGCAAAGAAAGCAAAAGCAGAGGGACAGCCGGTTATGGTCGAGACCTGTCCGCACTATCTGCTTCTCGATGAGAGCTATGTAGAAAAATACGGTGCATACGCAAAGTGCAACCCGGCACTTAGAAAAAAAGAGGATGTAGAGCGTCTCTGGGATTACGTAAAAGACGGTACCGTTGATTTTATCGGCAGTGATCACAGCCCGTTCTTAGTTTCCGAGAAAGAAAAGAAAGATAAAGATGGAAATAAGGATATTTTCCTTTCTCCGTCTGGATTCCCGGGAATCGACCTTCGTCTCCCGTTAATGATTACAGAGGGATTAAAGCGTGGCGTCAGCCTGGAGAAGATTGTAGAACTCTTAAGCGTAAATCCGGCTAAGTTATTCCATATCTTCCCACAGAAAGGAACAATCTCAGCAGGAGCAGACGGCGATCTTGTTATCGTTGATATGAATAAGAAGGTTACCTGCCATGCTGAGGACAGCTATTCTCAGGCAAAAGGTATCATGAAGGTATACGAAGGCTGGCAGCTTGACTGTGCAGTCGACAGTACGATCGTTCGTGGACGTGTTGTATATGAGAATGGTAAAGTTGACGAGAGTGCATCCGGATGGGGAGAATTTGTAAAACCGGTATTAAAAAAATAATTAAAGCATGATTTAATGAGAAAATTCCCTGTGAATAAAAGTTTCAGCTGTTCAACAGGGAATTTTCCAACTATTGTGTTTATTTCATTCAGGGTAAAAATGATCAGAACAGCCTGGGGATACAGCTGGTCTGATCTGCAAAGTGTATAATGTCAAAGGAGAAATTATGATGACAAGAGAAGCAAATCCAATTCCGCAGGGAAAATATGTTCCGGCAACAAGATTCGGCAATATGATCTTTACAGCAGGAATGACACCACGCAATAACGGAGTACTGCTGAAAACAGGAAAAATTAAAACAACAGACGAAATTGCAGATTACAAAGAGGCTGTTGTCCAGGCAGCAAAGAATGCACTGACAGCGGCGAAAAATAAGCTGGAGAACGGTGAAAAAATTGCACAGATCATGCAGATCATCGTTTATGTAAACAGCGAGACAGATTTCACAAAACAGCCGAAGATTGCAGATTTTGCATCGGAGTATTTCTGTGAAGAACTCGGAGAATCTGGAGTCGGAAGCCGGGCCGCGGTTGGAGTTGCAGTTCTTCCGGGGGACGCACCGGTTGAAATATCTATTATTGCTGGAGTTGAAAAGTAAAAATTAACAGGGTGTAATAGAAAGTGACTGCTGCCAAATAGAAAATTTGTGCAGCAGTCACTTTCTATTTACATATGTAGTGAATGGAAAATCAGAAAATACATGCGAGTATATATGTAGGGGGAGTATATATGTCATTATTTCCAGAAAGCGCTTATCAGTTAGAATTACCCAAAATGCATAGAGTCCTGCAAAAATTTGATACAACACAGTTAGAAAATGTAGAGGAGACTTTGCGTGCCGAAATGCATAAGAAGGAAATCAGCAGTCTTGTAAAACCGGGAATGAGGATTGCTATGGCCGTGGGAAGCCGCGGAATTCAGAATTTGGCGTTGATCGTCAAAACTATTGCGGACGAATTGCAGAACATGGGAGCAATACCGTTTATCGTTCCGGCTATGGGATCGCATGGAGGAGGAACCGCTAAGGGACAGACAGCGGTTTTGGAAGGCTATGGAATTACGGAAGAGGCAATAGGAATCCCGGTTAAATCCAGTCTCGAGGTTGTTGAAATTGGAACCGTAGAATGTGAGAGTGGAACGGTTCAGGTTGTAGTTGATCATTATGCAGCTCATGCTGATCTGATCATTCCTATTGGAAGAGTAAAACCGCATACAGATTTCAGAGGTCCTATTGAAAGCGGATTATGTAAAATGCTTACGATCGGGCTGGGAAAATTTGAGGGCTGCACGAGACTGCACCATATGGGAGCAATACATTTTCCTACGCTTCTTCCAGTTGCCGCAAAACTTGTAATTGACAAAACTCCGGTAGGTTTTGGAGTTGCAATTATTGAAAACAGCTATGATCAGACGTACCATATTGAGATGGTTCCTGCAGACAAGATCCACGACAGAGAGCCGGAATTGTTAAAAATCGCGCGTTCAAAGATGCCAAAGATCCTGGTGAAGGAAATTGATGCATTAATTGTGCAGGAAATGGGAAAAGATATTTCCGGAGCCGGTATGGATCCGAATATTATAGGACGTGCGGCCAGAGGAAGATTGAAAGACTTTGATGGTCCGGAAATACAGAGAATTTTAGTGAAGAGTCTTACAAAAGATACACATGGAAATGCAAGCGGCATTGGATTAGCGGACTATGTTTTAAAGCCGTGTGCGGAAACAATCGATTTAGGGGCAACATACACCAACTCGGTGAGCTGTGGTAATCCGGAAGGTGGCCGGATTCCAATTCAGGTGACAGATGTAAAAGAGGGAGTTTTAGCCTGTCTGCGGAGTGGTGTGGGTGTAGATCTGAATGCTCCGAAGATTGTGTATATAAAAAATACACTCCAATTAGGGGAGATATGGGTCTCAGATGCACTTATCGAGGAAGTGAGAAGAAATCCTCAGCTGATATTATGTGATGAAGAGCAGTCGATCGAGAAGTTACAAATGTCATAAAAGAGGAGAAAAATGATAAGTCTCCTGTTATTGCAAAATTTGTTTGTTTTTCCATGCAGAATGCATTATACTAAAAGGAGGTGAAAAAGAAATAAATGGAAATAATCCTTTTTGGGGGGTAAAATGAATGCAGGAAAAGGAACCTCAATATATAAATTCAATTATAAGGGCAACTGCGATATTAGAGTTATATGAAAAGCTGAATGTACAGTATCTTGGAATCGCCGAGATCAGCAAAGAATTGGGAATTCAGAAAACAACGGTATTTAATATTGTAAAAACACTGGTGCATCAGGGATGGCTGATTCAGGACAATCCGAACGGAAAATACCGGCTTGGGACCAGAATTCTCAGGGTATCCACGATGATCACGCGGAGTATCACGACGGAAGAACTCATAGAAAAGGAAATGAGGCGCCTGAGAGATGAGTACAATGAGGATGTTGTACTGACTGCTATGGTTGACGGGGTTCCAATCTGTGTAGAGAAAGTAAAATCTGCAAATTATCTCCAGATCCAGTCAAAAGTAGGACGTGTCGGAAGCTATGTAAAGGGTTCCACTGGAAAGACCGTGTTTGCATGGCAGCCGGAGAATTTTATTCAGGAGATACTGAGAAAGATATATCCGGAGACGGAAGCGGGATTGCGGGAGAAAGAGCAGGTTGAGGAACAGCTAAAAAAAATCCGGGAGCAGGGATATTGTATCAGTATTTCAGAGCAGGATAAGGGCGTTGCATCTGTTGCGGTTCCAATCTTAAATGATAAAGGATATGCAGTATACTCACTGGCTGTGGTCGGAGAGGAAAATCGAATGCGGCAGAAGGGGCTGGATGTGATCCGGCAGGAGCTTGTGAGAGTTGCACGGAGTCTTGGAAGAGAACAGCATTATATGAAAGGGTAGCAGCTTTTTACAGAAAATTTATCCCACAACAAATATAGAAAAACACTGTTTTGCATGAAGGGGGTAATCAAAAATGCGAAACAGTGTTTTTTCTATTATCAGTAAATAAGGAGGTAATCAATAGTGGTGTGGATCGTATCGGGCATGTAAGAGGGAATAATCCAATTTGGGTGCATTTGGATTAGATTATGCGCGGTAGATATCGACCATCTTGCAGATTCTCTTTACAGCATCAACGGCCTTGTCGTGATCCTGAGAGAAATTCATACGGATAAAATCACCGTACTGTTTGCCGAACTCTGTACCCGGTGTTACAGTAACACTTGCCTGTGCGCGGCAGAGCTTTGTAAACTGGAAGATATCAACTTTCAATTTTGGAAGCTGCATGAAGATATAGCTTCCGCCTTCTGTTGGACGAGCCCAGCATCCAGGGCAGCTGTTGATAACGGCAAGAATATCATCGCGGATCTGTCTGTGATCAGCAATACGTTTCTCCATCCATCCATCCGGCTCAGAGAACCATCTGTAGAAAGCTGCCTGATTGTAACCTGCACAGCGTAAGGAAACGACGGCCTGAAGTTTTTCCATGCGGGTGATGATTTCAGGTGTACCATAGCCGACACCGAGACGGAAACCACTTAAGGACTCTGTTTTGGACGGACCCATAATTGTGATCAGTTTGTCCGGTTTCTCCGGGAGTGCACGCATATGTGTGTAAGTGAAATCTTTTTCAAGGATCTGGCGGCTGTAAAGCTCATCTGCAAGGATTGCAACGTCGTATTTCTTTGCGAGGCGTGCAATCTCAGAAACTTCTTCTTTGGAGAAGACTGCACCAGTCGGGTTGTTCGGGTTTGAGTAGAGGAACAGCTTTACACCGTTTTTGAAAGCTTCTTCCAGCTCTTTTAAATCGATACCGGATGTGTGGGGAGCAGCGTCTTTCCAGTTCATGTGGATCGGAACCATCTCGCCCTCGAAGAATTCAACAAGTTTACGGTTGTCGAAGTAATCCGGTTCAACGATAGCGACCTTGTCACCTCTGCCGACTAAGGAACCCATCGCTAAGAAAAGTGCTCCCTGTGTACCAGGTGTAAGGATGATTTCTGTCTTCGGGTCTACCGGAGCGCCGCTGTACTCTGCGAGTTTTTCAGCAAGATATTCACGGATCGCGCCTTTGCCGCGGTATTCTGTGTATGCCTGATAGGTACCATCTACACAATAATGTTTCACGAATGTCTCAAGGCTGCCCGGGATCGGCTGGTGTGCGTTTACATCACCGTGAGAGAAATCAACAGCCGGTCCTTCAAGTTTGTCACCGATCATCGGAAGATCTTCTGCTTTCTGAAGCCCTTCCTGTCCGGGGGCGTTGTCTGTACCAAGTCTTGCAAATTTTTCTGCTAAATAATCCATAAGTTTACCTCTCCTTTTTATCAATCAGTCTGGTGTGTGAAAATTGGAATGACTGCATTGACTGTGTGAAATGCTTTTCTCTTTGTATCTATACAATAACATGAAAAGATCATGTTGTAAAACGGATAAATCAGATATATAATATATGCAAAACAGATGTTTTGGGAGGCGAAATTTATGAATGATGAGGCACTCGAAACGTATTTAAATATTATAAAGACACATAGCCTGACAAAGACAGCGGAGAACATGTTTATCTCACAGTCAGCAGTGAGCAACCGGCTGATCAGTCTGGAAAAGGAATTGAACGTGAAACTTATTGATCGGAGTCCGGGGCAGAAAGGGGTTGTGCTGACGCAGAAAGGTGAAGAATTTGTTGAATTTGCGAAAAGGCATCAGGAACTGAACCGTCAGATTCAGGATTGGAGCCGGGGAGATGTGACGGAGGTGTTACGGGTAGCGTCTGTTATCAGCCTCACGGACTATGTGAAAGGGTTTTACAGAGAACTTCTTGGGAAAGGAAAACTTTCAATCACATTAGCGACACACTGGACAGACCGCATTATTTCGATGTTGGAGAACAGGGAGACAGACATCGGAATTACCCCGCGTGTCTTTTATTCGAAGGCGGTGGAGGCTGTACCGATCTTTAGGGAACCGTTATTTCTGCTTAGCTCAAAAAGTGTTTCTGATTACCCTGAGGTTGTGCAGGCACAGCAGTTAAAGCGTTCCAATGAAATCTATTTTGATTGGGGAACGGGGTTTGTGGAGTGGCATGAAAAACAGATGAACCCGTTAGATCTGCCGCTTATGGTGACAGATACAACGGAGCTGATACCGGAACTTTTACGGATTCCTAATTCTTTCAGTATTATTCCTGCATGCATTTTTAAAAACTATCATGATACAGAGCTGAGACTTTCCAGAATTGTTCCGGAACCACCTCCAAGAATCTGCTATCTCTTAAAGCTTAGGGAACTGCACTCACAGAAAAAGGAACTGATCGAGGAGTTTGAAAAGGAATTTAAAGAATATATACGGACGGTTGAGGATGTTATCAGTATTTAGCCGGAAAACATCTCCACCGCCAGCTTCGTAAATTCCTCCATAGCCTTTGATACATATCTCTTTTTCTTCCACATAACAGCGATGTCGCGGCTCACATCATCGGAGTCCAGTTTGTAAAAGACGACGGGTTCATCGTGGTCGGACATGCGGACAACGGTGTCAGACAGGAGTGTGACGCCGAGACCGGCACCGCAGGAGCGGTAGGCGGTGGCGAGCTGATCCAACTGCAGGCGGATATTTGGGGCAAAGCCATTTTGGGAACAGAGCTTCACGGCGCGCTCGTAGGCAATGGTCTCCGGGCGAAGCAGCAGGAAAGGGGCCTTTGCGAAGGAAGAGAGCTTTTGACGGATCAAAATAACAGCAAATACGAATAGCAGCACAGTGGAGACAGTTTCCCGGAGATGATGAAAGAACGTGGGCTGTGCAAAAAGGGAGAAGGAAATGAGTTACTTAAAAACATTGTTTATCATCTGCCCGATCTTCTTTATTTCGGGTATCATTGATTCCATAGGCGGAGGCGGAGGATTGATCGCGCTGCCGACATACTTAATGATCGGATTGCCGGTCCGTTCGGCTTACGGCTGCAACAAGCTGCAGGCAGGTCTCGGAAACCTGGTCTCGGCGATCAAGTATTTTAAAAACAACATGGTCGATCTGAGGATCGCACTGGTCTCAGCTATCACAGCGATGACGGGGGCATGGATCGGAACAAAGATCATCTTTCTCCTTCCGGAGGAGAGCATCCAGAAGGCCATCACGGTGGCGCTTCCGGTGATCGCCCTCATCATGGTTCTCAGAAAGACTGATGCGAGAAACGTGATCATGAGAAGCGAGATCTCGAAAAAAACAGTTGTTCAGGCCCTGATCGTCGGCGTGATCATGGGATTTTACAACAGTCTTTTCGGACCGGGGATCGGTACCGTAGCGATCATCGCATTTACGATGATCATGCACTATGATGCGAGATGTGCATCCGGTAACGGTAAGGTCCTCATTGTACTTACGAATGCCATTGCCCTTGTAAGCTATGTGAAAACGGGAAATGTCGCTTACGAGATCGCTTGTCCGGCAGCAATCTGTGCCATTGCAGGAAACCTCGTCGGCGTTAATCTGGCGATCAGGAAGGGTGAGAAGATCATCAAACCGGTGATGCTAGTCGTAGTGATCCTCACTGTGATCAAATTTGCCTGGCAGAATCATCTGTGGGGTTAAATGCATAAAATTCAATAAGGTTTACCTGTTTTTGTTTACCCATATAAAAGGGCTGGTCATAGTGCGGACCGGCTCTTTTTATATTCCGTCGTACCGGGGAAGACTGCCGGTTACTGTTTGCGTAAGGCGTGAGCAGTAACAGCTGACGGTATATTTGCAGGGGCCGGGTTCCTCAGGGGTTGTTTTTAAGGCAGGAATGAGATAAGATAGTGTTAAAAGAATTCAGGAAAGAAGTGGAAGAACTATGTATGATGAGTTAACAAAAAATGATATAAAGAAGATGGAAGAGGAGATCGAATACCGGAAACTTGTGGTCCGGAAAGAGGCGATCGAGGCGGTAAAAGAGGCGAGAGCCCAGGGCGACTTAAGTGAAAATTTTGAATATTATGCAGCGAAGAAAGATAAAAACAAGAATGAGAGCCGGATCCGATATCTGGAGAGAATGATCCGGACGGCGAAGGTGGTATCGGATGAGTCGAAGGATGACGAAGTAGGCCTTTACAATACGGTGGATGTATATTTTGAGGATGACGATGAGACGGAGACTTACAAGATCGTGACGACGATCCGCGGAAATTCTTTAAAAGGGCTGATCAGCTCCGAATCACCGCTTGGCAGAGCACTCTTAGGCCATAAAGTCGGCGATCGGGTGCATGTGCAGGTGAATGATAAGGCCGGATATGATGTGATCATCAAACGGCTGGAAAAGACGGTAGATGATGGAAGTGATGCGATCCGGAGTTTTTAAAGAAGACAGAGAGAGGTTGAGCATGAAGGATTTTAAAGTGGCGGGGTTTCCGCTGCCATTGTATGTCCTCATTCTGGCACTGACGGCGGCATGTATGTTTACGGGCTGTGTCCCGAAGAGTCTGGTCCCGGCGTTTTTAGTGTTGATGGTATTTGGTGAGGGCTTAAATGCGATTGGAAATAACGTACCGGTGGTGAAGACGTATCTCGGAGGATCTGTGATCTGTATTCTCGGTTCTGCGGTCCTCACGGCAGGCGGGCTGATCCCGGAGCAGACGATCGAGACGCTCGATTATTTTGTCAATGACAGTGGCTTCCTGATCTTTTATATTGCGGCGCTGATCTGCGGCAGTCTCTTTAATATTGACCGGAATCTTCTGCTCAGGGCTACCGTGAAGCTTCTACCGGTGGCGGTGATCTCTCTTTCTATGGGAATTCTGCTTTCAGGAATTATGGGGATCATTCTTGGGGAAGGTTTCTGGGGCGGGATCCTCTATATCGGAGTGCCTATGACCAGCGGCGGAATGACAGCGGGTACAGTTCCTCTTTCTGCCATGTATTCCCAGGCGCTCGGCGTGGAAGCAGCGGATGTGCTGACAAAGATGGCACCGGCCACGGTACTTGGAAACTGTGTGGCGATCATTTTTGGCGGTCTTTTGAACAACTTCGGGAAAAAACACCCGGAGACCACCGGAAACGGTGTATTGGTGAATGATGGAAAAACGGTGAAAAAAACACCGCCATTGAAGCCGACATTTGCGTCTTTATGCACCGGGATGATCATTGCGTTCGCCTTTTATCAGCTTGGCGCGATCTTACACAGATTTGTTCCTGTGATTCCGACGTATGCGTGGATGATCATTGCGGTCGTGCTCGTGAAGGGAACCGGCATCATGTCCGAAGAGCTGGAGGATGCGGCAAGAGAATGGGGGCAGTTTGCCATTAAGAGCTGGACGGCAGCGGCACTTGCGGGGATCGGTTTTACGCTGATCGATCTGAATACAATTTTAAAAACTCTGACACCGTTATATCTGATCACGGTGGTACTCATCGTGGGGATCATTACGTTCACGGCGTCAGTTCTTGGAAAGCTGGTTGGCTTTTTCCCACTGGAATCTGCCATCGCAGCGGGGATGTGTACAACAAATATGGGCGGTTCCGGCAATGTGGCTGTTTTGAGCAGTGCGCATAGAATGGAGCTTCTGCCATTTGCGCAGATCGTTACAAGATCCTGCGGAGCGCTGATGCTGACGATTGGAGGAATATTAGTGCAGATGGTGGGGTAGGATCTGGATTCTGTATTGTGAGCAGCAGGCTTTTGCACCTGCTGCGCTTGTTTTAGTAAGGTATGGGATTTTTGCCCGTAACTGTGAGGCACTGAACAGTTACATTATGCATTACAAACGGGGGAGCGGCAAAGATGGAAATATATCAGCTTCGATATTTTGCATATGCGGCGAAATATGAAAATATCACGATGGCGGCGCAGGAATTGAATGTATCCCAGCCTTCCATCAGTAAGGCGATCCAATCACTGGAGCGTGAATTAAAAACAGAACTGCTTCGGAAAAACGGAAGATCCTGTGTGCTTACCCATGATGGGTATTTATTGCAGGAAAGGGTGGTTCCTTTGCTTGAGGAAATAGAACGGCTTCCGTTAGAATTCCGTAATAGACAGAAGAAGAAAATGATCCGTTTGAATGTTCTGACCGCAGGACAGCTTGTGCCGGAATTAATTCGCGAATTTCGGGAGGAAAATCCGGATGTATTTTTTCGAGTATTAGATCGCAGAGAGGCAACCCAATGGGATGTCTGTATTCGAAGTACACTGCCGCAGTATGTGTTCAGTAATGCGGTAAAGTTGATGGAAGAGCCATTGTGTCTTGCATTTCATAAAGATTCGTGGCTGAAAAATCTGGAAAAAGTCAAGTTATCGGATATCAGGAATGAAAAATTTGTTATGCTGAGAGGCGGAGGAAGTATCCGGACGATTTCAGATGCAATATTCGAAAAAGAAGGGATCATTCCGGATATTGCATTTGAATGTGATACCGTTGATATTTTGCGACGTATGGTACAGGAGGGGTTAGGGATTACTATCTGGCCAAGGTATTCCTGGAGAGATCACCTGAGAAGCGAGAGAGATTTTGAAAATGTCTGTTATCGGCCGATCGATAACAACGAATTCAAACGATCCCTGTATCTGATCCTGCAGAAAGATCTGAAAATGACAGAAGAATTGGAGAAATTCTGCAAATACACGGAAAAATATTTTGATAGTATCAAAGAAGAATAAATAAAACTGTGACAAATTCATTCGAAATGAGAATGTAAGTCATTCGTGAATAATATTTGAACAATATATATAATTATTATATAATTGACCTATAAAAGAAAGCGCACCTTTTTAAGAATCAGCCATATGCATCTATGGTGAAGGTCTGAGAGACCTTCTTAAAAAGGAGCGCTTTTGTCGTGTTTATATCATTTTTGTTACCAGTAGTTATTGATCACAAATGGAGGATGAAGCATGTATCAGGTATCAGAGCGGGTAAAAAAACAGTTTGAATATACAATGAGTATTCCGTGTATAAAGGAAGCTATGAAATTTATACAGGAAGATGAGAGGAATACGATTGAAGAGCAGAAAGAACTGGTTCTCATAGAGGCTCCAACGAGAGAGGAAGAAAAACGAGCTGCGGTCATGATGGAAAAATTTAAAGCTCTTGGCCTTGAAAATGTTCACATCGACCGCGGTGGAAATGTCGTTGGTCTTCGAAGAGGAAGCGGCAAAGGGCCGAAGGTATTGATCGAGGGTCATCTGGATACAGTCTTTCCATTTGGAACGGTACATGGTGTAGAGGAGAGAGACGGATTCCTCTACGCACCGGGAATCGGTGATGATACAAGAGCACTGGCAATGCTGTTGGGACTTTTAAGAGCATTGAATCAGAACGAGATCAAGACATTCGGAGACATTGTATTTGTGGCAACTACCCGCGAGGAAGGTATGGGTGGCCTCGGCGGAATGAAAGATTTCCTGAATGATAATGACGACATTGATATTTCACTCACAATTGATAACAATGACATGAGCGCACTGATCTTCGAGGCGACAAGCGGAGAAACCTACGAGGTCAACTTTTATGGTATCGGCGGTCATGCGTTTGGATCGTTTGGCGAGATGGCACAGCCGATCCATGCAGCAGCCAGAGCAGTTGCGAAGATCGCTGATTTTACAGTTCCATCAGATCCGAAGACAAGCTTCTGTGTCTCAAATTTCCACGGTGGAACTGCGGCTGGAGTGCATGCGATCGCATCGCAGGCAACCATCAAATTTAATTTCAGATCAAATTCACCGGAGGAGCTTGCAAAGCTTCGCACAAAAATCTTTGATGCGATCGAAGAAGCATGCCGGGAAGAAACAGAAAAATGGGGAAAAGATGAGATCACCTGGGATAAAAACCTGATCAGTCAGGTTCCGGGCGGAACTCAGGATTCCCATACACCACTGGTAGAATCCGCGTGGCTAGGTTTGAAGTCTCTGGATATTGAACCGGTATTCCATAAAGGCGGCTGCACAAATGCGAACGTAGCGGTTTCGAAAGGAATTCCATCGATCTGTCTTGGACGCGCGTTTGCACCGGATGAAAATAGAAAAAATATAATGAATCATAGTGTTCATGAAAAGTTTCCGATCACCGACTCATATAAGGCAGTTCAGCAGGCATTTATGGTATTGATGATGGCAGCAGGAATCGACGGGGAGACTAATTCTGTTGTGGAGGGAAAATAGATTATGAAGAAAATGACACTGATCGCTACAGGAGATGCGTTTATCACAAGAAGATTTCCGGAAGGCGGTTATGAAGGATTTGAGCAGGTCAGAGACGTGATCAGTCAGTATGATGTGAAATTTTCGAATCTGGAGATGACATTCCACAATGAGGAAGGATATCCGGCAGCATTTTCCGGAGGAACCTGGGCAATGGCAGATCCAAGAACCCTTGATGATATGAGATCGTTTGGTTTTAATCTGTTTAATACGGCAAATAATCATTCCTGTGACTACAGTCATGGAGGCGTTCTTGCGACCATCCGGAATCTCGAAGAGAGAGACATGATCTTTGCCGGAACAGGAAAAAATCTTTCCGAGGCATCAAAACCATGCTATCTGGAGACGAAAAACGGACGTGTCGCAATGATTGCGGTCTCTTCAAGCTTCCATGAGTCAGGAATGGCTGGTGGACAGAGCGCGGAATTGATCGGAAGACCTGGATTAAATCCTCTTCGTTATGAAACGATTTACCATGTCACGGAAGAGAATTATAAGAAAGCAGAAGAACTGGCGGCGCTTACAAAGATCAACGCAACGATGGAGCGGTCTGTAAAAAATGGATATAAGAATCCGCCGGCTTCCGGAACACTGCCCTTTGGAACATACAAATTTGTTCTGGATGAAAAAAACTGGATCGAGAGCGTTCCATTCCCGGCTGATATGGAACGTGTTGAGAAGGAGATCATTGAGGCAAAAAAACAGGCAGATATCGTTCTTGTAAGCTTTCATGGGCATGAGACGGATGGGGAAGACACAACGGTTCCATCCATGTTCCTTGAGACATTTTCAAGAAGATGTGTGGATGCGGGAGCAGATGCGGTAATCGGACACGGACCGCATGAACTTCGTGGAATTGAGATCTATCACGGAGCGCCTATCTTCTACAGTCTGGGAAATTTCCTTTTTGAGACAGAAACTGTGGAAAAGCAGCCTTACGATGCATACATAAATAAAAAAATGCCGCTGGATACCAAGGTAGGTGCTTATATGGATGCCCGTAGTAAAAACGGCACGGCCGGATACGGAGTGCTCCCGGAGATCTGGTTATCCGTGATGGCAGGCTGGACCATGGAAGACGGACATGTGACAGAAATCAAACTGTATCCGATCTCTCTTGGAATGACAGAAAAAAGGCCGCAAAAAGGAGTTCCGGTGTTGACCGGTGATGAGAACGTACTGTCATACCTGGCAGAGCTTTCAAAACCTTATGGAACTGAGATGGAAATTAAAGACGGCGTAGGAACGATCAGACTTTAAAGAAGATAGAAGGTGAGCGGATATGGAAGAGAGAAAGCGTAAAATTCTGAGCGAAATTGATCGGGACAGGGAAGAACTTGAATAAATCGATCAGAATCGATATAATCAATATGAAGACTGCGCACCTGTGTGAGAATCAGATCACCAGGTGCGCGCAGCGTAAAGGAGAGGAGTACCTATGAACAAAATCACAAATGCGTCAAGATTTCTTTTTGAGGAACTTGTATCCAGAATACAGGAACGTTCCAGCGCAGTGGGAATCGCGGTTGCGATCATTGACCGAAATGGAAAGACACAGTATGAAAAGTTTTTTGGATACCGGGATCAGGAGAAAAAACTGCCGATCGATGAGGATACGATCTTCGGATTAGCGTCTGTCACGAAATCTTTTGTGGCTTTATCGATCATGCAGTTAGTCGAAGCCGGAAAAGTAAATCTGGATGATCCGGTGAGCAAATATATTCCGGAATTTACAAACCGCAATCAGAAACCGATAAAGCTATGGCACTTTTTATGTCACACAGCGGGCTTTTATCCGATGCACCGCACAATCATCAATGAGATCGCGCAGAAGGCAGGACTGGATGAGAATGAGACGGGGGATTTTGCGTTCTGTGAGAAGATCGCATTGGAAGGAACAAAGGCAGTCGCTGAGCTGCTGGATGCCCAGACAAAGGAAAACGGCGGTCTGATCGGAGATCCGGGAAACTACATGAGCTATTGCAATGATGGCTTTGGACTTTTGTCAGAGATCGTGCGTCGTGTCGGCGGGGAGAACAGCTTTGCGGAATATGTGAAAAAACATATTCTTGAGCCTCTTCATATGGAGCGGAGCAGCGGAGAGTATGTAAGACCGGCAGCGGATGCGAATGCGGCAGTTCTCTACAAAATGCAAAAAGGTGTCATGACCTCCGGCAGAGATTACCATGACAATGCATTTTCCCTCGGAGGAGCCGGTTCCCTGAAATCTACGCTTGCCGACATGAAAAAATACATCTGCATGTATCTGAATTACGGAAAGGGGATCGATGGAACAAGGATTCTCTCCCAGGAGGGGGTACGGACGATGTGCCGCCCAAGAATCGATTATCGCCCGGATAGCCATTATTGCTTTGGCCTTGCGCAGAAGAAGCTGGATGACCTGACGGTTATGGAGCATGGCGGAAGCCTGCCGGGAGTTTCGTCGAATTTATCCTGGTCGTATGATGCCGGAGTGGGTGTTATGGTACTGTGCAACACGTCGGGCGTGCCGGTTAGCACGATTGCGGATGCAGCAATGCGGATGTATCATGGAAGAAATCCGATCGAGGACCGATTTGTTTATCAGGAGACGGAGTGGAATGCGGAAAAGAGAAAGGCGATGTGCGGCACCTTCCGTTCAGATGAAGATAACAATATCACGATCTTTGAAAAAGATGGAAATCTGGCAGTCAAAGAGGGAGAGACGCTTCTTCGATTTGTGCCGGTGCAGGAATTTTTAGGGATTGTGCGCAACCCGGATAAGGATGGCTACGTGAGATTCTTCGAAAATGAGAATGGTGAGATCTTTGCAATCGGATACGGTGGAAGAATGCTGCCGAGAGTGAAAGACTGATTGGATCAAAGTTTGAGCATGAAAAAATGCCGGATGATCGGGAAAACCGATCATCCGGCATTTCATGATTCTGGTAAGAATATGTCAGCTTCGCTGACCAGAATCACGCGCCAAGTCTCACGGACGTTCGACTTGAATTTGACTGCCATGCTGGATCCATACAGTGTGCTTTATATGACGATCAATTAGTGGATAAAGCCTTCAGCCCACTTTTTAAAGTTTGCGAAGTCCTCTTCGTTCGGATGGGAGAGACCTTCCTGGTACGTATCGCGAAGAAGCTTTCCCTTTGCGTCCTCCGGGTCCTTTTCGAGCATTGCGGCAAATTTATCTGCGACTGCCGGCTGCATTTTCCCCTGGCAGACGAAGCCTGTCAGAACGGTGTTGTTTACGGGAATATTTGCCTCTGCCTGTTTTAAGATCGAGTGGATGTAATCAGGAGCTGCATATCCGGCTGTGCCGAAAAGAGCGATCTTTGTATTCTGAAGGTTCTTTAAGAAAACACGCGTCCTGTCATCGCAGCTTCCTTTATCGGTCCAGAAGCCGGCGAAGATAAGGTCCGCTCCAAGATCCGGGGAGTAATGGGACGTATCACCGAAATAAACACAGTGCTCATGCGGAAGGATATCATGGAGACGATCTGCAAGTGCTGCGGTATTTCCGGTCTTACTGGAATAAACGATTGCATATTTCATTGGCATTTCCTCCACTTACTGTAATGATGCGGCAATTGTGTCTGCAAGTGCGTCAAGCTCAGCCTCCTGATTGTCTTTCAGGGCAGATTTAATGGTCACATCTGACTCGAGCACATGGATATTTTTCATTGTACCGAGGATTTCCCCCATCTGTTTTGAGGTGGTTGCCGCCCAGGTTCCGTTCTGGATCAGGGCAGCGGTACGGTTTGTAAGACCGTGAGCTGCAAGCTGGTGGAGCAGTGTGTCCATATTGCAGAAGATACCGCCATTGTAGGTGATGGATGCAAAGACAATCGCGGAGGTACGGAACGCGTCTGCAATGATGTAGGACGGATGGGTCTTGGAAACGTCAAAGACGGAAATATGGCGGATGCCGCGGTCGGCAAGCTTTCCGGCAAGGATATCGGCAGCTTTTTCCGTATGACCGTAAACAGATCCGTAGGCGATCGTTACAGATTTCTCTTCCGGCGTATAGGAGCTCCATTTGAGGTATTTATCGATGAGCCATGGGAGATCTTCTCTCCAGATCACGCTGTGGAGCGGGCAGATCATCCGGATCTCGAGCCCGGCAGCCTTCTTTAAGAGACCCTGTACGGACATGCCGAATTTTCCAACGATATTTGTATAATAACGTCTCGCCTCAGAGAGCCAGGCAACCTTATCGTCGATCTCGTCAGCAAAGATATTTCCGTCGACAGCGCCGAAGGAACCGAAGGCATCAGCGGAGAACAGGATCTTTTCTGTCTTTTCATAGGTAACCATGACCTCCGGCCAGTGCACCATCGGGGCCATCACGAAGGTAAGCTCATGGGAGCCGAGAGAGATGGTATCTCCCTCTTTTACCAGAATCGCGCGGCTGTCCACATCAAAATCAAAGAACTGTTTCATCATTCCCACAGCCTTTGCGGTGCATACGATCTTTGCCTCCGGGTAAACGGCGATCACATCGGCGATGGACGCACAGTGGTCCGGCTCCATGTGGTTTACGATCAGATAGTCCAGAGTGCGGCCCTTTAAGGCAGCGGTCACATTTTCGAGAAAATCATGGGTGAAGGACGCGTCCACGGTATCGAAGAGTGCTGTCTTCTCGTCAAGAAGAACGTAAGAGTTATAGGACATTCCTGTAGGAACCGGATAAACATTTTCAAAGAGAGCGATGCGGCGGTCATTGATGCCGACCCAGAAAAGGGAATCTGTAAGCTTTCTTATGTTATTCATGTTAGAAACCTCCTGATATTAATATTGCTGTGGCGTTTTCCGAATCTGCCAGAACGAGAACGGTGAAATACCGGAAAGGTACTGGCTTCTGAAAGAGTCACAAAAGGTCAAAAAATAAAATCATCTGGACCTATATATTCCTATTGTCGGCAAATTTTAACAATATAAAAGTAAATCCAGACAAGACAGAAATAATGACGCAGATATACTATCATTTTAAATGGAAAGTCTTTGGAAAGCAAGTAAAACCATCCGGTAAAATCTTAAAAAATTATTAAATACCAGTTGACAAGTTGGGTATGAAGTCATATAATTCACTTGAAATTGATATTCGTTATCAATACGATTGTTCCCATAAATGGTTTGGTGAGAGGTGATGGAAATGCTTACAGATGTAATTGTTTTGTTGCTGGTTGCCATGGCCGTGATCGGTGTGATAAAGAGTATCCGGAAACAGAAGAAGAGCGGATCCTGTGGGGGCTGTTGCGGTTCCTGTTCCGGTTGCAGCGGATGCGGCAGTGTCCATTACGATACAGCTCCGAAAGCTCATAAAGCCTGAGCGGATGGGAGTGTAAAGAGGAGGAAACATGATGCCAATGACATTTTTACGTGCCGGTGAGACCGGCATGATCCAGCGTGTCGGCGGAGCGGAGGACACAAAGAGATTCCTCGCGAATCTTGGCTTCGTGGACGGAGCGGCAGTGACAGTGATCTCTGAACTCAACGGAAACCTGATCGTAAACATCAAGGATTCCAGAGTCGCGATTAACAAGGAGATGGCAAAGCACGTTATGGTGCAGTAGCTGTGAAAAAAGACGGTGACTGTTCAGCAGTTTGCCTTATCCCGCAGGGAAGTGCAGACTGGGAAGAATGGGCAGTTATGGATGATGAAAGTTCAAGTGGGAGATTTCCCACTTTGCTTTTTCCCCAACGGTTAGCATGCACTAATTAGCAGCGGTTAATCGAAAGCTTTTGGGAAAATTTTACAAAAGACAGGGGAATGGATCCGGACCGCAGGAGCGATCCACAGGGATAGAAAGGAGAAGACATGACATTACGTGAAGTTCCGGTACATACAACGGTTAAAGTTGTAAAGATCAACGGAGAGGGCGCATTCCGCCGCAGAATCATGGACATGGGCATTACCAAAAACAGCGAGATCTACGTTCGTAAAGTAGCGCCGCTCGGTGATCCGGTCGAGATCACGGTCCGTGGATATGAACTGTCTTTGAGAAGAGACGATGCGGAAAGTGTCGAAGTCGTTACAGTTTAATGGCGGGATAAATGTTTTGCCTGATGTGTATGCAAAGCATTGGCAAAACACGGTTGCTGTCCCCGCGGAGTGTGGACAGTGACAACACAAGTGCAGGAAAATAGGAGGATGAAAAATGGCTATTAAAATCGCATTAGCCGGCAACCCGAACTGTGGTAAGACGACCATGTTCAATGCCCTCACAGGCGCGAACCAGTACGTCGGAAACTGGCCGGGTGTAACAGTAGAGAAAAAAGAAGGTAAATTAAAATCTTCAAAGAGCGGTGAAGAGATCATCATCACAGACCTTCCGGGTGTTTACTCCCTTTCTCCGTACACACTGGAGGAAGTTGTAAGCCGTGATTATCTCGTTCACGAGAAACCGCAGGCGATCATCAATCTGGTAGACGCAACAAACATTGAGAGAAACTTATATCTGACGACTCAGATCCTCGAGATCGGTATTCCGGTTGTAATCGCGTTAAACATGGCTGATCTGCTTGCAAAGAGCGGGGATAAGATCGATGTGAAGAAGCTTTCCGAGATCTTCGGCTGTGAAGTCGTTGAAACCTCCGCATTAAAGGGCACAGGCCTTAAGGAGGTTGTCGAGAAGGCAATCGAGGCAGCGAAGAAGAACGAGTGGAAGAACCCGGCCGGCATCTTCTCCGGAAGCGTAGAAAACGCAATTGAGAAGGTTGAGGAGGCTGTCGGTGACGCTGTGGACGCAGACCAGAAGAGATGGTTCGCGATAAAGCTTCTTGAGAAGGACAGCAAGGTCATCGAGCAGTTACATCTTCCGGCATCCGCTATGGCAGCGGTCAACACGGAGGTTACACGTCTTGAGAAAGAGATGGATGATGATACAGAGAGTATCATCACAGACGAGCGTTATACATACATCGGAAGCGTGATCGACAGGGCTGTTAAGAAATCCGGCAAGAAGCTCTCCACCTCCGATAAGATCGATAAGATCGTTACAAACCGTATCTTAGGTATCCCGATCTTCGCGGCAGTAATGTGGTTCGTTTATTACATCTGCGTAAGTACACTTGGTACCATGGGTACAGACTGGGCAAATGATACATTCGGCGGCGGCATTCAGGAATGGGCAGGCGCGGCACTCGCGGCAGCAGGCGCAAGCGACTTTATCCAGAGCCTTGTTGTAGACGGTATTCTCGGCGGACTCTTCGCTGTATTCGGGTTCCTGCCGCAGATGGCACTCTTATTCTTAATGCTCTCCATCCTTGAGGACTGCGGATACATGGTACGTATCGCATTCGTCATGGACCGTGTGTTCCGTCACTTCGGACTTTCCGGTAAGAGCTTCATTCCGCTCCTTATCGCATCCGGCTGCGGTATCCCGGGTATCATGGCCTCCAAGACCATTGAAAACGATAACGACAGACGTCTTACCATTATGACAGCTACATTTATTCCGTGCGGTGCGAAGCTTCCGGTTATCGCTCTTTTAGGCGGCATCATGGTCGGCTGGACCTCCGGAGATTACTCCGATGCGGGAAATACAGCATTCTTAATGTATGCGTTGGGTATCGCCTGCGTCCTTGTAGCAGCAATCATGTTAAAGAAAACAAAACCGTTCTCCGGCGAGGCAGCTCCGTTCGTTATGGAGTTACCGGCATACCACATCCCGTCTGCTAAGACCGTTCTTATGCACACCTGGGAGCGTCTGTGGGGCTTCATTAAGAAAGCCGGAACGATCCTGTTCCTTGCCTGCGTGATCATGTGGATCCTCTCCACCTTCGGTTTTGAGAATGGTTCCTTCGGTATGGTAGAAGACACAGAGAACTGCCTCATGGCGATCCTCGGAAGTGCTCTTGCATGGATCTTCGCTCCTCTCGGATGGGGCAAATGGCAGTGCGTTGCAGCGGCGATCTCCGGATTCTCCGCAAAAGAGGGTATCGTTTCCACAATGGGTGTCCTTGCAAATGTCAGCGAGGATCTCTCCGAGGAGACAGACGTTGTCGCAGCCGCGATCAGAGACTGGTTCCCGACAATGGCAGCAGCCTTCTCCTTCCTTGTATTCAACCTGTTAAACTCCCCGTGTCTGGCGGCTATTTCCACAATGGCCCAGCAGATGCAGTCCAGAAAGTGGTTCTGGTTTGCAATCATCTTCCAGAACGTGTTCGCTTACTGTGTAGCACTGATGTTCTACCAGTTCGGACTTCTTATGGAAGGTGGTTCCTTCGGAATCGGCACAGCAGCAGCTGTTGTTGTTCTTCTCGGATTCCTCTATATGCTGTTCCGTCCGGATCCATATAAGAACCAGAAGAAGGCATCCCGCCGCTCTGTGGCAGCATAATACCAGTACTCCATTACTCACCACCAACAGTGGTAGGAGCCTTCTCAGCTGAGATAAAGATCCAGGTCAGAAGTATATGTCACTTCTGGTTCTGGATCTTTTCTTTTCCGTATTACACGGTTTGATGGGAGGATTCATAGCTTATAGAAGGAGAATTGTGAAGATCTGACCGTGATTCGGAAGGTCTTTACAGAGTGAAGGAGATAAAAATAATGGGAATGATCATTCTTGGAATCCTGATTCCATTTGCCGGGACAACAATAGGGGCAGCAAGCGTTTATTTTATGCGGAATGGGATCCGGGATCACGTGAAAAAGGGATTGTTGGGCTTTGCCTCCGGTATTATGGTGGCAGCTTCCGTGTGGTCTCTTCTGATTCCGGCCATGAGGATTTCCGCGAATCTGGAGCGTCTTGCTTTTTTGCCGGCTGTGGCCGGATTCTTCTGCGGGATCCTGTTTTTGATGTTTCTTGATGGCCATGTGCCACAGCTTCAATTTGAAACAGAGAAGCCGGAGGGGATATCCGGTACATTGAAAAAAACGACGATGCTTGTTTTAGCGGTAACACTCCATAATATTCCGGAGGGAATGGCGGTGGGAGTCATGTTTGCCGGGCTCCTTATGGAAAACAGCGGGATCACGCTGGCGGGAGCGTATGCTCTGGCAATCGGGATCGGGATTCAGAACTTCCCGGAGGGAGCGATCGTTTCCATGCCGATCCACAGTGAAGGAATAAGCAAGAACCGTTCCTTTCTGTATGGGACGCTCTCCGGGGTGGTAGAACCGGCTGCTGCCGTTCTGACACTGCTTTTATACCGTCTTCTTGCTCCGATTCTCCCTTATCTGCTGGCTTTTGCAGCTGGAGCGATGATGTACGTGGTCGTGGAGGAGCTGATCCCGGAGACCGCGGAGGGAGAGCACTCGAATATCGGAACCATCGGGTTTGCGGTCGGGTTTGCCCTGATGATGATGCTGGATGTGGCACTTGGGTGATACAATATGGACGATTGAGCGTCATAGATAAATATGATAGGGAAGCGGTGATGCCCGCCTGCCCGCTGTCCGGTGGAAAAAAGACAGAAAAACAAAAAGGAAAGTGGATATCCAGAGTCCATGATGTGACTCTGGGATATCCACTTTTTATTTCCGACAATCAGATTTTTCAACACGGATCAGTCAAATTGTCAAAATTACATCTATTATCGGGAATGTTTGCTTAATTAGAATCTCTTCCAGGTACCCCGATAGAAAAGCAGCAGCAGCGGGAAGAGCTCCAGACGTCCGGCAAGCATATCAAAGGTCAGAACCAGCTTGGAGAAGTTGGAGAAGAGCCCGAAGTTCTGGGCCGGGCCTACAAGTTCCAATCCCGGTCCGATGTTGTTTAAGGTCGCCGCGACGGCGGTAAAGTTTGTCACAAGATCGAAGTTGTCGATGCCGATGAGCAGCACGGAAATAGCGAAGATCAGGATGTATGCCGCCATGAAGACATTTACGGAGCGGAGGACCACATGATCCACCGCGCGTCCCTCAAAATGGATCTTGCGGACCTGATTCGGATGGAGACTCTGGGAGAGCTCCTTTGTCAGGGACCGGAATAACAGCACGACACGGGACACCTTAATGCCGCCGCCGGTACTTCCCGCGCAGGCACCGATAAACATTAAGAAGCACCAGGATCGTTTTCGGGATCGTTGGCCAGAGGTTAAAATCCACGGTGGCGAATCCGGTGGTCGTGATGATGGAAGCAACCTGAAACGCGACATGGTGGAACGCGAGGAACAGGCTGTCGAAGAAATCCCGGACAAAAAACGTGATGACGAGGATCGATGTGGCAATGATCCCGAGGTACCATCGCGCCTCCTCGCAGCGCAGTGCTTCCTTCGGCTTTTTCATATAGAAGAGGAAGTACACGTTAAAGTTGATGCCAAAGAGGATCATAAACACGGTAACTACGCCCTGAAGGTAGGTGGAATAGCTTCCGAAGCTGTCGTTCTTGATGCCGAAGCCTCCGGTTCCCGCGGTACCGAAAACGGTACACAGGGAATCAAACACCGGCATCCGTCCCACAAGCAGGAGAATAAACTCCAGAACCGTGAGGAAGAGATAGAGCCCATAGAGGATCTTTGCGGTGGACTGCACCTTCGGGACCAGCTTTGTGACAGAGGGGCCCGGGCTCTCTGCCTTCATGAGGTTCATATGATAGCCGCTTCCGGTAAGCGGAAGCAGGCAGAGAAGGAACACGAGAACTCCCATACCACCGATCCAGTGTGTAAAGCTCCTCCAGAACAGGATGCCGTGCTGAAGCGGTTCCACGGCGGGAAGAATACTGGCACCGGTCGTCGTAAATCCAGACACAGTCTCAAACAGGGCATCCACCGGATTTGTGATGGATCCGCTTAAGAGGAACGGGATGGAACCCATGATACTCATGACGATCCAGCTTAAGGCAACCGTCACGGAACCTTCCCTTGCGTAGAATACCTTGTTTTTCGGCTGCTTGCGGACAAGGATCACACCTGGGATCAGGCAGAGGACGATCGTGATGAAGAATGCCAGTGCGCAGCTTTCATGGTAAATCAGGGAGACTGCCAGGGATGGCACAAGAAGCGCCGCCTCCACGTCCAGAATCCAGCCGATAATATAAAAGATCATCGAATAATTCATGGAATCGCTCCTTTATGATTTTAAGATATCCCGGATATCACCGAGACCGCGGTTTGTGGTCACGAGAATCACGGTATCCCCGACCTTGATTATATTCTGACCACGGGGGGTGAGGATCTGACCGTTGCGGTTGATGCAGCAGATCAGAAGGTTGTCCTTTAAGTTTAAGTCCATAAGCGGCACATTCGTGACAGCGGAATCCTCTTTGATGGAGAATTCCAGTGCTTCGGCACGGCCATCCAGGATCTTATACAGCGTTTCCACGTTGCAGCCGATGGTGTTCTGGCGGGCACGGACGTACTGTAGGATATAATCTGCCGTCAGGTACTTCGGGTAGATGATGCTGTCGATACCGAAGCTGTCGATCACGTCATCGAAGGCGATCTTGTTGACCTTTGCGATGAGCTTTGCATTGGAGTGGAGCTTTCCGTAGAGGGCGAGGAAGATATTCTCCTCGTCAAGTCCGGTGAGGGCCACAAGGGAATCAGCGTAGGTCAGGCCTTCTTCCAGAAGAAGATCCCGATCACTTCCGTCCCCGTTTATGATATCAGCACCGGGAATCACCTCGCTTAAGTAATCGCAGCGCTCTTTCCGCTGCTCGATGATCCGGACGCGGAACCCGATCTTTAAGAGGTCCTGGGCCAGATAGTGGGCGATGGTGCCGCCGCCGATGATCAGGGAATTTTTTACGGATTTTGAGCGGAGACCGATCTTTTCAAAAAACTGAGCCGTATTTTCAAGAGATCCCACGATAGAGAGGATATCCGTATCCTGAAGGACAAAGCTTCCGTTCGGGATCACGACCTCGGATCCGCGCTCAACGGCACAGATCAGGACATCGCATTTTAACTGCCGCATGATATCCATGACAGTTTTTCCGCCGAACCCGATCTCCGGCTTTAAGCGGAAGCGGAGAAGCTCGACACGTCCCTTTGCGAAGGTGTCGATCTTGATGGCGGACGGGAATTTTAAGAGCTTTAAGATCTCTCTGGCCGCCGTCAGCTCCGGGTTGATGATCATGGAGAGTCCGAGCTTTTCCTGAATGAAGCGGATCTCCTTATTATAGAGCGGGTTTCTTACGCGGGCGATGGTGTCACAGTGTCCGGTCTTCTTCGCCATCAGGCAGCAGAGGAGGTTTAATTCGTCCTCGCCGGTGACAGCGATAAAGAGGTCCGCATTTTCCACTCCGGCTTCCTGCTGGATATTGAAGCTGGCGCCGTTTCCAACGATTCCCAGGGCGTCAAACTGGTTGGAAAGATGTTCCACTTTCTGCGGATTCATATCGACCATAACGAGATCGTGGCCCTCGGCGCTTAAGCGCTCTGCAAGGCTCACGCCGACCTTTCCGCAGCCGACAATGATGATCTTCATATGTTTTGTTTACCGGTCCTTTCAGTTAATTAGGCTTCCCATCGTCCGGAAGCGCCGCACGGAAGTACGAGCCCGGAATCCGTAACAGGAAGTCCGATCTCATCGGATCTCACGGTTCCGCCGAACTGCGGGACAACCGCTGTTCCGAGCATGTAAGTCAGCACGGCCGGAGCGAGTCCGGTTGTGTAGGAGTTGATCAGGTAGAATAACGGCTTGTCGGAGAGGAGCTTCGCGCAGAGCTTTACTAACGGGTAGATCGCGTCCTCGATCTTCCAGATCTCGCCCTTCGGGCCCCTTCCATAGGAGGGCGGGTCCATGATGATCGCGTCATAGTGGTTTCCACGGCGGATCTCACGCTCTACGAATTTTACGCAGTCATCCACGATCCAGCGGATCGGCGCGTCCTCAAGGCCGCTGGACTTCGCGTTCTCCTTCGCCCAGGCGACCATGCCCTTGGAGGCGTCAACATGGGTCACGGAAGCTCCGGCTTTCGCGGCTGCCAGTGTTGCTCCTCCGGTGTAGGCGAAGAGGTTTAAGACTTTGACCGGGCGTCCCGCGTTTTTGATCTTTTCGCCAAACCAGTCCCAGTTTGCCGCCTGTTCCGGGAAAAGACCGGTATGCTTAAAGCTGAAGGGCTTTAACTGGAAGGTCAGGCCTTTGTAGTTGATGCTCCACTGCTCCGGGAGACTGAAGAATTCCCACTCGCCGCCGCCTTTTGAGCTTCTGTGGTAGTGGCCGTTCATCTTTCTCCACTGTGGTGCCTTTTTATCGGTATCCCAGATAACCTGGGGATCCGGACGGACCAGAATATATTTTCCCCAACGCTCCAGCTTTTCACCGCCGGAACAGTCGATGACTTCATAGTCCTTCCATCCATCTGCTATCCACATAATTGTATTCCATCTCTTTCTTTAGACTTTTTTTGCGTAAAAACGGATCAGGGGCATAAAATGCCTATGATATACCAGTATAATAGATTCGGGGGATACTGTCAAATAGGAGTGGGGATGGAATGCGGGATGTTGGCGGAAATATGGGGAACATGAATGGAAAATGTGTCTTTCTGTGGCGGGAATGCGGCAGAACTGTGGTGGGGACTTAAGAGAATTGACAGGTATTTTCTGTTGAATAATCAGGGAGTTACTGGTAAAATAAAATCAGATGTATTGCGAAATGAAAAATACGGCCGGAAGGCAGAAATCCCATCGGCGAAGCTGATCCGGAATGGATGTTGGCGATAGTTATGCGCCTTTTGGGGTACAGGAAGGAGACGGAGCGAGTGAAGAAAAAAGGGTTAAGAATACTGGCAGCAGCGGCGGTCCTGACTTTCGGATGTCTGACGATGAACGCCTACGCAGCGGAAGGCTGGGCGCTTTCCAATAATATATGGACGTATCTTGATAAAAATGGAAACCGCGTGACGAATGAGTGGAAAAAGGGCGCGGACAATCTCTGGAGATATTTAAACAACAGCGGTGAAATGGCGGTCAACAGCTGGGCCGACAACGATTACTATGTGGATGCTAACGGAATCATGGTGGCGGATAAGTGGATGCAGATCGCGTCTCCGTACAGCAGAGACAGTCAGACCTACTGGTTTTACTTCGGTTCCAGCGGAAAAGTCACAAAGGACACCTGGAAGAAGATCGATGGAAAAAGTTATTACTTTGACACTGACGGAATCATGCAGACCGGCTGGACCGAAGATGGGGATTACTATTTAAGCTCCAGCGGAGCGATGGTGACAGGATGGCGATATCTGGAGCCGAAGGACGAGGACAGCAGCCTTTACGGACCGGAAAGCGATGATGGAAAGTACTGGTTCTATTTTTCCGCAAGCGGAAAGAAGCAGAGCCCGTCGACCAGCGATGACGGCGGAGAGTATAAGGTAACAAAGATCGATGGAAAATACTATTGTTTTGACGCAGACGGACGGATGCGCACCGGCTGGGTGTATTTAGAAGGTGATCCGGAAAATTCAAGTAAGAGTTCGATTGCGGATTGGAGATATTTCGCGGAGAGCGGGATCCAGAACGCTACAGTCGGCGCGGCGATCCCCGGCTGGCTTTCCTTAAACCCGCCGGAACAGCTTCAGGACAATGTGGATGAGCCGGTCGTATGGTATTATTTTGATAAAAACGGCGAGCCAAAGACCGGACCGGAAGACGGAAAAGCGTCCACGAGCGATTTTGTCCGCATCAATGGAAAGACGTATCTCTTCGACCAGAAAGGAAATCCGGTCAAAGGATTAAAGAAGGTACGGATCGGATCGACCAGCGAATATACGTCCTACTACTTTGATGAGTCATCCAGAACCTCAGTAAAAGGAAAAATGACCGTCGAGGAAGGCGATGGAAATAAGACCACGTTTTATTTCAATGAAGGGACCTATGCGGGCCGCGGAACAAACGGCGTGAAGAACGGATACCTTTATTATATGGGAAAACTTCAGCAGGCAGACAGCTCCAGCCGTTACGCTCTGATCAGTATCCCGAATGGAAACGGCGGTTATCAGACGTATGTGGTAAACAGCTCCGGACGTATCTCCAAGAATACGACGGTAAAGGACCGCGATGGAAACAAATATAAAGTGAATTCCAGCGGGATCCTGACGCATATCAATGACGAGGCAGCAAGCTCCACGGAAGATTACGGTGAGCCGACTGAGCCGGTATTTGAGAATGACTGATATGGATCCAGGATAAATGATAAAGGATTTTTTGAAGGACCAGGGGCAGAGATGTTCCTGGTCTTTTCTTTTGCATTTCGTGCAGAATTTTGACATCTTGTGTCGAACCGATTGACACGCCTTGTTTTCTAATGATATTCTGGCGACAGAGACTTGAAGATAAGAGGGAGGCGGATCGCATGAGATATAATTTTAGAAGATGGATGGCAGGATTATTGACGGCAGTGATGGTGGGATCCACGATCATATCACCAGTGTATGCTGAATCAGCTATGATTCGACCGGATACTGATTTTGAAGTATATACGGCGAGTGATGCAGTGAAGGAGAAAGCGACACAGTCAGACACGGTGAGAAAACCGCAGAGGGCGAAAAAAGATGAATTATTGAAGCTTAAGGCATCGGACTCCAATGCGCTTCTCAGGACATTGAGTGCCGCAAAGGAGTATGATCTGAAGAATGGGGAAGTGATCATTGATCGGGATGGCGATTACACGATCAGCGGCACATATAAAAAGACGACTGGAACGGCCCATATAACGGATCATGTGATCACGGTGAAGAAGGATGTTTCTGCGACGATCACTTTAAAGGGTGTGTCAATTGAAACCGCAAATGCGAATACAGTTCAAATGTCCTGTATTGAACTTGAAGAGGGAGCGGATGTGACGCTGGTTCTCTCCGGAAAGAATAACCTGTATACAGTCAGCAATTCCTGCGCGGCGATCCATGTGCCGGAAGGAAGCAGCCTGACGATCAAGGCGGGATCTGATCAGGATGTCCTGTATTCGTTTGCGCGCGCTTATGGAGCTGGAATCGGAGGAAACAGCGGAGAGGGACATGGCGAGATCACGATTGAAAGCGGAACAGTGGCAGCTTGTTCTGGAATGAGGCTGACAGATAAAGGAACGGAAAAAGGAACGGAATCGGACAGTGGAGCCGGAATCGGATCTGGTTCGGCGGGAATTGGCGGTGGTATGATTACAATCGCTGGTGGATCTGTTTATGCAGCAGCATCTGTTGGAGCTGGAATCGGTGGTGGATATAAGGGAACATCGGGCTCTATTGTGATTTCTGGTGGAGATGTAGAGGCACGGGGCGGAGAGTATAACAGTACAGTGAAAGCTGTTGCAATCGGTCCAGAGACGGTCGATGGTACGAATAATAGTTTTACATTGAAAGCCAGTGAAAAAGAAAAAGCAACGGCAGAATTCCTTGGAGTTGATCCAACCAAAATATACACGGTCGATATTGGAAATGAGCAGACCATCAAGTATCCGGGAACCCGTGTGAAGATCAGATATGGAGAACAGACACGAAATGGGAAGCTTACCGTTACTCCAGAAAAAGGTGTTACCTATTCTGGAAACGGAAGAGTTGAGATCGCCGGATCTGGTCCATATACAGTTACAATGGCAGATTCTGGGACAGCGACAAGGGAATTTATTGAGATCAAGAGCAGCTGTACCGTTACTTTGGAACAGCTCAATATTTATCCGAATGCACCGAAGGTTCCTGCAATTGATATCGATGCGGGACTTGACAAGGTGACCTTAAAGCTGGAAGGCAGAAATATTCTTAAGGGCGCTGAGCTTGCGGCGGCGATCGATAATCATGGGACTCCGCTGGAGATAACAGGAAGCGGAAGTCTGGATGCCACAGCCGGCTCCGGGTCTGCGGCGATCGGTGGCAGCTGCTATGTAAATTCTGTGCCGGTAGGCAAAAATATTACGATCTCCGGCGGTGATTTGACCCTGCGGTCAAATGGAGATGGAACCTGTCTGGGAGCTGGTGCTGCCAGCAGCGCAAGTACGGGGAGTGCAGATAACCTGGTCATTTCCGGCGGAAATGTAAACCTGATCAAGAGCGGGGGCGGTTATTGTATTGGATCGACAGACTTTTGTGTTAGTTCGGTACCGAATATCCGGATCACAGGAGGAAATGTCACAGCGACGGTGTCCGGAGACACAGGAAAAATCTGTCAGAGTCCTATCACGATAACGCCTGAAAATGGAAAAACAGCGACACTGTATACAGGAAACTCAGCTCCGGGAAGCGCGGTTCTCGGGCTGCGCGGGGAAGAAAAATATGAGCCCGTGTCAGAGAAGTATATGCGTGTAAAGTTTGGAACACCGCATAACCTTACTGTTACGGGAGGAACGATCACTTCAACAGAGTCCGAATTTGCGGAGGGTGAGAAAGTGCCGGTCAGCGCGAGTGCCGAGATCACGAATGGAGCCGGAGGAACCTTGTATTTTGCAGGATGGACGGTTGAAAAAGGAAGAGGAACGTTTGCGGATCCGATGTCTTCCGAAACAACATTTACGATGTCCGATGTGGATACAGAGATCAAGGCGAACTATACAGGTGGATATTCTGTTACAGTTGCTGACGGAACCATCACCCCGGGACAGGAAAACTATGCACCGGGCAGCACTGTCACGATCACAGCGAAAGATAGATCCTCGGAAAAATTATGTTTCGATCACTGGGAGATCACGAACGGAAACGGAGAATTCTTAAACGGAACGGCCAGTCAGAAAACGGCACAGCTTAAAGTAAACAGCAGCCTGTCCGTAAAGGCGGTCTATGTTTCCGGGCACAGCCTCTAAATAATGGAACTGGAAGCGGAGCTTATAGAACTGGGGATATAATCGAGATCACGGCATCTCTACCGACGGGATCAGAATTTTCGTCATGGACGCTGGATTCTGGCTCAGGAACCTTTGAAAACTTCTACAGCAGCACGACAAGATTTACGATCGGATCAGAAGATGCTGTGGTTACAGCCCAGTATAAGGGCGAAGGACTCACCGGTGACTTCATCGTGAGCGGTGGAATCCTGGGAACAGATTATAAATATGAGAACAAAACACTGACCATAACGGGCAGCAGAAAATACGAGATCTCCCTGAAAGAGGGCATTGAGACGACTGGAAATCAGATCACGGTTCAGGGCGGAAAACCTGTAATTACGCTCCATAGCGTAAAAGTGAATGGAGACTATGCGCTCAGGATCAGGAATGAAGCAAATGTGACGTTGATCCTGGATGGGGAAAACTCCATGTGTTCCAAAAAATCGAACTGTGTGTATGTGTCGGACAATTCTTATCTCACGATCACGAGCATTCAGGGGGATGGAAGCTCTGCGGGAACACTGCGTGCAGAAGGAAATAAGTCTGGCGGGATCAATCATGCCGGAATCAGAGGCGGTTCCATTACTGTAAAAGGCGGAACAGTTATCGCTAAAGGTGAATATGAAGCGGCAGGAATAGGCGGAGACGCGCGTGTACAAAACAAAAATTTCTCCATTTCGATCGAAGGAGGTACCGTGGAAGCTGACGGCGGCTGGGGAGGTGCCGGCATCGGAAGCGCAAGCCGGGCAGGCGGAAATGTCAATATCAGTATTTCCGGCGGAACCGTAAAGGCTGTCGGAGGCCAGGGCTCTGCCGGTATCGGAATCGGATATGATAGCTGGGCGAAGAGCAGGATAACGATCACCGGCGGAAGGACAGACGCAAAGGGAGGAAGCAGGGGCTCTGGCAAAAATACGACCAGCGGTGTCGGGGCAGGCTCAAAAAATGATGATGTGGAGTTTTTTATTGATGAGAAAGCGCTGATCATGCACGGACTGAGTTCCGCAGATGAGAATGTTACAGCGCAGGAGATCAATCGGAAGACCAAAAGGATGGGACGCTGCGCGGTCATTTATTTTCAGGCCGATGAGAGCGGAGAGGACGCTTCGATTTCACTGACACCGGAGACGGAGGTAATGTATCCTGGAAGTTCAAAACAGTTTACCGCAGCTGTTAAAGGAGCAAAAGATCCGACGGTGGACTGGCGTGTATCCGGAAATACCAGCAGCGATACAAAGATCAGCTCCCTGGGAATCCTGACGGTGGGTGCGGATGAGAAAGCGGAAACACTCAGCGTGACAGCGAGCTTAAGGTCATATAATAAAACTGCATCCGCCGAGGTAACAGTGACACAGATCCAGGCAGGTCTTGCGGTTGGTTCAAAAGAAATTGAAGTTGGAAATTCTGTTTTGGCTGTGATGACAGTTCCGGAAGGAATGAGTGGACAGATCCGGTTTTATGTAGATAAAGCCGCGGTGGGAAGTCCGATCACGTCAACGGGAGGAAAAACACCGTTTATGATCGAAAAAGAACTTCTCCCATTGGGAACACATGAGATCTATGCGGAATATTACGGAAATGGATTCCGGGTCAAGAGTGGACAGATCTCAGTGACTGTAAAAAAACGCAATCCACAGATCGTAAGCTGGCCGGAAGCTATAGGGAATATTTATTATGGCCAGCAGGCATCAAGTGCCGGACTGCAGGGCGGACAATATGGAGATATACCTGGAGACTTTGGGTTTGATGTTGCATGGCCGGAGGTGGGAACAGATGAAGCTCTGTGCCACTTTACGCCAAGGCCAGAGTACCGCGATACGTATGAGACGATCTACAATAAAATTAAGATTAAAGTTTTACCGGCAACTCCGAAAGTCGAGGAGAATCCTGCGGTAAATATTCAGTATGGACAGTCCCTGAAAGATGCGGTGATCTCTGGAGGAAAGGTGATCAATCCAAATTATATATCAGGGCAGAAGAAGATGATTGTGGATGGAAAATGGGGCTTTAAGGATCCAGATTCTGTACTTTATCCAGATACATCCTGCGTAGTAGTATTTACCCCGGAGGATACGAAAAACTACACGGGAGCGACTGAAACAGAAGTTTCGGTTACTGTTTCGGCGGCAAAACCAGATCTCACTATGGAACTTGACCGGGAGACGCAGGTTGCAGGAAAGCGGATAACTGTTTCGGCAAAAGCGAAAAATGCGTTTTCTTCTGCACTTGAGGATGTACCGGAGATCCGAATTTCTTATCAGATCGGGGATGGAACTGAGCAGACTGCTTCAGAAAATGAGATCCAGATCCCTATTGGGACCGCTGTCGGGACGATCATCACGATCACGGCGAAAACAGCTGCTGTTGATGGCAGATATATTGAAACTTCCGAGACAAGAACGGTGACAGTGGCAGACAAAACGATCGTGGACGAGCAGATATCTGTGATGGTACCTGATGTGGAATATGGCAGTTCACCGGTTCCGGAGGGAACATTTGCGGGAAATGTGGATGGAGATGAGGCCTGGGCTTACACGTACAGTGTGGATGGCGGAAATACATGGAGTACGGAAGCGCCGAAAACAGTGGGAAGTTATCTTGTAAAAGCTTTTTATGAGGATGACTCACAGAAAGGAGAGAATATTTCTTCCTGGAATATTATTCCCAAAACGGTGATTGTGGCGGGCATTGTACTGGAGGAAAAAATCTATGACGGAAGAACTGACGTGAATGTGAGATCAGTAAGCTTTGGCGGTCTTGCAAACGGAGATACTCTGGAGTCAAAGGATTATTCTGCAGCAGCAGAATTTGAAGATGCAAATGCGGGAACAGATAAAAAAGCTTTTGTAGAGGTTTCCTTATCCGATACGGAAAATGCAAAGAATTACGTTCTGGATCAAGCAGGAAAGTTCATTCTTGATGGACAGAGCATCAAAAAAGCCGAAGCGCCCTCTGTTCCGGAGATCTCTGAGGCGTACAGCTATGGAATAAGCGGAGAGCAGGAGATCGTTCTTTCCGGATTCCCGAAAGACTGTGGAGAGATTTCTGGCGGAAATGCCGATATTATATCTGATGAGTCCGGTATCCTGGAAGAGAAAATTGCCGTAGAGGGGACGCAGTTAAAATTCGCGCTGAAGAAGAATGACAGATCACAGATCGGAGCATCAGCAGTGATCCGGGTCAGTGGCGTTCTTACGGAAAACTATGAGATACCGGATATTCAGGTCGTAATCTCTCTGAATGACAAGAATGAGCAGCATCCGATTGCGGGAACGATTACGTTCCAGCTGAATGGTGATGAAAAAACATTCACAGCTGAGATCGGGGCTGTTGAGGGCGCAGAGTACAGTTTTGACGGTACCACCTGGTCAGACAACAACCGGAAAGATGACTGCCAGCCGGATACCCTGTATCACGGATGGATCCGTCTGAAGGAGACGGAGACAGAAAATGCGGGACCTGCGGCGGAGGTTTCTGGAAGAACTCCGAAACTGGCAGAAAAGCCGCCTGTGGACGGACCGGAGAAGCCCGGAGATGGCGGGAATACTGGAGGAGACAACGGCACAAAGCCTGGAGATGGCGGAAATGCTGGAGAAGATAACGGCACAAAGCCTGGAGATGGTGGAAATTCCGGAGAAAACAATGGCTCAAGACCAGGAAGTGGAACTGGTTCATCCAGTTCAGACTCTTCCAAACCGGAGATCAGTGAAAGAAAGCCGGATATCAGCCGTGACAGTAAAAAGGGATATATTGATCCTGTAAAGGGAATTATCCCGGGCGCTGCGAACAAAGCGGTAAACGATGGACACAGCCATTGGATGAAGGATAAGAATGGCTGGTGGCTGAGATACAGCGATGGCAGTTATGCGGCAGGAAAGATGATCGTGGGAGAGCACGATAATATGCAGACGGTTGAGCATCAGTGGGAACTGATCAACGGAAGCTGGTATGCATTTGATGAGCAGGGATATCTGCGTGTTGGACTTGTCTATGATGCCGGTTATAGGGGCTGGTTCTATATGGACGAAAATTCCGGAATGCAGACTGGCTGGGTACTCATCAATGAAAGGTGGTATTTCTTCAATCCGGTTTCTGATGGAACAAGAGGAATGATGTTTATCGGAAGAAAAACGCCGGATGAGTATTTTGTGACGGAAGATGGCAGCTGGGACGGAAAGACAAAATAATAAATAAGAGAACAGCCAGGTGAAGTGAGAAAACCCCCTCTTTGCAGTTTATGGGATAAACACGCAGAGAGGGGGTTTTTATCATTTATGAACCTAAAAATTCAGAGAAATAATCAATGAAAGGCAGTCTCATTAAACTTCTTCACCATTGATCAAAACGTGCTGGATCACACCTGTCACATCAAACGGGCAGCCGTCAACAATGACAACATCGGCGTCCTTTCCCTCTTCAAGGGAACCGACACGGTCAGCGATGCCGATGTGCTCGGCCGGGTTGATCGTTACGGCGCGGAGTGCGTCATACTCGTCCATGCCGGCTTTGATCGCAAGCCCTGCGCAGAGCGGCAGATAGTGGAGCGGAGTGACCGGAGCATCCGTGATGATGGAGACGTGACATCCGGCTTTTGCGAGAACACCCGGAGTCTCCCAGGTCTTATTCTGGAGCTCAAATTTGGAAGCATGTCCGAAGGTCGGACCTACCGCGAGCGGGAGATTTTCCTTCGCGAGTTCATCCACGATCATATGGCCCTCTGTCACGTGCTCCAGAGTCAGGCCGACACCGAATTCTTTCGCGATACGGATCGCAGTGAAGATATCGTTTGCCTGATGGGCATGGGCTTTTAATGGGATCTCATGGTTTAATACCGGGATCAGAGCTTCGGACTTCTGGTCGTAAGCCGGAAGCTTGGAAGCGTCATCACCGGCCGCCTCGATCTTTGCCTTGTAAACCTTCGCTTTATTTAAAGCCTCGCGGATCTTTGCGGCATTTGTCATACGGCTGGAGATTCCCTGTTTCTGGTAGCAGCGTTTCGGGTTTTCACCGAAAGCGCATTTCATAGCGATCGGGAATTTTACGATCATATTGTCAACACGGGTTCCAACCGGTTTGATAGCAGCGAAGGTTCCGCCAATGGAGTTGGAGCTGCCTGGACCGGTTGCGAAGCAGGTAACACCGGCTTTCGCGGCCATCTTCATACACGGGTCAAACGGGTTGATTCCGTCGATCGCCTGTACCTGTGGAGTTACCGGGTCATTCAGTTCGTTATAGTCATGCCCCTCGTAGCCGATCCCGTAGCCGTCAAGACCGATATGGCAATGGGCCTCAACAAATCCCGGATAAACCTGGAGTCCGGTGGCATCGATAACCTCAGCACCATCAGCAGAGAGACCTTTTCCGATCTTCACGATCTTTCCGCCGTCGATCAGGATGTCAGCGATAAAAGTTTCCTTTGATACCGCTGTGTGAAGTGTTCCGTTCTTGATACAAATCATGGGAATTCCTCCTCTTTTCAAATCATAACTCCATCATACATGAATTGCGAGAATATTTCAAGGATTCTTTCTGTACAGTAACAAAAAAAGGAACTATATCATCTTAAAAGATGAAAAGTTCCTTATAGTTGAGTTATGAAACTACATTCATCGGTTTCCCCTCAAGGAATCCCTTTACATTTCCGGCAAGGATGGAAACGAGGCGCTGTCTTGTCTCAAGTCCCTTCCAGCCCATATGCGGGGTGAGGATCACGTTGTCGAGGGTGTAAAGCGGGTTGTCGGCTTTCGGCGGCTCAGTTTCCTGGACGTCGAGGCCTGCGCCTGCGATCTGGTGCTTTTCAAGCGCTTCGATCAGAGCCGGTTCATCGATGAGAGCACCGCGGGAGGTATTGATCAGGAATGCGGTCGGCTTCATGAGCGCAAGAGTCTCTTTATTGATCATATGCTTTGTCTGCGGAGTTAACGGGCAGTGCAGGGAAACATAGTCACTGTTCTTTAAGACTGTCTCAAGATCCACATAGCGGATGCCGTCTTCGTCGGCTCTCGGTGTTCTTGTATACACGAGAATATTCATATCAAGAGCTTTTGCAATCTTCATTACAGTCTTTCCGATATGTCCGGCACCGATGATTCCTAAAGTCTTTCCGTTTACCTCAACGTGCGGAACCTGGAGATTTTTCGTAAAGTTATCATGGTTTCCGTTTGCCAGCATTTTCATCTGGACCTGCATGGTGGAGCTTAAATTTAAGATCATCATGACCGCCGTGTGGGCTACGCGCTCGGAGCTGTATGCCGGGATATTGCAGACGGTGATCCCCTTCTCCCTTGCGGCATCAAGATCCAGATTGTTGTATCCGGTACCGGCCTCACAGATCAGCTTTACGGAAGCCGGAAATTTGCGGATCAGGTCACCGTTTACCGGCATCTCCTTTGTGACGATAATATCAGCTCCCTCAATGCGCTCTAAGAGCTGTTCCGGTGTGGTATCATCGTAGACGGTCACGTCGGAAGAGAGAACAGAAAAGTCGAGATTTCCGTCAAAGTTCATTTTTTTTGCGTTTAATACAACGGTCTTGTCGCTCATGGGTAAATCCTCCTGAGAAATTGATAATAAGAAAATTGTACATACATTGGTGCTGTATTTATTATATAACGGTTTTGGGAGTGTGACAATGAAGAGTTTGCAGATTTGGCTAATAAAAAAATGAGCCAACAAGAGGGGGGACTTGCTGGCTCGTCAGGATTGACAGTTTTTTTAATGAGTGATTAGTCTTATGATATCTGGGCTGCTGTCCGGTCATGATCCTCCGACCAGATTCCGTAAACAGATCGCACGAACACGGCTGTGAGGACGATAACGGCACCGATGATAGCCATTTTGCCCGGAACTTCTCCGAGAAAGAGGAATACCCATACCGGATTTAATACCGGGTCAAGGATCGGCAGGAGAACGGTCTCCAGAGCCGAGAGTCCTGTACTGGCCTTTGCATATGCGGCGTAAGTAAATCCACATAAGAAACCGGCAAGAAGCAGGAAAAGAAAACTTTTTGTGTCAGGAACACCTGCGGAAACCATAAATGGAATTCCGACAACACCTGAAATCACGTTTCCAAGGAATACGGACATGACTGGATTCCCATTTTTCTGCAAGCGGAGAAAGATGGAATTTCCGGCAAAGGTGATTCCGTTAAAGACAGCCACGATCTTTCCGATCGTACTGCCGCTTGCACCGCCGTCCATAAAGAAAAGCAGCATTCCCGCAAAGACCACCACGAGACTGATTATGTCAGCTTTTGTGATCTTTTCTTTTAAGAAGATCCACGCAAGGATCGCGACATAGATCGGAGCCGTATACTGCATCATGATCGCGATGGCAGAGGATGCAAGTTTTGTGGAAATATTAAAACAATAGTTAAAGGATGCATAGCAGAGAGCACCGCCGATCACGTATTTGTCGATCTTAATGTTCCCGCCCCTTTTCAGGAGAGGATATAGAAGAATGGAGGCAATGACGCTGCGTCCCCCTGCGATTGCGTAGGGGGGCCAGCTGATCATCTTGATGTTAAGTCCTGCGAGACTCCAGAGGACGGCGACACAAACAGTCAGCAAGATCGCCTTTTTATGATTCATGGAGCTCACCTTCTTTATATCTTGCGATACCCCATCCGGTAGCCGCACAGATAAGACCCATGATCGGGGTCAGGTAGCAGAGGAATACGAATGGGAAGTACTCAGTAAACGCAACGCCGAGAGTACCGACGATGTAGAGGCCTGTGGAGCTCCATGGGATCATGGTGCCGCCGATGGTATTGCAGTCCTCCATAACGCGGGAGAGATTCTCCGGCTTTAAGCCTTTTTCTTTGTAGATATCGAGCATTGTGGAGTTTAAGATCACGTCTGAAAAGTAGTGGGAACCGGACAGCATCTGAGCCAGATAAGCGATTACTTCAGAGATCAGAACAAGGCTGAAGGTTGTGTGGATCAGTTTTGTAAGGTAGCTGACAAGAACCTGGATAACACCCATGGCTTTCATCATTCCGCCGATGCCGACACAGAAGATAACGGTCATGGTGGTGCTCAGCATGCTGGTGATACCGCCTCTGTTTAAGAGGGAAGTAAGGAATTCACTTTCAAATGTGCCCTTGAAGCCGTTGTACAGGCAGTTGAATGCAAGTGCTGTTGTGGAACCCTGATAGAGAATTGCTACGAGGCTGCCGGCGAATGCGCCCACTAACAGGGACAAGGTTGCGTTCATGCGGAGAAGCAGCATAACGAGAACTGCGAGGACCGGGATCAGTACCGGAAAACCAAGGTGGAAGGTGTCCGCGATTCCCTGCTGGGTCTCTAAAATAAGGGATGTATCAAGGTTTGAAGTTTCTGCGGTTCTAAGTCCGAGAACTGTGAAGATCACTAATGTCGCAAGGTAAGCCGGACCCGTTGTATACATCATGTGCTTTACATGAGTTGCGAGCTTTGTACCAACGATACCAGCTGTAAAGTTTGTTGTGTCGGATAACGGGGAGATCTTATCGCCGAACCATGCACCGCAGATTGCTGCGCCTGCAGTCATACCGGCCGGGATTCCAAGACCTGTACCGATACCAAGAAGGGCGATACCCATGGTACCGAGTGTTCCCCAGGATGTACCGGTTGCTACGGATACGATAGAGCAGAGGACAAGGGATGTCGGAAGGAAGAACTTCGCGTTCATAAGGTCCATGCCGTAATAGATAATGGCAGGAACGGTACCGGATGCCATCCAGGAACCTGCGAGACAACCGATGGCATACATAATGAAGAGGGTTGTGAGAACACCGGCAAGGTTCTCAGCGGCTTTCTTTTCCAGATCATCATAAGTGAATCCAAGCGGGATGGCGAGGAGTGTCATTAAGAGCCAGTTTAAAAACATTGTAACGTTTAAGGATGCGCCTAAAATCTTGAATTGAACAAAAGTGCTAATTGCGAGTGCCGCCAGAACAAACGCAGAATATCCTAACGATGGAGTTTTGAATTCTTTTTTAGATTCCATGGTGTGTTTCTCCTTTGTGAATTATTTCAGTTACCGCAGAGTTTTATAAATGCTTCGAATATACATAACATTTTGTCACTTCCCTTGAGCAGCATTTCCGGATGCCACTGTACGGCAAAGATCGGTTTTCCGGGAATTTCAATTCCTTCGACGATTCCGTCCGGAGCAGTGACCGTTACCGTGAAGTCTTTTCCAACATCCTTGACAGCCTGATGATGGATGCTGTTTACTTCCAGTTCATCTGTTCCAAAGACTTCGCGAAGATAAGAACTGTCTTTCACATGTACTTTGTGGACCACATCTGTGCGGATATATCCGTAGGAGTGTCCGGTGGTTCCGGTCGTCTGGGAAGGAATATCCTGGTAAAGGGTTCCTCCTTTTGCAATATTCATGAGCTGCATTCCACGGCAGATGCCGAGGACTGGTTTTCCGGAATCCATAGCTTTCTGCGCCAGAAGAAGATTCGAACGGTCAACTTCAAGATCAAAATTTCCGCATCGTGGATGAGGCATCTCGTTGTAGAGGATCGGAGCAACGTCCATGCCGCCGGTCATCAGGATTCCATCACACATTTCGAGATAATCATCGATCTCCGCAGCTGTCGCTGTCGGCGGGATGATGACCGGAAGTCCGCCGACCCTCAAAACCGCGTCCAGATAATCAGAATTAACCAGTGACTTTTCCATACCGGTTAAATAGCCGCCTTCCATCCGTATCCGGGATCCGGAAAGACCAATAATAGGTTTACGTTTCATATATTTCATCCTCCATGTCTGTGATGACATAATTAATAGCAATTACCGTGCCAAATACCGCAAAAGAGAATGAAAAAATTATAAAAGGATTAAATTTCTCGTAAAAATTATAGTTGAGAAGAAAATAATGGGAATTTTAAGTGTAAACAGAGCAACGGCACCGACATTTGATTGTCGATGCCGTAAAAATAAATGTAAAAAAGAAAATAAATAGTGTATAAATAGTGAATATACAAATTAAACACTAATAACAGACAATCCTCCCCGTCCTCGGTTTCGAATAATTGCTTTGGAGTCTACAAGGTATTTTAATGCCTGCTCCAGACGGTTTTCACTGACAAAAATTCCTGAAGCGCGCAGTTCCCGTATCAGGCTCTGACGGCCTGTGGTCTGTCCGCACTGATTCCGGCGCGAGATGATGGAGGGAATGAGCTCATACAGAGTTTCATCGGAGACAGGAGTTTTGTTAGAGGGGACCGGTTTGCAACTTGCTGTCATAGAAGAAATATCGGAATTGTCTGCATCAGGAAGACATTCCAGGGTTCCCATGAGCAGGTAGTACTCCGCGGCATTCCTCAGTTCACGGATATTTCCGGGCCAGTTGTGAGTGAGGAGTTTGGAGCGGATCCGGTCACTCACAGAATCCGGATGAACCCCAGCGAACGTACAGAACATCGGAAGGATATCTTCTGAGCGTTTTCGCAGCGGGATAAGCTGAAGAGGAAAGACATTCAGACGGAAGAAAAGATCTTCGCGGAACTGTCGATCCTGAATCATCTGCTTTAAGTTTGCGTTTGTTGCGGTAAGGACCCGGACATCGATGTTGATGACACTGTTTCCGCCGACCCGGACGACCTGATGCTCCTGGAGGACGCGCAGGAGTCTCGATTGCAGGGAGTAGGACATGTCACCGATCTCATCGAGAAAGATGGTTCCGCCGTCGGCCTGCTCGAAAAGACCGATCTTTCCTCCCCGCTTCGCACCGGTGAAGGCGCCTTCCTCATACCCGAACAGCTCACTTTCCAGCAGACTTTCCGGAAGCGCCGCGCAGTTAACTGCAACGAAAGGACCGTTTTTCCGATTGGATGCATTGTGGATCGCCTGGGCGAACATTTCCTTTCCGGTTCCGGTCTCGCCGGTGATGAGGATCGTATAGTCGCTGGGAGCCGCTTTTTTTGCGAGACTCACGAGATGTTCCATGTCTGGATTTCTGTAGATAATATCATTGAAAGTATAGCGGGCGGTCAGACCCTGGTTTTTCAGCTTATGGCTCAGGTTGCTGCTGCTTTTTCGAATCTGGGCGGCGGCTTCAAAGGAAAAGAAGTAGCCAGAGGTTTTGTCCATGGCGGAGAGGATCGTCTTTGTCACCACGAACTGTTTTCCTTCGATTACCAGAAGATCGTCATTGAAGGAAGAGGACATGATCGCAGACAGTATTTTCGGAGAAAAATAGTTCGTCATGGAAGAATTGCTTTTCATGGATTTCCGGATGATCCGTTCCATTTCCACATTGTAGTAGTTGATCTGATATTCAGCGTCAGTCACAAGGAGACCGGTACTCTGCAGGTCGAGGATCTGTTTCATGACCTCATTTAGAATATAACTGTCTTTGTAACGGTCTTTGATGCCTGTGTGCATTTCGAGTGTGGTATCAGAATAGCGGATCAGTGCCTGTTTATGCCGATCGGTTCCGAGATTTAAGACGGTCATGACGTCCAGCATGGTCATAATATCGAGACGACGGTCTCCGATATCAACGATATTGGAAAGCCCTTCGGGAACTCGCTGGGCTTCTCCCGGAGTGATAACTGCATTGATTTCTGAGAGATCTGTGATACCAGGTTCGTAAGGAATCAGATCCAGATGGTTGATACCGAGGCGATGCAGCATGACGATTGTATCCGCAGTAGTCTCAGGCATATCGTTTACCACGAGAACACGGCTGCCTTTGGGGATATCATAGATCCTGAAGATCATTTCTTCGGTGATGGTACGGGTAACAATGATCAGTTTTTGTGGATCGCGGACATGGTTTTTTAAAAGTTCGACTGCGGAATGGCGCATGAGGAGAATCGCGTCGGCGTCGATGATTTCATCTTCCTTCAGAGCCTGAAGGTCGATTTTGGAGACTTCAATATCATCCTGAAAAACGAGTTTCAGGTCGCGGGAAAGATTATTGAAAAGCGTGCTGCTCACCCTGCGTTTGAATACAAGGACGATGCGTTTTTTTCTCGTATTTAGCATGAAAATTCTCCTTTTCAAGAATTGCCGGATTTTATTTTACTATACCTTTATATAAAAAACAAGAAAAGGAATTGGTGGGCATAATTACGGGGGGAGAATATTTTAGAACTATTTGGGCAATAAGGGCGGTGTGGAATTCGAAGTGGAAATTCCGGGGGAGCTCCCCGTGAGAGATGCTTATTTTAACATAATAGTATGTTTGGACAAGTATTGGAAAAATAATAGCATGTTATTGTATAATATGTACATCAAAAGACAACAAACGATATAAAAATAGTCATTTTCACGAAAACGCGTTTCGTAAGTGCTTATTAACAAAAAGACAATATGACAGATAGGAGAGTTGATTATGCAGAACGAATATGCAAAAGAATTAAGAAAAATTTTAAGTGAGACATCTTTTTTGACACTTCCGGGTGTATATGATTGCCTTTCTGCTAAGATTGCAGAGGAAGCAGGATTTCAGGCATTATTTCTTTCCGGTGGAGCACTTGCCTACAGTGTATTAGGACGCCCGGATTTTGGATTTTTGAGTCTGGCAGAATTTGGAACAGCGATCCAACATATTGTGTCTTCCGTTCATGCTCCGCTGATTGCAGATGCGGATAATGGATTTGGAAATGCAATTCAGGCTGCAAATACCGGAGCTATGTATGAGCAGCTTGGAGCGGCAGGACTTCAGATTGATGATAAAGTTCTTCCGGCCAATCATCCGGCTAAAAATGAGATCATCGATTGGGAGTTAATGGGACCCAAGATCAAAGCTGTGAGAACTGCAGTTTCTGATGACTTTGTGATCATCTACCGTACATGCGCAGAGTTGTATGATTTTGGTGTCGATGAAGCAATCAGAAGAATCAATCTTGCGAAGGAGTGCGGCGCCGATTATGCATATGTGGATGGAATCAAGTCCGTGGAGAATCTGGAAAAGATTTCCAGAGAAGCAAAAATTCCGCTTATGGTAAATCTGAATGAGAAAGGATTTGTCGGCGGACTTCCTACAGAGCAGGTCAAGGCATTAAATTACTGTATTGGCTTATTCCCAATCTCCGCCATGCTGGCAGCAGCTCAGGGAATGATTGATGTTCTTGGGGCATTGGCAGAACAGGGAACAATACTTACAGTGAGAGACAAAATGACAAATCCGCCAACGAAGATTCATCGCATGATGGGACAGTTTTCACTGGTAGAAAAGTATACACCATATTATAACGAATGAGGAGATATACAGGAGAAAAGCTGATTGCTCAGAAAGGAGTGTCTGAATGACATACCGAAACATCCAATACGCCCAAACGACAATCCAAAAAGATTGATGTAGTATTTGTGCATTATAGAGAAAAAATTTCCACTGTTTCACCGATGAAAAAGCGTTCGTTTCGTTTTACTGCATTTATCCACAGCATCCGATCCTCAAAAATCGAACCACACGATTTTTCGAAAAAATATACACTGGATTTGTGGATAGCAGTACAGAGCATCTGGAATTTCATGGAAATATCCCAGATGTTCTGTATTGTTATCCACCGTCATAATGACGAAAGGGAAACAGCCGCCAGGTGGCAGAAACTGTAAAAATCTGGTACAATGAACTCATGAAGAAAAGGAGTTCCTGCCATGGCGATCAAGTACACAGAAGAACAACTAAATAGCGTTGACAAGTCTATGCTGATCCAGATGTTTTTGAACCAGCAGGAGCAATTGGAAAAAGTCAGTGCCGATTCGTTCCTGATCATAAAGCAGATCCAGGCGATCTACCGGGAGGAAGGAAAACTCAAAGAACTTTCATCAAAAGAAAGACTTGTTCAGCGTCAGGTGGTTGTAAAACCACTGGTAGATGCTTTATTTGTGCACCTGAAACAACACGAAAATGAAGTCGGTACGGAAAAACTGAGGGAAGCTTTCATTTATGTATTAAATCAGGAAAAATACCTCCGGGTTTTCCTGACCGATGGGGATGTTCCAATGGACAATAATGCATCCGAGCGTGCGATCCGCGGATTCTGTGTCGGTAAGAAAAACTGGCAGATGATCGATACCATCAATGGTGCAAAATCATCCGATATCATTTACAGCATTGCAGAAACAGCAAAAGCGAATAATTTAAAGCCATATGAGTACTTTGAATATCTTCTGACAGAGATTCCGAAACATATGGATGATACAGACCGATCTTTCTTAGATGATCTGATCCCGTGGTCAAAAAATTTGCCGGAGAGTATTCGAAAACCAAAGAAGATCAATTAAGCCAAGCCGCAAAAGCGGCTTTTGACTGGTTCAGTACTTGCTATGGAGCGTTTAATTTTCGATATCATTTTGACATAAAGCAGGGCTGCCGTATTAGCAAATATTGCTAGGCGACAGCCCTCTTTTGGATGAAACTTATTTTCTATATATAATATGGAACAGGAGCAGCTTTGGGGGTGTTATTACCAAAACCAATTACACACCATAGCAAAAAAGTAAAAAATAGTAAGCAAATGATAACATATGTATACATTAGATATCGAAAGAATGATGTCCCTTTTCTTGTCATTAATAAAACACAACAAATGAAAAAGAAGAGACTTACAAGTCCAATAAAAACTGAATTAAAAAGGAGTGGTACTATTATGCTAATTAACCCTGTAATCATTTTGACTATACTCCTGTTTATTCAAAATAAATTACACCCTTATAAAGACTTCCCCCGTTAACCCACGTTGGAAAATCGTAGATTTCTTTTCCAGCCCAGTTAGAAGTTACCATTTTAGTCCCACTACCAGCGTCGTAAATACGTGTTACAGTAACCCAATGTTGTTCCAAATCAGGTATAGGCGAGTTCCATGTAAGCAACAGAACTGGCGATTCTTTATTTAAGCCCGTAGCAATATATTTTCTCACATTAACTTCTGACCATGCTGAAGAACTTCTAGTTGCCTTTAAATCCACCTTATGATTGGAAGCAAATTCCTCAGCTCTACTAATGAGCGAATCTACTGTAGGAATCCCCCAGACTGCTGGTGAAATAGTGTCATAGACCTCTTTTTGAAAAGCATTAAATTCTGATTTCGTAATACCAGATTTCGTATATAACCCTTTTGCATGTTATAAAAATTTCAAAGTAACTTCTACTTACTTTGTTACTAATAAGATAACACTCATTTTTATATTTTGACGACGGATGTAAGAAATACGAGTCTACAAGATATTTTCACTGAATCATCATCTTGCCACTTCCATTGTCATGCGAAAGGCTTTTCCAGAACGAGCCTTATTACATCATCTTCTATCTGAAAGAAAAACGGCATCCCCGGAGTCGCATTCTCATATGTTTCAATATACTTTTTGAACTCCTGCACATCTGTTGTGGTATATTCCTCCGGATACTCAGAATCGGAAAAGTCCCCGTTCCAATCAATAAAAGTATATACTGTCTGTGCATCCAGTTTCCATACAATAGTTTCCGTATCGGGATTGTATATATAATAGCCATCCGGCATATCATCTTCCGTAAGGTTCAACTCTCTTATCTTTTCCTCATTGTCATCTGTAATAAACTCTATCACATCAACCATTAAATTGTTTTCTGTCATCTCTTTCAGAAAAGCAGCAACATAGACCTTGCCATCCTCATCAGTAAATGTTGGATTGGAAACTTCGCCACTTTGCGGAACCTTTTTCCCTGTTGCAATTACTGAAATTGCAATGATGATTACAAGCAAGATAATTCCTGCCAATATGTAGATGCCTATTTTCTTATTTACATTTTTACTCATAATGTGATTTCTCCCTATTTTTTCATCAATTTCTTCTTTAATCCTATCTGGTGCATTTATATTTTCTGCCTCCTCTTTCACCGCTTTCCTTATCAACGCATCTACTTTTTCATCTTCATAATCACTAATCAACTTTTTCATGGTATCTCCTTCATATCACAAAGTGTAATTTTTTCTTCAAGATCTACACTTCCATCAATAGAAAGGATATTGGTATCTGATTCAACAACATTTTTCATCAGTACTGATGAATCGCTATCGTTTTGTGACGTCGCCATAGCTACAAATGTTGACATTACAGACAAAGAAATAATACTTAGTGCGGCAATAGAAGATTTAAAACACTTGTTTTTTATCATAGAATCACCTCATTTAGAATTTTTATTTAATATGTTACAATGATTTATGTATTCAATGGCATCATCTCCTCTTGTTAAATATAATTATCTAAAAACAATGGCGTTATTTTTAAATTATTCGTTTTATGTCTTGATATTATCATGGGGAGAGTGAATACACAATGCATTTTATCGATATGTAAGAAATCGTAAGAAAATATAAAACATATAAGCTACAAGATTTATAATTGAACTGGGTTATTTTTGATAGTCTGTTTATTTTTTTCTTTAAAGTATAGTAATAAACGTAATCTCGATTTCTTTTGTCCAAACTGGGCTTAAATAATTTTCTAATCAATGCGGAACAGCTTCTAGCAGACTTAGAGAAAGATGTCATTTCTACCTGTTGAATCCTCCACTGATTTTGCTCTGGCAAATCGGACGGAAAATAGCACCGTCATTTTGACGATAAGTCACAATGCTGAAGTTGAAGCGAAAATAGAAAAATCAGAGCTATTTGCGATTACTTATCCACATCCACGTAAACATCAAACCAGAATTACACGAATAAGTTTTTGCATCCACGAAAGCTTGTGGATAATTGCAAAAAGCCTCATTTTTTCTAGTAAAAAAGTTTTTTAATTTCGGCTTTTTAGACAAAAATCAGAAATCCTTCTTTTCTTTAGAAGGACGGATGACTTTTGGCTGGTCGATTGCAAGGCCTTCCATCAGCCAGCGGAATTCCTGCCTGGTTAAAAGCCTTGCTTCCGAAGCATTGCGTGGCCATTGGAAACGACCATTCTCATCCAGACGTTTCTGGTAGAGAACAAATCCATCTTTGTCATAATGGAGTGCTTTTAACTTCCGACTGTCCCTGCCGCAAAACAGATAGAGCGCGTTGGCATAAGGATCCAGCTTATAAGTATCGCGAATAATGGCCATCAATCCATCAAAGCTTTTTCGCATATCTGTCCGGCCGGTAATGATAAAAATCTTTGCTACGCCGGACAGTTCGCCTAACACAGTTGCTGCAGCGCTGCGATTGTGTTTCGAATCGTTTCGCAGGCTGCCGAATTCTGGATTTCCACAGAAAAACCAGAAAAGACCAAACGAATGGCCGGGGCGGAAACAGTGGTACGATCAGGAAGTTGCTCACCTACTGCAACCGTATCAGCACCAGAAAAATCAATTGCCACAACTTCATGCTGTTCCGGGCAGGAAGACATCGGATTATCTGGTATTTCACAAGCCATGCTTCGAAATCTCCGGATATGATAGTAAAAGTTGCTGCGTTGTATGTGATGTTGCTCACACCATGCTTTATCTGTAAGACCACTGGTGCGGCATTCCTGAATCAGCGCCATCCATTCCTGATCCGTACGTCTTGGGTGTCTTTGAACCATTCTTGCCCAACTCCATTCCTGTGTATTATGAGTGTGTTAGACAGGATGTGTCCAGATTTGAACCAAACTTGTCCACTGTCCAAACTCATTAGAATGATTGTTACACAGATCTTGGCTGATGAAAAGACGGCAGGTTATTCATCGCTTACAATCCAGGTAAAGATTTTATCCGCAAACGCAAACTTGATTTTAAGAAAATGATGCGTCTGATTATTTCCATGGAAAGCGGAAGTCTAAATCATGAACTTCTTAAATTTTTTGAGTATGATTCCTCGGTTCCTACCGGATCTGCTTTTTATCAACAACGTTCCAAACTTTCCGTTTCTGCATTCCGTCATCTTCTCAAGGAATTTAACCTTAAATTCCCCTTAGAAAAATTTCGCGATAATTACTATGATATCTGGGCTGCTGTCCAGTCATGATCCTCCGACCAGATTCTGTAAACAGATCGCACGGACACGGCTGTGAGGACGATAACGGCACCGACGATAGCCATTTTTTCCGGAATTTCCAAGCACGAAGCGGATCCCAATAAGCGCGGACAGGAGAGCTGAGGCAGAAGGATCTCCGAAAGGCCGTAAGCAGGTCGGCGAAGCGGTGAATCGGAAAACTACGAAAAAATATCCTGGCGGGGAATTGAGACCACAAGAAAAAGCTGCCCGCGAGGGACAGCTTTTTCTTGTGTGATGGGTTTTCTATTTTCAGGTTTGCTAATGGGCTGTTTTACTGCACTTTCCGCTGCATTTTCGCAACGAGGGCGCTGGTCCTCTGACGGTAGTCGTCGAGTTCGGTGACGATTCCCATGAAAGAGGAGATAAGATCTAAGGAGGCACGCAGAGAACTCTGCTCACCCTGTACGACTGCGCGTTTTGTGAGGCGCATAGCCTGCTGCGGCGCTGCCAGAAGCTTCTCCATATACTGCTCCACAAACGCGTCAAGCTCCGCATCCGGGACGCAGTGGGTAACGAGACCCATATCCGCGGCTTCTTTTCCCTTTAAGGTCCGGGCTGTCCAGAACAGGTCTAAAGCTTTGTCCCGGCCGACGAGACGGGGCAGGAAATATGCTCCGCCGTCACCAGGTACAATTCCGGCATTAAAATAGCTTTCCGACATGGAAGCACTCTCCCCGGCGATCCGCACATCGCACATGAGAGCCATGTCAAGACCGGCACCGACTGCGGCACCATGGATCTTGGCAACCACCGGTTTATCGATTTCTTCTAAAAGAAGCGGAATTCTTTGGATTCCCTTCCAGAGTGAATTCTTTCTTGCGAGGGCTGTGGAGGAGATATCTTCATGACTTTCGAAGAATCCGTCACCGGCTGCCATTGCCTTGACGTCACCGCCTGCGCAGAACGCTTTTCCGTTTCCGGAAAGCAGAAGCGCATATACATCATCGTTGTCACGGACATCTTCCAACGCTTCTGTCCAGAGACGGATCATCTCCTCGCTGAAACAGTTGAGCTGCTTCGGACGATTCAGTGTGATGCGTGCAAGGTGGTTGTGTACTTCGTAGATCAAGTCTGCCATAGAATATCTCCTCCTCTATTTACTCTCTCAATATACCATATTGTGGAACTGATTTCATTATATGGAATTTCACACAGAATGTCAAGCCCTTGAAACTGGTTTTAACGTAAAATTTGCAAAAAAATATTGTCCAGAATCGAAAAATCCTGGACAATATCACAAAGCGAAAAAGTATTGCATTCTATATCACAATATGAAATTCTGTTACAGACGTAATGATTGAACCATCCGCACACTTGATTTACAGAGAGAGCAGCATCCACCCCGCCGCGCACATAATTATGAGAAATATGAGATTGTAAAGGGTGAATACCATCATGTACGTTCCTGACTTTGCTTCCGGAATCCCAGCGTAGGCCCGGTAGGAGATCACGCTTGCCATGGATGCGATCAGGGTTCCAAGACCGCCGACATTCACACCAAAAAGCAGAGGACGCACTGCACCGGTAAAGCCGGAGAGCAGGATCGCTGCGGGGACATTGCTGATGCACTGGCTTAAGAGAACACCTGCCGGAAATTCATGACCGGAGATCAGCTTCGTGAGGAGTCCGGAGATCGCAGGGATCCGTTCCATATTGCCGATAAAGATAAAAAAGCAGACGAATGTCAGGAGCAGAAAGTAGTCGACCCGGATAAACAACGAGCGGTCCTTTATGAGAACAGCGGCCAGGATGATGAAAAACATGATCGGCCAGGAATAGATCCGAACGACGCAGCCCAGACAGACGAGAAAAAGCGCCAGATAGAAGATCAGAGAAGTCTTCGTGGGACAGCCGTCCTGGTGAAGGGAGGTCCGGCTGAGGGTGATGGCTTTATTTTTCAGCAGAAAAACGGCAGCTACAAGCAGCAGGGCTGAGAGTACCGTTAACGGCAGCATGTATCCCACAAGCTCACCGGCAGAGAGACCAAAGGAAGAGTAGAGATACAGGTTCTGTGGATTCCCGATGGGTGTTGCCATACTGCCGAGGTTCGCGGCGATGGTCTGAAGGACGATCACAGGGATCATGAGTTCCGGAAGTCCAGCCATATTGAGGATCAGGATGGAAAACGGGACAAATGTGATCAGGGACACGTCGTTCGTGATCAGCATGCTGGAGAAAAAGCAGAGTGCTGTCAGGGTGAAGGCAAGCCGGCGTGTGGAATGCATTCCGGCGAGCAGGGATGATCCGAGATAACGGAACAGACCGATCTCCTTCAGCCCGGCGACCACCGTCATCAGGGAGAAGAGGAGTGCCAGAGTGCGGAAGTCAATGTAAGTCAGATACTCCGGTGACGGAGCGACAAAAAACATGGAGAGGACCGCCAGAACCGCTGCCGCGGAAAGGACTGGTTCTTTTTTTATGAATGACATGGATCGATTTCCTTCCTTATATAAATATCATGCATGCGGCAGAAGACAGAAAAACTGTATACAAAGTGCCGCCATGCAATTCAAGTCGAACATCCGAGAGACCTGGCGCGTGATTCTGGTCAGCGAAGCTGACAAATCCTATCAGAGTCACTGCGTATCCTCGCGGGATAGGAACAACCGTGTTACTGTACACGGGTAGGAATTTTCTGAACTGAAAATTCCGTACAATACAGTGGTGGTAGTGGATTTTGCCGATTTGGAATGCGAAGCATCGGCAAAATCAGTTACTGTTTGCGCAAGGCGTGAACAGTAACCAACCGCAAAACTTCTGTAATTATTATAAACAGTGGCTTTACGAATGTAAAGAAGAAGAGTATACTGTACATGTTTGGTCATTGCACACAGGTAGGAATTTTCTGACCTGAAAATTCCGTACAATACAGTGGTGGCAGTGGATTTTGCCGATTTGGAATGCGAAGCATCGGCAAAATCAGTTACTGTTTGGGCTTCTTTCATGCCCGTATAGACAATGATGTCAGAATAATGGAAAGCGGCAGCTCTGGATGAAAATTCCTGGGTGCCGCTAATTTACGCGGAATGGCAGCGCATAAACAGGACAGGATGTCTGCTGTTTCTGTTTGAGGGAGGAATATTATGGGGAACAACAAGTTTTCAATCGCCAGTGTTGGAAACCGGCGGGCATTCCGGGATGGAGCCCGGGACGGGGTGCCGATCGCGCTCGGGTATTTTGCGGTATCTTTTTCACTTGGAATCGTGGCGCGGAATGTCGGGATGACACCGATTCAGGGAATGATCACAAGCGCACTCTGCAACGCGTCCGCAGGGGAATACGCGGGCTTTACGATGATCGCCGCGGGGGCAGCGTATATTGAGATGGCGATCGTGACACTGATCGCGAACGCGAGATATTTACTGATGAGCTGTGCCATGAGCCAGAGAATGGATCCGGATATGCCGTTTTTCCACAGGCTTCTCATGGCATTTGATATTACCGATGAGCTGTTCGGAATTACGATTGCAAGACCGGGCTGCTTAAATCCCTGGTATATGTACGGGGCAATCGCATTAGCACTTCCCGGCTGGGCTGTCGGAACAGCCCTCGGTGCGCTGGCAGGTAATCTGATGCCGTGGCGTCTTGTGAGCGCCTTCAGCGTGGCACTCTACGGAATGTTCCTTGCGATCATAATTCCACCGGCGAGAAAGAGCCGCATCCTTGCAGGGCTCATCGCCATCAGCTTCGCGGCAAGCTACCTTGCGGAGCATCTGCCGGGGATCTCATCGATCTCCAGCGGCACGAGAACGATCATTCTGACTGTTGTGCTCTCATCCGCAGCAGCGATTCTCTTCCCGCATCCGGCAGAGGACAGCGCGGCTGATACTTCCAAGGAAACAACGGAAGAAACTCATGTCCATTCTGCAGACGCGGCAAAACAGGGCGCTTAAAAGAAAAAGAAGTTTTTGAAAATTGTCTTGTTAAATTAAGAAGGAACACAGAAAAAACATGGAAAAGAATATTTATCTCTATATTGCGGTGATGGCGGGTGTCTCTTACCTGATTCGTGTCCTGCCGCTCACATTGATCCGGAAACCGATTAAAAATCAGTTTATCCAGTCATTCTTATATTACGTCCCATATGTGACGTTAGCTGTTATGACGTTCCCGGCGATCCTCTCCGCCACAAACAGTACGGTGTCGGCGGCGCTGGCGCTGGTCATCGGAATCATCGCGGCGTGGTGCGGAAGAAGTCTCCTGTCCGTTGCGGTGATCTGCTGTGCGGTGGTATTCATTACGGAATTTTTCTTAGTGTAGTAAAAATACATAAAACACATATATTAAATAAAACAAAAGCAGTTTCGGTATCTGATCATCCATCAATCAAATGACCGTGCTGCTTTTTTACTTTATAGAAGACCGATTACGGCATTCTCGCAGGGCGTGAAAAACCAAGAAAAAAAAGCAGTACATGGCGCAGAAAAACGGAATGCGGCGGTATCCCAGACCAATGCTTTAACGTTGTAAAATAAATGAGATAAAATCCCATTGTCTGAAATTTCACAATACGAAATATATTCCATTTTGGCAAAAATGCTGATTTTCTACGCGGAAATTTGGCAATTATTTGGAAGAATCGTACTTGTATTTGTGCGGGAAAGTTGTTATAATCAGTAGCCGTGTTGAGCGAAAAAAAAGAGTAATGGCTCATAAAAGCTGATTACATGGAGGTTTACCCATGAAGAAATTATTTGCATTCTGCGCAGGACTTCTGGCGGTCTTAAACCAGACTGCAGTTACAGCGCTTGCGGCAGAACCAGAGGCTGCCGGGGCGGCAGCACAGACGCCGTTATGGCTTTGTATTCCATTTGCAGGACTCCTGCTCTGCATCGCGGTCCTTCCGCTTGTGAAAGCAGAGTGGTGGGAGGCGCACCAGCCGCATGCGGTCGTGTTCTGGTCCCTGCTGTTCCTGATCCCGTTCGCCGTGAAGTACGGTGTGCCGAAGGCAGCGGAGACGACACTGGAATGTATCATAAACGACTACCTGACATTCATCGTCCTTCTTTTTGGATTGTTCTGTGTGTCCGGTAATATTACCCTGTCAGGTGATCTCGCTGGTTCCCCGAGGATCAATGTGGGACTTCTGGCACTCGGAACCCTGTTATCCAGCTGGATCGGAACCACCGGTGCCAGTATGTTAATGATCCGTCCGATCATCAAGATGAACGCGTGGAGAAAGAGAAGACGCCACATCGTGATCTTCTTTATCTTTATGGTGTCCAACATGGGCGGCTGCCTGACTCCGATCGGAGATCCGCCTCTGCTCATGGGATTCATGCGGGGCGTCCCGTTCTTCTGGAGCTTAAAGCTTTTACCGATCCTGATCTTCAATATGATCATCCTGCTGTTCATCTTCTATCATTTTGATATGAAGGCATATAGAAAAGATATCGCGGCAGGCTTAAAGCCGGATATCAGCAAACCTGGTACTGAGGTGAAGATCCGCGGCAGCCACAACCTGATCTTTATCATTATGATCGTGATCGCCGTTATCTTAAGCGGTACCCTGCCGTCCATGCCGATGTTTCAGGATGCCGCAGGAAATGTCCTCGGGATTCATGTATTCGGAGAAGTTACATTATCCTATCCGGCGATCATTGAGTGTGTGATCATCCTTGTATCCGCATTTCTGTCCTTTAAGACGACGGATGGATCGATCCGCCGAGAGAACCACTTTACCTGGGGCGCGATCCACGAGGTCGCAGTTCTCTTCGTCGGTATCTTTATTACGATGCAGCCGGCGCTTATGATCTTAAAGGCAAACGGAGCGGAGCTTGGGATCACAGAACCGTTTGAGATGTTCTGGGCGACCGGTCTGTTATCCAGCTTCCTCGACAATACGCCGACCTATCTGGTATTCCTGACAACAGCAGGCGCCTTAGGATTGTCACAGGGCATGGTGACGGCCCTCGGAACCGTTCCGGTCAAGATGCTGGAAGCGATCTCCTGTGGTGCTGTATTTATGGGCGCGAATACATATATCGGTAACGCGCCGAACTTCATGGTCAAATCCATTGCGGATGAGAACGGTATCCGGATGCCTTCATTCTTCGGATATCTGATCTGGTCCTTTGGAATTCTTGTTCCGGTATTCATTGTGGATACTCTGGTATTCTTTTTATAGGAAGGGGGAGGAAATATGGCTGCAACGAAAGAAGAAATCAAAGAACTGGCAGAACATATCTACGATCTGGACGCGGAGGTCTATGTCCACCTGGGTTCCTCCCTGGGACGTGTTTTCAACCGTGACAGAGAGCGCTGTGTGAATGAGCTCACAGAGCTTCTGACCACAAGACCGCAGGGACATTTAGTCCGCAGCGAGCTTGGATTGATCGCGAACATGGCCCGTACCATCGAGGATAAAGAAGAACGCGCGATGTGTATGACCGAGTACAACCGCATCCTCAATGAGGTCATGAGCCTTCCGACAAGCTTCGCCAGCGGCGATGTGATCGACCCGATCCTCGCGAAGTTAAACAGCTTCAACGTAGCGAACCGTTTCTCCAACGACGACCATCTGATTATCTGCATCAGCTGGACATACGGAAGCGGCGGAATCGATGTCGGCTTCAAGCTTGCGGATAAGCTTCATATTAACTACTACGATGCCGATATTTTCGCGGCAGTATTAAAACGCCTCGACGCGGAGAAAGATAAGACGATCCGTGACGCGGCGGGATATGCCCACGTCTCTGAGGAACTGCAGCAGAGTCCGGCGAGCGAGTTTGAGGCAGTGACCCATATGTCCCTGAAGGATCATATCAAATATTTCAGCCGTTACCACGGCCTGAACCGTCAGGATGCCGTCTTCTTCAACCAGAGCGATCTGATCTGTGATATGGCGAAAAAGGAAGACTTTATTATCATGGGCCGCTGTGCCGATGCGATCTTAACGAACAACGGTATTCCGCATATCAGTATCTATATCACTGCACCGATCGAGCAGAGGATCCAGCGCGCGATCGAGGTAAACTCCGGATTAGACCGGAAAAAAGCGCGCCATTTCCTGAAAAAACTTGACAAAAAACATGCGCATTATTACAATTTTTATACCGGAAGAAGCTGGGGAAACGCGAATAACTATGATCTATGCATCAACAGCGCAAGCTACGGAATTGACGGTACTGTCGATTTTATTCTGAGAATGATCGGTCGCGATAAGGATAAGAAAAAATCGGAATGATCCCCAAATGAAATGTGCTGCCGGCCTGTTTGCCGGACATGACAAATTATGATTTTGATGCCTGGCTGATATCAGTCAGGCATTTTTATGTAAAAAGAAAGGATCAACAGCATGCAGCTCGATATGACAAAAGGAAAACCGCTGCCGGTGATTTTGCAATTTACGATTCCATTGGTGATCGGAAATATCTTTCAGCAGCTTTATAATATGGCGGACACGATCATCGTCGGCCGCTACGTCGGTGCCGGGGCGCTGGCGGCGGTCGGCTCCACCGGAACGATCATGTTTCTGGCGACCGGCTTTGCTCAGGGAATCACTGCCGGTTTTTCGATCCTTACCGCCCAACGGTATGGGGCAGGGGATGAAAAAGGTGTGAAACGCAGCGTGGCAAACGGAATGATCCTGGCGGTGATCGCAGCGGTCATCCTGACACTGGTCTGTGTGGCGATCATGAACCCGCTTTTGCACCTGATGAATACGCCGTCAGATATCTTTCAGGATGCCTACACGTATATCATGGGAATCAGCGTCGGACTCACGGCAAATATCTTCTACAACCTGTTTTCCTCCTATCTGCGGGCGGTGGGAAACAGTCAGATCCCACTCTTTTTCCTGATATTTTCCGCCTGCCTGAACGTGGGTCTGGATCTGCTTTTTATCATCCGCGGCGGCATGGGTGTGGCAGGAGCAGCCTGGGCGACAAATCTGTCCCAGGCGATCTCGGCGGTGCTCTGCGCGGGATATATCTGGGTGAAGGTTCCATCCTTAAAGCCGGAGAGGGAACACTGGAAGATCCACGGAAGCGACACGAGAAACCAGCTTGCGGCCGGGATTCCCATGGCGTTTCAGTTCGCGATCACAGCGTCGGGAACCATGATCATGCAGTCCGCTATCAACCTCTTCGGTTCCGTGGCAGTTGCGGCTTACACAGCTGCGGCGAAGCTCCAGAGTCTCGTGATCCAGGGCATGATCGCCATGGGACAGACGATGGCGACCTACGGCGGACAGAACTACGGATGCGGGGATGTAAAGCGGATCAAGGCAGGGGTAAAGGCAGCGCTTCTTGCGGAGTTTGTGTATTCCGTCACAGTAGCATTACTCATGTGTGCGCTGCTCAGACCATGTCTCGGACTTTTCTTTACCGGGGACGTGGATATTTCAGCGATGATGCCGTGGGCGGAGACTTACTGCTATATGACTGCGATGTTTTTCCTGCCGCTCTGCACGATCTTTATTTTCCGCAATATCATGCAGGGCTGCGGATATGGCTTTCTGCCGATGATGGGAGGTGTATCGGAGCTCATCGCGAGACTGATTGTCTCCATGGCGGCGATGAAGCTTTTGAGCTATCCGCTCGCCTGTTTCGCCGATCCGGCGGCATGGATCGCAGCGGCGGTATTTACGGGTGTCTCGTATCTCTTTGTGATAAAAAAGATCGGGAGAGAGCTTAAGGAAAAGACAACTTAGGTTCCTGAGACTGGTGATGTGACACATGGCTATCTGTGGTTTTTACTTGCGGGAATTTCCCTCACTGGTCTTCTTGCACGGATACTCGGAAAGGAGCACTCTGACAGAAGGAGAAAGAGCTGATGGCAGAAGGAAAGAAGAAACAGAAAAAAAGCCCATGGTGGTACAAATTAGGAATCCTGGTGTTCGGCGCGGTGTTCTGCGTCTCCGCCTTTATGGCGGGCCGGGATTACCTGGCGGCAAAAAAGGAGGCGGACGCGTTCGACAGCCTGAGTAAGCTGGCGGCGGAGTACGCGGAGGAAAAAGCTCCGGCAGATCTGACGGAGAGTGCCGGGGAGACAACGGATCAGGAGAAAGCGGCGGAGTGGGCAGAACTCTTAAAGGAGGCTGCCGGATACGCGGCGCTTAAGAATGAGAATCCCGATTACGTCGGTTGGATCAGGATCCCGGATACAAGGATCGATTACCCGGTGGTGGACCGGGAGTCTGATCCGGAATATTACCTCCACAGGGTCTTTGATGGTTCCAAGTCATTTGGCGGAACCCCGTTTCTCGGCGAGGCATCCGGCGTGGACACGAAGTGTCTGATCATCTATGGGCACAACATGAAAAACGGGTCCATATTCGGAACCCTTGATTCCTACAAAAAGGCTGATTACTGGAAAGAACATCCGCTCGTCCGTTTTTACGTCGACGGAGAACCGCGGACTTATGAGGTCTTTGCGGCGGTGGAGACGCAGGTGCTCTATGAAGATGAGGATGGATTCCGGTATTACCGCTACGACGGGGATATTCCGGAGGAGGAATACGATGAGCTGGTGAACTGGCTCAGAGGACATTCCGACTACGACACGGAGATCGTCCCGGAGTATGAGGATCAGATCCTGATGCTGTCCACATGCAGCTACCATACGAAAAATGGACGGTTTGTGGTGGCGGCGAGACGGATTGCGGAGCCGTAAATATAAGCTGCTATCGCGCAGGTCCGCGATCAATGGGATGCGGGCCGTGCAGGGAAAAGAAAAATGCCTTCTGGGTGGAAACTCAGGGGCATTTTGCTGCTGATCCGGAAAAACGCTTGACAGGGCAGGTGGCCTGGGGTATCCTCGACCTAAGACAGATCCGGATTCGGAGAAAGGAAGATGAGCTATGGCAGAGAAGATTTTGATCGTTGTGGATATGCAGAAGGATTTTGTGAACGGAAGTCTCGGCAGCAAGGACGCGGAGGCGATCGTCCCGGCTGTTGTAAAGAAGGCAAAAGAGTTTGATGGGGACCTGATCTTTACGAAGGACACACATTTCGAGAATTATATGGACACCCAGGAGGGACATTTCCTTCCGGTTCCCCACTGTATGAAAGGAACCGACGGATGGAACCTGATCCCGGAGCTTGAAAAGATTTTCGTGGAGCGCGACGCGGCGATGTATGAGAAGATCACCTTCGGATGTCCGGAGTTAGCGGAAGACCTTCTTGAGAGAAATAAGAAGACACCGATCAAGTCCATCGAGCTTGTGGGACTCTGTACGGATATCTGTGTGGTTTCAAACGCACTCCTCATCAAAGCGTTCCTCCCGGAGACCCCGGTCTTCGTGGATTCCGCATGTGCGGCAGGCGTTACGAGGGAAAGACATGAGGCGGCTCTGGAGACTATGAGAAGCTGCCAGATCGTTGTGAAGTAAGAAGAGCAAAAATCCTATCGGCAAAGCCGATTTGGAATGGATTTTTGCTCGTAACTGTGAGGCACTGAACAGTTACGAAGAAAGAATAATACAGACGGAAAAGGTATGTGCAGATCTGAGTTCTTTACGGAAAGTTCTCGGGTCTGCACATTTGTTTTTTTTTCGAGACAGGAAATTCCGGGGAATGATACACATCCGCGCGTATAAATTTTCATCTCTTGTAATAAGATGGTAAAAATATCATCGAGGGGCAACCCCTATGAAGGAATATATTGAAGAGCGGGCGATTCAGATCGCGAACTATATTATTGATGAGAATGCGACGGTGAGACAGACGGCGAAAAGGTTTGGAATCAGTAAAAGTACGGTGCACAAGGACGTTGCCGATCGTCTGCTCCATATCGATCCTGATCTTGCAGCTCGGGCTAGGGTCGTTCTTGATATCAACAAGGCGGAGCGCCATATCCGCGGCGGACTTGCGACGAAAGAGAAGTACGAGCATGAACATCTTCTTCAGGCATGCAGTCAGACGGATGAATAATATGGATCTGCCAGGATACATTCGTTTATATTCCGCTGAATAATTGCGAAAGTTTTTTTACTCATGAAGAAAATTCTGAAAATGCAAAAAAATATAATTGAATTTCCATAAGGTCTGCGATAAAATGGGAACAGAATTGCTGATTTCAAGGCATGACTGGTTTACAGTTAAAAACGAACGGAGGAAAGAATGATGAGCAAGACAGATGCAATGATCGAAAAAGTAAAAGCGCTTGTAAATGCGCCGTCCTGCTGTGCGGAGGCAAAAGAAGCAGGAAATAACTGGCTGGAGGCAGTCAATACCGAGAAGCGGGACGAGGCTGCAGAGAAGCTGATCGCTGAAATCGAGGCAGATATCATCCCGATCGACTGGCTGATCAAATTCGCAGGATCTGAGGACGGACAGAAGGTCTTCGGTGCAGAGAAGGCAGCCGGGATTGAGGATCACGCGAAAAAGATCAAGTCAGAAGGCGCAAAGTACTGTGACTGCCCGGCATGCACAGCAGTTGCAGCGATCTTAGCGGATAAGGAAGATTTATACGCTCCGACCTACAGCCTGACATGGACAGTCACTGATGATATGACTGCAAAGCGTATTGGCAGCGCCGGTTCGAAGATCCTTTCCACCCCGAATATGGTAGCTCTGATGGAGGATGCGGCTCTGGAACTCGCAAAGTCTTACCTTGAAGAAGGACAGACAACCGTCGGCGCGGAGATCCGCTGCCGCCACCTTGCACCGACACCGGTCGGTATGAAAGTGACAGCAACTGCAAAACTCCGCAGCATCGAGAGAAGAAAACTCTGGTTTGACATCGAAGTGAACGATGAAAAGGGCAAATGTGGAGAAGGTTCCCACCTTCGCGTGATCGTAAATTCGAAAGCGATGAGTGAGAAAGCGGAGAAAAAGGCAGAATAAAGCGGCGGGATGTGGAGAAAACAGCCCGGATCAGCATAAATGCTGACAGACACAGCAGGCTGCTGCATGAAACATCATACAGCCCGAATGACAGCAAAAGGAGGAGAGACACATGGAAAAACACACGATTGATCCAATGGTCAGTGCGGAGCATCTCGCAGGAGCGGTACGCTTTGCGACGGTATCCAACGCAAACAATTCACTGACAGATTATACAAAATTTGACGCATTTCATGAGTATTTAAAGGAGACATATCCGCTGGTACATAAACACCTGGCACTGGAACATACGGATCAGGCTGGACTTCTTTTCCACTGGAAAGGAACCGGGAAATCAGGAGCGGCTCCACTTCTCCTTATGGCACATCAGGACGTTGTCCCGGAAGGTGACCCTGAAAAGTGGACATATCCGCCGTATTCCGGAACTATTGCAGATGGAAAGATCTGGGGACGGGGTTCCAGCGACTGTAAGAGCAATCTGATCGGGCAGCTGGAGGCTGTTGAGGCACTTCTGGAAAAAGGCTATGAGCCGGATTATGATCTGTATCTTTCTTACGGATATATGGAAGAGGTCGCAGGCGGAAAGATCCCTGCGGAGACCCTCAGAGGGACCGGAATCCGCTTCGGTGCTGTTCTCGATGAAGGCGGCGGAGTCCGCCCGGGAAGCGACTACGGGATCGATGACAAGGCACTCTGCACGATCGGACTCTGCGAAAAAGGTTACGTCGATTTTGAACTTTCCTACACAGCAAAGGGCGGTCATTCCAGCCGTCCGGGTGAGAATTTCGCAACGACCATGATCGCGAAGGCACTGATCGCGATCCAGGAACATCCGATGCCGTACCGTGTGACCGATACGATCCGACGCCGGTTCGAAGTTCTTGCCCCGTACATGGCGAAGGAGAATCCGGAACTTGCGGAGCTGTTAAAGAACCCGGATGAGAATCTGGAAAAGCTGGTTCCGTATCTGAAAAAGGATCCGGCGCTGGATGCCATGTTCCACACGACGGTTGTTCCGACGATGCTTTCCGGATCTGCCCAGGCGAATATTCTTCCTGCAAAGGTGACTGCTGTTGTGAACAGCCGTGTCCTTGAAGGAGATACGGTTGAGAGCGTAAAGAAACATCTGGAAGAGATCGTGCCGGATGAGGTGGAGGTTCGTGTACTGAAGGGCAGCGATGCGTCACCGACATCTCTGTATGACGGCGCAATGAAGGATCTGCTTGTCGAGATCGGCGGTAAGATCTATGGGGATGTGATCCCGTGCCCGGAGATGATGCTCGGAGGAACGGATGCGCGCTTCGTCTATGATATGAGTGATCGCGTTTATCGTTTTTCCACAATCTATGCGAGAGAAGACCACCATGTCCATGCAGCCAATGAGTTTACGGGAGTAGAAGAGTTGGCGGACAGCATCGATTTTTACATGGAACTTCTGACAAGATACGGGGAGACTGCGAAATAAAGGCGAAGATTGCAAAAAACGCTTCTGAGGGAGATTCTCATGTTGGAATCTTCTCAGAAGCGTTTTTTCACTTGTTTAGGCATCCTGACACTTCCGGACCTGTTTCTGATACTGCTCACCCCACGTCCACATGGCGTCCATGATCGGTTTCAGGCTGCAGCCGAGGTCGGTCAGGGTATATTCCACGCGCGGCGGGACCTCCGCGTACACTTTCCTTGTCAGAAGTCCGCTCTCCTCCATCTGGCGTAGCTGCGAAGTCAGGACTTTCTGGGAGACATGGCCGATCGATTTTTTCAGTTCGCCGAAGCGCTTTGTCCCCGGCATCAGGTCTCTGAGAATCAGGACCTTCCATTTATCGCTGATCAGGGTCAGCGTCGTCTCCACCGGGCAAGCGGGAAGATCGGCCAAGGAGAGCATCGGGATGACAGTACCGGAAACAGAAGAATCTGTCTGCATAAAATTACCTCCTTGAATTCCTTTATATATCCAATGGTTTCCTTTTGGTAACTACAGCACAATATTGTGCTTACTTTCCAAATGGTCTCTACAGCGTTATTATAATGTCATCGAAAGAAAAAAGCAACCGGTTCGATTTCGAAAAGAAAAATGATATAATGGAGGTATTCAAAATGAAGAAAGTTGTTGAATTTTTACAGGCAAACCCGGTACAGTACCTTGCAACCGTAGGAACTGATGGAAAGGCGAAATGCCGTCCGTTCATGTTTGCAGGTGAGATGGATGGAAAATTATGGTTTTGCACAAACAATCAGAAAGAGGTTTACAAGGATATGCAGGTAAACCCGGAGATCGAGATCTCTGTTTCCAGCCCGGATTACGCATGGATCCGTCTTCACGGAAAGGCTGTATTTGAGAACAACATGGCAGCAAAAGAAATGTGCATCGCAAACCCGATCGTAAAGAGCCAGTACCAGACAGCGGAGAACCCGATCTTCGAGGTATTCTATTTAGAGAATCCGCATGGCGTGATCGCTGACTTCTCCGGAAACCCGCCTTACCAGTTCTAAAAAACGGGCGGCACGGACAGGAATACTGGGCATACTGGAGCCGCTATATCTGGATCAACCGCTATCAGGATGCACCGAAGCCGGTCTATGAAGACCTGCTGCGGCTGGTGAAAGATAAGGACTATTTTGTGCTGACGACCAATGTCGATCACTGTTTTCAGAAGGCCGGATTTGACAAAAAGAGACTGTTTTACACCCAGGGCGATTATGGCCTGTTCCAGTGTTCCGGTCCGTGCTGCCAGGAAACTTATGAAAACGAGGAAGTGGTCCGCCGGATGGTGGAGTCCCAGGGCTTTGAGATCGGAGCGGATCACCGTCTGACATGTCCGGAAAACGGTACGTTAAGAATGTCTGTTCCGGAAAAACTGGTTCCGTACTGTCCGCACTGCGGGCGTCCGATGAGCATGAATCTGCGCTGTGACGATACCTTCGTCGAGGACGAAGGATGGCATCAGGCATCGGATCGGTATTCGGAGTTCCTCAGACGGCACAGGAATGTAAAAACCCTGTTTCTGGATCTGGGCACCGGAATGAATACACCGGTGATCATAAAATTCCCGTTCTGGCGAATGACAGCCGAATGGCCGGATGCCATGTATGCAGGCATCAATTTCGGGGAAGCCTATGCACCGGATGCCATTCAGGCGAAGGCGGTCTGTATCAATGAAGATATCGGAAGTGTTCTGAAGGAACTGTAGCCAGGAAAGAAAAGATCAGAGAAAATCATCAAAAAATAGATTATTCTGGGGCGTTTCACTTAAGAAGTGGACGCTCTTTTTACGCGAACAACGAGCCAAAGTCCGCGCCTGCGCGAGACCCTGGCGACGGCCGCGATAACAAGAGGAAACTCGCGAAGCGTGTTTTCACTTGTTCAGTTACCAGGAAATTTCTAAGAAACTTCCTGGTAAGCAAAAAGATGATACCAACTGAATTTCAACACAGATAATTTCTCATAGACTTCAGCGCATTCTTCTCAAGTCTCGACACCTGTGCCTGGCTGATCCCGATCTCGCAGGCAACCTCGGTCTGGGTTTTCCCCTCAAAAAAACGCATATCGATAATGTGGCGTTCTCTGGTCGGAAGATGTTTCATCGCCTCGCTCAGCGAGAGCTGTTCGACCCAGTTTTCCTCCCTGTTTTTTTTATCACTGATCTGGTCCATGACGCAGAGCGGGTCGCCGCCGTCGGTGTAGACAGGTTCATAGAGGCTCACAGGGCTCTGGATCGCGTCCATTGCGTAAGTGATCTCTTCTTTACTGATCCCGACCTCATCGGCGATCTCCATGATCGTCGGTTCCCGTAAATTTTTCTTTGTGAGAAGTTCTCTTGCTGACAACGCTTTGTAGGCGGTATCCCGGAGCGAGCGGCTGACCCGGATGGAATTGTTGTCCCTGAGGTATCGTCTTACCTCGCCGAGTATCATTGGAACCGCATACGTGGAAAATTTTACATTCTGCGACAGATCGAAATTGTCGATCGCTTTGATCAGGCCGATGCACCCGATCTGGAACAGGTCATCCACGTTCTCACTGCTGCCCGAAAAGCGCTGGATCACACTCAGGACAAGTCTCAGATTTCCTTTAATATATGTTTCTCTTGCGTCCGTATCTCCATTCTGGATCCGTCTGAAAAGGTCGGTTTTTTCCTCATTTGTCAGAAGCGGGAGTTTAGAAGTATTTACCCCGCAGATTTCAACCTTATATCCTGCCATGATAAGAACCTCCGCAATTTGTTTTCATAGAAAAATGATTCACGAAAACAGGACAGTTTATACATGAAAAAAACGGGAGTTATTTCCTGAGAATCATTCCTGATTTCGACATCTTATGCGGAAATTTGACATCTTGTGCAGAAAGAATTGCGTATGGAACAGAAAAAATATATAATAAAATTATCTATGAATCGTGGAATAGTCTGATATTTTGCAAGTAGAATCCGAAAGAACCTGTCATAAAGGGGGAAATGAATATGAGAAAGAGAAAATGGTATGAACGTATGTCTGCAGCAGTCCTGATTGCGGTCCTTCTGGTCAATCATGGCGATATGGGAATTATGGCGAAAGCGGAGACGATCCCGGCGCTGGAAGAAAATCTGGAAGAAGAGAATAAAAAAATCGAGGCCGAGACAGCCAGCGCGTCCAATGCGGACGAGAAACGGGATACAACTGTGGATTCAAACGAGACGACCGAGTCTGACCTTGAGAAGGAGACCGCGACAGCATCGAATGGGAAAGAGGCCCCGGAGATAAAGAGAAAAATGGCTAAGAGTGCGATGAATGCGGAGCCGGTTACGGAAGGAACGTATTCGATCAGCCAGTCAAACGATGGAACGTTTCAGGTTAGTGGCGGAAGTCTGGAAAGCGGTGGGACGAGCGAAAAGGATCTGACGGATGCGATAGAGACGATTTTGAATAATAGAGCGGATAAGAAAGTAACGATTGATTTTGATAATATCAGTATTAGCGGTGATGGACCGGTCCTTAAACAAGGCTGTGAGTTGACATTGACTGGTTCGTATGAGAAAAATAGCATTGGCGCTGCATTGTATGTTGGAGCGAAGGGTAACTATATAATACATAATAATGCCAATATAAAAACGGTTGGTGATAATTATCTATATGTTAGAAAGAACGATGCAAAAGATGCTACAGTGTTATTTGAACAAGAAGCTGGGGAGCTCACTGCCGGGTTTGAATTGACGGAAAAAGATACCGTTTGTTTAAAGGGAGGAACGATCAATGGAAGAGGCTTCGGAAACGGTGGAAATGGTCATATTGAAATAACAGACGGTATTTGGAATGGTCAGCTGTCCGGCATAAAAAAAATAGATATAAGTGGGGGAGAGGTTAAGTACAAAGCTGAAAAGACCGATGATGTTACCGCAATTAGAGAAAGCGAAGAAGTTTCTATCAGTGGTGGAAAAATTTATGCCGAGAATACTAATCCATCGGGAAGAGCTTTTGCGATTTTAATGTCAGATAAGACAAAATTATCATTATCAGATAATATTGATATATCTGCTGCAGGTAAAAATACGTATGGATCGATATATTATGGTTACAGTGCTCAATCCTGTGCTACTATTGTTGCAGTGAATTTAAAAACGATAAATGAATCATTCAAATTTGTGGTAAGTGACCTTGCAATGCAGGCCAGTTCATCATTGAAAAACTGGATCAAAGGTTCATCCGGGAACATGGAGACGTTAGTCGAAGGGATTCATTTAAGCATTGTCAATCATAATTCTAATGTAGGATATGCGGACAAGTATCAGAGTTACGAAGCGAGAGCGGTGGGCAACTATATCCGTATTATGGATCCAAAGGATGAATCCAGTTTGATTCCGGCAGGAAATATTAAAAGTGCGGAAATCCAGTTACCTTCCGATCCGGAAAAGTATCAGGTTACGATTACGTATGACAAAACTGAGGATGGGACTGAGAAAGTAGAGACGGTCAAGTACACTAAAGCCCAAGTTACAGTATCCGGAATTATAGATGAAATTCTGCTGAGAAACACTGGAACGGATGGAGTAGAAATCAGTGTGGGAACAACAAAAAATCCAATTGCTGGAGATATTACAGTAGATTCAGGCAACGCTGACGATAAACCAGTTTTGCTTAAGGGAAAGATCACTGGAAAAGTAAAAGTTGTTGGAACGGGAACTTTGGAATCTGAAATTAACTGCAGCGGTTTCAATGGAGAGACAAAAAGTACGATCCATATTACAGGTGGGGAGATTATTGGAACTGTGAATGCAGATAATGCGAATGAGTCTGTTATCACATTGAACTCTGCAGATCTGATTGTAGATGGTAATGCGCATATTGTAGATCAGTCCGCTTATTCTTCGCAAAACCGATATGCAATCAGCGCAACTGGTGGCGTAAAAGTAACAGTTAACGGTGGAACGATAGAGTCAAAAAAGAATACGGCGGTTTATCTGTATAGATCTGGAAGCAGCGGATTGCAGGAAGACCATGCTAAGTTCGAGATGACAGGGGGAACGATCAAAGGCGGAGAGTATGGTTTAAAGCACACACATCTCAATGAAGTTACCTTGTCAGGCGGAAAAATTTCCGGTGGTGAGAATCGGCCGGATGTTTATATGGCTTTAGAGAAAAATAGTGTCAGCGGGACTGCAAAATTTACGGTTGAAGGAAATTTCCCGTTCGCATCTATGCAGATCGAAAGTGCTTCAAAAGTAAATGAGATCGATTTTACAAAGGCAAAGGCAACAGGCGAAGAAAAGCTTAAAATCAATCTCCCGTTGGACGGAAATGACACAGGGGCGAACATGAAGCTTTTCAAAGCCTCGACCTCAAATTATCGGGATCTCCTTGAACATATTACACTGTCTGGCGGAAAGACTCCGATCTTTGCAGTATATAATGAGCATAAGATTTCTGATAATCCGGAAACAACTGAGATTTATGCATTCAGCGCACCGAATCTTTATACAGTTCATGTGAAGTATTATACTGGAAAAGATGAAAAGGATCCATTTTACGATGAATATCTTCTGAATCTTGACGATAGCCATCGAAGCTATTTGAGCAATCTCGGGTTGCCAGATGGTGCGGCTTTTTCAGTATGGAGGTACAAAGAAGATTCAAACAGAAATGGCACTGCGACAGATACAACAGCAACAGTGAATCAACTTGTCGAAGATAGGTTAAATCCACAAGGTCAAATACCGGAAATTGAACTTTACGCAGGATATCAGGTTAAGTTTGACGCAGCAATATCATCTGATGATATCAAAGAGAATTTTGCGACTATAAAGGGAACTTCAGATGGAACAAAAGTATACTATACAAATTCTAATTATCAAGGATACACTGGAGAAGCGCTCAGAGCAGAAGCAAAGAAAGAGGATAGTAAGGCGAGCTTTGCAACAGTAGATGTAGAAAATGGTAAATTTTCTATTGAATTGAATAATCTCTCTGTTGATACGTCATATACATATTATCTTGTAGCAGAGAATGATAATAATGATGTGTCGGAAATGCAGACAGTCAAATTTAAGACTCTCAAACGCACGCTGACAACGGATGATTTCCAGATAGTTGGATCCACTGAATTTACCTATACACATAATGGTGATATACATGAGATAGAAGTGCGACCTGTAGAGGGAAAAGAAGGATCGTTTGGCATCGGTGCTGTTCAGTATAAGGAAAAAGTTGGTGCAGAGGATGCTGATAATTTCATCGGTGCTCCGGCGGCAGCAGGAACCTATGGAATCTATGTAAGCACCAATAGTGAAAATGGAGTTGAACGTGTTACAAATTTGCGGATTGGAGAGATAACGATCAAGAAAGCCACGTTCAATCCTGACTGGTTTCAGACTGTAACAAGCATCGACTATGGAAAAGATGAAGAGGACTACCTTAAACCGGGAATAAAGGACGCTTATTCCGTTGGCGGACATACGGTGACAGGTTATGGAGAGATCCGGTTTGAACTGTATCGTGACGCAGAGTTGACCCAGAAGGTTTCGAGAAATGCAGAAGGACATTATGAGGTCAATGCAGATCCGGATCAAGAATATGCAACTTATTATATGGGAATTACCAGCAGCGGTGGAAAGAATGTGGAAGCGCAGGAAAATCCTGTACGCATAGGGACAGATTTAAAGATCTATCGCGCTTCAAACACAATCTCCACAGTAACATGCCCGGATATCCGCTACGGAGAAACACCGAAGCCGGAGTTCACGGCAGCGGACACCACAGGAGAAATTAAATACACCTACAGTAGTACCGAAAACGGTGAATATAAGGAATGGAATGCAGAGAATAAACCTGGACTCTGGTATGTAAAGGCAACCGTAAGCCAGAGCCGGAATTACAAAAAAGCGGAAAGCACCCCGGTCGCATTTACAGTCTCCAAAGCGCAGCTCGTTCCTTCTGTAAACACTCTTCAGTCAAAGACCTATGATGGAGGTACAAAGGCTGAGGGAATGCTCACGCTCAGTTCTGCTGACGGAAAACCGATCCTACCGGAGGATGCGGAAAAATTAAAGGCCAATGGAACTTTCCAATGGACCTCCAGTGATTCCGGGACAGATACTGTGAATGTGACAGAGATCAAATTGGATCCGGAATTTGAGGATCGCTATGAACTTACAACGAGGGAGCTTTTCAATGTCTCCTGCAGCGGTGCAAAGATCGAAAATGCCAAAATTCAGAACGTTTCTGTACGGCAGACGATGGAATTGACCTACAATGGAAGGGAACAACTGCCGGAAGTCGAGGCAACGGGAAGTACGACCGGTGGAACGGCTATCACCTTCCGCTATGGCCTCACAGCAGAACAGGCCGCAGACGAAAAGCAGGCATTAAAAAATGCTCCTGCTTTCACCGACGCCGGCATCTATACGGTATATTACACTGCGTCTGCAGCAAACCATGATTCCGTATCCGGCAGCTTTGAAATCGAGATCAAAAATGCCTCGATCACAGGCGTTGACGCAGCCGGATATACAGGAAGCTACGACGGAAAGTCCCACGGAATCAAGATCACCCTTACCGGAAACGCTGGAGACGGTGAGATCCTTTACGGTGAGTCCGAAGATAACTGCACGCTCACAGAAAGCCCTGTATACAAGAACACAGGCAGCTATACCGTATACTACACGGTGACAAAGAAAAACTTTGACACCATAAGCGGCTCCGCAACCGTTGCGATCACCCCGGCACGGCTCACTGTGACGGCAGAATCAAGAAACGTGACCTATAAGGACGAACCGCCGGTATACAGCAGCACGTTCGAAGGTTTCGTAAACGGAGAAAACACAGAAGTCCTCGGCGGAACACTCTCCTACGAGTGCGCTTATGCGGCCGGCAGCGATGTGGACGAGTACAAGATCATCCCGTCGGGACTTACCGCTGAAAACGGAAATTATGAGATCACATATCAGCCAGGAAAACTGACCGTATCCCAGGCGAAGCCGGAGTTCGAACTTCGGAATCTGGATCAGTTAAACCGTGTCTATGACGCGAAAAACACCGCGCCGGAGGCATGGACGGACAGCGATGGAAACATGACCGTGACGATCAAAAAGGGCAGCGAGATCTTAACGGAAGCGCCGATGAATGCCGGAACCTACACGGTGGAAGTTCATACGGAAGCCGGAAAGAACTACGAGGCTGGAAGCCAGACATTCTCCTTTGAGATCAAAAAAGCACCGCTCAGCGTAAAAGCAGTGGAACAGAATGTCACAGTCGGAGATGCGATTCCGGAGTACAAAGTCCTCTACGAAGGATTTGCGGGAACAGATACCGCGGATGTGCTGAACGGCAGCCTGCAGTTTACCTGTGAATACGCGCCAGACAGCGCGGCGGGCGATTACGTGATACAGCCGTCCGGTCTGACATCTGAGAATTACGAGATCCACTTTGAGAACGGAACACTTCATGCAATCCGCAGGGCAAGCAGTGGATCCGATGATTCCGACAATTCCGGCGGTTCCGGCAGCACAAAGAACTCGGCGGCAACGAACTTTGGAAAGAATGTTTCTAACAGCAGCTCTTCCGAAAACGATGCACAGGGAACCTGGAAACGCGATAATAAGGGCTGGTGGTTCGAATTCAAGGACGGCACCTATCCGGCAGGAGAAAAGATCAATGATCAGAACGGTGAAAAGCTGGGCTGGATTCAGAAAGACGGAAAATGGTGGGCTTTCGGTTCTGACGGCTATCTGAAGACCGGCTGGGTGTTCGATGGCGCAAGCGGAAAATGGTATCTGCTTAATGAGAAGACCGGAATGCAGATTGGCTTGTATTACGATGAGTCAGGACGCTTCTGGTATTATCTCGATCCGGCGAGCGGAGCGATGCTCACAGGTTGGCAGTTCATCAATGGAAAATGGTACTACTTGTCAAAGACATCCGGAGCTGTGCCGCTTGGCTCCATGTACAAAGAAACCAGGACACCGGATGGATATTATGTCGACAAAGACGGTGCATGGGATGGACTTGAAGCAAAAGAAAATTAAGACATGAAGTAACTGTTCAGTAGGTCTGCGCATTTACTGCGCTGACCGTAAGAAAACTTAGAATAGAAGGCAAAAATCCTATCGGAACAGCCGATTAGGAATGGATTTTTGCGCGTAACTGTGAGGGCACTGAACCGTTACGACATGAAGTAAAAAAGATCCGCAGGATCCTAAAAATGGGAACCTGCGGATCTTTCTTTTTCTGCAATCGAAATTCGTGTGAAATGAAGCCATAATACGCTTCACTTCCGGCATTTATGCGATATTTAAGCGAAAAAAAATCTCCCCATGCATTGCTGCATGAAGAGACGATGATTTTCACCGCGTTACCACTCTGATTCGTCCATAGAAGACGCTGCTTTACAGGGTACCGGCCGGATACCCTTTCCCTGTAACGGGAGAACCCGTTTCCGCCTACCGTTCAAGTTCAGCGGAACCGCTCAGAAGCGAGTTCGAACTGTTTCATCCCGCCGTGCTCCCAGCAACCACGGCTCTCTGTGGGGAATCCTGCAGCCTACTATTCTTCGTCTACGCGTATTTCGATTTTTTACGGTATCATTTTACTACTTTAATGTAAGGTAGTCAAGAAAAATTTGAAAAATTACAGCGGACGATCGAAATTGCCCGGGAACATTTTATTATTTCTATCATGACTCCGCAGACGGAATTAAGATCACTGATGCGTAGAACATTCCGTTCTTCCATTCAAACCGTGCATCTCCATGGTGTCGTTCAGCGATGAGCCGGATGGACTGTGTGCCTATGCCGGGGCCACTGTGCTTTGTGGAGAGAAAACGCTTTCCTTCAAGAACTGGAGAATTTTTGCAGGGATTGTCCACCGTGATGGCTATGAGGGAGGTGCCGGTCTGGCGGATATGGACCTTGATCGCGCCGCTTTCATTGTTTTCCCGACATGCGTCCACCGCGTTTTCCAGTAAATTTCCCAAAAGAACGCAGAATTCCGGTTCTGGGACCGGTATCTCCTTTTCCATCTGTGCCTGGATCTCCAGAGTAGTTCCGGCGTTTTCTGCAATCTGAGCGTAGTAGCCAAGGATCGCGTTGACGGCCTGATTTTCACAGTAAGCAGGCAGCCATTCCGGCATCATATGTTTCCGGAAGGACGCGAGATAGTCTGAGATCGCGTCAAGATCTTTGTTCGCCGCGTATCCCGAGAGCACCGTGAGATGCTGACGGAGGTCATGGCGGGCGATCCGCGTCTCATCGATGGAGCGTTGGAGATTGCGGTACTGGGCGCTCTGGAGCTGCAGGAGCTCATTTTCCCTCAAAAGTCTCGTGTTCTGATTCATCTCCGATGCCATCAGGTAGAACATAAAATAGAAGAGCAGGAGAAATGTCAGGAGCGCCAGAATTAAAATCGGGTAAAACTTCATGACCCGGTTCGTGTAGAGCGTCTCATAGTAGCGCGGACGGATCAGGCGGTTCAGCAGGAAGAAGGCCGCCGGGAATACCCAGAATATATACCAGGTCTTCGCCATTTCGATATCGTCCACCAGCCATTTCGCGGCATGGGTTGCCGGATACCATACGATAGCCACGATGAGAACGGAGAGCAGCAGGTGAATCCCCGAGCCCGGAAGCGTGAACAGACCGGAGGTGTTCGTCCGGTCAATGAGGGCATCCGCGAAGAGCGTCAGGTTTGTGATACAGGAGAAGACCGCGCAGACGGAGAGCAGGATACTGAACGGCTTCCAGAGGGCGAGATCACAGACCCGATGGAAGAATACTGCAAACAGGATAAAGGACGGCAGGATCCAGAAGTCTCTCGGAATCCCGAAATCTGCGCAGACGAGGCCTCCGGCGAAAGCCCAGAGGAGCGAGAGCGGGATACCGGTGAGAAAAAGATTCAGCGGTTTTTGTCGGAGCCGGTCCTGAACCGGAAGAAAGCAGAGAACCGCGCAGGGCACCATGGAAAAAAACTCCAGAAAATACCGCATGACAAGGGAGCAGAATGGGATGTTCATACTCAACAACCTCCTCTCGTTTCTATATGATCCATTATAACAAAGTTTTACTGTTCTGAAAGTATAACTTATGCAGGATTTTGACATCTTGTGCAGGGATGAGAAGTTTTAGGATACACAGAAAAAAAGGTATTCTTTTTTTACGATCTATGCTATACTAACCCCATCAACTTGAAACTTTACAGTGATATAGTAATGTAGCGGGCGGATCATGATTGCCCGGAGATATTTATGGTGTCGAAAAGTGAAAAGTCGATCACATCGAGGGAATTTTTTGTTAAGAAGGAGAAGATACATGAAGCTTGAGAATTATGAGGTACATCTTCCGAGCTATTCCATCGGAAATACCATTTACGATAAGATCGGTCCGGTCTGCGAATCCTACGGAAAGACAGTCCTGGTGATCGGCGGAAAGCTGGCTCTGGAGGCGGCTTATGATAAGATCAAGGCGGCTGTGGATAAGACGAACCTCACGATCATCGGAAAAGAACTGTTCGGGGAGGACTGTACCTACAAGACTGTGGAGGCGCTCCGGGCGCTGCCGGTCTATCACGAGGCAGACATGGTCTTTGGTGTCGGCGGCGGAAAAGCGCTGGATACCGTAAAGTGCCTCTGCATCACGGACGATAAGCCGGTATTCACATTCCCGACCATCGCCTCCAACTGCGCCGCGACGACCTCCGTCTCCATCATGTACAACGATGACGGGACATTCTTAAAACCGCACTTCTTTATCCGCCCGGCGATGCACGCCTTCATTGATACGGAGATCATCGCAAAAGCTCCGGCGAGATACATGTGGGCTGGAATTGGCGATACTTACGCAAAATATTATGAGGCGAAGATCTCATCCAGGGACGAGCGTCTGGAGCACTTCACAGCGGTAGGCGTCGCGGTCAGTGAGATGTGTCTGCAGCCGCTTCTTGAGTATGGTGTAAAGGCGTATGCGGATCATCAGAAAGGTCTCTGCACCTACGATGTGGAGCAGGTGGTCCTCGCCATCGTTGTCACCACGGGAATTGCGTCCATCTTTTTAACGAAGGACTGCACCCCGGATTACAACAGCGGACTTGCCCATGCGGTCTTCTACGCGCTGACATCTTATCCGGTGATCGAGAAACGCCATCTTCACGGGGAGGTTGTTGGCTTTGGTGTTCTCCTTGCACTGCTTGTGGACGGACAGGAAGAGGAGTTTGAGAAGATCTATAAGCTGAACCGTGAAATCGGACTTCCGGTATCCCTAAAGGAGATCGAGATCACAGAGGACGAGTGGGAGGAGAGCATGAACCGGATCCCGGAGATGTCCGATGTTGCCCATTATCCGTACAGGGTGACAAAAGAAATGCTGAGAGATGCCATGGACCGCTTAAAGGAACGGGCAGGAAAGGACGCCTATGACACAGAAAAATAAAGCCGGTTCCATGATCTTAGGGGTTGCGTTTGTGTGGTTTACGACTCATTTCGGCGGCGGTTTTGCCTCCGGCGCGCAGATCTACAGTTACTATGTGCGTTATGGGATCTGGTGCCTGATCATGCCGGCGGCCGCGATGCTCTATAATACAGTGTTTTTTGCCTACTGCCTGCGTTTTGCGAGAAAACATGAGGTGTACGATTACCGGTCCTACAATAACGCGTTTTATGGAAAATTCTCACCAGTCTTTTCCAACCTGTTTGAGATCCTGTATCTCTGTGTGATGTGCGTGGCCCCGGCGGTTGCCTTTGCGACGGGCGGCGCGACGCTGTCTGTGCTCACGGGACTTCCGTATTTACTCTGCACGTTTGTGATCGGTGTGTTTATTTTTATCGTGGCGATCTTCGGAACGGATCTTGTCCGGAAAGTGGCATCGGTGCTTTCTGTCTGCATCATCGCGGGACTACTGATCGTGTATATTCCGAACATCGCGGCAGGCTTCGGCGCGATCAAAGAGACCGCAGCCGCAATGCAGGCGGAGCCGGTTCCTTTCGGGAAAGCGCTGTATTCTGCATTCCTCTACGGAACATTCCAGTTAGCGAATGTGGCTGTTTTCGTGCAGCACGCGAAGTCCTTCGAGAAACCGGATGACGCGGTGAAAAGCATGGGGATCGGATTCGTGGTGAATACGCTGATGATGACTATGGTAGTTCTGGGAATCATGACGGTCTGCCAAAACCCGGAGATGAAAAACCAGAGCGTTCCGACTTTATTTATGGTTCAGAATGGTGTCGGAAAGGCATTTATGACACCGCTGATCTCGGTCCTTATTATTCTCGGGGCAGTCTCCACGGCGGTCAATATGGTGGCTGCGATGGTGAGGAGGATCTGCAGCGGAATCGAAGCCGGATGTGCTGACAGAAAGAAAACTGTTTTGGCCGGAGAATCCGTGAAAAACACAGGCGAAACGCCTAAGAGAAAGATCTCCCGCCACGAGATCTTTGCAGCCCTGATTTGCTGCATTGTAGATTTCGCCATCGCCCAGTTCGGTCTCCTGACCCTGATCCAGCGTGCGTACAGCGTCCTCGCATACCTCGCGATCCCTGTGATCCTGATCCCATATCTGGTGCATATGGCGGTTACGAGATTTGATACGAAATAAATAGAAATTGTATGGATAAAAAGCATCTGTGGTGCATCCGGTATGTCTCTGTCTGGAAGGCAGGGGGGATATTGGAGACGCTGTGGGTGCTTTTTGTTATGGAGTTGGGGTAAGTGATCAGCAATCAGTGAAATAGTGGCGTCAGAGGATCCTGCCTGTTTGGAATGTGAAGAATAGAAAGAAATTTGTTCTTAAAAATATGTGTATGATATGAAGCAGGTATGATATACTTTATAGTATGATATTCTGCAGTTAGCCATTATATATGAACAAGATAACAGTAGGCAAGAAAATAGAAATCATATAGAAATATTTGGAGTGAAAAAGGAATGCTGAAAATCTTTCTCGGAAACATGGGTGGAGTTATTTATCATCCGCCTACATATTTTGACAATCAGTATGAAGACGAGTGGATCACAGATCCATTGACAAAAGAGATGGTTAAGGATGTGGATCAGTCGGAGGTTATCAGCTCCAGACTAATCGACAGCCCTGTTCTTGGACCGGTTTCAGTAAAGGAATTGTCAGGTGGTGTGAAAACCCTGATCCTGCTTGCATTTGATAAAAATCAGAAGATATTTAATATATCCGTATGTGGAAACAACTGTGCGAAGTGGATTCTGGAAATTGGGAAAAAGAAAGATCTCACGGTCAATCTTCGTCATGTCATGAATTTTGGAGACGGAAAATTCGAGATCGAAATACTGAACACGGGTGAAATTGTTTATGACATGGAAAAGTTTTCGGAAATCGCCGGGAAATATGTGTAGGAGAGAGGTATGAAAGGAAAATATAAAGTAATTGTACAGAATAACCGGCTTCACTATGAACTGGAGATCAGACGAAATATCACGATTATTCAGGGCAATAGCGCGACAGGGAAAACTACGCTGGTCAATATGTTAAGGCAGGCAGAAAATCTGGGGAATTCCAGTGGAATCGATGTTCAGTGCGATGTGCCATGCAGAATTCTGGAGGGAACATCCTGGAAACTGATTCTTGAGAATTCACAGAAAACGATCTTCTTTATTGATGAAGAAAATGCGTTTATGAACACAGAGGAGTTTGCATCAGCTGTATGCAAGTCCGATAATTATGTTGTTCTGATTACAAGAGAAAATCTTTATAATCTCCCTTACAGTGTCGAAGAGATATATGGCTTGCATTCATCGGGAAAATACCAGAATACAAGAAAAGTGTATCAGCAAATGTATCAGATTTATTCCAATATGGAAAATGTTCCGGTGAAACCGGAAATATTGATTACGGAAGATTCAAATTCCGGTTATGATTTTTTTTATGCTGTCGCAAAAGAAAAACATATGGAATGTATGAGCGCAGAAGGAAAATCTAATATTTACTTTAAGCTGAACGGATTGGAGCAAAAAGAAGTCTGTGTCATTGCTGACGGTGCCGCGATAGGACCGGAGATGAACCGGTTATATGAAATTGTGAGGAAAAAGAAGAGGATTCATCTGTATTTGCCGGAATCCTTTGAGTGGCTGGTATTGAGTTCAGGATTGATTGAGGGGAAAGACATTGAAAACATGCTGGAAGAACCAGAGAAATATATAGACAGCAAAGAGTATTTTAGCTGGGAAAGGTACTTTACAAAAGTCCTTGTAGATCGGACGCAGGACAGTTATCTGCAGTATAGGAAAGCAAAGCTTAACGCGGCATATCTGCATGAGAGAAATAAGAGGACGATTTTGAAAAGTATTCGCGGAATTGAATTTTAAGTGTCAAGTATATGTGATAAGCAGAAAATATGATTCTAAATAACGAAAGGAGACGACTGATTGCCGTCTCCTTAATTGTTTTATAAATAAATACCAGCCCATGGTCTGAGCGGGAGGTTCAGAGTTACCCATATGATTAACTTGTTGTCCCAGATAACAGCAAATTATTTTCTTGTGAAGCCAAGAGCTACCGGCATATATGTAAAAATGGAGGTCCGGGAGCATATCTTTGTGCCGCTGGGCAACGGAACCCTGTTCTTAGGAGTTGTGTTTGGACTGGAACATCTCCTCGCCAGCGGCATGATCGAAAAGATGCTGAAGGTCATTGCAATCCAGAGTGAGCACTGCGCACCGTTTGCGGAGGCGGTAAAACAGGGATTAAAGTCGTATCATTAGAAACTATTTCTCAGTGGAACGCCTCTTTCGCATACTGCTCCAGCTCATCCCTGAAATCCGGGTGCGCGATCGCGATCATGGACTCAGCGCGCTCTCTTAAGGTCTTTCCGGAGAGGTTCGCAATACCGTACTCGGTCGCAACGCTCTGGATCATGGTACGTGGAGCGGATACGGTGGAGCCGCCCGGAATGAACGGAACGATGTTGGACTTTAAGGTGCCGTCCTTTGCTTTTCTCGCGGAGTTGATGCAGATATATCCTTTTCCACCGACGGAGCGGTAAGCGCCCTCAAGGAAATCCATTTGTCCACCGATGCCGGAGAGCTGGCGGGTTCCCGCGGACTCAGCATTCTCCTGACCCATCAGGTCAAGCTGCACGCCGCCATTGATGCTGATGACATTCTTCATGGTTCCGATGCGCTGCGGATCATGGACATAATCGAGGTCAGCCGGGTGGAAAAGCTTCGGATTTTCAGAGATCCAGTCATAGAATTCCTGAGATCCCATCGCGAGATTCCAGGTGGAGAGACCGGTGTCAAATTCTTTCTTTGCGTTTGTGAGCTTTCCTGCTTTCCAGAGGTTTAAGTAGGCGTCGCTGATGGTTCCGGTATGGCAGCCAAGATCCCTGAGATCGGATTCCGCCAGCATGTTCGCAACGGTGAACGGAACGCCGCCGACGCCGAGAGAGAGAACCGCGCCGTCCGGAATCTCGTTTACGACGAGCTTTGCGATCTGGATATCTGTCTCAGACGGAGCTTTGTAGGTTCTTACCGGAAGCGGCTCATGTTCGCCCTCTACGATATAATCCGCTTCGGAGAGATGGACACGGTGGGAACCGTCCACACCCTGAAGCTTCGGATAATGCTCATTGATCTCAAAGATCACAGTTCTTGCACTCTCAAACATGGTTCTCCATGCGAAGTTTGAGATGCCGAGACCGCAGTAGCCGTTCTCATCCGGTGCGGATACCGGGACGAAGGCAACATCTGTCCGGATATAGTGCTGGCGGTAGAGCGTCGGGAGAAGGCGGAGTACCACCGGCATGAATTTTACGAGACCGCGGGTCTGGAGTTTCCGTTCGTAGTCACCGATATGCCAGCTGTAGTAGGAGAAGCTTTCCTGTTCCGGGTCAGCCTCAACGACCTCGATGCGCGGACGGATCACGAGACCGCCGCGGATCTTAACATCCCTCAAATGCCCTTTTCTTGCAGCAAGTGCTTTATCAAGAAGTTCCGGGAATCCGCCGCCGAATCCATAATCGACCCAGTCGCCATCTTTTACGGCTGCCGCAACGGCAGCTTCCGCAGTTACGATCTTACTCTTGTAATTTTCCATATAAATCCTCACTTATTGTAATATTTTTTTACGAAATATGAATTGCACCACACAGGTTCATTATAAAAGGTTTTTGGGGTTAAAACAAGAAGATTATCAGGAAACGGGATATGGAAATAACTTTATTTTTCATTAGAAATGTAATATAATGAACCTATCTTACAGGCGGCTGGAATTATATTTTCCGCCCCGGAAAATAATGCATGAGGGGAGTCAAAACATGAAGGATTACATGAAGATCTACCAGGAATGGCTTGCCAATCCGTACTTTGACAATAAGACGAAAGAAGAGCTTCGGGCAATTGCGAACGATGAAAACGAAATCAAGGAACGTTTCTATATGGATCTGGAGTTTGGCACTGCGGGACTCCGCGGGATCATCGGTGCCGGAATCAACCGTATGAATATCTATACAGTCCGCCGCGCGACCCAGGGACTTGCGAACTATATTATCAAACAGGGCGGAGCCGACAAGGGTGTTGCGATCGCTTTCGATTCCCGCCATATGTCCCCGGAATTTGCCATGGAGGCGGCAATGACACTTGCCGCAAACGGCATTAAGGCGTATAAATTTGAATCCCTGCGCCCGACACCGGAGCTGTCCTTCGCAGTCCGCGAGTTAGGCTGCATCGCCGGCATCAACATCACCGCAAGCCATAACCCGCCGGAATACAATGGATACAAGGTATACTGGGAGGACGGCGCACAGTTCACACCGCCGCATGATAAAGGGGTAACGGCCGAAGTTCTCGCCATTGAGGACCTTTCTACAGTAAAGACAACAACGGAAGAAGAGGCATTAAAGAGCGGAAAATTCCAGGTCATCGGAAAAGAGATCGATGACAAATATATCGCCCAGGTAAAAGCCCAGGTAGTCAACCAGGAAGCGATCAACCGCATGCAGAAAGACATCACGATCGTCTACACCCCGCTCCACGGAACCGGAAATATCCCGGCCCGCCGCGTGATGAAAGAGATCGGCTTCGAGAATGTCTATGTTGTGCCGGAGCAGGAACTTCCGAACGGAGATTTCCCGACCGTCAGCTACCCGAATCCGGAAGCTGCCGAGGCATTTGAACTCGGATTGAAACTTGCAAAAGAGAAGAACGCGGAACTTGTTCTTGCAACGGACCCGGATGCAGACCGTCTCGGTGTTTATGTAAAAGATACAAAGTCCGGTGAATATATCCCGCTTACCGGAAATATGTCCGGCTCCTTGTTATGTGACTATGTGTTAAGCCAGAAACAGGCAGCAGGAAAGATCCCGGCCGACGGAGAAGTCGTAAAATCTATCGTTACCACAAATCTGGTTGATGCCGTCGCGAAACATTACGGCTGCAAGCTTGTCGAGGTTCTGACCGGCTTCAAGTATATCGGTCAGCAGATCTTAAAAGAAGAGACAACCGGCAAGGGAACCTACATGTTCGGTATGGAGGAGAGCTATGGCTGCCTGATCGGCACATATGCCCGTGATAAGGACGCGATCTCCGCAACTGCCGCTCTCTGTGAGGCTGCTGCTTACTATAAGGAAAAAGGAATGACCTTATGGGATGCGATGGTCGCAATGTACGAGAAGTATGGCTACTATAAAGATACCGTAAAATCCATCGGCTTAAAAGGAATTGAGGGACTTGCGAAGATCCAGGAAATTATGGAGAACTTCCGCAAGAACCCGCCGAAGACACTTGGCGGCTACGAGGTGACTTCTGCCCGTGACTATAAGAAGAACATGATCACAGATATCGCGACCGGAGAAGTAAAGGAGACAGGCCTTCCGGAGTCCAACGTTCTCTATTACGATATGAATGACGGCGCATGGCTCTGCATCCGTCCGTCCGGAACCGAGCCGAAGATCAAATTCTACTATGGCGTTAAGGGAACATCCATGGATGATGCTGAGGCGAAGTCCAAAGCTGTCGGTGATGAGCTGATGGGCATGGTGGATAAGATGATGTAAGATTCCCGGATGTGGGGATAAAGGCAGCGGATATCAGAACGCTGTGAAAGATATGAAATGAATCCTTGTCTGGACTGGCTGTGTGAAAACAGCCGTCCGGGCGGACATAGAAAAGCTCTCGGAGAGACTGCGGATCAAAAGCAGTTTTTCTGAGAGCTTTTTAGCTTCCGGGTATTTTTTAGAAACTCGCCTAAAGGGCGATCAGTTACTGTTCACGCCTTGCGCAAACAGTAACTGATTTTGCCGATGCTTCGCATTCCAAATCGGCAAAATCCACTACCACCACTGTACTGTACGGAATTTTCAGTTCAGAAAATTCCTACCCGTGTGCAGTAACGGCGATCCTGCAGATTTCAACGAAACAATTCTACAAGCTTTTGTTCTTCGAACATTCTTCCTCATACCCCGAATCCGGACCGTAAAACTGTTCCAGAAACGTGATATACGCCCTGGCTGCCTTCGGCAGCTGGATACCTTTCTGGAAGATATAGGCGCTGATAAAATCGCCATACCGGTCGGCTTCCGGCCGCATCCAGTCCGGGAGCGGGAATGAGACGATATTATAGTTTTCCACCTGCTCCCGCATCGGGATCATTCCGATTCCGAGATAGTCGGAGCGCTGGATCACGTTGTGGAGCAGGGCGCGGCTGTTGACATAGATGACCTGGGAGATCCTGTTCCAGTGGATGAGCTGCAGTGTTTCGTCATTGTAAACGCTCTCGGCGGCCCGGGTCTTTGTGCTCTCACTTGGGTAGAGGACGAAGTTGTACTGATACAGCTTTTCCGGTGTCAGGTTATCCAGTTCCTTTAGAATCGGATGCCCTACCCGGCAGAAAAACTGTGTCGGGGACTGGAACAGCGGGCGCGCTTCCAGATGGCGGAAGGTGAGAAGCTCCTGGATCTTGTCTGCTTTATGGGCCGGATACATAATAAATCCTATGTCGGCGCGGTTCGTGTAGACATCCTCGATGACTTCATTTCCGGTCATTTCCCGGTAGAAAAAACGGAACGGCGTGTCCGCAAGAGAGTTCACCATGCGGATAAAGGCATCGCTGGAGTGGGAACAGCTGCTGGAGGAGACCCGCAGGCGGTAAGCTTCCGAGTGTTCCTTAAAGGTGGTCTTAAAATGTTTCGCGTGCTCGATGAGATCCCGGCTCATGTCGAGAAAGAGCCGTCCGGATTCCGTCGGGATAATTCCGTTTTTTCCGCGGGTAAAGATTGTGAGCCCGTATTCTTTTTCCGTCTCCCTGAGGACCTTGCTGAGATAAGGCTGGGTCACGAAGAGGCGTTTCGCGGCGGCGGAGATGGAACCGCAGTTTGAGATCTCGATGAGGTATTCCAGGTTCTGAAAATTCATAGGGATGGTCTCCTTTCTGAAATTAAAGCCGGGTGTTTTTCTGCTGCAGTCATGGACCGTGAGCAGAAACATATAACGTGTCAGCTATACGACAATCCAGATAAACACTGATTTATAATATTTCGGTTATAACGTGATGAAAACGGGGAATTTGTAAAATTCCATAGAAATAGTATAATCAAGTGTATACCAATAAACCGGATATGTCAAACCAAACAGATATAGAAACTGGCGAGTGATCTGTAACTATTACATTCCGGGCTATACATAAGGAGGAATCACTATGAGTACGCATCTGCAGTTAGCAAACAGTACGACGATGGCAATTCTTTGTGGAATCACCATTCTGATCGTTCTTCTCCAGCCGGTGATCTTTATGATCGTGGCATTCAAACGCGGAAAAGAACTGAACATGACAGACCAGGAGATGAAGGAAGCCGCACGAAGCAGCGCGATCTTCTCTATTATCCCGTCACTCCCGATCATTGTGAGTTACCTGCTCTTAGTTCCGTCCCTGGGCCGCTATTTCCCGTGGCTCCGCTTAAGCGTTGTAGGTTCCGCGGCATATGAGACAATGGTCGCGAACATGGCGGCAGAAGCGCTGGGCCTGGAATCCATCACCGTCCCGGACATCCCGGCTGATACTTTTGTGTTTATTCTGTTTGTTGTAACAATTGGAATTCTTGGCGGAAATATCTTCAATGTTTTCTTCTTAAAGGCATACGACAAGAAAGTCGAGTCCATCAAGAACAGCAACGCGAAGCTCGTTCCGATCATCACGACAGCAATGTTCCTCGGTCTCTACGGAACCATGGCAGCTCCGCATTTCACAAATATCGCGAACATCCCGGCGGTTGCAGCGATCCTGGTTGCCGGTATCACATCGATCTTCGTAAACAAGTTTGCGGCGAACCACAAGAAGTTGAAAGAGTTCGCATTCCCGCTCAGCATGATCGTTGGAATGCTCGGTGCATGTGTAGCGAATCTGCTTATTTAGGAGGAAAAACGATATGAAAGATAACAGCTTTTATAATAAGATCCACAGACTTGGAAGAATCACCGTCGTCTGTGCCCTGATCAGTTTCATGGCGGTTCCTTTCGGACTTGCCGCAGTAAATGGAATTTCCATGAATATTCCGGAAATTCTGAAAAATGCGATCCCGCTTCTCCTGACATTCAGCATCAGTGGTATCTGTGAGAACCTGTCCTTTATGCCGATCATCGGAAGCGGCGCGCTCTACATGTCCTGCGTTACCGGTAATGTCAGCAATATGAAGGTCCCGGCGGCGGTCAACGCTATGGAGGTTGCAGGATACACAGCCGGAAGCGACCGCGCCGATGTCGTTGCGATCATCGCCGTTGCGGCATCCACATTCGTGACAACAGCCATTGTATTCCTGGGAATGCTGTTTTTAGCTCCGCTCTTTGAGCCGATCTACAACAATGCGTTCTTACAGCCGGCATTCCAGAACATGGTTCCGGCACTTATGGGTGCCCTGTTGTTCCCGTTCATCTTAAAGGCCCCGAAGCAGGCCATCGTGCCGATCGCACTTCCGATCATCGCGATCTTAGTGATCGGTCGCAAGGTGTTCTCCTCAAACCAGAGCTATATTATGGTCGGTGTGATCATTTTGTCGGTGATTTACTCCCTGGCACTTTATAAAAAGGGAAAGATCAGCGCGTAAAGGGAAAATAAGCGTCCTGGTCGGTGGAAAATATGAAAACGTGCGGTACAGGCGCAATTTCCTGGTAAATTTAGGAAAGGAAGATCCGGAATTTCGGACAAATAATATGGATAAAAAAGAATTTGTCTTAAAAGCAGTTGCAGATAAAAAAGCTCTGATTGTTGATGTCAGCGACAAAATTTTCGACTACGCAGAGGTCGGATTCCATGAATTCAAGACCGCGAAGCTCTACGAGGAAGTCCTGAAAAAAGAGGGATTCCAGGTGGAGATGGGAGTCGGCGGTATGCCGACGGCGTTCAAGGCTGTATACGGAAGCGGAAAGCCGGTGATCGGTTTCCTCGCCGAGTATGACGCCCTGCCGGAGCTGTCCCAGGAAGGCGGCTGCACGATGAGAAAGAAAGCCGCAGGGGATAACCCGGATGGACATGGATGCGGACATAACCTCCTCGGAGCGGGAGCCATGGCGGCAGCGCTTGCTGTAAAAGCTTATATCGAGGAACACCCGGAAGCGGGAACTGTGATCCTTTTTGGATGCCCGAGTGAGGAAAAGGGAGACGGAAAGGCGATCATGGCACGAGAAGGTGTATTTGACGGTGTGGATGCTGCTTTTACATGGCATCCGGGCGATAAGAACGCGATCTGGTCCGAGTCTACACTGGCGAATGTCAGTGTGTTCTTCAACTTTAAGGGTGTGACTTCCCACGCGGCGGCAGCCCCGGAACTTGGACGTTCCGCCCTGGACGCTGCGGAGCTCATGAGCGTCGGAGTCAACTACCTGCGGGAGCACATTATCTCCGACGCGAGAGTCCACTACGCGTACCGTGATGTAGGAGGAATCGCCCCGAACGTTGTCCAGGGACACAGCAGAGTCCACTATTTTATCCGCGCACCAAAGTCATGGCAGGTGAAGGAGATCTACAAGCGCGTCGTTGATGTGGCGGAAGGCGCCGCAAAGATGACGGGAACCGAGATGACATACGAGCTTTACGCCGGACTTTCCGACTATATCCCGAACCATGTCCTCTCAGAAGTTCTCCACGAGTCCATGGAGGAGATCGGTGCCCCGAAATACGACGAGGCGGACTTTGCCCTGGCGTCAAAATTCTTCCACGAGACCGCGACGCCGGATGAGATGGAAGCAAAGCGCGCGTCCTTAAGGAAGCTCTTCGGCGCGGACCACATGGAGGAGATCGAAGCCCACCCGCTCCACACCTCCATCGCTCCGCTCGTCTGGAACGGAAAAGTTCAGGCCGGCTCCACCGATGTCGGTGACGCCAGTTATGTGATCCCAACCGCTATGTGTACAACTGCTACTGCAACTCTCGGCACCGCCGCTCACACCTGGCAGATGACCGCCCATGGAAATACGGAGATCGCACATAAGGCGATGTTAAATGCCGGCGAGGCGATGGCGTTAGCAGCATTAAAAACCATGGAAAGCCCGGAGATCCTGAAAAAAGCTCATGACGAGTGGATGGTGGAGACAAACGGCGAGTACGATTGCCCGATCCCGAAAGAGGTTGGACCGAGACTTGAAGATTAAATTTCTGATTCCGGAACATAACATGAATGAAGATAAGAACCAGAGGGAGAATGACTCTTTCTGGTTCTTTTTTGTTTAACAGGAAATATTCTTTCTGAATCAGAGAGAATCGCGAAATCACCTTGGCAGATCCGCCTCCTGATGCTAAGATACATATAAAGCGAGCGCGGAAAAAGGAGCGGAATCAGGGAGATGAAGAAGCACAAGGTCTACTTACAGGAGCTGTCAGCGGAGTTTTCGGAGGCAGATTATTCAAAGTTTTATGAAGTTGTCATGCGGCGGATCGAGAACGGAGAGCTTGTTCCGATGAAAAGTGCAAAGAATAACGGGAGGAAGCCGGCGCTGCCGCTATGCTTTTGGGAATACGAAAAAGAAGCGGATCATACGGAGCTTTATGAGGAACTGAAATATCGGTATCATCCCCGGATCAATACGTCCTATTACCGGGAGCATCCGGAGTGTTACGAGAGAGACAGGGAGAAGCTGCAGCTTTTAAGTGACTATCTAAAGGATCATTCGGAGCTTTTGTTGGTTCAGGAAACAATGAATGAGCGCAGTTTTGAGATTTTCCACAGGGAGAAGTATTTCCAGAGAGAGGGCGGTCTTGAGCTTTGTAAGAGGGTTGCGATCACTCCGGAAACGCTGGCTTTTTATGAAACATCAGAGCCGCTTTCTTATTATTCCTGTTCCAAGCAGACACCGCAGAATATTTTGATCATAGAAAATAAGGACACCTTTTTTGATATTCGGAGATATATGAATTCCGGAAATGACAGGATCATGGGAAGGGAGTTCGGTACAGTGATCTACGGAGCCGGAAAAGGAATCTGGAAGACCTTTGAGGATTATGTCAATGGTGCGGAACGATACTTCCTGGGAAAGAATGCATTGTTTTATTTCGGTGATCTTGATTTTGAGGGCATTCTGATCTTTGAACATTTGATCGAGCAGAAGCAGTACCGGGAGAGCGGAATCCATATTTTTAAAGAGGCGTATGAAAAGATGTTAGATAAGGCATGGCAGCTTGGGTTTTCCAGACTACCGGATATGAAGGAAAAGCAGAACGCCAACATCGGAACCAGCTTTTTGTCGGCATTTGATACGGAGCGGAGGCATCAGATCCGGGAGCTGCTTGAGATGGGAAAATACATTCCACAGGAAATTTTAAATGAACATGATTGGTGATAAATGATGATCGATAAAGATTTTTTGAAAAATTTTGATCAGAGAATGAAGTGCGTCGGCCGATATTCGGTGCTTTGCAGCAACAGCTTTGATAAAAAGCTCTGGAAAGAATATGGGATCGAGACACGGGATGAGCAGATGAACATGCTGTTTACATTGCTCCTTTTCATTATGGAGTATTCTCTGCGGGAAGAAAACTGCACGATGGACGAGATCGCGTCATTTGTGGAGGACATCAGCTACGGATATTACGGGCGGAAATTAAACTTTGAGAAAAGTCAGGAATTTGCAAGATTTATGGTGGAAGATATCCTTGGGAACAGCGGTTCTTCCATGTATTTTAAGGCCTTTGATTATGAAAAACGGACCTATCAGGACATCAATATCCGCTATATTGACAATAAGGTCGTGTATCTGGAGAATGGCGTCAGGAGAACCTCCTACTATCTGACAGACGAGGGCTATAACATGATCCTCGCCACGATGGAGATGGAAAACAACTTAAAACTTTCCGTCCATGAGATGCTTTTTAAACTTCATATGGAAAAGGCGGATTACAATCGCGCTGTTGATGACATCAAAAATATTTTCGGTCAGCTGCGCAAACAGAGCCAGAAGATCGAGGAGGCAATTTTAGCCGTCCGGAGAAACGCTTTATCCTATTCCGTGGAAGAGTATGGAAAATTAGTGGAGGACAATATCAGCACCGTGGTGGAGACCAGGGAAAAGTTCCGGCTCCACCGCGATTTTATTGAAGAAAAAATTGAAGAATTCGAAGAAAAGCAGATGAATGCGGAAGAGTTCACGGAAAAAGAAAAAGCGAATCTGGGAAATCTCAGGACGATCGGACGGTATCTGACACAGACGCTGGACGAGCATCAGCGGATCCTGGGACAGCACTTTGACCTGAAGAAACTGTACGATGAGGAGTTGGAAAATTATTCCAATATGACATTGGTGCAGCGGTTTCCGTTCCGGAGTGATGTCTATGACAAGATTTTGAAGGATGCGTCACTTCTGAAAAACGCGGATAAAATATTTGCGCCCCTGTTTAGCAGCCGGATCAATAAGATTTTCAACCCGGAAAAAATGATGGAATATCAGAAAAAGCTAAAGAAATCAGATGTGGAAGATGAGTCTATGGAATTGGATTTTGATGAGGAAAAATACAACCGGGAAAAGGAGCAGAGCAGGCAGGAACGGATGAAAAAATATGAGGGCTGCGTCAATGTGATCCTGGAACAGCTGGTAATCCATAAGGAAATGACACTGGAAACATTAAATATCAGCTGTAAAGAGGAAGAACGGGAACGGCTGCTTCCAACTGCGGAGATATTCAGGGAAGTCATCATCGAGTTCCTGACAGCCGGAATGATCGATATCGGGACACTTCAGAAAGAACAGACCGACTATCTTATGGATGCCTCAGAGGGCTTTGTACTGAATGAGATGCTGCTGGCTCTCCTGGAAGACCGGAGATACCGGAAAATCGGGAAGATCCATATATTCCCAATGGAAGACGGGAAACATATACATTTTAAAAACGTGATGGATGAAGCCGGGAACCGGAGAAATTTCAAATGTTCCAACGTGGGATTTTGCTATGAGGAGAGATAAGAGATGGCATACGAAGCAGAGATGATCACATACAGCCAGAAAATATTTTACTACCTTTTGTGCCATGGTGCGTTAAGCGATCTGGACGCGGGAGTCAATGATCTGTACCGCGCCTATGTGGAGCACGAGGAGGTCATGAATTTAGTGAAAAATCAGGCGGAGATTGCGGATTGTAAGATCGAGAGATATGGAACCACGATCTATCTGATGCCGGATATCGACAATAAATACCTTGGATTTACGAAGGCAGATCTGAAAAAAGAATTATGTAAACCCAATGCCACGGACCGGGATTACTATCTGGCTCAGTTTGTGATCCTGACGCTGCTTGCAGAATTCTATGACGGGCAGGGAAGCACCAGCAAATCCAGAGAATTCCTGAAACTCGGAGAGCTGCAGAATATCGTGTCGGAGCGGTTGAAGGCGGGACTTGCGCTTGAACAGGAAAGAGAGCAGGATGGAACGAATCTTTACACCGAGATGTACGAAACGGTTCTGGATTATAAGAGCATGAGTGAAGCTTATGAATCGTTAAAGAGTGTGGAGGCAGGCAGCCGGTCAAAGTATACGAAGGAAGGATATGTAAGCATTATCTGCAATTTTCTGGATCGGCAGGGGCTGATCATCTTTATCCCGGAAGATGAGATGATCAAGACCACGGCAAAACTCGACAACATTATGGAATACAAGATCCTGAACAAGGAAAATTACGCAAGGATCATGGAGACATTGGGGGAGACACATGAGTAAGATATCGCGGATCCGGATTTTAAACCTGAACTACAATAATAATACCATAAAGATCGACGACGAAACCTTTGATCTCGGCGGGCAGAATACGCTGATCTCCCTGCGGAACGGCGGCGGAAAAAGTGTGCTGGTGCAGATGATCGTGAGCCTTTTTGTGAACCGGACATACCGGGATTTCGGAGATCGTCCGTTTAAGAGTTACTTTACGACGAATCGTCCGACGTTCCTCATGACGGAATGGATTCTTGATAATGGAATCGACCGTTTTCTGGCGGGGATGATGGTGCGGAAAAACCAGAAGGAAGATAACGACACGGAAGAGCTGGAAATGTACACATTTACCGGGAGCTATTCGAATGGATGTAAATATGACCTTGACAATCTTCCAATCATTCGACAGGATGGAAATAAAAAGATCCTGAAGGGCTTCGGAGAATGCAAAAATCTTCTGGAAGAGATCAGCAGGAGTGAGCCGGGGAATTTCCGCCTGTATGATATGGCGAGCCAGTACGGGAGACGCCAGTATTTTTCCACACTCCGCCAGTATCAGATCAACAATAAGGAATGGGAGAGCATTATCCGGAAGGTAAACCAGAAGGAGTCCGGGCTTTCGGAACTGTTCCAGAACGCAAAGGATGAAAAGGATCTGGTGGAAAACTGGTTTCTGCGTCCCATCGAGGATAAATTAAATCAGGAAAAGAATAAGATCGACGAGTTCCGGAAGCTGGCATTCCAGTTTATTGAACAGTACCGGAGCAATCAGTCGAAGATCCGACGCAAGGGGATCATTGAGCAGTATTTTGAGGACACGAAACCGCTGAAAGATATGATTGATGATTATGCGCAGAAAGACCGGGACGCTGTGAATCTCAGAACGGAGATGATTCTCTATGCGAAGTCGCTCCGGAAAGAACTGGATCGGCTGCAGACAGAGATTGCTGCCGGTCAGGAGAAGTTCGAACAGATCGAGAGAGAGCAGAGACAGATCGTTTATGAACAGCTCTCCTACCAGATCTATCTCAGTGAGGACCAGAAAACGGAGATCCTTTCACAGAGAGCGCAGCAGGAGATCGAGATCACAAGACTCACTTCTCTGAAAAATCATCTGCTGCGGAAGATCGATACATATGATCTTCATAAGATCTATCTGGAATTAAAGGACTTTGAACGCCAGAAGGCGGAGGTGGATGCGAAGCTTCAGGTGCTCTTGCAGAAGACGGAAGAATCGAAGGATGAGATCGAGAAGATCGGATGCCGGTTATATGCACTGTACTCGGAAAATGCCAAAAAGCTGAAGGATCAGAGACAGTCGGAGGAGAAAACACTTGCAGAAACGGAAAGAGCCCGGGAAAATGCGGAACGGGAGCGGGACGAGAAGGAGCGGGAGATCCGGAAATTAAGCGGAGATATCGGAGCGAAAGAGAGCAGAGTCAGGAGCTATGATGAGGTGGAAGACTCCTTTAACCGGGAGTTTAGCACCGGTCTCAGGAGAAACCTCCTTGGGCTTTATGAAGATGGAGCGCTGGAGATTTTCCGGAAGGAGATCGATGCGGGACTGCAGGAGAAGAAAAATAAGTCGGTGAAATATGCCCGGAAACTCATGGAACAGGAACAAACCCGGAAAAAGCTTTCGCAGGAAGCTTCGGACGGAACTGTGACGTTAAATGACATTGCCCATAAGTTAGATTATGTTTCTGAGAAACTTGCAGATCTGGAGAGACAAAAAAACGAACGTTTGAGGATCATGAAATATGTCAATGTGGACGAAGAACATCTTGACAGAAGAGATCTGATCCTGGATCAGCTTGACGGAAAGATCAGGGAACTGGATGTCGCAAGAAGCAGATTGATCCAGAAAAAAGGAGATCAGGAAAAGCATTTCAGACAGTTAAAAGAGGGAAAGACCACGGAGCTTCCGGAAAACATCAGGACTTATATGGAGCAGAACGGGATCGACCTTGTATACGGAATGGAATGGCTCTCAAAAAATGGCAGGACAGCCGAAGAAAATGCCGAACTTGTGAAGAAGAATCCGTTTATTCCCTACTCGATCCTGATGGAACGGTCGATCCTTGAGCGATTTCAAAAGAACGGGGAGGAATTATATACAAGCTTCCCGATCCCGATCATTGTGAAGGAAGAGCTGGAACAGGAGCAGGAACATGTAGATTCCAGATTTGCGGCTTATGGGAATGTACATTTTTATGTCATGTTCAACACACATCTTCTTGACCGGGAGGAGCTGGAAAAGATTCTGGGGAAGATCCGCCGGGAGATCGAAGATCTGAAAAAGGCGGTGGAGGACAAGGACGCCGATCTTGAGACCTACAGAAGCTACCGGAGTGTGGTTGAAAATCAGACGTTCAGCACGGCTCTCTGTCAGCAGACAGAAAAAGAGATCAATCGTCTGAAGGATGAGAGGACAGCCGTAAAAGGACGTCTGGAAGAGATTTATCGGGAGCAGAGCAGGCTGGAAGAGGAGAAAAAAGAGATCGAAACGCTTGCGGATACGGTAAAGGAACAGATCGACGGCTTAAAGAGAATGGACGTACAGTTTGAGATCCTCCTCAAAAAATATGATCAGTATGAGACGGACCGGACAAGTCTGGAACGCCTGAAAAAGGAGAATCGTGAACTTACGGAAAAACAGACAGCGCTTTCCGTGCGTCTGGATGAACTCCGGGAACAGGAGATGGGACTTAGGGCACTGGTAAAGGAATTTGCGGAGAAGATCGACCGCGAGGAGAAGAAACAGGCGGAATTTGAAGAGATCGCGAGAACAGCGGGGAACAAGGACCTGTCTTCTTTAACGCAGATGACTTCGGAAGAGCTGGAAGCGAGGTACTACGCGCTGACGAAGGTGATATCGGACAGTGTGGAAGAGCTTAAAAAGTCACAGACGGACTGGATCGGAAGAATCAGCGGGAAGAGAACGGAGCTCAAAAAGAAAAATGAGGACAGTCAGATTCCGGAGAAAGAATACCAGAGTCTCGTGTGCCCGGAAGAACAGTATGACGCATGGAAACGGCAGAAAAAGCAGACGGAGAGGGAACTCAACAAAGCGAATGAAGAAAATACGGCTCTTGGAAGAAAAGAAGGTGCGCTGACAACAACGATCACGCTCTATATGAGAAATCTGAAAAAGGAAACCGGATATGAGCAGCCGGCAGAGAGAAAGACGATCACAGATACGGAATTCGAAAAACGTCTGAATCTCAAGGAATATGAGCTTACGACACATCAGAAGAAATTGAGTCAGCTTCGGGAGAGAAATATACAGATAGCTTCGCAGGCGGCAGGTGTGGAGGAGTATGTGGATGAGCCGATTCCTGCAGAGTTGATTTCTGGAGATGGTCTGAGTTCTGCAGATAAACGGATGTCTGTGGAGCGTTCGATCGGGTCAGGTGGTCTGATTCCAGAGAGTGGGGCTGACGCGTATTCGGAAACCGGAGAGAATAAAATTCTTTTAGCCATTCAGGAGCGGATCCCGGATGTGCGGAATGAGGAAATGGATGTCATAAAAGGGTACCAGAAGGAGATCCGCAGGAAGATTACGGAGAGTTCCAAGGCACTGGACCGGTGCAGGGGTGACGTATCAGAGATGATCCGTGAGATTGCGTCCGGAAAAACGTATGCGGATGATTACTTTAAGAAGACTTTCGAAAGCCTGCTCTCCCAGACAGCCAGCCCGCGGAATCTGTTCAGGCAGTTTGAAATGAACCGGCAGGCGTACGAAAATCAGCTGGAAAAACTGAAGATCGATCTCGCCCATATCGATGACGAACAGAAAAATCTGGAAATGATGTTTCTGGAATACGTTGAGCAGATCAATGCGAATATCGGCATGATCGATAAGAACTCTACGATCTCTGTGAGGGGAAGAAGTCTGAAGATGTTGCGGATCCAGGTGCCTGACTGGGAGACGGAGAGAGAGCATTTCCGGCTGAAGCTGCATGACTATTTTGAAAATATCGTGAAGCTTGGAATCGAGACGATCGAAAAAAATGGAAATCTGACAGAGTTTCTGGGAAGAGTGATCACCACCAGAAAGCTGTACGATGATGTTGTAGGAATCCAGAATGTGAAGATCCGGCTGTACAAGATCGAGGCGGAGCGTGAAGTGCCGATCTCCTGGTCCGAGGTATCCGCCAACTCCGGCGGCGAAGGTTTCCTGTCCGCCTTCGTGATCCTGACCTGCCTTTTAAGCTATATGCGGCGCGATGAGACGGATCTCTTTACCTCCGGAGAGGAAGGAAAGACCCTGATCATGGACAACCCGTTTGCCCAGACAAATGCGGAGCATCTCTTAAAACCCCTGATCGAGATGGCAAAAAAGACAAACACGCAGTTGATCTGTCTTTCCGGATTAGGCGGCGATTCCATCTACAACCGGTTTGACAATATCTATGTATTAAAGCTTGTCGAATCCAGTATCCGAAATGGGGTACAGAGAGTGGATGTGACCCATATGAAGGGTGAGGAGACGAAACGGATGGTATTGTCGGAGTTTAAAATGGAGCAGATGAGTTTGTTTGAGATGATGGAAGAGTAACAGCCAGAGTAACTGTTCAGTAGGTCTGTGCATTTACTGCGCTGACCGTAAGAAAACTTAGAATAGAAGGCAAAAATCCTATCGGCACAGCCGATTTGGAATGGATTTTTGCACGTAACTGTGAGGGTACTGAACAGTTACCAGCCAGGGCATATTTCCAGGACAGAAAAGGAGTAAGAATGTTTTGAACATACAGATTTTTGGCACGAAAAAGTGCAATGATACGAAGAAGGCAGAGCGGTTCTTTAAAGAGCGCGGTATCAAATATCAGTTTATTGACATGAAAGAGAAGGGAATGAGCAAAGGCGAGTTTCGTTCAGTTGCAGGGGTCAACGGCGGAATCGAAAATATGGTCAACTGGTCTGGAAAAGATAAGGATACGCTTGCGCTGATCAAGTATATCGCGGATGAGGATAAGTTAGAGAAGATTCTGGAAAATCCGTCCGTGCTCAGGACGCCGGTTGTAAGAAACGGGAAACAGTCCACACTGGGGTATCAGCCGGAGGTGTGGAAGGAATGGAAGTAGTAAGCGGCAGATAGGAGCAGGATGGGAGTGGCTTATCTGCTCATGCTCAGAACTCAACTGAAATAAGATCATTTATTGGGAAAGAGGAAATTTTTATGAAACAGGAAACCATAGACAGAATCCGCAAATTCACCGATGACCGCGACTGGGAGCAGTTTCATTCTGCCGCGAACCTTGCGAAATCCATCGTCATCGAGGCAGCAGAACTCCTGGAGTGCTTCCAGTGGAACGATGAGGAGTATGACCTGCAGCATGTAAAAGAGGAGCTGGCGGATGTGATCGTATACTCCCAGAACCTTTTGGACAAGCTGGGACTTGACGCGGATGAGATCGTGAATATGAAGATGGGGATGAACGAGAGAAAGTATCCGGTGGAGAAGGCGAAGGGGAAGTCGGCGAAGTATGATCAGTTGTAGGAGATAGCAGATGAGACAGGATAAAATCGTGGAGTTGGGCCAGGGACTCAGAACGGCATTTATTAATCAGAATGAACAGTCAAACCTTGCTTATAAGCCCCAGTTTATATCAAACGTAACTATTCAGTACCTTCATAGTTACGTGCAAAAATCCATTCCAGATCAGCTTCGCTGATGGGATTTTTGCCTTCCAGCCTATGTTTTCTTACGGTCAGCGCAGCAAGTGCGCAGACCTACTGAACAGTTACTATCAAACAATTATAAAGAAGACCGGAAAGTGATTTCTTCTATCGAGGATGAACTTTCCGCGTGTGAAGAGTTTTTTATCAGCGTTGCATTTATCACAATGAGTGGAATTACCCCTTTGCTCCAGACATTAAAAGAACTGGAGCAAAAGGGAATTCCAGGGAAGATCCTCACCACAGACTATTTGATGTTCAGTGATCCGAAAGCACTTCAAAAGCTTGCCGGATTTCAGAATCTTTCGCTTAAAATGTTTATGACGCAGAATACGAAAGCGGGATTTCACACAAAGGGTTATGTTTTCCGAAAAGAAGAAATTTACCGGATCATCGTAGGAAGCTCAAATATGACATTAAGCGCTCTGACTGTGAATCGAGAATGGAATACAAGGATTGTTTCCACAGATCAGGGCGAGTATGTGCAGAACGTAGTTGCGGAATTTAATGAATTATGGAATGCGAAACAGGCGCTGCCATATGAGCAGTTTATTGATGCATATGCGGAGCTTTATGTAAAGAACAAGATTATTCAAAAGCAGAAGGAAATTGCCAGACAGGCATAAATTCCTTCCCTGGAAGTCTATTCTTTACAACCAAACTCCATGCAGATTGGCTTTATCAATAATTTAAAGAAAATCTATGATGCGGAGGAAGACCGGGCGTTACTTATATCGGCAACCGGAGCTGGTGGTATTATTATGACAAGTCAAGCAAAGATCGCATAAAACAAGGGTTTTTGGCTGATTTATTCCTACAAAAAATGCCTTTGGGTAAGGAATTTAAGGGTGGGGCGGCGCCGTTTTCAACTGAAAATACAAGCACTGTTCACTAATATAACACGAGCAGTCATATAGCTTTAAGGGCAAAACTCTGGGCGAATTGTGCTTGGAGAACAATTTAATATGGTATTAAGGTAGGACTTAATCGGCTGATGGAATGTGCGAGGCTGATGACAGTCTTATTTTTTTACGCATTTTTCAGAAGCTGGTTGAGTGTACTGCCGAGTCAATCTATGGGGCAATGCCCGTCTATGAAAAGGAGTGCAAATCTATGGCAAAAGTGACAAGAAAAGATTTCAGAGAACTGACAGTAAGCGAAGCAACCAATTATGGCAGAAGAACTGCTCTGATGTTACGTATCCAGGGATTGTGGTTGCAGGAGCTTGGTTTCAATGTAGGAGATCCTGTTCTGGTGAAGTGTGAAGATGGAAAACTGATTATCACTCCAGATACTACCAAAGTGGAGTTGATGGAAGCTGAGAAGGCTTTTATGGAAGAGGAAACCAAGAAACTGCAGGAGAGATTCCTTAAGGAAAAGAAGGAACTTCATGCAAGATTCGTGGCAGAGAGACGTGTCGAATACGAAATGTAATCGGATTGGAGGCTTGGACAATATGGGAAAAATCATTTTAATCGGAGCAACGAAGGGCGGTGTCGGAAAAAGCGTGAGTTCGTATAATCTTGCGTATTCTCTGACAAAGCTTGGTAAAAAGGTTTTAGCAGTGGATTTTGACAGCCAGGCTAATCTTGCTACTTGTTTTGGAGTGGAAGATCCGGCAGCAGTACCAGTGACAATCGGTCATCTGATGATGGCTCAAATGGATGAAGAGGAACTGCCGGATGCATCAGAATATATCATGAGCCACAATGGTGTGGACTATATTCCTTCGTCAATGGTTCTGTCGGCAGTGGATGCAAAACTGAGACTGGAGATGGGGGCAGAGAAGATGCTTTCCAATATTCTGGAACCGCTCAGGGAATTATATGACTATGTGGTGATTGATACTTGTCCGGCGCTTGGAGAATTGACAATCAATGCACTTGCAGCGGCAGATGGCGTGGTGATCACTGTGAATCCTCAGCTTCTGGCTATGATGGGATTGCAGGATTTTCTTAAGACCATCAAAAAGATTAAGAGCCGTATCAATCCCAGGATAGAGATTGAGGGAATCCTTCTTACCATGTGTGAAGCACGTACCAATCTCTGCAAGGTGATTTCAGAGCAGGTGGCTGATACTTTTGAAGGACAGATTCGAATATTCAAGAGCAAAATTCCAAATACCGTAAAGGTAGGGGAGAGTGTTTATTACAGTGAGCCACTTTTAGAGTATGCTCCGGAGACCAAAGCCTGTAAGGCATATCTTGAAATTGGGAAGGAGTTGATTGCGGATGAAGGCTAATGCTCCTAAGTGAAAAGTGTTTGCGGATGCTATGGATCTTCTGACTGAGAATGCATCTGGAGCGGAAAATGATATTCAAATGATAAATGTGGATGCTATCAGACCGTTCAGAAATCATCCGTTTCGATTATATGAAGGGGAACGTCTGCAGGAAATGGTGGATAGTATCAGAGAGCATGGTGTCCTTATGCCTGCAATCGTTCTGCAGACTGATGACGGATATGAAATGCTGGCAGGTCATAACAGACAGAATACTGCAGGATAGCAGGACTTGATAAGATACCGGCGATTGTCAAAAAGGATCTCACAGAAGAGGAAGCGTATGTATATGTAATTGAGACCAATGTGATCCAGAGATCCTTTTCAGAACTGCTTCCATCTGAAAAGGGAGAGGTTCTGACAGAGCGTTATGAAAAGGTAGTTTGCCAGGGCAAGCGTAATGATATTCTGCAGGAAATAGCAAGATTGGAGGGTAAGGAAATATCTTGTGGACATGGTGTCCACAAGAAGACTCGTGATAGTATCGGTGAAGAGTACGGGATGGTTGGAAGAAACGCAGCGAGATATCTGAGGGTACATTTTCTGAATGATGATTTGAAGCTGATGCTTGATACCGGAAGGCTGACGCTGGTTGCCGGTGTGGAGATATCATTTCTGAATGAGGAAGAGCAGAATCTGGTTTACAGGGTTCTGCAGACGGATGGCATCAAGGCGGATCTGGACAATGCAAGAGAACTTCGTAACCGGACTGGCAATCTCACTATGGATTCCATCATGGATATTCTGATCAAAGGGAAGAGTAAACGAACTTCCTACAGTTCAAAGAGAGTAGTGTACATTAAGGAAAAATACTTCAAAGAGACAGAGCCAGAGCAGATGTGGGAGACCATTGAAAAGGCATTGGATAAATATTTCCAGAAGGGAGCTGCAAGTGTTTAGTACAGAGGATTTGAAGGTTCTGGATCCGAAATACTTCTCCATTATTGCAGTGGCTGATTATGATGTGACCATTATGTCCAGGAATACTGGACATATATGGTACATCCATAATCCAGAGTATCCGGGAGAGGGAACCTGCATCATATTTCACAAGCATAAGGCCTCACACCCATATCATCAGCATGGCAGGGCAAATACTCTGCGGCAGGCGGTGCGGAGCATCAAAGGGCATGATAAGTGGCAGATGAATGGGAGAAAATATACATCAAACAAATCTTGATAGATGTCAAGATTTACTTGATATCTAATGCGGTAAATGCTAAAATAATAATCTGTAGATATTATATAGATTCACAAATGCAATTGATAAAGGTTGAGATTATGAATAATCAGGTTATATACAGTTATGCAAAATTGTGGAAATTATTAATAGATAAAAAAATGAATAAGACACAATTGAAAGAAACAGCGGGAATAAGTACGAATGCGGTAGCAAAGCTTGGCAGGAACGAGCCGGTATCGTTAGAAACTATAGGTAAAATTTGTTATGCATTGCAGTGTGACGTAGGGGATATCATTGAGATTGTAATCGAAAGGAAAGAATTTTGATGAAGTCTTTTGTTATATTAACTACGGATGAGAGAATAGATTTTTTAAAAAAGAAGGATAAACGTCTTGGTAAAGTAATTAATGCAATTGGTCCAATTGAATGTTCGGTGCACAGTGATTCGTTTGAATTTATAGTAAGTCAAATAGTTGGTCAAATGCTTTCAAATAAAGTAGCATATATTATCTTTAATAGGCTTAAAGCACTATGTGAAGAAGATATTTGTGCAACCAAACTTTTAAACTTGGAATGGGAAGAACTTAAACAAATTGGATTATCAAATTCAAAGTGCGAATATATTAAAGGTTTTTCAATGGCAGTAAAAGAAAAAACAATATGTTTGGAAGAATTGTATAAAAAAGATGATGAAGAGGTAATAAAAGAACTTACATCTATTAGAGGAATAGGAAAGTGGACGGCGAAAATGTATTTGCTTTTTGTACTTGACCGACAAGATATATTGCCTATTGAGGATGGAGCTTTTTTGCAATCATACAAATGGTTATATAAAACGGACGATATTTCGAAAATTTCCATTGGGAAAAAATGCAAAAAATGGAAACCGTATTCATCGGTTGCCGCGAGATACTTATACCGTGCTTTGGATATTGGGATGACAAAGCGGGAATTTCATCTTTACAAAGATTTGTTATATGGAGAAGCAGAATATGAACAATAAATTAAAACATTTATCATTATTTGCAGGATGTGGTGGTATTGATCTTGGATTTAAGTGGGCTGGATTTGAAACGGTTGTAGCAGTTGAGATTAAAAAGTTTGCCTGCGATACTTTACGCTTGAACCATCCTGGAATTAAAATCTTTGGTCCACCGGATTATGATGGTGATGTTAGAAATTTTAATGCGGATGTTATGCGAGAACTGATAGGTGATGTTGAAATTGATGTTCTGACTGGAGGTCCGCCATGTCAGCCATTTAGTGTTGCGGCAGCTCAGAGATTTTATAAAGATGATGAGCGATATAAACGAAAAGGTGATAAAGATCCTGAAAAAGGTAATTTATTACCAGAATACATCAGGATAGTAAATGAGATACGGCCTAAAGCGTTTGTTATAGAGAACGTTGCCGCGCTTATAGGATGGAACGGCGGAAAGTTTTTAGAGGAATCATTAAGTGCATTAAATGATGAATATGTGTATTCGGTTCCATGTGCAATACAAGCACATGGTTTTGGCGTTCCACAATATCGAGAGAGAATGATTATTATAGGAACTCGTATCAAAGGCAAGTATCCAGTTTTTAATAATAGTACAGTGGAAGTTGATAAAATCTTTACAGTAGCAGATGCATTGGCAGATTTCCCAGAGAATCCTTTAAATCACCAATTAAGGGCACATACCCCAGAGACAATTGCCAGATATGATAAGTTAAAATATGGAGAAAGGGATCACAAGGGCAGAGTGGATAGATTAGACCCTAATCAACCAAGCAAAACAGTTATTGCTGGAGGCGAAAACGGAGGGGGAAGATCACACGTGCATCCATATTTGCCGAGGACTACATCACCTAGGGAATGTGCTCGATTTCAAACATTTCCAGATGATTTTGAATTGTGTGGAACAATGTCCAGACAGTTTACGCAAGTCGGTAATGCGGTACCACCGTTGTTAGCGTATTTTGCAGCATCGTATATTAAGGACTATATCTTTGACATGAACGTAGATTTTAGTAAAGATTTATGTAATGTAAATCATCCAGTTGTTAGAGAAATTCCGAAGCATATAATCAGATTTCAGAACACTGGGAATTATGAAGAGAACAATAAGCAGTTATTAATCTTTGACTGGATGCAAGATGGAGAAGAATAATGATTGAATGGCAATTTGAACACTTTAAGACATTCACACCGTATGAGATTATGCAACAAGCGGCAGCGGCATTGTCTTTATATGAAGGTGAAAATACAGATGGAGCAAATCCTAAAATGGGTAAACTAACAGATGAGTTGACTATTAATACAGGGCATCCGGCTTGGATGCCGGATCGAGATAATGGCAACCTTCGAGTTAATACAGAGGGATCTGTATTCAGAAATAAAGCTCGTTTGTTTAGTGCTTTCTATATATGTGTACCTCCAGATTTGTTAAAAAATGAAGGGTATGGAAAGCAAGTTATGCTGACTGACTTTGGGCACTCTTTGGCCAGAGGGGAAATTTCTGAGTCGGAGTTTTATGAGTACATAGTAAAAAAATTCCAATATCCACATTTAGCGTATTCCGATTACGAGGAATGGGTTAATTCAGGTTCAACTATAAGACCATTGTTACTGATAATTAAGAGTTTGGTAAAAATTTTTGAAAATGCAGGTAGAAATGCAGCTTATATTACATCCTTTGAGGTTTATAAGTATTTGCAACCACTAACGGATGAGAATTGTGACAAAGCAGTAGAAGAAATTTTAGATGCCAGAGCAAAAGGAATATCGGATAGTGTTACTGGTGATACGATAAGAAAAATAAACGAAATGTTAGCATTCTTAGCTATTGCCGGATATGTATATATTGACTCTACAGAACCAGGGGCTGATCGATATTGGTTAAATTTAATAATGAAACATCCTAAAGAGAAAACATTGTTTTATTTATGCCGATCAGCTGGTGGTGCAGGAACCGGGACAAAGAAAACTTCTGTAAATGTATTAGACATATACAAAAGTATGTGGGAGGAATGAGTATGCCAGATTCAGTAAAAACTTTTTTAAGTCATGCAAGTTATGAGAAAGTAAAAACAGGAAATGTAGTCTCTACATCTGATGAGAATGATGTTATAGAGGCTATTATCAATAAACAGGATTGTATCCTTTTTGGTCCTCCTGGCACAAGTAAAACATATATGATAGACAGAATTCACGAGTATTTAGGAGATAAAACAGGGTTAGTTAAGATAGTACAATTTCATGCGAATTATACTTATGAAGAGTTTATAGAAGGTATAGTGCCAGATACGGATAAAGGTGGTTTTAAGATTGAACCAGGGGTGTTTTATAAATTTTGTGAAGACGCTAAGAAATTAAAAGAAGAAAGTCCTGATAAAATATGCGTTTTCGTGATAGATGAAATTAATAGAGCGAATGTCACAGCTGTATTTGGAGAAATATTAAATCTTATGGAAGATAAAGGTGTTAGAAAGATGGAAACGCCTAAATTACATAAAGAATTCTGGATTCCAGATAATGTTGTGATTGTCGGTACCATGAATACAGCAGACAAAACTTTAGCAAAATTGGATTTTGCATTTAGAAGAAGATTTAGGTTCTTGCCAGTATTTCCGTCAAAAATAATATTGCATAAGATGATATCTGCTAATGGTTTTGACACTGAAGCAAAATTGACTGTTGATGAGTATGTGACTTGTTTCGAGGTTCTAAATACAAAGATAGCAAGACATCCGCTTCTTGGTAAAAATTTGACATTAGGACATGTTTTATGGACAAAGAAAAATGATAATACACCATATACAAAAAAAGACATAGGACGTATTTTCAGGGAAACAATTTTTGCACAAATCGAGAGTTACTGTGGATCTAATAAAGATGCTTTAGGAAATCTTCTTGGTATAGAAATCAGAGATAAAATACTATACGGGTACGAAATTTCTGATGAGGAAATAATAAGCTATCTTAATGGATTGAAAAACAGCAAGGTGGTGAACGCCTAATGTTATTAAAGATAAAACAATGGGAAAGTAAATATTTGCGAGATTTTGATGTTGTAAAAAATGAGGAAATCTCAGAGGAACAGCTTTATCAGAAATTAGCTACTATGTACTACGATTATGTTAGTAGCAATAACATTGAGCCATTTACAATAAAGTATGGTAGAGGGGACGGGTTTTGCATTGAGGCAAATTCTCATGTGGGAGTAATAACCCATGATGATATGGTTTTGTACATAGAATCAATGATTCCGGATTTATCATTGGGGAAAATACTTTATTTACAATCTCAAGCAGAAGAGGTGGCAGATAGTTCATCTACAAAGAATGTAATTAGCGAACAGTTAAATGAAGAGGAAAATATTGCGGCTGTCGATTATTTTATTATTTCATTAGTGAATTCTGTTGAAGATATAAAGCAAAATGGACTTATTAGTGAACTCAAATCTACGGAAGAGATTTCACCACAAGTGATAGGAAAAATAAAATTTGGAGCTCAGGTACAGAAAAATCCGGCATATGATGTGTTTCATGTTGAAAGAACTGCAATGTCGCATGATATTTTAATTAATAAGGTTATAAAAACGGCACTTCTTAAAGCAAAGGAAATCACATCTTTGGATTGGATTTTGCCAATGATCAACGATGCTTGTGATTTTTTGGGTGAAGTAAATTACTTGGATTATTTGGAATACAATGATTTCCCTAAGGTTGAAGATTACACTTCCATTAAAAGATCGGATTACGAAAAGAGTTTGCTTTTTTCAAAATATGTTCTATATGGATTTGATCCCAATGAAGGTGAATCATCAGCATATTTTCCTGAGTTTATGTTGGATATGAATGTTGTGTTTGAATATTATGTTACGGTTGGATTGAGCAAAATTTTTAAATCTGGTTTTGAAAGAAAGAAACAGTTAACTTTGGGAACAGGGCCAGAAGATATTCCGATTGAAAAGAAGAATATCGAATTAGATGGATATTATGACAATGGTTCTGTTTCTATCGTGCTTGATACTAAGAACAAATATAGAACAGTTTTAGATAGAGATGTCTCTGCGTTTATGGCATCAAATCCAGATATATATCAGCAGTATTATTACGCTGCGAGAACGGAATCAGATAAGATTATTCTCGTATATCCGTCCAGCAAGAGTAGAACGGAGCCTATAGGAAAGTATGAATTAAATTTTGAAGGCCATCCAGAAATCGATATGTTTTTATGGGGATTACAAATCACATCAACTCCAAAGGAAAATAAACGTGCTTTAATAAGGTTAGCAAGATATATGGAGAACTTGAAGAGAAACCTATAATATGATTTTTTTTATAAATGTCCGAAGATTGAATATACAAATCTTCGGACATTTATAAATTTATATGACATGATATATTGTGTATGCAAAAATACTTGACAAATAAGAGATGATATGTAAAATTAATATTAGAAAATAGTATAGGAGGTAAAACTATGCCAGATAATAGATCAGAGTCAATCATCGACAATCAGATGTTAAACCGTAAAATTGTTTATGCAATCAATAAGGCTATTTCAGATGATGTTCCGCAGGAAATCAGGGAAAATCGTCTTGAAACTAATAACCGTCATATATTTGCAGCGAGTGATTACATCAATGACAATCTTAGAAAACACGTGGTAAAAGACGAAGTAGAATTACTTGCTTTTAACAGATATGCATGGGAAGGCCGAATCCTTATCGATAGAGCCAACCGTGTGACATATACAATTTCCACACATCAGACGTTAAGAACCATTATACGAAAGAATAGAAACAGACCGCACTACTTACAGTCTATTCTGTATGCGGAGAATAGTGATTGCGAAGGATCACCTAAGCAGCTTTCTATAGGAGATTTATATCCAGATTTTGTGGGTTCATCTTTTGATGCGGAAGAGTTAGAAGAAGACTACGACAAAATCATGCAGGGTAGCATCAGTAAAGCGGATGGATACAAGCATTATATCATCGTGTACACATCTGACCATCATACAATATCAGATATTGAAATGCTTTTATTGGATAAGGATTTTGCAGAAGTTGATAAGATCAGCCTTATGGAGTATGTAAATCCAGATTTTGCTTCTTTAACAGAGAGCGGATACGATGTGACAGAAGAACAGGACGAAAAGGCAGCAGAAGTAAGAACATTGCCGCTTAAACTTAAGCCTGGTGTTAAGCCTGCACTTAGAGCGATGGAGGAAGAAGCTTAAATCCTCCTAAATTTCTATAGAACAGGAGAGATAAAAAATGGAACAGAGAAAGTTTAATGGTGACAGATTAAGGAATGCCAGAATATACAATGGCATTTCCTTAACTGATCTCGCAACGCAGGCGGATATAAAAAAGCAGTCTATATCATTATATGAAAATGGAAAGAATGTGCCAGATCATGAGAAGGTTAGAGTATTGGCAAGGATACTTGGCTTTCCATACGATTATTTTTTCCAGGAAGATAAGATAAAGGCTTATACGGAAACCACATATTTCAGATCTCAGGCAACAGCTACTAAAAAGGACAGAGCGGCACAAAGTGTTAAGCTTGAATTTGTTGCTCAAATGTATGAGACACTTTGGAACTACATTGATTTTCCGATTTACAAAGATCCTAAGATTGATTTTATAGGATTTGATGATCCGTTGGATTGTGAATCACAGGAAGCCATTGATGAAATGGAAATAGCTGCATCCAAAGTCAGGGAATGCTGGGGTGTTCCGAGCGGACCAATTAAAGACCTGCAGTATTTACTCGAACAGAATGGAATACTGGTTACAGGTTTCTCTATTGATGAAGATAAGATTGATGCGTTTAGCCAGAGAACCATAGTTGATAATGCGGATGTATTTTTAATTGCTGTTGCACTTGGTTCAAGACCGGAATGCAGGTTAAGATTCGATATGGCTCATGAATTAGGCCATATCGTATTACATCCTTGGAGCGAGGATATTGAATCTTTGTCAAAAGAGGAATTCAAGGCAAGAGAACGTCAGGCAAACATGTTTGCAAGTGCGTTTTTGCTACCGAGAGATAGCTTTTCTAAGGATGTATCACAATATCCTACAGATTTAAAATTCTATCTTTTCTTAAAGAAAAAATGGAAAGTATCGGTTCAGGCGATGATGTACAGGGCACGTCAGCTTGATATTATTTCTGCAAATCAGTATCAGTATATGATGCGACAGGTATCTAAAAATGGGTGGAGAACCAAAGAGCCAGATGATATTCCAGGAGCTCTAAATGAAAGCATTTTCCAGGGGGCAATAGATTTATTGTTTGATAACAATATTCTCACCCCGAGAAGCTTACTTTCTGACTTTAAGAGACATGGAGTAACGCTGTACCCAGGGATGATAGAAGACCTTTTACACCTCAAAAAGGGTACCTTAAATATTGAAGATAAAGTTATTCTGTTATTCAGAATAAAAAATACAGAGGATACGGAATGAAAATGTTATTGAATTGATTTGTATGATTCATCGCCTAATGATGTATTATCAGGCGATTTTCTTGTTAGGGCAAGGCCCTGTTCTCCATTGAGGAGTTTTTCGTTGATCCGAAAAACGGAACTTTGGAGAACAAATAAACCACCTGCTCTGCGGGTGGTTAGAATAGCTTTAGCGTTGTGAAAAAAAACTCCAATGATATAATGAAAAAGGTTCGCCAACCATTTTATTAATCAAAGGAGGTAGTCCAAATGGACAATAATAGTTTATCACATACAACGTGGAATTGTAAGTACCACATAGTTTTTGCACCCAAATATAGAAGAAAAATTATATATGGAGAATTGAAACAGGACATAGCTAATATTTTAAGCATGCTATGTAAGCGAAAAGAGGTCCATATAGTAGAGGCAGAAATATGCCCAGATCACGTCCATATGTTAGTTGAAATTCCACCCAAGATGAGTGTGTCAGAGTTTGTAGGGTATTTAAAAGGAAAAAGTACGCTTATGATATTTGAAAGGCATGCGAATCTCAAATATAAATATGGAAATAGACATTTTTGGTGTAGAGGATATTATTGCAAATTCCGGTCGATTCTGCGGAATATGCATATTATGTTGATACAGTAGGAAAAAATGCGAAAAAGATTGAAGAGTATATTCGAAATCAATTGAAGGAAGATTTGAAATATGATCAGATGTCTATGAAAGAGTATATTGACTCGTTTACGGGTGAGCCGGTAATCAAAAGCAAGAAAAAGTAATAAGCCCAAGGGGCTTAGCAAGTAGCTGATGTTGTGGCTGGCGAACCTTTCGATGAGTCTTTAGACTCCAGTGCCGGTAACAGACCCTTATAGGGTCAAAGCAAACCACCGGCTAAGCCGGTGGTTGTGATTTAGGGACTTATTTCACAGACCCTTTCTTTTTAGGAATCTGTGAGTATGTAAATAAATTGTTTATTAACGATACCTGAAAGTTATCGATATGTGTGACTCTTAATAAATTATTTCTTTACATAGATTTCGATTTTTTTAGTTCTGACAGAGCAGGAACCTGTTGTTACCATTTTGTATCCTGCTGGTACCGGAACTTCACTGGCTTTAATAGATGTAGCTTTTTTATCGACAACGATTTTTCCAGTAGTAACAATTCTGTTTGTTTTTGCTAATCTATAAACAACTTTAATTGTTTTTCCTAATTTTTTAACCTCAACAGTTACTGTATTATTTTCGGAAATTTTTAATTTGGAATCAGTTGTTGCAATCCGATATCCGGCTGGTGCTGTGATTCTGCTCTTATCAACATATTGGGCAGTAGCTACTACAGAAAGTTTTTTACTGCTGACAACATTACCAGATTCTTTAAAAATAACAGTTACAGATTTCTTATTCTGGTCTACAGTAATATAAACTTTGTTATTTTGGGAAATTTTAATGTCACCAACGATGCCAATTGTATATCCATCTGGTGCTGTTAATTTGCCAGTGTTAATATAAGTAGCATCTTTATCAACAGTCATAGGAGCTGTTTTGATGACATTTCCTTTTCTATCCTGATATAC